>Ga0214544_1006025_pt1 | contig 22833 bp, 8 predicted proteins | sample CNSS3metaG_FD_160074 | JGI IMG/M metagenome (GOLD analysis project Ga0214544, IMG submission 160074) | Root nodule microbial communities from cowpea collected in UCLA plant growth center, Los Angeles, California, USA - CNSS3 | ecosystem: Host-associated > Plants > Roots > Nodule | place: USA...
AAAGTCTCATCACACATTACAAACCACTTTTTCAAACAAGTGATATCTGGCAGATATAAAAAACATTTGTAAGCAGGGTCCACAAACACATTTAATATCGCATAAAACATTTGAAACAACACACACAAGGTCCACGAACAAAAAAGGGACCACAACTTTCAAACAAACCGCACCGACACCGACAAAGCACGCACACAACCCCAATCCACTGACAAACATGTTCAGGACAAACGAGTGGGACACTACAACGAAAATTAGAATGCCATACAATAGCAGACAATGACAACACAATAGCACAATAAAACAAACAAAACCGCTTTCGAAACCAACACCAAACCAATCAAAAACGACCAAAAACAAAATCGCAAACCACCAAAAACCAAAAACCAAAAACAAAATCGAAACCGCTAACGCAATAGAAAACCTAACCTGGTACCGATATGTGCGATGAATTCACGATGACCCCGTACCAATTGCGATTAAAATTCCTGTTGAATCTTTTCCCCAAATTCCAGCGCAGTAACCTAAACCGCCAATTCCCTCAGCAAACCTTAAGATGGGTTAACCCCTTCTACTTGCATTTATCGCGCTGCAATTTATGTTTTATTTTACTTTCTTTTTTTTTCCTCTTAATTAAACACTTAATGTCATTAATCCCCTAATTAACCATCTCATTATAAAGCAAAAACTGACACGTAGGATTAGTATTTCGACACATAGCAAGGAAAAGCCAATTGTACAATGAAACATTATCAATTTAAACGGCGTTACCCAATTAGGACCTAATTGAATCAAATTGACCAAATTTAGGACCTATTTGAGCACCCCGCGAAAATTGGGACCTAATTCAAAAAAGTTGACGAAAATTGAGATCAAAAAGGTATTTTAACCTTATACAAATGTTTATTATGATGTCCTATGTGCAATCTATACAAAAAATTCTGGACAATTTTAAGAACATTTGATTTGAATCCTTTTTATTTTATCATGGTTATAAATAATAATATCTATTATTTATTCTTTTAACTCTTTGAGTCTTCTATCTCATCAACTAAGAATCAAATAATTTAAATGATACAAGAGAACATATTTAGCCATTATTCAGTTGGACCTCTCTAGCAGATTAATTGTCAATTTTTAACTTTTTTCTGTTATTATTTTAGTGAAGAATTGAAATTGAGAAACATTAGCTTGAAATCGGTGAGATAAATAATATATAAAAAGAAAGATTCATAAAATTGTGTTGGAGGTAGCATCTAATATCTTACATAGTTAACTAGTTGATTTATGTACTTGAAAAAAACCCATGAATCTTTCACCTTTGCAACTCAACCCTCATGGTCCTCTGTAGTTGCAAAAGAAAGAAACAAAACAACATAAGCCCTTCACTTTCAGGTCGAAGATCCATGGTAAGGGTAATATATTTTTATACCATTTTTTATTAAGCAGAATCATATAAATATTAGTCCTCAAGATTACAAAATAAAACACTACTGCAAATTATGAGAACTAAAAGATATAAACAGTACTAGCTAAGAGTCCCAAAATGTTGTTATATATATATATGCTGGGAAAGGAAGTGCCCACTAAATGTGTGAGATATCAGCATGAATCCTCTGGGGTACCCTACGCTGATCTTCATCATCATCATCATCATCATCGAATATCCCACTTGCCTGAATTTCAGATAATTGTTGGAACTTAACTGCCTCTCTTTTTTTCTTGCTGAATACTTTCTTTCCATAAATGGCACCAGCAACAGCTGCTCCCACCGAAGATAAAGCCAAAACAGCCAGTGTCTTCTGCACTTGGACATAACACATGGTTATCCAATTGTAAAATCAGATAATAATAAAATGATGATGATCATGATGATTAGTAATTGATCTAAGAAGATTTTCTGTCACACTCACATTGGAGTCACTGCTGCTGCTGCTGACCTTAGACAATTTTGTCTCAGTTGAATTTGAGTTAAAATCTGTGGTGGAAAATCCATTAGGTAAGTCTTATATATTAAGCATTCTAACTCATTAGTAACTCATTCACTTTAGAATGCATTTGAGTGTGCCATGTTGAGATTGATCAAAACCAAGGGTATTTCTATTTAATGGCATAAGCATAAGTGAACAATTCTGGCATGTTTGGATGAGTCTATAAACAAAGTTAATCACAGAATCCAAAAAAAGAACAGCATGTTTATGCAGGCACAAAACTTCTAGCTTCAAAGTTATTATTCAAGTTATTTCAAATGGTTGAACATGTTTGTGGCAAGACAAGCATATATCATACACAGTGTAAGTCTTCATTTCAACAGCATCAAAATTAGGTTTTGAACCTGTTGGTTTGGTTAGAAGAGAGCAATCAGCACTGCCTCTCCATTCAGATGGACACTGGCAAACATCACCTGCTTCAGCCAAGCATTCTGCATTATGGAAACAAAAACTCTCACCACAGGGTGCTCCAGAATGCTCACAATGTTCCCCACCAAATCCATCGGGACAATTGCATGAGTACTTCTCTCCTTGAACAATTTCTTCACAACTTCCTCCATGTTCACACCAGAAAGAGTTTGTCCCATCACACATACTCATTTCTTCATCACAAAACTTACCCCTGCAGCCTCAACCCCCAGCACATAATCTCATTCAGAAATTTTAACAAGCAATATTAAGACTATCAGTATTCATAATATGATATTAAAAAAAGAAAAACAAAGTTCTATAATTTAAGAGTTTGATTCAAAAATGATCATGGAAAGAAATATATAGGAATTCTTTTCTTTCAAAAAGCAAGACCCTTTTACTTCTTATCCCCACCCCTTTATTCTTTTAATGCTGATAATGATGAGAAATAACAGTTCTGCTTCAAGAAACTGATAAAAACCTAGTATGAGTGATTTGAAAAAAGAGTGGTTGAAATCAAGTTTTTTGAGATTTGAAGTGGTTTTTTACCCGAGGAAAGTTCTATTTCCGTTTAAGATGGTGGAAGGATCTGGAAGGTTGCAAATGCAGGCACCAGAGCTGTTGCAGAAACCAGTTTTACAGCGATCATCTTCACATTCAAAGGAATACACATTCAGTGACTCCAAAAGAAATGAAACAGCAACTACTTGATATATTCTTGTCGTGATTGACATTTTGGATATTTACTTGTTTTGTGTGTGAGGCTTTTCCTTCACTTTATATATCTTTTTCGTTGATACAATGGTTTAGATCAGTGAGATAGTTACTTAAGATTCAAGCAAAGGTTAGAAAGTTTTTTATGAGCTCAAACTTGAAAATTAAGTTAAAGCTGCGAAAGAGAGGATATTTTAAGTTTAGTTACCGATATTGGGTTTCATAACATAATTCTTAATTCTTGAAGACTATTTGTTAGAACATGGAATTTTTGAGGTTGAAAATGACATTTTTGACATTGGAAACTGTGAGAGTTTAAAAAGGTACAGATGAAGCAATTGAACCATTTTAGTCAACTTTATCATGTCATATAGTAGAAAAAAAATGATGTTCACTGCTGAAAAAATGACTTAAGAATGGCATATAGTGATTAAGTGATTAAAATAGAGTGATTGAATTTTTAAAATTGTTTATAAAATATTATTCAGTCGTCAGATCTGTCATGAGACTGAGATAAATGTTTTTGTTTCTTAAATTTTAATTTTGTTATAATTTATAATTACTGACTGAAAAAAGGTTGCTGTTGTAATTAATTTTTTTTAGTATTTTTGAAAAAATATCACTCTACAAATTTTAATTTTAATTTGTCTATATTAGCAATCATTTTATCTAACAAAAATATTTTTATTAAATAATAGAAATACAATTATAGAGGCCAATTTTATAATTACTTATAATATTATTGTTTTGTTTAATAAAAAAAAACTAAGGGGAAAAATATTGTTGCTAATATTTAACTATTTCTTAAATTATGTTGTAATTATATTTTGTTTTTTTTCCTCTTTTAACAAAGATGCGCCCTAATCTGTCACATTCATGTTTGCAAGAAGATTGAACATTCTCCATACTTGCAAGCCACGGGGTTCTGCGACGGAAGCCACCGTGTGCTTGCTCACAGGCCACCGCAGGCTACCGCGGGCCACCGCGCGTCGCCGTCAAAGGCCTTTTATTTCACCATTTCTAAGCCTTTGGGTCACCGTTCGCCGGTCACGGCTTCCACGCTACTAGGCCTTTGTTTTAACTAAGGTGCTCCTATACAGGTAAGAGTTTCCCTTTTTCGATTAGGGTTTCCATTTCCACCCTAATTTTTCTCTTCGTTTCCAATTTCTCCAAAAGTGCTCAAGAATATTTTTGTTACTGTGGAAGTATCTTTCTTCCACAAGCCTATGTCACTCTTGAACTTTTATTCACTCTGTGTCTGCAATTGAGCATGTGCCTTTTCTGCCTTTTGAGTCCATTCTCATGATAAGTTTGCGTCCTTGCCTGCCTTCTCTCTCGACCGTTGTTTGTAGGTGTCTCTCAGATTTCATCTTTTGTAGTGCAAATTATTGCGACCCTTTTCATGATTTCGGGCATGTTTTCACTGTTTCTTGAACTTTGCCCGGGTGATGAAGAAAGATGCATACATGTCAATTTAAAAGTGACAGAGACCTATCGTGGTCATAAAAGATTGCAATTTATGATAGGTTCTTGAATGCAATCATAATCATTGTAGACATGGAGATCCAGTACATGAGGTCCTTAATAAAATAGGATAAACATTTCTCAATTCCTAAATGGAAATGCATATTATATTTTATTTTGGATTGAAGTGTCTAACTTCATTTGAATTACCGTCTCTGTTTCTTCTCCAGACCAACTAATGAATTCGATGATTTTTTGGCAGTCTAGTTACATATCACTTGCTGAATCTACTATAAACGTTGATATTGGTCTCTCGGTCAAACTATAAGGTGAAAATCATGGATGAGAAATTTATATTCTCCACGTGGCCTAAATTGTTCATAGCACAAAAAATATATACCTTTTTTAAATATTTAGTTTTATGTTATTTGGAATTTATTATGTGAATTGGTTTTGTTGTGCTACCCAGTGAAATATTGTGTTACAATCAGGTGATGTTAGGAATCTTTCTTACCTCAATAATCTATCATTAGGAAAATGTCGTTATTGCTTGAATTTCATTATGTGTTGTTCAATAAAGTCAAATGGAAATTCAATGTTTTCCAAATGTTTCCTTCTGTGTTGACTTTTCACTGTTGTATCTTTGATTGTGTTACATTAACAGCTAAATATGCTTTGTTTTTTAACATGCAACCTCTTCTAGAAAGCATCAAGGAAAGCAACTATTGAATTATTTGAGTGAGAATATTGTTTCTAACTCCATATCTGCCAAATCCTCCATGACTGTGTCTGAAAGAATATAGTTTCAGGCCCCCACGCTCTTCTCAAAACCGTGTCTGAACCAATTCTGGGAAGGTTTTGAAGATAGTCACAGCACTTGAAGATCTCATGGTTGAAATTCCCATGTTAACATTTATTGTGTTGTTGATGATACCATGCTAAACTCATTCACTATCAAGGTACATTTCTAATTAGAATGTATAAATTAGTGCCTAATTATCTTTTTTTATTTCTTGGAGTGTATAAATGTGTTAAGGACATAAAGCAACGGTTATGACATGTATAATGGTAAGAGCAAATAATAGTATATATATAAAACGTTGTTGTTCTTTCAGTGGCAGCTGGATCAAAAGGTTGGTAATTTTGTTTTGTTTGCCTTGATTCTACCATTAAATTAGTTTTAAATTAAGATTTAGAATAATTATCTTTTCTAGACAAAGTAAAAGTCTTATGATACTAAAAAATAAAATAAAATATATTTACAAAAATTTAAGTTAAAAATAAACCCAAACATATGATGATCTGGTTATGTTCTTGAAATATTAATCATTTGGTATATTTGGGGGGTTGCACTGTACGTTTCATACATACACATCTGTGAGGAAAATAGTGTTTGTTAGATATATATTAAAATTGGAAAAAAGACCATACTAGCTGAAGGCTCTACCAAAATAATGCCTGAAATCCCTAGAGGTCTACATTCACTTTAATGAAGGTGTGAATTACTGAAATATAAGGAAAGGAAAAGGTTCAATAGTAAATATCATAAAGAGAGGTATATAGAATTAATGCAACAATGGCCGGAGATTGACTCTCGAAAGAAAAGAAACGTCAAATAAAATTGAAATATGAAATCATGACAATAGGGTGCCCTAGTTATTCGGTGACCTAACTTTTATTGGGCAACTTATGATCTAATAACGGTTGGTGATTCAAGATGATGATGCACGTCTTCATAGTCAACAAACTTTGACGAAAGGTATTGATCTTTTTGTTTTTTTAGGCATATGGTGAAGAAGCAAATTAAGTAGGGTAGTTGGTTTGTTGGTGAATTGCTCTCAGTTCTACTACTTACTATAATGGTGCCTCTTTCATATTTTTGCAAATTTCTTTGCAATATTTGTGTTGGGGTTTCCATTTTGTGTGGTTTTTGTTGAGACTTGATTACTTAACTGAACTTCTGTAGATCTTGTTCACACAGAAAGAAAAATGAAATAGGACATACTCCTTTCACTAAGTCATAAATTCTATTTCAAATACTTTTAGTGAGGACACAAATTAGATACTGCAACCTCAATCTCATACATATGGTTCAAATTCTCTGCTAATGGACTTGTTCTAATAGATTTATCAGATGTTTTACAAGTAAAAAAATCTGGTATCGATATGTTAAATTACTAATATATGTGAATAAGCTATAAATGTACAAATTTAAGATCTGTTTTCTTTTTTGGTACATTAAGATTTCTTTGTCAAGCATTACACAGATGTTATGCATTTGTTTTTTCATGGAATATAGATATTTTTTTCAGATAAAGTTAGGTATAAATAGCGATGGGGGAATATGTGGCGAGTTTGCTTTTTTAGTGCTGTGGCTGAACAAGACGAATGAGACTTCAATATAAATATATTTTTATAAACCTTTGTTAATCACTGTTCCTAAAATAAATCCGTAAAATGAATTATACCATGTTATTTTTTATTTCTCGTACTTTCTCCTTCTTTTCTTCTAATATATTTATGTTAAATAAATATATAAATATATTTCCAATTTTGTGTATCAATAAAACTTTTCAAACCTTAATGTACCCTTGCTTTACAAAACCGATTAGATCTTGATTAACGAATCATTATCACTCCCAACCAAGCCACGGAAACTTTTTAAAGTTCAAAGTAACCCTTATACACAATAAAATACAATGAAATAAAGAAATTTATGTTTGGACAAAATAAAATAAAAGATTAACTGAGTCCTATATTTCTGAGTTACTGCCCATTATGGCATAATAATTTTGTCTCAATTATTTATCATAAAAAATAATGTTAGCACTAATATTGTAATATACTAAAAATGATAAACTAAATAATAATAATACCTAAAGATAATCTTTAATACATGAAATACTTTTTAATTTTGCATCAACAAAGTTTTAAAACAAATGTATATTTTTATTAATTCCATTTAATATAATTTTTAATATTAATCATGAAAAAAAAAAACATTGAAAATAATTTCTAACTTTATAAATTTTAATTGGGCATTAATTCAATTATTATGATTTGGAATTAATTTAAGACGTTGGAAGTGAATCTGAAAAAGTATTAACTGTGGATTGTGATGATGAGTTAGCGTAAATAGTAAAAATGGCTTTAGTGGTTGGAGCAGTGTTTGGAAGACCAATCATTAGTTTCTGTTTGGGGCACCACTCATTCATTCCTATTATAAATTTACAACTCCGCATACGACAAATTTTAAGTTGTTAACAAGGATATTGTTAATTATATAACTATTTATATTCTACTTCTTTCCTTTATTTTATTTATTTTTCTATAAATGATGCAAATATATGCATTATCGTCCTTACAAACAATTTGTTCTTGTATTATTTTTATGCTAACAATACATGGTTATAGAAAAATGATTAATATACACACTTTAATGTGTTTTTTTTATTATCACTGTAAAATCACATATTATCTAATATTGAACTACAATACAAGAAAATGTGGTCCCCCAGAACCAGCTTGCTCCCATGTTCATAAACAAAACCATTGCAACCATAATTGACAAGACAATTAAGTCAACAATTAACTACCATTTTCTTTTTTCAACTTACCATAAAATAATATTTACAAATCTTTTCCTTTTCACACACAGAATATTTAAATTTCTAATACGAAAATACTAAAATAATCCGATCCGTTGTAAAATTTATTTCAACGGTGTAGAAGCTTTTGTCAGTAAAATCCACCGCGTCACGTCACGTTTGGACACAAATAAAATTTTGAATATACTGGATCTTAACCTTTGAAAAAACAAAGAACAATTAATTCTTCAACCATAAATTATAATATGTAATCACTAATATATTTATTAATCACCTTAAAGACCACTTTGAAAATTATAAAATTAGCCTTACAATCATTTATTATAATTTAATCTTATTAATAAATCTTAAAAGTTATGACATCTTGGTGTCTAAAAAATTAAAGCCTTTTGAATTTATTTTTAGACACGGGCAAAATTAGGTTTGTGGATCGTACTGTCTAACAAACAAATAACATAGTCAAGGTAACTAGGGTCTTCAATTAATAATTTTCAATGCAAAAATTAATGAACTTCATTTTATTTCTATTTTTTTCTTGTGTTGTGTGAAATTGAAAGTACGCTCCAATTTTTGTAACTAAAAATATGAAATAGAAAATAAAATTGAAATAAATAAATAACAAAATAACGTCAGCATATGACATTAATCATGATCCATTCAACAATTTTTTATAATATAAGAATCTTATATCACTTATATTATATTTACTTTATATATTATTAATCTAAAATGATTTAATTTTAATCTAAGACATATAGTAATATGAACTTTTTTTCGTTATCTTTTTTGTTATCAAGTAATCGATGTTAATTTTGACTAAAATTTAACATCTATAATATATTAATTATAATTCGAATATCCAGATAATAAATATTAGAAGTGTTATAATTAATATAAGAAAGCAATGGGATATTTTTCGAATATCAACAAAATTAGTTAACATGTACCGAGGCAGTTTCTATTATTGACTTTGTTAAGTTAAATTTAATATTTTTCGAATATCAACAAAATTAATAATTTTAATAAATTTCAATCTAAGTAAAAAATATAAGACAATAGAAATACAATGATAAAGAACAATGGGATATTCAAGAGTTGGAAAAATGCAAAATTGAGTCCAAAAATTACTAAATTTTTATTAATACATGTTCTTGGTGTTTAATTAGGTATGTACATTTCAATACATTAATCCTCATAATATCCAGTGAGAAAAAAGATGTGATGATAAATATATAAATAAAAGAAAAAAGGTAAAGAGAAAGGAAGAAATCAGAGAGAAGGAGTATAATCGTCTTGATAAAACTGCGAAACACCAGAAGCTGCCCATAGTCGCTGGTTATACTCCTCCACCTTGTGCTCCGGCACGAATGGTGTCCTACACAGAGGACACGTCTTCTGATCGTGATCGATCCATCGGTCCACGCACGCGCGGTGGAACATGTGTTTGCAGTTTGCCATGCACCTGATCTCCTCCTCCGCGCAGAACTCGCTCAGGCACACCGCGCATCCCGTCGGCGACGGAGGGGACTCGCCGGCGTCGTCGAGGTCACGGAACGCAGTCACGGGAAGAAACTCGCGGATGAGGAGCGCGGAGAGAGTCGGAGCGCGCGGCGGCTGGGACTCCGGCGGCCAAGCGAGGGCGGAAGCGTCGGTGTCGAGAAGGTCGGAGAGATGGAGGAGGCGGAAGAGCGCTGCGACGAGCGAGCGGAGCCACGCGAGGAGCGAGAGCGCGTGGAGGAAGAGCTTCGGAACCAGCACCTCCGGATACCCTACCGGAAATCCCATCGGCGCGTGAGAGATAAGCGCTCCTCGTCTAGAGAGAGAAAGTGGATGAGTTTGTCAGGGTTAGAGAGAGAAAGTGGGAAGGTGTCGAGGAAATGCGAGTAAGTGAGTGAGGGGTGGGGGCTTATATATTGGGGGTTATGAGAGGTGATATAATCACTGGCCGTGACCTAGAGAAAGGAGAAAGACGAATGGGAGATGGCGTAGGTTAGAGGCTGGTTGGTGAATGATGCGTACTTGCGAATATGGGAAATCTAGTACGCTCCTTGTTTGGTAAATGAATCTTATTCTAATACACTTTTTTATTTCTTTAACCATTATTATTTTAACTTCATCATAACACATTTTTTTCTCACCAATTTCACCTTCAACAATTACCATACTTCTAAGATACTCAAATTTAAAATTTTCAATATTAAAATATACTTACATAAATATATATAATTACAGTAATTTAAATTATTAATCATACAAATAATGACAAGACAGATAGAACCTTTAAATGCATATAATGTAAACTCCTTTTCAACTCAGCTTATTTTGTATTTTAATTAATATTTGAATCATTAATAATTGGACGGTTATGTAGAACGATCTACTTTTCTTAATTGGTCAGGTTCATACTTTCCAACAAAAACTTCGAAAATTTTGGCTTAATTAAAAGAAATTATTATTTCAACTAGACAACAGATCATACCATAATTAATAATAATAATAATAATAATAATCTCATAACGTGTCAAAGTGGGTACGAGAAGAATTTTGTCACGTTTACATTACTACTACTATTATTATTATTATTATCACAAATAATGTTTTAATAATAATTGGACAATAGTACTGTTTTTATCCAATAAATTTTATATCATACAATCACCAGCCAAACATTTTTGTACTAAGAATCCTTCAACTTTAAAAAAAGTATATATAATAATTTTAATAATTAGAGAAAATTATTGGAATTGATATATTTCCGAGTAAGAAAATTATGTTTTGTTATGATTTAAGAAGAAGATCCAATTTTAAATAACACTAATATGTTTCCAAATTTCGTGATTATAGGTATGGATGAGAATGGAATTTGGTAGGTTAGTTTTTGTTTTATCTTAATAAATTAAAGTGGTTTGTTTCGTAGAAGCTGTGCGTTTCTAGAATATTGCACAACTCTCACATGCTTCAATAGTGAACCAAAGAGTGTGGAACTATAAGCCAACGAATCATCATCGTCTTCTTCTTCTTCTCACATTAAAAAAATAATATCTTCTCAACAGTCATAGAATCACACCATACGTGTAAAGAGCACGAACCATGACATGATTGTGAAGAACATGAACAATCCATGTCTTGTCTCAAATATAAATATATTTAATAATTCCCGCATCACTTTCTTAAAATATGTAAGCCTAAATTAAAAATAAAAATAAAAATGCTTCGTATAAACTACTAGCTAGTAGAGATCCTTTTTTTTTATGAGATAAAATAAAATAAGTTAAATAGAAAAAATATTTAGTGGGTTATTTAGTTGAACACCGATTTGGTGAAATCTAGGTCAAAAGTGTTCAAAGGAAATTTGCGTATAGAGTGTGAAATGAATTACGCGTCAAACGTTCAAACTTGGTCAAACAAGTTTACTCGGTGAGGTTGATATATACATGAGTTCGTAAAAAGTGATGATTTTAGAGTACGAATATTGTGATAATTTATTTGATGTAAAAATATTAATATATTGTTATTATTAATTATGGAAACTTTTATTTTATGTCTTCCACTTGTCAATTCTTCTACCTTGATTGGTGGTGGGGTTGAGTACGAAACTCATTATAAATGTCTTGAAAATGTTGATAATAACAAATCAAAAGATGAGTGAAGGGAAAGAAAAACTAAGAGCATTGGACCAATGGTGGCAGAAAGCAGAGAAAATAATACACGTTGGTTGAAACTTTAAGAAACGTTCGAGACTAACCCTAGAATTGTTAAAATATTATTGATTAATAATTTTTATCAAACACTGTGATTAATTAATTAATTATTTCTAATGAGATCTTATTTTTTTTAATCTTATTTTTTCATTTTTTCTGCTTCTAGAAGTTTGCAATTTTCTACTTGATGAGTGAAGAAATTTTGGGTAATGGTTCCAAAATCTTTCACTGCTTTTGGCAATGGAAAAATTGTTAAAGAAAGATGGTGGACCACCCAGAATTGGAAATTGACACTCTCTTCATGTAATCAAGAAGATTCTGATTGATTTCTTTTTTTTCTTCTCCAGATAGCTTCACACCGAAGGAAACTAATATATTTATTTTTATTTATTTAGAAGTTTTACTTTTAAACTTTTACTTTTGTGGAATTTATTATTGAACTTCTAATTTCATGATTTTGTGATCTAAATTTCAATACTATAAATATTTTACTTTCTTCATTTGGGTGGTAAATTATTAGTAAAATTATATAATTAATATATGAAGAACTTTTACATTATATATTTCATGTGTTATCTTTAAAATTATGTTATTGAACTTTTAAACTTTTATAAATTTCACTATCAAAATTTTAATTTCAATTCTATGAGTTTTATTCAAAATGACGGATATTTTATTTTTATGTCATTTAGATATCAATCTATTAAGGATGTGACTAGATAAAAAAAAGTGAATATGTGATGGTATGACTAAAAGATGAAAGTGGAGATATTTATATTGAATTGATTAGAAGTAACGATGCAACGTCTAAATTTTAAATCTTAAATTTTCTTTAAAAATTATTTATATTTTATTTTAGAAAACCTATTTAATATTTTAACTTTCTTAGTTATATTATTAAAAATCCTATCTAACTTTAATTTTTAACGTAGTATGGAAGTTGAATATCCGAGAAGTGATAGAATAATTTATACTTCCACATCAAACCATATTAATTGTAGGGTGAAATGAATATATATATATATATATATATATATATATATATAATTTTTAAAATTGTCTTTAAATAATAAATAAAATGTAAGGACTTAGAAAATGATATTTTATAATCAATATTATTTTTAAAATAGTAAAATTTGTTATTTTAATATTAAAACATTGATGTATAAAAAAAAATAATAAACAAGTTTTATTACTTTAACATCTATTATCTCTAGAAACTATTTTTTTTATAGCTCTCTCACTTTTGTTTAAGTTATCTCACTCTGTGTTTACCTCTTTGACGATCAAAGACAATTGGAATGATTCACTCGGCGAAATCTTTTAATCCAACCAATTGATTTCTTCAATGGAGTAAGTTGTTCTTCTATTCTTTCATAGTCATATCTGACTTCCTCTTGCATGCACTATCTTTTTTATTTGCATGTGTTCTTTAAGCATTTTTTAGGAGTCTCTATTGATTGGTTGTTCTTTTGGTATGACTTGATCGTTTTTGTGTTGTTCCTAAGCATAAATAGAACATCCTATGATTGTGAAGATGGGTTGGGCATCCCTAGATCAGTTGAGTTGTTTCAGAGGTAAGGGGAGCTAATTAAACTTGTTTGAGTTGAAATGTGTAGTTAATTTATGGTGTATTGGATCATAGAGTTTTTGCAAAAATGTGAATTTGTAGCTATATTGAATTGCAAAGTGAAATGTAGAGTGATTATCTTGCAAGTACATGTATGACATATGGTGGTTTAATGTTCTATGACAATTGTGGTATGATGAATTATGTTTAATGTTGTAATTAATCTTCAATTCCTATTTGACATACTTATACCTGTATGAAAGTTTGAATTGGGTTTTTTGTGATGTCAAATTGTCTTGAATTGCAAATTTTGTTTTCCTAAAACTATAAAGACTCATTGGGTAAGAAGTATGCTCGTTGGACGAATTTGTATAATTCATTTTTCTTAGGCTTTTAGTCATTGGACGAGATTTGGTCGATGGACGAGACTGCTAAAAGTAGTATTAGGCCACTAAACTCGCTGAATGAGTAAAAGTACTCCACTAGGTGAAAATAAAATTAAATTTTAGAGAGTTTTAGTAGCTAGGTGAATGAGTTCTCGCTAGGAGAATTTTGGCACATAAATTCCTAGGAGCTCCAGTAGTATTCTCGTTGGGCGCGTGTTGGGCTCGTTGGGCGATTTATTGAAATTTGTTCAAGTAGTAGAGTTGTTGGGCAAGACCTTTGGTTGTTGAGCGAGGGGGCCTTCAGGTACTACTTGTTGGGTGACTGGAGGCTTTCGTTGAGCAAGACTAGTAAAGTTTCATTGTATTTTTTTTTTTTAATTTCATGAGATTATGTGTTTATTTGATGGTTTTGATGATAGTCAAATGTACTATTTTATTTTATCTTGGTATATGAAATTGTTCAAAGGTGATTTGCTCACATCCAAGGTGGATTAAATAAGTATTCTTTAATTAGTGTATGCATTAATGTAAGGATTTAGTATTGAGGTTATCCTAACACACTAATAATCATCTAGATTCATGTAGAGGAGGATGGAGTATATGGTGAGATCCTAGTTTATGAGTTTTACCTTTGCCTAAGACGGAAAGAGAATAACCTTGTGCATAGTATGGTGAAATTTATTAACAATGACCTTGTAGAGGTCACCACAAATGCATAATTTACCAGAAGATACAGGTTCATTAGTAAGCACAACTGTGACAAATTTTTGCTATTACCGACGAATCATTATCATTAGTAATGTTATTTTTTTGCACTAAACATTAATGTAACAATATGTTTTTATAAATGTAAATGAAAATTTAAAAAATAAATTGAGATAAATATTTTAGTTATTTTAGGTTATAACATTATATATAATATACGACAAATTTATTCTTTATATGTAAAAGTTTCATACACCTAATAATTTATGTTACTATTTTATAAATTTTTGTAATACAATTTGTATTTTTTTTTCTTTAAAAAAACTATTAAATAAATTTCACAAGTGTCACCTTATATTTGTATTTTTAATATTTTAAAATATTATATGTTTAAAATAGGTATTTTTAAATTTAAATTAAAAAATAAAATTAATTATAATATTTAGGTCGAATGATTTGATGTATAAATTTAGAAAAATTATTTTAGTATGTATATATAAGTTATACTTAAATACTAATTTGGTCAGTGAAGGTACAACATTACTCTATTCAAAGAACGACAATATTATTGATTATACAGCGAAATTGAAATCTCACCAATAAAATTTGTGAATTGAAATTCATGGTAAATTTTGTCTAACTAAATTTAATTTTTAATTTTACGTGATAAAATTGAAAATTGAAGGTAAAATTCACATAAAATAAAAATTTAATAATAAAATATACAATTAAGTCATTATTGTATTATATTTTTTTAAATATTACCTATTTATTAAAAATATTAATAAATAATTTTTTTTGCTACATACACAATGGTAATATAATATATGTTATTAATTTAAATAAAAAAAAATTATATAAAACTAACTTTATTTCTTTATCTCCTTTGCTTGGAAAAAACTTCTAAATAATGATCATTAATAACTATAGTAATTAATTTAGATATTAATTTACAAAACTAAAAATTATTGGTTACTAAAATAGTTACCATTATGAATAAAAAATTATAATTAGTCACTAAATTGATTTTTAAAATTAGCTACCATTAGTTTTACACAAAAGAAAATTGGTCACTAAAAATGTGCTATTTAAGTTTTTACTATTAAAATGACATAGTTTTTAAATTAGTCTCTAATTAATTAATAACGAATTATAAAATTTTATTTATAATAATAACTATTTTAGTAACCCATAATTTTTATTTTTATAAATTGATATATAAATTAGTCAGACTAACTATTTTTATCACTAAAATTAGTTTTTAAATGAGAATTTATTTTTTATAATGTTTGTTTTGGTGCATAAATTAATTTACTTTGCTGAATGAAAATGACTAATTATATATTTATCCATTTCCTTTTCTCTGGCTAATTATATATTGGTCCCCACCCATCCACCAAAGGAGTAAAAAACTTGAAACTATAAAGCTTTAAAGCAGGGAAAAGGAATCCGAAACAAAAATAGAGAAATTCAAGAATCAAATCATGCAACTCTTTTAGAGAAGTCCTAGGTTCTCACTATCTAAAGTTTTGCATTTTTAACATATAGTTAAGATTAAGGAAACATAATTGAATAAATTAAGCTAAATAATTTTGTTATCACATTTTTTTGGTTACGATATTTACATATTTGTTTCTGTAAAATATTCCCACTTTATTGTGTCTCTTAAAAAAATTAACTTGATGTAAAAAATCTGTTATATGTTATTGTTATTTTATTTCAATTTTTTAATATAACTACTTTTATTTAGTCCCTAAAACATTCTCCTCATTTTAAAAGAAAGTAATGTACACGTTAAATTATAAACGAAAAGTTGATATATTACAATTATTAAAACAAAATGACAAGGATTCAAAATAGATTACAAGGACCAATAGTCGAACAAAACAAAACTTTGAGATGAAACATTATATGAATTATTTTATATAAAGTATGAATGAAAGTTTTTAGTCTATCAACTTGATGACAAATTACAATTTGTTTGTTTGGATGAGAAATTAGAATTCACATATTTCAAATTTTGATACAGTTTAATTTTCAATATATAATTTTTCTAATTTAATTACATGAAAATTTTTTGATGTGTTGAACTGGTTTGATATGTTTAAAATCAAATATAAATCTAAAATATTATTTAACACATAAAAAGAATGATAAATTATATATATATTTTTTAAAATTTAAACATCGAAATATATCAAAATTTGAAACATAAATAAATTTTAATTTATATACTAAAAAAACATATTTAATGCATGAAAGTAATCAAAACCATTCAATCAAACGTATGCATGAAAGGGTTTAGCAACTAAAATCATTTACTACATCATCAAACAGCATAATTACATTTATGTATGTATAATGTCTAACACTTTGTAAACCTTTTGCAGAACAATATTGAGTTGTGATTTGATTAAGCAAAGTATAATGAATAAATGGTGAGAGGAACAAGTTTCTGTGTGTAATTAATTATGATGTCAGTGGTTCACTTAATTAAGTACAGAAAGAAAGACAGCAGAGTTCAAACTTGAATCACACTCTAAACATTGGTTTATTTGTGCAAAGAAAACAACAAAAGGGGACATAATTTCGATGCAGATGTAGTTTCTGATGGTGAAACCTGGCCTACCTTCTGAACTGTCTCTCATCACACACATATATGTCTATAATGGCTTCAACGTTATGTTGACCACACGAAGAGAAAGATACAGATAAAGGGGGATTAACCTAACCAACACACACACATGAGGGACCAAGTGAACACAGTTCGACATGTCCATTCAAAAGGACAAAGGGAATCAAATTTTAAAAGGCACAAGAAAATGGAAATGGAGCATCGCTGATGATGCATGCGATTGAAGCTCACCAACCAGCATGCACAGCAACATGAGGGGTTCCTATGCTCACCCTGATGAAAGTGATGAATCAAATTTGGATTCTCCGATGAGTCTGGTGTATTATTCCTCTGTTGTGTTTTAAATTATGCACTGATTTTGATGTTTTAAAATAGGATGTTTATATTTTTTGTCGTTCAAGTTTCAATGAAATTTGGAATTAGTCTTTCATCGAAACTTTTGATCAATTTAGTCCTTCATCTTTAGAAATGTGTTGATTTAATTATTTTAATCAAATTTTGTTAAGTTTAATTGAAGTTTCAAACGCGTTTTATGATAATATTTGAGTTAGTATTTAAGCGAAAATGGGTCAAATGATGTAAATAATTCAAATACTATCATGAAATGTACTTGAAACGTTAGATAAACTTAACAAAATCTGGTTAAAAGGATTAAATCCATACATCTCTAAAAGATGAAGGACTAAATTGGTTAAAAGTTTTGAAGAGAGACCAATTCCAAATTTCACTGAAACTTGAGGGACTAAAAACATATTTAACCCTTTAAGATATATTAAAAAGATGTTTACAAAATCCAGGTCGGTATATTGTTAATACTCAGCAAAAGACAAAACTAAAAAATCCGGTAGAGGATCTAAATTCTGATGAATGTGACTTAATGTGTGTACAACCAGAATTAATGCATGAATGGTGTGAAGTGATATGAAGTCACAACTAGGGTTTGAGGTTTGAAAGAAAGAAAATGTGAAGTTTTGACTATGCCTGGGCAAGCTAAGACAATAATGGCCCCAATGGTTAGAATTCCATATTACAAGGTTTAGCTTTTCTCTCAACTTTTTCAATGTGGCCAATTTTCTGCATATGCTGACATGAAATTGAACTGAAATGTAGTGGTTATGGGTGAGACATGATTCTCAATCATATTTTCCAAATTTACCTCAAAAAAGTAAGCCATCATCATTTGCATCAACTAATAATAATATTCTTAGTTAGATCAGGCTATATTATCATTTTGTACAAGCCCTAAGGAATAAGCTTTAGGGTTCTCACATATTTTTTTTATGTATGTTGAAAATTTTGGAAGAAGAAATGCAAAAAGAAAACAATAGGCTTTTAGAATCAATTTTAGAATCAAAGAGCGTTAATGGAAATTTTATCAGAAATATTCAATAATATAAAAATGTCAAAAAGTGTTCAGTTCAATGTAATTAATTATAATTCATTAATTTAATAACAAATATTATAATGTTTAATTAACGTCATGCATACTTTTGAATTACAGACTTAAAAAAATCACAACATGTATATATTATTGTAACCATGAATTTGCTTGTAATTTTTCTTGAACGTAAGTGGAAACAACAATTTATAGCAGATGCATGTTTAAGTAATCTATTAAGAAAATATAACTACATATTTTAGTACGATTTAATCGAAAAATAAAAAAATAAAAGCAAACTAATTTAAATACGTAATCTTAAGTAAGAGCATTTTTATTCCTATCAACTTAAGATACTCACTCTTAATAATCTTATATTAACAGTCTAAGTGATTTTCACAGTGTTGCAGCATATTTAATTAATTCAGTTCATATATAATATATATATATATATATATATATATATATATATATATATATATATATATATATATATATATTCAGTAGTAGAAGTATTTATAATTGAATGATAGCGTATATAATTGAATGAACTTTACTGCTAGGCTACAGTTTTTGTCGAGATTTTTTTGAAAAGTATTGCAACAACTATACATGTGCCAAAAACATAAAGTGGGGGACAGAAGAACAATTCTTCAAGTAAAGGTCATTTAAACAAAGACAGAAATATTATATATATATATATATATATATATATATATATATATATATATATATATATATATGCTGAAAATATAGTATATAGTATTCTCCCGAACTTTAATTGAACATCTCATTGTAAGAAGAAAATGGAACAATTTTGCATAAAATATGATAATTTGAAATGAATTATGATAATATAAGATTGAAGAATTTTTGGACAGAAGAAGAATGAAATAGAATATATGGTGATATTTATAGAGATATAAAATAGTTGTTATTGGTTTAGAGAGAATAAAAAGAGATTTGTTTTGTTATTGTGATGTGTGATTGGTTTAAGAAAGAAGATAGAAGGGCCCAATACATGAAACCAATACTATATATGTTAAATCTGTGTCTCCCATTCAAAGTTCACATCAAGCATGCAAACCCACGTGCCCACCTAAGGCATTACCTTATCCCTCCATTGCTAATTCTTTGACTCTTCATTTGGATCTTTTACTATCATGTCTTTGGGTGGTCCTCATCTTCTTATTCTTACTCTCTCTCTCTCTCACTTCAAACTCCATCATCTTATTCCTTTTCCAACTCTTTTCATTTTCAAAATGATTCATCACCTATTCATCTTATCAAACATTTATTATCACTCTTATTCTTGCATTACTAATTACAAAATAGTAAAACTCAATTTTTACACAACAATATTGTTAAAATAACACAATCTTAGTTTTATACGGTGAACCAACCTAATTTGTTGCATTTTTAGTGGGATAAAACGGGAGAAACTGACTTATTTTGTTATCTATATCCATAAATAAATTGTTCTTGCTCGATTTAGATGTATCTAGAGAGACACAAATCTTCTATCTGGGTTGAGATGTTTTAGGTAACATTGGTATCCATTCTTCTTCTTATTCTTCAAATCACAAATCTTCTTCACTATGTTTATGTCAAAATGTTCTCTTTCGATGAGGGCGTAGGGACCTCGACAAAGGAGGACATGCAAAAATACTCTGACATCCAAGTTAGTTACTGCAATAAATAAGGAGATTGCAATAAATGAGATCTCTAACTTACCTCGTGAACAATATTATTTATACTACCTAGGGATGAGCCATGGTTGTTGGGCCTAGGTTTTGCAGGATTAGGTCATCTTAGGATTTTTTTTTTAATATGTTTATTTATCCTTACTCACTTTGTGATTTGTCCTTTGTTTAGGTGACTTCATACTACAATAGTGATACACGAGTTTGTCCTTTTGGTCTAAGTCGAAATGTCCTAAACCATCAAGCTATAGGAACATACTCGACAATATATATGTACAATAGCCCTCTAGAGTCAAGACATTCTAAGTTGAGAGTCTTAATGAAGTTGTTATTGTTCCATCTTGCTCCTAAGGAAGTCGAGATATTTTCGACTTTCCTTATGGTCATGATAAACTTGATTCATATTTTCAAAATTGTTGTGCTAGTTTCATTTTATTAAACTTAATCTAGGTGTCTTCGACGTCCTTAAAAATGAAAAATTTATTTGTCTTGGTATTAACTCTTTTTAGACTATATCGACAATTAAACATTAACTATAACAATGAGATTAAATATGTTTTTCAAATGTTCACAAAAGTTTGAAAGGGGAAGAATAAAAAGAAAATAAAATTGGTTTCTTAGAAAATTAGTTTATAAAATGATTTTCTATCTCTTTAAAATTAATTTTTTAACTTACAAAAGATTAATCTTAGCTTATAAAAACATTAAATTTTGTTCTTTAAATAAATTTTCCTCTAAACATATGCCTTAAATCAGAATATTCACTTTATTAGCTTTATACACAAATTATATTTTTTCAAACAAAAATCAAGTTAATTAGGATATCATGTACTATCTAACCATCGAATACTACACAATCCAATGAAAGAATTATATAAGAGTCATACATTAACATACCAACATGGAAAATAATATATATGAGAATTATCAATTTTGATAAAGAAATAAGTGAAAAAATAAATTATTTAATAAAGAACGAATAAAAATAAATATTATTTTATTTATTTAATAATTATTAATTTATTTATTACTATAATTAAATACTACACCATAATTAATTATGGATATCCATATTCCATTGGTAGTAAAAATAAACACTTCAATTTCTTCAGTATAATCAATTAACTGTGAGATTGCATCACTATTCCTTTCAGTAAAAAGGAATTATAGAAACTTTGCCTTCTTGCTTTTAGGATCATAAATTAATTAGTTCTCACTTTCTTTATGCTTTAGTGACATCTTATCTTTCTTTCATTTTTTTCCGGCAACTATAGAAACAAAGGATAAAATTAACATTTGAACAAATTATAATAAGATGGTTAAAACTTAAAACACTATATTTGCTTCTTGTATTTATTTGAAAATTTCAATTAAGTCTCTATATTTTGATAGGTCTTAATTGGATTTCTATTCTTAAAAATATATAATAATTAGGTCATTTTCACTTCATTTTTTTTTGTTTTTTAATTTATTTTTTCAATTATTTCGTGTCAGTTTTTATATTTGCTATTTTAACTCTATTTAGACCTAATTTTTCTTTTAAATTGAACAATTTCGTCTCTCTTAAAAGTGAGATCAAATTTAACTTTTATTTTAAATAGTTACAAAATTGTTTTAAAATTTTACATTTAAATTTATAAAATTATTATTTTTAAACAAACTCTAACATTTGTATATAAATTATTTATTATATATTATTTATATATAATGTTATACAAATATTTAAAATATAAATTCAAATAAAAAAAATTAAAATTTGATGTAATAAATATCAACACAAATACAATTAATTTGATGTAAAAATTCAATGTACATTTTAAAATATCAATAATTTCAAATGTAAAATTTAAAAACAATTTTATAAAAATTTAAAATAAATATATTTAAAATTTTAAAACAAAATTTAAATAAAGTTTAATATAAAATATAAATTTTAATAAACTTAACATTATTAAAAATATTTAATAAAAATATCATTATATTTTATCTCAATTTAGAGAGGTAAATTGCTCAAATTAAGAAAAAGAAATTGAGACCGAATTGAATCAAAATAAAAAATTAGAGACCAAATTAAGATGTATGTTGGAAGGGGGAGTCTTTCATCCATAAATGAAGAACAGTTTTGATGATGTCTACTGATCTAGGATAAAATATAGCTTGGTCCAGTTAGGATATGCATTAGACAATTAGCTTCTCTTTATCAAATGTATTTCAGGCCTGCTGTGTAATTTTGCATATGATTAGTTTTTTAACTAATGGATTAACTGTGAGATGGTACAAAGTAAGTGAAAATATAGTCACGATAATCGATTAGGTAAATTGCTAATCGAATTAGTGACAGCAAAAACCTTTGTATAAAAGCTGTTTTGGAATCTGTTTTGGGTCTGGAAAAAATCAGAAAGATCACGCAATTTTCATTTGAGATAGAGCCATCTGAGAAACACAAAGTTTCAGAAGATTCTGCAAGATAACTCAAGTACAGATCCAAGAAGAATTGATGGTTGATTCTACCATGATGGATCTTGCTTGATTCAAGGAGCATCAAGTCAAATCTGCACAACTTAGGT
>Ga0214544_1006028_pt1 | contig 22828 bp, 12 predicted proteins | sample CNSS3metaG_FD_160074 | JGI IMG/M metagenome (GOLD analysis project Ga0214544, IMG submission 160074) | Root nodule microbial communities from cowpea collected in UCLA plant growth center, Los Angeles, California, USA - CNSS3 | ecosystem: Host-associated > Plants > Roots > Nodule | place: USA...
TGTTAAAGGTCAGGTTGGGGGTTCGATTCCCACTGGCAACAACCCACCCAGTATGAATGGACGGAGAAGGGTGATGGGTTGGGGTGTATTGGGCTGCAGACCTAACACAACCGGTTTGAGGGTGGCAAGTGGGATGCCTGGTAAGCCCAAGAGGATCCGGGGGTGTTACAAATATGATCATCATCAAAGTTGGTAGACTTACATCTTTTAAAGGAAGCTCGTCTATGTTAGGGCTCATGTTCATCCTTGAATTAACTTGCTTCAGGTTTCATAGAAAGGAACTACAAAACTCAATTTGTTTGGGATACAAAATGAGATTACTAGTTAAGAAGGAAACATCATCAAGTGAAAAAACTAAAAGGTGATGGAAAGATGAAATTGATTATCTCATTTAAGATCAGTGCTTTACTAATTACCTGAACATTAAAAATAAATAAATAAATAAATAACAAATTATGAAGGAAATATAGAAACATTAACCTTGCAATGGTCCAACAAAATACTATGAGTACCTTATTACACCTTGGAACTAAATCCTGCAGAATTTTTATTCTCCCACTGACTTTTAAATCCTGAAAAACCAAGTGGTGTTAAGTGGCATGCTTGTGAACAAATAGTTATTATAAATAAAAGAAAGAAAAAGAGAATGTCTAATCGTAATATAGGAATAATTTTATTCACACTACATAAGCCAAAGTATACAATTTACTGCTTAGTATAATTGTTTGTTAGACACATTGATAAATATTATACAAAGAAAAAAAATTGCAATTTATATACAACAACACCATTGGGTATTCTCTACTATTTATAATTTGCATCACTTAAGGAATTTTACCAAGCAATTTGAAATGAAGAGTGACCATTGACTCCCAACACACTGAAGATGAATATTCTTAACAGATTAAATACAATAGTATTTGCATATGTTTGAATCTCATCAAATAAATTAGATAATCTAATTTGTAATAACATTTTTGGCATGTAAACTACACATAAACCAAACTAAATGAAAGTTATAAATGGTAAAGAAGTGAAAAATTTATAATGCTTTATAGACCAATGACACTGATGCAGAATAGCCACATACAAACTATGGGAGCAAACAATTTGACTAAAGCATTTTCCATTGCCATATAAGATATGCTTAAAATCTAAGTCTAGCCATATCTTCAACAATATCTAACAATCCTCTGTGAACCTTTCACATCAAAGACATGGTTTGTGAATAATACCAATATTGCTTGATATTCTTGGAGTATCAAATATTGATGTAGAAAAGCTTAAGATTACAATAGATGCTATCAATATGAAAATTTATTTATCAACATAATTTAAGTTTCAATTAATGTCTAAATTCATCACTAAAACTTGACTATTATCAAAGTAATCCAATTAGATAAGCTTTTTTCCATAAACTGGAATAACCATAGTTGAAATTTTTGAACCTCAATTCTGCATCTGACAATATAACATCAAGCTTCTAGGGAAAAGTATCCATGTGCCTCAAATCGCCCACTCGGATGCCATTACGGTTAACCTTGTTGGAATAGTCATCCAATGCCTCTATTGGTTGTGTCGATGAAAGACTTAGATTGAAATTAGATGAAAATGATTATGGAAAAAGATAACTGAATACAAGAGAATAAAAGAGGAAAAGAGAAATGAAACAGATATAAATTGAAAATTGAAAGTGAAGGAGAACGAAAAACCTCAATGGCGTTCTTGAGCTTTGCCTTGAATCTAATACAAAAACACATAGTGATTGAAATTAGGGATTATGAAAACTTCAAAAGAAAATATAATATAAAGAGAAAAATAACTTACAGGAGCAAAAATCAACTTACTAAGAGGAGAAAAACACTTCGGAAAAGAAATTTGCATGAGAAGAAGAAGAAGATTTACAAACGGCTTCCATGGGAGAGAAGATGACTTCTAGAGAGAAAGAAGATACTTTCCTACAAAAAATAATGACCTAGGTAAAGAAGATATTAGCTATGTGAAATACTTTGCAACAAAAACGAGCCAATAAACTGATTTAGGCACCGAATACTCTTGCTACAGTATAAACATTTAAAATATCTTGTCGGTTGTGAACTGACTATAAATTTATATAATTTTTTATTTTCTTTTAACTTAGTGGCATTTCAATTAAACTGCCACTAAATAAGTGACTCAAAAAACTATTTTTTCTGTAGTAAATGTATTGTACTCGTATTAAGGTACTCGTATTAAGGTACTTTAAATTCTTCAAGTCAAGTAATCGAATGGTTAAGCATTTTGCAAGAGACGTTTTTATGCTTAAGTAAATGGTAAGACAAAATATGCGTATCCATTTTTTTAGGAGAAAAATAAATTCTTGAAAATGATTAGTTTAACAATTTTAATATATGAATAGAATACTTACTTAATAATAAATAATATTTTTAAAATAGTGAAAAAATATCTAAATTTAAGTAAATAATTGTTATATTTATGTTAATACAAATGATGATTTTAAATTAAATATATAAATATAAACTTCATTCTTTTAAGCTAGGCTCCAAGTTGTTCACAAATACTTCCTCTCTTAAGTGATCTTGGTACATTCCCATTCCTTCCTACCCCGGTCTCCAGGAGACATACAGATCGGTCTAGAGGAGACATACAGATCACTAGCCCCTGAGGCCTAAGCTTGCACTTATGGCAATTATGTCAAGCGCAAGACCTTGTGTACCTTGAGACCATCACCTCACTTTTTTTTTTATATATTTTAACTAACACTTTTCTATTGATTACTTTTAAGATAAACTTATACTAAAGTGAAAATCTTGTAAATAATAATTGTATATAATTCTCAAACGCATGCAGTCAAAGTTATAACACATAATACATATGTAGTAACAAAATCACCAATGTAGGAAATAGTTTTGGTCACATTTATTTTGACATTTTGGCTTCGGTTTCACATCTGAGACATATGCTGGCAAGGTAAAAACGGGACTTGTTTATGCCTCGATTATGAACTGAGGCATACACGAGGGTTACTACCTCAATTCTAGAGGGAACTAAGGCCTAATGGGAGGGTTATTGCCTTGGTTCTAGAGGGAACTGAGGCCTAATGGGCATCAGAAAACTAAAAATAAAAAGAAAATGAAGTGTACTTTCTACCTTGTGTTTGGCTCCAATTGTAACATCCCGTCCAGATATTACGGATTTTAAATAATAAAATAAAGACATAATAATAATACCTCATTTAATATAAATTAATTTCCCAAAATCCTAGGAACTTAAAACTTTATTACATCATAAAGTAACTCAAATCCATAATTTGTAAACTCAAATATAAAAACCAAGTTCAATAATCCAAATGATTAAAAAATCTTTAAAATTCATAAAATCATAAAACTCTGAAGAATAATTTCCCAAGCTAGCCCATGCTCCGGCTCTAGACCTCACCAAATCCACCTACAACATCATCTGTTTGCGTGTAACGTAATACACAATCATCGCCAAACACAAGCAGATAGGGTGAGCTACAATATAAAACACACATATATAATTCAAATATATACGCACATACACACATCAAAGAATTTCTATCCTTTGATTCCATACCACATGGCCACCACCATGTCATCCATGATCTATGTCTTTAGGTGAATACCTCAAGATGTCTTGCCGCCAGACCTATAAGCCACAACTTGTAGAACACGTGCAGGAAACCAACTACGGACCACATTCTGTAACGCCAGGTGTTGTTCCCAATACGAACATAGTTCGTAATGTCCCAAGACTATTGAACTCATCGGCTATTACCGAGGAGGGCAATCTATCTAGACCCATCCGTACGAGCCACAACACGCACACTCACACCAGCAACACTTGCCAACCCGAGCCACAACTCAAGGGTTCCTCGTGTTCATCCACCATCCCTAGCCACAACTCAAGGGATACGATCTGAGCCATAACTCAAGGAACACTCCAGCAAGCTGACCTTTAAGATATCACCAAATCCTTGTAGACCACGCACATCAAAACAACAAGTCGTTTGTCTTTGCGTTATTGCCTGGCGACTCTGGAGTAACGCCCGGCGAAACTCGCTTCTAGACCGCTTGGCAGGGGACAAGTGCCGCCAAGCGCCAAAGGCCTCCGATGCCACTGCCTTAACAGATATCGTCTAGCGGGACGACCCTCACCGCCAGGTGCCACGTGTTCCAGTGCCATTGTGAGTATAGCTATTGCTTGGCGAGGTTAACCTCGCCGCCAGGCGCTACACCAGTACAATGTGTTTACTGGTTTAATTCCTGTAGCACCTTTTTGGTCACCTCCTAACCTTTTTCCCTCTCATCTTAGCTCTCTAAGTGAAATAATCCAATCATGCATTATTAATCATAATTCACCTTCACCACGCCTCTAACTAACTATGAACCACACATTAATCCATAATACCACTGGTCTAGTTAGATATTGTCCAAGTTGCTTCTAATTATTAAATAAAACCTACTAAGCATCAATTTGTCAAGTATTTGTATCATCTCATGTACTATGACCCCTGCACCATATCCTTTAACCATATCGTAAACTTAGACAATTCTTAGAAGTATCTAATACCACAACAGGTCATGTAACCATTTATTCCCAATCCTAGTTCTACTAACCTCATATGTACCTTCTCTACATCACTCTTTCTCCAAACCCAATCAACCTAAGTTTTAATCATTGACCTTAATTCATGTATTAATTACTACTATCATTCCATATCCAAAGGTATCACCAATCCATTCTTCGTGCTCCATTTTAGACTACAATAGGACCCAACCCCTTAACTGCACCTCACAGCAACACAGTTCCATTTTTCCATTGCGTTGGCACCTGGCGGCGAGCCCTCTGCCATCAGGCAGTGCATGCATTTCTGGGAAAACCCAGAATGGCTTTACACTTGTGAAGACTCCTAAACTTCCCAATTTTTCTTTCTCTACATATTTCTATCCATTCTCACGTGATTTCACTTACAGTCATACTAGTTCACAACCTAAACACATTTATTAACATCAAAACCCTAAATTTCCAAATCCTAAAAGAGCGTTTATACAATTTTATCAAATCAACCTCAATTGACAACATAATTGCCTAATTTCTAGTACCCAATAATCAATTTATAGATAAAGCTCCCTTCTTTCCCGATCAGAATCCACCCAGAACTCCAAAAACATCAAAATTGAGTCAAATATGCCTACGTCGCCTAACTGGTGTTCATCAGTGCCAGGCGGATCATTAAGAAACCTAGAAAACTGGGTGGCACACATGTGTCGTCTGGCGTGTGTTCGTTCCGCCAGGCGATTCCTCTAAGGAACCCATAATTGCATTAAAAAAGGGATGAGTCGCCTAACGGCTTTAAAGGCCTGCCAGGCGATTTTTGGAAAAATTTCCAAGAACTTAACATAATCAAGAAATCATGTAAAAGCATACATTTAATGCTTCTTATACATTTCATAATTAAGAAATAAAAATAAAAAAAGTCCAAAAATCACGCAAAAACATACATTTCACGCTTCTCATACATTTCATAATTAAGAAATAAAAATCAAAAACGCGATGGACAGCTCCCCTAACCTGAATATCCTTGCTCAAAAGACAATGCTAGAATTCCCTTTTTGATGTTAGCAATGTGACTCCCTTAGGTTAGCTAATCCACTACAATTAGTCTTCCAATTCATTCAGCCCACACACTCATAATTCTTCCCCTTTCATTACTCATAATTGACAGACTCCAAAGCACCCTCTCTCACCCTTAATTCCCACTTAATTTTGCCTTCTTGATCAGCTAGGGTTTCTGCCCTTTCACATTCATGCCAAATGAACTTTGGCAAAAAAAAGAAAGCATAATTTGTGTTTATCAAGGTTTGAACACACAAACAAGTAAATGGCAAGTCCAAGAACAACCAATTCATGTTTCGTGATGATTCCTATAAATCTAGGATTATATTATCACTCATCATGATCAAACATATTATTATTAAAATAATAAACAATTAAATAACACACAAATGACATACACAGGACTTATATCCAAGTCCCCTCAACACAATCAAATACTCTCAACCACTTACTTTTTCACATCACAATAATTAATATGTAATGTCATAAAGACTCTCACTACCCACATTTATTATTTATTTATTTATTTAATTAATTAAATTTCGTGGGTCTTACACCAACCAAAGCAGAAAAGGAGTTATACCGCCTCAATTATTTTCCAACCAAGACATATTAGCTATTAAAAAAAATTGAAATGGCCTTCTACCTTGATTTTGATTACAACTTATGCATAAAGGTGTCATTTTTTTTTTAAAATATAGGTTCTGTTTTTTTTTTCATATCCAACACATTAAAACGTTAAAACTTTGTTACAAAACATCTCTTCTTAAATATTGACTCTACTCTTTATAAGCAACAAAATAAAACTAATTTATCTGAAATTTAATTATATATAAAATTAAAAATAATAGTAATGTAATTAGGTGAGTATAATAAATTTTGTGACTTTTAATTATGTAATAAGACTGTATAAAAAAAAGACAAATATGGCGATAAGAAATAGAAAGGATCATAAAATATTAAAAAAATATATCATAATGAATAATATTAAAAAAGTATAACTTAGAAAAAATGTGTCATTTATTTAATTAATTGTACTTATGACGTTAAATTATTGTTACTATTATCTTATATTTTATTATAATATTTTCTAAAATTATTTTCTTATTATTTATTTTGTAAAAATTACTTTTTCTTAATAAAAAATTAAAAAATTAATTAATATTATAATAATTATTAAAATAAAAACAGTTATTAAAATTATATTGAATGAAGAAACATACTTACAAAAAGAAATATATATTTCATTAATTTTTCATATTATAGTTACAACATGAAGGGTAGTTATAATTTTTTATAACATTAAGTACTAATCCTTGTGATCGGTAGTGTTTTATAAATCAATAAAATTACTTACATTCAAAATATAGAAAAAAAACATAATAATAATAATAATAATAATAATAATAATAATAATAATAATAATAATAAAACACAATTTGATTTTATATTATTTCATAACAAGATAATAATTTGCTTACCTATTTGTCATGATCTGACACATCAACAAATAATATATGTCATCTTCTTCCCTAAGCATCTAGCAACATTATTGGCAGTTGGATCCCAGCATAAAGGCATATCTTCAATTTTTTTGTTCTTGATATGGCTCACAAGTTCGTCTAGCTACACATTTTATATTATTGTGGATAAAAATATTCAAATATAGCTTTATAACTATCAACTTTTTATGCCTCCCATTCAGTACTTTAAAAGTATTTTTATAAATGCACATGGATATTATTGCTTAGGAAAGTACTTCAACATTATGAATTAAAGAACAGTGAATATTATTATTATAAAATGCCGTGCTTATTCAATAGGTTTTGTTTATAAATTATAACTATAATTAATGACAAAATGTAACTTCTTAACTTAAAAAAATGATAATTTACATTGACAAATCCTTTTAATATTTCCTAATGAATATATATTTGTGTGTAGTTTGAATCTCTAAATAGTTGTGTTCCTTTATAAAAATATATATATATATATATATATATATATATATATATATATATATATATATTAAAAAATATCTTATACGGTATTAAGTATTATATTTATTGTATATAATTGTAAAGGATAAATGTAGTTAACTTTTTAAGTTTTCTTTATGTGTTTTTGGTGTATATAATATATGAAGTTTTAATAAAAATATTTTCCTTAAGAAAAAGGAAATCAAGAGAAGACTCTCGGTAGACTATGCCCTACAAAACTAATTGGTTTTAGTGGGGTTATATTTGGCGTTTCTGGAGTTTTAACTCCTACTAATGATTTTACCAGGGTTTGCAATTCTTCTAGAAGAGTCACCGTGACTAATCGATTAACGGGAGTTTTTAACAATTCCTGGAAAAGTGCAACTTATTTGGGATTTTTAAATCCCCACTACTGCTTGAGGTTTTTTGTAACTCCCGTTACTGTATGGGGTTTTTTTGAAACCTCCACTACTGTTTGAGGTTTTTGAAACCCCTTATTTGCCTTTATATGATCCATATTGTATTGTTTTAGATTGTCTAAACATTTCATAATAAGATTTTATCAAACCAATTTTGCATTAATAAAACAATATAAGTTAGATAAATTTCAAGTATGTAAAAATTAAAGGTGTGCATTCTATTCATAATTACAATTGAATATAATAGTCTTAACCAAATAATAAGTGACCCTAAAGTAAAATTCAAGTGTGTGTGGATACATGAGCCTTCAGAAAGAACTTCCTTACAATTGTACGCTTAGAACTCCTTCAACTCCAATTGCATGATCGATTTCAGTTACAACATGTTTACTTGACACTAAACTAAGTTGTAATCAAGCTGCTGCAAAACTCCAAAGCAAAATGTAGCAGCTTTTCCAATTCCAAATTGTGCTTGTTGAGCACCTTGTAGAAAGGAACAATCCCCCTTTGTTGAATGGCAGAGGATTTCTCAAAACCTTATCTGAAGTAATACAACACCCATATAAATGCTCAATTATTAATGACATTAAACAATTATAATAATCAAAACAGAAAGTGCAGGTAGCGTTCAAGATTCTTAAGAGACATAAACTTGACTGTAAATTAATCTCATATTTGATGCAGATATAAACAATAAAAAGTGTAACCAAAATTGTCAAGCAATAATCAAGATTTAAAAATTATATGTTATTCAAAAATTGATGCACATACCATATGCATAAATACTCGTTAAAAGGTTCTCCCGCAATCTCATAGCACCGAAGCTTTCGCAAACTTCATCATAAGAAGTAAAAAACTCTTGCCCATTAGGTCCAAGTTTGGTCATCAAAACATAAGCCCAAAATGACTATATAATTCTAGGCGTGGTGCATCACATGTGGGCATTGTATATGAAATAATAAGAACGTTGGGTAGTTGTTGCACATGTCTTGAAAGAAAAGTGCCAATTTAAAAACCATCTTTATCAAGCCCTAATGCAAGCTCCAAGATCAAACCCCTTATACTTGTAATTTTCTCCCTGTTATCACCCTTTACAATCAAAGTTATTAATTAATATAAAATACTTGCGTATGATATAATTTAAAATATGCCACATGGAACACTAAAAGTAAAAGTAGAAACTAACCACTTAAAAAAGAACCTCCAACCCTTTATGTTTGTTTCTCTACGTGAAATTATAAAAAAGAACCTTCTAAGTACAATACCAATTACAAAGTCAGATAAAAACCTCAAGCCTCGTACTAAAATGATGCTCACCATACAAATTAGTGATTGGATGAAATTCAACTTGACAAAAATATTTTTCATGCATGAGGAATGTAGATTTTTGGAGAACGAAGGTACAACTCTATTAATACTTATCAGAGGAACAGCTGCCATGGCAGAGAAAGTAATAAATATATTAGTGAAATATTGATTAGAAAAATTAGAGTAGGACATTGGTTAATGTATGATGAAGCTTCCAATATCCCTAAATCCCTTTATGCCATACATCAAGTAGACTAACAAGAACACTATACATTTATGCCACTATGCCACTCTCGAAACAAGCATTCTCGCAGAGCCACTATGCCGAATCCACATCCTTGTATTCTCCATAGAAAAAATCCCACAAGTTTCAATCATACCATATCTTTGAAACCACAACAACAATAACGACCAACACAAAACTCATACTTCAACTTCAAATAATTTCAACCTCACGTTAAATAAATTTCTTTTCTTCCTAAGTACTAAAGAAAACTAAATTGAACTTCTTTCATTATTCATAAGTTAAACCCAACTTATGTATTTGATTTTTAAAGAAATTTTATCGTTTTACTTCTCCAAAAGAGTGCAAAAGTTATTTACAACAAAACATTCTTTGGGTTAATAAGTACTGTAAGACCGTAGAATTTAATTAATTAAATAAATAATTAATTAATAAATGCGGGAGGTGGAAATCTTTATGGCATTAAATTCTAAATTGTATGATGTGCAAAAGTACTAACTGAAATGGTTAAGAGTACTTGATTTTGTGTGAGATGACTTGATTATGTGTTATTTAAATTATAGTTAATTTTATAATTATGCTTGGTTGTGTGAAGTTGTCATGAAATATGAATTGGTTGAGTGGTTTAGCATTGGCATGGTTGTGGGTTCAAACCTTGGTGAACCTAAATTAAGCTTTCCTTTTCGCTAAACTTGTTTTTGGCAAAGATGTGAAGGGGTAGAAACCCTAGCAGCTGAGTGAAGGCAGCCAAAGGGGCTGAAAAACAACTCTATAATGACCTTGAATGGCAATTATCATAGGCATTAAAACCAATTTTCATTTTTGGCTAATTAACTCTCATTAAGGCATAACTAAAAGGCAAATTGGAGGTGAGGGAAATGGTTTGTTTGGCCTATGCTTGCACTGTGAATTAGGGAGAGAAAATCAGAGAGAGACGTGAGATTGAGTGCCATCCAGAAGCTAAATTGAGGGAGAGAAGAAAAGCCATTCCTTTATCAATAAAGGAGACAAGAACTTACAAATTTAGCAAAGGAAAAACAGGTTATGGGAGTTGAACCACGTTTCATCTATGTTTTATGCGTAATTGTATGATTTATAACATGTATATGTATAACCTTTTATGTTGCATTGAAATCTGCATTTCTAAAAATTTTCCAGAAACCGCCTGGCGGCACACGCTGACCCGCCAGGCGACGCATAGCAGATTCACCTAGATTTGGGTTTTTGGATGAAGGGCCTGGCGGTATTGGTTGAACCGCCAGGCAACACTAGTTTATGGCTCGATTTTTGCTATTCTGTGCGTTTTGACATGATTTTGTTCGGAGGGAAATCATGGGTTGGTTCTTAAGGGATGATCTGACATCGTGATTCATTGAATTTAGTATAATTGATGGATAAAATTGATGGAACAATGCAAATATAATTTTAGGGTTAGCAGATTAGGGATTTTGAAAATTTGGTATAATTATTGTGAAATTGAATTGGAATCCAAGCTGAAAATAGTTGGATTTGATCAGTGTACCACTACTATTGAGTTTTTGATTGAAATAGAGGAGATCAGACAGAGAAATGTGGAAGAAAAAGCAGGGTGAGGGAAGAGGTTAACAGGAGCAACAAAACCTGGTATGTTTCCCAAGACTAATGTACCGCCTGGCGGATTATAGGGTACCGTCAAGCGACAGCGCAATAACAGAAGCATTCTGAGGATTTTTGGGGCGTGTTGAGTCTGATTTGGGTGTTATGATGACCCTGATAGGAGACAACACTGAATGAATAGTGAAAATGATCTTTGGTATTATCTCTAGAGTTGATGAGTAACTTGTAAAGGAAAGGGAATGGGAACAAACAAGCGAACTGGAAATCTATGATTTTAATTGTATTGGGGCTGAAGTATATGACAGAGGTTAACATGTGTTTCTCCTAAGCTTAGCTAGTAAAGTTGATGGTTGACTTAGAGAAATTGGCCACTTGTGCATAAGGAACCAATAACATATTAGATTACAGGGTATGACATGGTTTTGGTTTGGTAGGAATGGATTAAATAGGTTACTATCAGGAAATAGTAATATTTAGTCATACACTAGTAATAAGTGCAGGAATTACATGGTGGATGAGTAGGGATGGTCGTAAGTAAACCAAACATTGTTATGATGGGATGGAGAAACCACATGACAATGAGAACAGTGGTACTACATTGACCAATAAGGGAAAATATTTTTGCAAGTGTGAGTTTGTGTGTGAGAGGATTTCACAATGGTTGAAGTGCAGAAAAGCCAGTACAGTCGTAGTACTGGTGTGTCGCCCGACGGTGGGGTTCAAACTGCTAGGTGAGAGGCAGTATGTAGAGGGTCTGGAGAGTTGCGTGCGCCTGGCGATGAGGGCAGTCCCGCCAGGCAGTATCTACAGCGTTGGGATTTCTAAGGCGCTTGGCGCCTGGCGGTATGCGTCCCTCGCCAGGCGGTCTGGAAGCGGGCAACGCCTAGCGGTATGTGTCCCCCGCCAAGCGATTTTGCTGTTTTAGCCTTGAGTTGCTAGATTCTACATGCGTGATCTACAAGGCTTTTGGTGATGCTTCAAAGGTGGTTTGCTGGTGTTCCTTGAGTTGAGCTCAGAACGTATCCCTTGAGTTGAGCTCGGGATAGGGGTTAAGCACGTGGCATTCCTTGAGTTGAGCTCGAAATGGCATCCGTCGAGTTGAGCTCAAAATGGCATCCCTCGAGTTGAGCTCGGGATGGCGGATGAACACGAGGAACCCTTGAGTTGAGCTCGGGTTGGTGAGTGTTACCGGTGTGAGTGTGTAGGTTGTGGCCAGGATGGGTCCAGATAGATTGCCCTCCTTAGTAAATAGTTGACGAATTTGGTAGTCTTGGGGCGTTGTGAACTATGTTCGTATTTGGGAACTCAACCTGGCGTTACGGTGTATGATCCGTAGCAATGGTTTCCCACATGTGCTCTATCGATTGTGGCCGATAGGTAGGGCAACAGGTCATTTGGAAGTACTCACTAAGAGATGTAGAACGCGAATATCATGGTTGTGGCCATGCAAGATGGAAACAAAGGAGGGAATTTCTATGATGTGATTGGGTGATATATATATATATATATATATATATATATATGTGTGTGTGTGTGTGTGTGTGTGTGTGTGTGTGTGATTAATAATATAGGTATATGTGTTTATACGATTAATCTGTTAAGCTCACTTTATCTACTTGTGTTTGGCGATGATCGTGTATGCGGTACACGTGAGCAGATGATGTTGATGCAGGTGGTTCTGGTGAAGCTTAGCCACGGAGAGGGGATAACTCGGTAGTTTTGATTATTATATGGTTTTGACATAATATGTAAAGTCTTTTGAGACTATTTAGATTATTTCCGTTTTATAAACTATGGATGTTTTATATGATTTGGAGTTTCGTAATTTATGGATTTCGGATACTTTATTTATCCAATAAAGATTTAAATTTCTCGCACTTTGGGAAATGAGGTATTATTAAATGTAGCGTATTTATTATTTTCTTTATTTTATTAAAAATTCGTAATATCCTGACGGGATGTTACAAGTACAATCCAAATCAAAAACCTCATACCACAAACGTTGTCTTCTACGTAAGCAACAATGGCACGAGGGAAATGCTTAGCACACTCCTCCATCAATTCTTTCCCAAGAGGAGCAGCACTAGAACCAATATACTTCAACTACTTACTGCAACAAGAAGACTAATTTCGACTGATACAAACAAGAAAATGGCGAAAAAAATCAGTAGAACCCCAAAACAACCAGGATAACCATATAACAAAATCAGGGAAATTTGGGAAAAATCAAGAGATAAATAAATGAACATGTTCGTGGTTAGAACGGTGAGAGACACGCTAAAATCAGAGAGACAAAATTTGAACTGAGAGGAAAATTAAAGCATGGAGAGGAAATCGAAAGAACGAGATTGAAAGAAGGAAAAACGATGTTTATTAGATGATTTCAGGAAAACGATGCTTATTACTTGTATTTAGGGAGAATGATAAAATTGAAAGACAGAACACCTTCCTCCAAGGGCACGAGCCACAGTTCCTAGGGCATGAATGATTAAAGTAAGGAGAAGAAATTGAAATTGAAATCCAGATGGATGAAATTAGGAAAAAGAAATTGAAAGCCGCAGAGACAAAAATGAAAATGAAATCAAAAGCCACCAAGCCGAAAATGAAAAGGAAATTGAAAGAAACGAGACTAATGGAATGAAAGATACACAATTTACCTTGAACGAACGAAAGGCATGAGCTGTAACATCTTGACCGGATATTACAGATTTAAATATAATTAAACTACATTTAATGAAATATCATTTCCCAAAAACGTGGAAAAATTTTAAAACTTTTATTACCTCAATAATAATCCAAAATCCATAATTATAAATACTATTATAATTATCCAAAAGTCTAGTAATATAAGTGATTACAATTTATTTGAAATCATAAAAAATATAAAAACTCTAATAAAATCCTTTTCCCAAGACTAGCCTCGCTTCGGCTCTATGCCTCACCAGATCCACTTGCAACATCATCTACTTTCGTGTACCACATACACAATCATCGCCAAACACAAACAGATAGGGTGAGCTAACAGAATAAAACATATATACAAGCATATACATATATCACAACCACACCAAAGGAAATTCATCCTTTGATTACATAATACATGGCCACTACCATGTCAACCGTGTTCTACTTCTTCTAATGAGTATCTCAAGATGTCTTGCTGCGCCACCTATCAACCACAACTGATAGAGCACGTGCGAAAAACCATGCTACGGATCATACATCGTAACGCCAGGTGGAGTTCCCAATACGAATAACATTCGTAACGTCCCAAGGAGGGTTTTTGAAGAGCAAAGGAGGGTTCTTGGATATCACAAAGCTAAGGTTAGAAGACCCATTTGGAGCAAGGAATTCCAGGTTAGGGGAGTTCTTTCGTATGTCTATATGATTATGAATTTTTTTGTACTCTAAAAGGCATGTATGAATGTGTTTCACCATGAATTTCGTGCTCTATATAGTATGATTTAGAGGTTTAATTGGTTTAATGTTGTATGAGTAATCCCTTATACGTTTGTATGAGAATGATGGGGTTTTCTGTTCTATGTATTGTTTATTGTTCAATCTCAAATTTTTATGGTAAATTTGGGGTCTAAATCATGTTCATAATGCTTGTACTCTATGGTGATTTACTTGGAATGATTGAATATGATTTGGGCATGAAATTTTGATTTCGGTGCGCGTAAACAGGGAAAACGTCTACTATTCTTGCTCAAGCGAGCAAGGCTCGCCTAGGCGAAAATCGCAGAAACTCGAGCCTAGTTGTACTTGAGCATCTCGCTCAGGCGAGCGTATCTCGCCTAAACGAGAACTCGTGAGTACTGTGTGGTTCTGTTTGAGCACCTTGCTCAGGCGGAGAGCCCTATTTTGGGTGAAAGAGCATCTCGCTCAGGCGAGAGGTTCTCGCTTAAGTGAGAAATTGTGAAAGGTCTTGTGGTTTAACTTAACTCACCGCCTTGGCGAGAGTTTTGGTTTTAGGCGAAGGGCGATCTCGCCCAAGCGAGGAGAGGCTCGCTTAAGTGAGACTTCGCAGTGAGCCACTATAGTACGCTCGCTCAGGCGAGAAAGCTTAGCTTAAGCGAGACATGCCTGGTCACTAGAGCTAAGGCTTCTAGCCCAAGCGAGTTTAGTGCAGTTTGTGTACGTTGTTTGTACGCATTGATGCGGGTGTGGATCGGGAGATGTTATGCCATGAGCGGGTAGGTTCATGGATGGTGGTTAACACGTGATGGTATGAGCAGGTAGGTTCATTTCTAGTTACTCTCGTGTGGGGATACGAGCGAGGTAGGTTCGTATGTTCCGTGCTCACACTTGAGAGATGCTGCATGCGGGGAGATACGTAGCTGGTGGATCACGTGTGTTGGATTACGAATGGGCAGATCCGTAGAGTAGGACTACGAGCGGGGAGGTTCGTAGAGGAAGGACCACAAGCGGGCAGGTTTGTGTAAGCATCATAAATCCTGAGTCCATGGCTAACTTTGTTATGTGAAATTGAAGGTTGAAAAGCCTTCGGGGTATTAAGGACTTGGCCAAGGTCTAACTATAATAATATAGCTGGGTGTAATTATATTATTTAACTGATGTATTGCTTTTATTATTGAGCTCACCCTTTCTGTTTGTGTTTGGCGATGATCGTGTGATTCGTTACACGGGAGCAGAGGATAATACAGGTGATGCTGGTGATGCATAGAGATGGAGAGAGGGCTAGGCAGGCTTTAGCTATAGATTTCTATTTTATTTAAATTATGTTATGTAGTCGCCATTTTTGGAACTTGTAATAATAGTTATTACTCTAGTTTTATTTAAATTATGGCGCATTTAATAATGTTTTGAATTTTCCCGCGTTCGGGAATAATATAAGTATGAGGTTGTTTTATCAATTATCTATTATTTTTTTTATTTTAATTTAACTAAGTAATTTTCAATAGGGATGTTACAACTATCGATTGGCGGTCTAACACCACCTCTAGGCGTCGTATCAGTACTTGCGTAATACTGGTTTAAAGCCTTACAAACCCATTTCTACTCCTCATTCGAGACGTCCAAGCTCACGATAAGTCATCCCAATTTATTTGTGTCACTTCTCATGTGGCTAACCCATTATCAAGGTTCCTACTTCCATTTAAGTTTAACATCCCAATAATACTAAATTATGCTTCCCTTAAGTTAACCTTATTCATTCTTGCTATGCCACAATCCACTCATATTCCAAGTACTAGCTTTTTATCTAATTTCCCATTCACAGCTACCTAAGGGTTTACCACACTTCCCTCATAAATCTGAACCAAATCAAAGAGTAAATCCTGTTTCTGAACCTCCTTCACATAGTTTGACCAAATCCATAATTTGCACTATACCACACTTTATGTAAGCAAAGTCTTAGAATGACTAATACCACATCAGATTAGACAACAATCATTCTCAGTCCTCATTTCCTAACCTCATTTATACCTCCCTCATATCACTTTGCCACTGAATCCATCAAATTCCAAGTTTTAGCCAACTACTTTAATTCATGCATTGGGGTCTTATCATTAACCATTCAAAAATATCACTCAAAACCATTCTTCCTGTTCTACTCGAGATTGAAACAAAGCCCAATTCCTCATTGCACCCAACAACCACGCAATTCCTCCCTGCACCTAACGAACTTTAACTTCTTCATCACCATTTTTACCAATTCACTCAAGCTTACTAAAATCAAATGCGTTCTAATGTTAAATCAACATAAAACCATTCACGACCAATCCAATTTACGCTGCAATTGATTCCAAAACCTAAGATTCCTCAATTATTCAAACTCTAATTTGAGAACATACCAAAATCATCAAATTTCCTCTGATTACCTCACAATTTCACAATTATTTACTGCCATTTGCTCGGTTAATGATTTTAACACCCTTTCCATTGATCCAGAATAGCCCAGAATCCAAAAAACATCAAAATTGAGCCAAACAGGCTCTTGTCGCCTGGCGGGTATTCATCACCACCAAGCATCACGATCTAACACATTATTAAAATAATTATAAAGTATATAGCACAATCAAGTACTCTCAACCATTTGAGCTAGTACTTTTCCACGTCACATATGTTAGAATTTAATGCCATAAAGGCTCCCACCACACCATTTATTAATTAATTAATTATTTAATTAATTAATTTTCACGGGTCTTACATGAGCCTCTTCTTCTTCTTATTGGCGACACCATCTTCCCGAGCGAAAAATTTTCATAAACCACTAAGTGAGCGATACCTTCTTCGTGAGCAAAAGAGTTTCATAAGCCTAATTACATTAAAATTTTAAAAATTTTAAAATTTTTACTAGGGTTTCTATAAAAACCTCTTATACTTAACGAAGGTTTATGAAACCTCTCCTATGTATATCTTTTTACTGGTTTACTAGAGGTTATTATAACCCCAGTTAATAAACCCCAATTATAATTATGTATTTTTGTAGTGATGGTTACCAACAAGGTCTAAGAATTTTTTTAGCATCGTTAGGCCAATAAGGGAGTAAAAATGAAATCAACTTTATTGCCACTTATCACCTCAAATCAGTTTGCAGGGATGGATTATGAAGATCCTTACTATTAGGGATGACAACAAGGCAGGACGGAGACGAGTTTCGCTATTCCATACCCATTCTCGTAAAAAACATTTATCCTCATCCTTAGACCCAAAATCAACGGATATTAAACTTTTGTCCTATCCTCATTCCCACCGGATAATGGGTATAATCTCATACCCATACCCGTACCCGTTTTCTTACTACCTCAATATTAATTTTAATTAATTTTCACAAAATAATAAAAAATTATGGTAAAGTAAACATAATATTATCAAATATTCAATATTTGGAGGATGGTTGTTTCTTCGATATCAAATATTTTGAAATGAATTATAATTGTTTACATTTTAGATTAGAATACCAAATAAAATTTATTGAGAACCAAAACATGTACTAAATTTGCAAACATTAATGAAACCTAGTTGATAAATGTAACGTCTCATTTAATTATTAAGCGAAATTAAAGGAAACGTCACACAATAAAAGTACTGTAGCGTAGTCTTGGGGTCCTTAACACAACCCCTACAACCTGGGCACACTACAATGCCGACGGAAACCATATACAAGTCTAACAAAAGAGAATAGAGTAGAAATGCATAAAGCGAGACATGGGCCATAGCCCTAAAGAAACCATGAAGAAAATAACTCCAGCCCAGATGGCTAAGCAGCGAAATCACCATTCCCTTGTTGACCACGAGAACCTCGCCCATCTGCTCCCATCAATCAAATTCATGATCATCGCAAGAAAGAACAGCCACATACGATACAACCATGCAATAAAACAGGTAAGCTAGAGCCGACAACATATTCATCATACAGTCAAATATATTTTCACCATCTCATATCCATACAACAACCAAGCATGTTATGACTTTTCATTCAATACACTACGACTCAACTCGACTCATCCGGATACGTATAACCTGGTCGGATTCAGCGGATGCTTACACTTGTGGTGGATACCTCTGCTCACCCCCAAGCTGCTCCCCCCCGAGCTGCTCACCCCCGAGCTATGTGTTACAAGTGTTACAATGAATCAAATTTCCCTCACCACAAGGTTAGCCCTTAATGAATTTCAGGCCTCCTGCTACTCTCACCGCAGGGGTTAGTCCGCTCTAAGTGAGACTAACTGACCCCTTAGAGTGTCAGGATGCAATCCTTACCTTGAATCCTTACCTAGTTATACAGATGGGGCACCACCATGGACACCCGCTAACAGGGGCCGTGGGATTACGTCCCGACCACTGAAGCGCAACCCTGGAGGTCTCACCTAGAGGCCCCAAGGAATTACACGCTGACACGGACCAACATTCATAAATCAGCAATACAAGGACATTCAATCATATTTGCAATTTCATACCAACCCCTGGGATTAATTCCTCATACGCATCACATTTGAATTCATACCACATATCATCACCACCCCATGAGTCTAAGGCCTTATCTCATATCAACACCATGTTACTTTAGTTCCAACCCACTCATTCATTTCACATGCCAACTCCCCACATTACCCATCATTCACCATTTATGAATCATGTCACGCATATATAGCAATCAATTTGGTTTATATCCATACAGAAGTACTTGTATTTCATCATAGCAATCATATCCAAACAATTTCAATCAACCAAAAGTAAACGCACAACCAAACCCAACATTGTCTCGATCAACCCTCGCTCAGGCTGAAGGGTCTCGCTCAGGCGAGTCCCCTTCGCTTAGGCGAGGGCTCAAAAAGGGATATCAAGACGCATGCGGGATCTCGCTTAGGCGAGACCCCTCTCGCCTGGGCGAGATGTTCGCTCGCTCAAAATTTGAGCGGGTCTCTTGGGCGACCTCTCGCGCAAACTGGTTTGGGCGAATCCCTGTTTGTCTCGCCTAGGCGAGAATGGCTCGCTTGGGCAAGATTAACAGGTCTCGCCACTGTTTCACCTGCAGCAGCCATGTTTTTCAAACCAACCAAACATACAAAGTATTCTCACGCATCAAATCGAAGGATTAATCCATACAATCAGCAACCAACCCAAGCACAAGCCAAAACGACACAAAAACTGAAACCCTAACTTCCCGTACCTGGAAAAATGCTAACCGAACTTCGACGCGGGACCTCGGAGCACAGCCGCTCGAGTGATGGACTTGAAGAACTAGCGGAACAGCAGAACAGTGGAAGAAAACGGGATTAGTTCGAACCCTAAACGGTGAAATGCGAAGAACAGCTTTAGGAAGTAAATACAGTAGGGTCAGAATCACTTACGTGGAGTAGAAATCACTTCTTGAGCTTTTAGGCGGACTGGTTCGAGGTGGGAAACAAACCCTAGCAGAGCTCTAACGGTACAGTGGAGAAGAAGGCGGTTGCGAATCTGAGAATGAATAAAGTGTGAGCGTTAGGGCACCCTGGACTAAGCTTTAACCTTTGGGCCGACTCTTAGGCCCATCAGGTTTGGGGCAGCCCCTTTTATGTAAGGCAGAAAAAGAACAGGGCCTTACAATAAAATTTAAAAATATTTTTAAAAAAATATAAAAGGAAAACAAATATTCATATTAAAATATATTTTAAATGTTTGTTTACTTCAATTTTTTAAGGTTAAATTATACATTCGGTCCCTATTTTCGTAGCAAAATTTGAATTTGGTCCCTCAATTTTTTTATCTCAATCTGGTCCCTATTTTGGGAGATTTGATACAATCAAGTCCTTTTCGTTAATGGTGTAGTAACGATGTTAAAAGGGGTGCCACGTGTCAGCTTTTGGATTTTTTGGAATATTCTATGAGTAGATGTTGTTGGAATTGTATTGTAATATTTTATGAGTAGTTGAACTCCCTCATGTCCAGGTTTGATGTAATCAATTCCGATTCTATTCACTTCTACTCCTTGGGTATTTATCTTTTCTTTCATTCAATTTTTTGGGTTTGATTTATGATTAATGATGGCTTGATTATCCATGTATTTAACTAGTTTGGATTGAGTTGGGAAACTGGTCTCAAACTGTGGTCCAACCAAATCATCACACATGTACTAGATGATCCATGGCATACTATAGTAGATGCTAGAGGAGAGAGTCTTGCAAATTAAAGCAAGGACTCATTCTACCAAGAGTTGAGGAATCGCATTGGGTTTGGAGTCCTTAGGTTCTAGTGTATTAGTGATGAACCTAGATCTACATAGAAAGAGTACTCCTAGGACATTGAATGATTTGCAAAGTAAGTAAACAAGATGGTAGTGGTGTAGTAGAAGAAGATGAGATGAAATCAATTCATAGCCCCAACTCCAGTCAATCTATCTAATTACTACTATTTTTATTTACTTGCACTCTCTATCAATCAAAAAACCCAAAAATCAAACTACCAATATAGTTGTTAAATCCTTGTGGATATGACACTTGTTAATACTTCTACGTACCAATACACTTGTTGGGAAATAGTTGTTGAGAAGTAGTCATCATTAACACAAAGGTAAATCCTAAGGAACATAACAAGGAAGGATCATTTTTCACTTCCATTTATGGACCAGATGTTGGAGAGAGTGGTTGGTCAAGCATACTACTACATTTTAGATGGATACCAGACTATAATCAAATAATAGTAGATCCCAAGGACTAGAAGAAAACTTCCTTCACATGTCCATTTTCTTTTTGCTTATAGAAAAGTGTCCTTTGGGTTGTGTAATGTCTAACTACATTTCAAGGATACATGCTAATTATCTTTTCATATTTGGTTGAAAAGAGCATTCAGATTTTCATGGATGTTTTCTTTGTTTTTGTATCATCATTTGAATTGCGCCTATAGAATCTTAATACAATGTTGAAAAAATGTGCGAAGACTAATCTAGTTATTAATTGGAAAAATTTCATTTCATGGTCAAAGAAGGTATTGTGATTGGACACAAAATCTCTCAAAAAGGCATTGAAGTTGATCTAGCCAAAGTAGAGATCATAGCAAAGCTACTTCCTCCAACACATGTCAAAGGAATCAAGACTCTCCTATGGCATGTTGCATGTTATAGGCGCTTCATTAAGGTTTTTTCAAAGATTGTTAAACATCTTAGTAATTTGCTGCTTAAAAGTTCCAAATTCACACTTGATGATGGTTGTTTAAGTGGTAAGGTTAGTGGAATTTCGTATATGGAGGAGTCTTATGAAGGAATAATGAATATAAACACATGAATGCAGCCTATTTGATCGTAAATCTAGTGGAATCAGAATTGTAGGGGTTGGAATAAGGTTCGTAGGTCTTGAGGAAATTTCTGGGTTCTTGGAACAGCAGGAACCGCTTGGTGTTCTGATTCACAAAAAACGTTTTTCTTCGTACTTTTCACGCAACAAGAACCGTCGGGCGCTAGTTTAGTCCCGCTAGGCGCCACCTTCCTCACTTTTGGGCGCTAGGCGCCACCATTTTTCTGGTTTGTGCAGTTTTCAAAAAACTACATTTCCCGGTTCGTTAACCATCCGATTTAGGTGAAATTTTGACAGGTGGTCCATAACATGTAGTTCTTCACTTTGAACGGTGAAGATGTTATTTGGAGGTCAGTAGCTAGAGATATATGTTACTCAATATTGCTAATTTTGAGTCTTTAGAATACATGAATAAGCTCTTGATAATTTCATGTAACTTATAATGAAGCATGATTGGGTTATGTGGTAAGTCTCTATCAATTTGAATGTCCCTTTTGGTTAGTCACATGTTGAGAATTGGTTATTGGTGAATGCATGTGTGTCAATATTAATTTGCATTGGTGCATGGGATCATGTGCTTAAATTGTTAGAGTGCTGCTACTTATATTTATTTAAGCATGCGTTATGCATAAGTTAGAAGTGAATGCTAGCATGATTTAAAAGAGGGAATATATATATATATGTATATATATATATATATATATATATATATATATATATATATTATATATATATATATATATATATATATATATATATATATATATTATATATATATATATATATGTATATACATATATGTATATATGTATATATATATATATATATTATATATATACATATATATGTATATATGTATATACATATATGTACATATATGTATGTATATACATATATATACATATA
>Ga0214544_1006029_pt1 | contig 22823 bp, 24 predicted proteins | sample CNSS3metaG_FD_160074 | JGI IMG/M metagenome (GOLD analysis project Ga0214544, IMG submission 160074) | Root nodule microbial communities from cowpea collected in UCLA plant growth center, Los Angeles, California, USA - CNSS3 | ecosystem: Host-associated > Plants > Roots > Nodule | place: USA...
AAGGTACATGTCTACTTTTGCTTTTGCTTTATGCTTTTTGCTTTCCTCTCTCTTCCACTTCATCCAAGTGCTCCAATCACCAAGTGCCACCTAGCCATACTCTACTTTCTCTTAATTACCTACAAAAACAAGACAAACAAGGATTAGCATGTTGGTTTAAGTTAATCTAATCTTGGTCAAATGTCAACTTTGGATCAAAGTCAACAAGTCAACCAAAATAAATCAACTAGAAACCAACTTAGGGAATTCAAACTAAAGTAATGCAAAACAAAGATAAAGGTGATGGAATAGAAGACTCCCCTCTAGACATGCTTCTAGTGATCCTTCTTGAGGGAGCTTCTAAGGAGGTGGTCATGCCTTCATCAGGCAGCGATGAACACCTGCCAAGCGACGTGAACAGATTTGGCTCGATTTTGGGTTTTCTGTGTTCTGGGCTACTTTTTATCAATGGAAAAGGTGTTTTAATTATGGATTGATTAAATGGAAGGGATTAATTGTGAAATTATGGGGTGATGTGAGGAAATTGGATTATTATGATATGTACTTGTGTTAGGGTTTGATTAATGTGGGGTTTTGGATTCAGGGATCAAATGCAGTTTGAATTGGACTGAAAGGTGTTATGTTAAATTGATAAGTGGGTACAATTGATGGTATTTTTTCTTGATGAATTGGTGACATATGGGATGGGGAAATCCTAGTTCTCGTAGGTGTAGGGAGAAATTATAAGTTCTCAAGAATTTGGATGCGCCTCCTAGCGATGGGCTATGTGCCGCCGGGCGCTAATGTAGAGAAAGTGACTCTACGGGGCTATGAGGAGTAATCATAGGTTTAGAATCGTGTGAGTTAGGTTAATGATGAATGTGGAATTGGGAAATTATTTGGACGGTGGGCTAGGATGATGATAAATGGAAAAACTAATAATATTAATGACTTAAAGAGTTAAATTGTGAGTTGGAAGGTTTGTGGTAGTAAAATCATTGTAGGTAGATTAGTCATGCTAAGAATTGGATGGAAATTGATCGCATAATTACTGGAATTTGGAGTTATAGTCTCTATATATAGGTATATTTGTTCAATGATGAAGTTCCTAGGTGTGTAAGGTTCTCAATGTAAGTGGTATAAGAGTCTTATTAATGATTAAGCAGTGTTGTGGTGGAGGAAAACATGGATCCTAGTTTGTGGTGGAATACTTTACTTAGAGAGTTAATAGGTATAAAGGTTATGATGGATGATACATAAGAATGTGAAGTATTCTCAATGTGTGACAGAGTGCTTAAACTAGTACTGTGCGAGTACTGGTGTAGCGCCTGGTGGTAGAGTCTGAACTGTCAGTCGATAGCTACAATTACAATGGCACCGAGAGCGTGTGGCGCCTGGTGACGGGGTTTGTTTTGTAAGACCCGGGAAAATTAAATAAATTAATAAGTATTTATTTAATAAATGCGACAGTGGGAATCCGTAAGTTATTTAATGTGGAAAGAGAAGACAAGGAACAATGGTAGCTTAAGTGGTAGAGCATGTTAATGGTGTGGAGAGGACTTGGGTTCGAGTCTTGTGAATGCCATTTGTGGATTATTTTTATTATTTAATTATTTTGCATACAAGTATGGTGCGCATGAAATGTCAAGAAACATGATTTGGCTTGATGGTGGTGCATTGACTTGGCTTTGACATGGTTATAGGTTCAAACCTTGGTAGACATGGATTATGTTTTCTTTTTGCTAAAATTATTTTTGGCATGAATGAGGGGATCAGAAAACCCTAGCCATCTTAAGGAGGATATGGAAGGGCTGGAAAACCATCTCATAATGGTTGTTGAATGGCAATTAAAACTCATTTCAATTTATTTTTGTTTTCTTGCAATAAACCATAATTAAGGGATAGCTAAGGGGAAAATTAAGAGGGATAAAGTGTGTTTTGGAGGATGCTTTTGGTGAGTACTGAGAGGAGAGGAATTGCAAAGCAACAATTGTGTTTAGCGAGTGAGAGGGATAGCTGAATTGAGGAAGAGCAAAGGAAGTCATTGGTGATCAAGGAAGAAACTCTAAAATCATCAAGTTTGAGCAAGGAGTACCAGGTTAGAGGAGTTTCCATTTTCTGTTTTAATGATATTATATGTAATTGCGTTTTATATTGATACATGAAAGTTTTTTCCTGAATCAAATTCTTGTATCGTTTAACTTCTTGATGTTTGTCGTATGTGGTTTTAGAGAGAGTATGTGTGTGCTTGTGGTTTCTATTGTATTGAGTTCTCTTTGTGACCCAATCACAATCATTGTTATGATTATCATGATTCTTCTTTTTGGCTTTTGTGACCCAATCATTGCAATGATTATCATGATTTTTTTTTTTGGCTTGATGAGATGTTTAGATTTTTTCTTCTAAATACAACACACTTAATATTATTTTTATTATTAATTTTATTTTATTTTACCATTATTATTATTATTATTATTATTATTATTTACTATTATTATTCTTATTCTTATTCTTATTTTATTTTTATTATTTTATTATAATTATAACTATAATTATAATAATAATAATTATTTATATTATTATTATTGTTATGATTATTCTTATTCTTATTATTATTATTATTATTATTATTATTATTATTATGATTATTATTATTTTATTATTACTATTACAATTACTATCATTTTTATTTTGATTATTATTATTATTTTTATTATTCTTATTTTGAATATTATTATTATTAATTTCATTTTATTTTCTAATTATATTTATTAGTATTATTATTTTATTTTATTTTACTATTATTTTATTATATTATTTTTATTATCATTGTCTTGTTTTATTGATTATTTTATTATTATTATTATTTTATTTTATTAATATTACTGTTTTATTATTATTTCTTCATTTTATTTTATTATTATTATTTTTTTTATTTGCATTATTATTTTTTATTTTGAAAATTTCGTTTTATTATTATTTTTACTATTATAATAATAATTATTTATATTATTATTATTATTATTTGTATTACTATTATTATTATTTTTATTTTTATTTTTGTTATTATTATTATTATTCTCAATTTATTTTATTTTATAATTATCTTTATTATTATTATTATTATTTATTTTATTTTACTATCATTTTATTATTATTGTTATTATTATGATGGTTTTGTTCTATTCATGATTTTATTGTTATTATTATTATTATTTTATTAATATCATAGTTTTATTATTATTGTTTCATTTTATTTTATTATTAGTTTTATTATTATTATTTATATTTTTAAATTTTCGTTTTATTCCTATAATTATTATTATTATTTATATTATTATTATTTTGTTATTATTTTATTATTATCTTTATTATTAATATAACAATTTCTATTTTTATTGTTATTTTCATTTCATTTTATTTTATAATTATCTTTATCTTTATTATTATTATTATTATTATTATTATTTTATTTTACTATTATTATTATTATTATTGTTTTATTTTATTTATGATTTTATTATCATTATCATTTTTTATTATTGTTTTATTTTATTTTTATTATTTTATTATTTTATTATTATTATTATTTTATCTTAGTATTCTTGTTTTACTATTACTGTTTCATTTTATTTTATTATTATTATTTTTATTTGTATTGTTTCGCTTTATTATTATTATTATTGTAACGTCCCATTTAAAATATAATATAATTAAAGGAAGTGTCACACAAAATAATATAGCACTACAGTCCTAAATTATAAACACTACTTCTTACAATATCCAAGGCACACTACGATGCCAAAATAAACAAGATACAAAGTTCAACAATAATTAAAATGAGATTTAAAAGACAAGCTAATACATGGGCCATCACCCAAAAAGACAAGCCCAATAAACGGAATCCAGCCCAAGCGGGCTACGCAGCGGAGTCACCATTCCCTTGTTGATCACGGGGAGTTCTCACATCTGCTCATATCAACAAGTTGATGATCATCGCAAAAAGAGAAAACCACACAACAAAACATACAACAAACAAAAGAATAAGCTAGAGTAGAAAACAGTTTATCATACAATTACATACAATTTCACAGTCCAAGATGCATATGCCAACCAATCATGTTATGACTTTTTTAAACAATACATTAAGACTCAGACACGAGTCATCTGAATACATATAATTAGTCGGATTCAGTGGATGCTTGCACTTGTTGTGGACTTCCATGCTCTACCGAGCTAATTTTTACGATGTCTCATCCCCCACACACAAGTTTAGCCCTTAATGAGTTCCAAGCCTCCTACTACTCTCACCACTAGAGTCAGTACGCTCTATGTGAGACTAATTGACTGTTTAGAGTGTCAGGATGCAACCTTACCTTGAATCCTTACTAAATTATATAGATGAGGCACCACCATGAACTTCCACTAACAGGGGTCATGGAATTACGTTCTGACCAACTGAGGCACCACCAAGAGATCTTACCTAGAGATTCATGGAATTACGCCCTAACTAATGAGGCACCACCACGAAACTATCGTGGGATTACGTCCTAACCATACCAACAATATATTCCATTAATCAATATAACTTTCATGCTCATACCCAGTCCATGATCACATATGTAACTAACCATTCATTCATATTCCATACTAAGATAATGCCAATCTCATCATTCACCACCCATGAACCATCTTTATTTATGCATATTCACCCATCTCATGCTTTAATATAATAATCTAATCAAACATATGCCAAACATCCAAGAATAAAGAGATATCAAAACAAGGATGCACTCTTGCCCAGCTCCTCGCTCAGCAGAAAGGTCTCGCTCAGGTGAGCTCCCAAGTAGAATCACTTGTCCTCTGATCCCAAATGACTTTGATAAGGCTGATTGGTTTTCCTCGACGTTCCTCTACTCGGCTATCCTTTAAAGCAACTGGTGGTACCTCCATAGTGAGATCTTCTCTAAGTTGAACATCCTCGACTTCCAACACATGAGATAGATCAAACACATACTTCCTCAACTGCGACACATGGAACACTGGATGAAGATTTGCCAACTGAGGAGGCAAGGCTATTTCAAAAGCCACCAGCCCAATCCTTCTCGAGCTCTTCTCACACCAGTGGTTCGGGTCACCCTCAAGAATACGTGATCTCCAGCTGCGAACTCTAAAGATCTCCTCCTACGATCTGCATACGCCTTCTGCCTACTCTGAGAGGTCTACATCCTATTTCTCACCATCCTCAATTTCTTAGTGGTCTGCTCTAACAACTCTAGCCCAACCAATATTTCCTCCCCATCCTGATACCAACATAAGGGAGTCCTACACTTCCTACCATAAAGAGCCTCATATGGCGCCATGCCAATGCTTGCATGAAAACTGTTGTTGTAGGTGAACTCTATCAAAGGCAGTACTTCATCCCAAGCACCCAAATGATCCAGCACGCATGTCCTCAGCAAGTGCTCAAGTGACTAAATCGTCCTCTCAGACTGGCCATCGGTATGGGGATGATAGGCTGAGCTCATAATTAGTTTGCTACCCAGAGCACTCTGCAAAGTCTGCCAAAACCGAGAAGTGAACCGCGAATCTTTGTCTGATACAATGCTCGAAGGTACTCCATGCAGCCTCACAATTTCCTTGATGTACAACTGAGCCAACTTGGCCATAAACATCCTCAAGTTCATCGCCAAGAAATGAGCACTCTTGGTCAATCGGTGGTCCACTATAACCCAGATCATATCATGTCCTCTAAAAGTTCGTGGCAAATGGGTCACAAAATCCATAGAGATGCTATCCCATTTCCACACTAGTATTTCCAACGACTGTAGAATCCCATCGGGTCTTTGATGCTCCACCTTCGCCTTCTGACATGTCAAACAGGAGGATACAAACTAAGCTACATCTTTCTTCATTCATTGCCACCAGAAGGTTTCCTTGAGATCTTGGTACATCTTAGTCATGCCAGGACGCAAGCTAAGAGGACTCTTGTGCCCTTCCTCAAGGATCAACTTATTCACCTCAACATCGTCAAACACACACACTCTGCCCTGGAACTGCTGTATACCATCATTTCCCAAAGCAAAATCCTTCGTTTCATCTGATCCAAGCTGTTCTCTCACTCTATTCAAGCGGGCATCTAACAACTGCCTCTCCCTAACTGAGTCCAAGAAATCACTAGATATAGTCAGAGTACAACACCTAATGAACTTGAATCCCAACTCCACCTGCAACTTCATATCCCTGAATTTCTCTAACAGTTCCACCACCTTGATCATGAGGTGGGCAGTGTGCACCGTCTTCCTACTCAAGGCATGAGCCACTACATTCGACTTCCCCGGATGATATAGAACCTCGAAGTCATAATCCTTCAAGAATTCCATCCACCTTCTCTGTCTCATGTTTATCTCCTTCTGATCGAATAAATACTTGAGACTCTTGTGGTCGTTGAATACCCGGAACTGAGCACCATGGAGATAGTGTCTCAAAATCTTCAAGGCAAACACAATAGTCGCCAACTCCAAGTCATGCGTGGGGTAGTTTCTCTCATGCACTTTGAGTTTCCTCGAAGTATATGCCACCGCCTTCTTTTCTTACATCAAAACACAACCAAGTCCAAGGTGAGAGGCATCACAATAAAGCTCAAAATGTTTACCAACATCCGGGATAACCAATATCAGGGCACTCGTCAATCGTCGCTTCAGCTCTTGGAAACTTTCCTCACACTTATCTGTCCAAGTGAATGATTGGTCTTTCCGGGTAAGCTGGGTCAGAGACGCCACTACCTTGGAGAATCCTTCTATGAATCTCCTATAGTAGCCAGCTAAACCCACGAAGCTCCTTATCTCTGTCGCTGACTTGGGACTTTCCCACTTTACCACTGCCTCAACCTTTGCTGGATCTACTACAATACCTTGTGCAGATATCATGTGGCCCAAGAATTGTACCTCATCCATCTAGAATTCACACTTAGACAATTTAGCATATAGTTGCTTCTCTCTCAGGATGCTAAGCACCAATCTCAGGTGTTCTGCATGTTCCTCTTGGGTCCTGGAATAGATAAGTATGTCGTCTATGAAGACTACGACAAACTTATCCAAGAATGGCAGTAAAATCCTATTCATGTAGTCCATAAACACCGCCGAAGCGTTGGTCACACCAAACGGCATAACCACATACTCGTAGTGGCCATATCGAGACCTAAAGGCCGTCTTCTGCACATCATCTGCCTTCACTAGAATCTGATGGTATCTCGACCGCAAATCAATCTTCAAGAACACCGACGACCCATGCAACTGGTCCATCAAGTCGTCAATTTTCGGAAGGGGGTACTTGTTCTTGATGGTCATCTTGTTTAACTGCTTGTAGTCCACACACAAGCGTGAACTCCCATCCTTCTTCTTTACTAACTACACTAGTGCTCCCCAAGGCGAAGTGTTAGGCCATATAAACTATTTCCCCAACAATTCCTCTATCTAGTTCTTGAGCTCTACCAGTTTTGCTGGAGCCATACGATATGGAGCCATCGACACTAGACTGATTCCTGACACCAGGTCAATAGAGAACTCCACTTTTCTACTTGGAGGCAACCCTTGTACTTCTTCCAGAAATACATCTCCAAACTCATGAATGACTGGTATCACTGACGTCTCTCCTTCCTTCTCCACCTCCAGGTGCATGAAGATGATGAAGCATTGTGCACCATCTTGAATCTCCTTCCTAATCCCTTGTGTAGATGACAACTCAGGTTCTTCTGAATTGGGGAACAATAACTTCTTCTCTCGGTAATCTATAAGGATGTGATTGGCAGAGAGTAGACATGTCAAAGTGAGCCAACCCGGCTCACACGGGTTGGCTCACCACGAGCCGGGTTGAAAATGAATGAACCCAACCCGACTCACTTTCTGGTGAGCCAGAAATTTTGTAACCCAACTCAACCCACCACGAATTGGTGGGTTAAGTGGGTTGACTCACCAACCCACCTAATTTTTTTTTAGTATTCAAATATTTAAATAAATTTTTAAGTAACCCATGAGATGACAATCATAGTAAAATCAAGAACCAATGTTTTGATCATGCTCACCACCAATATATGAAGAATTATTTCCAAGAAAGTATCCATTAGTTTAAGAAAGCATGGCTAATATTACAAATTTTTTGTCATGCTATTCAACAAAATATAAATAAAAAAACTATACATTTTTTTCATGCTAATTTAGAAAAAATTGTTTACAAGACGGTTACTTGAGTAATTTATTATAAGGATTATAGTTAAAGCTTAAAGTATCAACATATATATAACTTGACAATCAAATTAAGTAAACATTCAAACTATTCAAATATAATGAAGCAACATTCTAGCATTTAAAAATATGAAATTGTGAACAAATATAATAGGAGTAGTAAATAATTATTAAAAAAATTAAAATAAATTAAAATAAAATTTTAAAAAATAAAAAAATTGTAAAAAAATGTTGGTGGGTTAAGTGGGTCAACCCATTTTCAACCCGGCTCGAACTCGTGGTGAGCTGGGTTGGCTCACGGGTTGAAACCCATTTTGACATCTCTAGTAGAGAGCCAATCCATCCCCAAGATCACTTCCAACTCTTGTAGAGGTAAGCAGATCATATTCACTTTATACCTACGTCCTTCTACCTCCATTGGACACCTAGTATACAAGGACGATGTCCTGACCCATCCCGACGCCGAAGTAGACACCACAAGCTCACGCTGCAGCTCACACACTAGCAGACCCAAACGTTTCACACATGCATCTGACACAAAGGAGTGTGTCGCTCCAGAATCATACAGCACACAACATTTCACCCCAACAATCACACAATACCACATAACAAGGTTACCTGAGCCTGCGGCTTCTGCTTCCGTCATGGCATAAACCTTACCTGTCGCTTGAGGCATGTTGCCTTTGTTCTTTTGCTGGTTCTGCGCAGGAGTCTAAGTTGGAGGTCTTGTCACTACCCTAGTAAGGGTGGGGAAGTCTTTGCCAAAGTGGCCCTCCTTGCCACAGTTGTTACATCTGCGGTAGCCTTCCATATGTGGGCAGACTCTCCTCAAATGAGGACCTCCACACTAGAAGCACTACACTCGACCTTATTGGGTGTGGAAGTTCCTAGACCCTAGGGACTGATGGTGAGGTCTATCATAAGGTTTCCTCCTCTCCTCGTGCCTTGGTTTGGACCTAGATGGTCCTTCAATCCATTGGTGCTATAGGCGTTGACCTTCCACCTCATTCTTCATTTTCTCCATCATTCTGGCCTTCTTCACTAGTGTAGCAAAGTCCTTGATGGACAATGGGGCTACCATCAACCAGACATCACCCTTGAGGTCATTCTCAAACTTGCGGCATCTCCACTCTTCGTCGAGTGGCAATGTGTAAAAGTGGCTAAGATGCTTGAACTTCTCAGCATACTTTGTCATTGTCTTGCTCCCATGTTCAACTAGAGGAACTCCACCACCTGGGCGTACCTCCCACTGTCGGGAAAGTATTCAGAAAGAAACTTCTCCCTGAATGCTTCCCAAGTAACGGGTTCCTCCCTTACCTCTATGATAGACTTCATATTGATCCACCAATGCTTCGCCTCTCCTGTAAGCATATACACAGCGAATGCCAATCAGTTCTTTGCTGGACACATCTTCGCGTCAAATATTCTCTCTAGGTCCTTTAGTCATTGGTTTGTAGCATCAGGACTAGTTTTGCTATCAAACTTCACCGGATGGTGCTTTAGAAAGTCCTCTAGGCTCCATTCCCTGACTACAAGTCGTGGCTCAGGACCATAGATAGGGGCAACTGTCTTGTTCTCCTCCAGCTGGTGGAGGGCTTCCATATGCTGCCTGTGAGCATCCTCAATAGCCACTCTTGTAGCCTCCATTTGCTACATCACTAGTTGTTACTGTTCAAGCGATGTTGATAGTCGCTGCATTGATGCTTCATGTTGCTGCAACATAGTTGTACTCTGTTGGGTCATCGCTGCCACCATGGCTTCTATTTCCTTGGTGATATCTGGTACATCGCCCTAAGAGGATTGAGAATCCCTACGAGGAGGTGCCATAATTCACTAGCACACAGAAAACCATTAATCAGACTTGATATGACATGAACTTAACTAGACATACTAAGAATGACACAGAGAAAGCCAAGTGGACACCCAAGTCCACACACTTTAAGGACTGACTGCTCTGATACCATAAATGTAACGTCCCATTTAAAATATAATATAATTAAAGGAAGCGTCACACAGAATAATATAGTAACGCAGTCTTGGAGTATAAACACTACTCCTTAAAATATCCAAGGCACACTACAATGCCAAACAAGACAAGATACAAAGTTCAACAGTAATCAAAATGAGATTTAAAAGGCAAGCCAATACATGGGCCATCGCCCAAAAAGAAAAGCCCAATAAATGGAATCCAGCCCAGGCAGGCTACGCAGCGGAGTCACCATTCTCCTATTGATCACGAGGAATTCTCACATCTTCTCACATCAACAAGTTGATGATCATTGCAAAAAGAGAAAACCACACAATAGAGCATACAACAAACAAAAGGTTAAGGTAGAGGAGAAAACGGTTTATCATACAGTTACATACAATTTCACAGTCCAAGATGCATATGCCAACCAATCATGTTATGACTTTTCAAACAATACACTAAGACTTAGACACGACTCATTCGTATACATATAATTAGTCGGATTCAGCAGATGCTTGCACTTGTGGTGGACTTCCCTGCTCTACCCAGCTAATTGTTACGATGTCTCATCCCCCACACAAAAGGTTAACCCTTAATGAGTTCCAAGCCTCCTGCTACTCTCACCACTAGAGTCAGTACGCTCTATGTGGGACTAATTGACTGTTTAAAGTGTCAGGATGCAACCTTACCTTGAATCCTTACTAAATTATATAGATGGGGCACCACCATGAACTCCCACTAACAGAGGTCATGGAATTACGTCCCGACCAACTGAGGCACCACCATGAGATCTCACCTAAAGATTCATGGAATTACGCCCTAACTAATGAGGCACCACCACGAAACTATCGTGGGATTACGTCCTAACCATACCAACAATATATTCCATTAATCAATATAACTTTCATGCTCACACCCAGTCCATGATCACATATATAACTAACCATTCATTCATATTCCATACTAAGATCATGCCAATCTCATCATTCACCACCCAAGAACCATCTTTACTCATGCATATTCACCCATCTCATGCTTTAATATAATAATCCAATCAAACATATGCAAACATCCAAGAACAAAGAGATATCAAAATAAGGACACACTCTCGCCCAGCTCCTCGCTCAAGTAGAAAGGTCTCGCTTAGGTGAGAGGGACTCTCGCTTAGGCGAGCTCCTTTCGCCTAGTGGGAGCTCGAGTAACAAGAACAATGGTCTGTGCTTTCTCGTTTAGGCGAGACCCCCTCGCTTGAGCGAGACATTTCCTCGCTCGAAACAAGGGTTGGTCGCCAAAGCGAATACTTACGTAAAAGGGCTTGGGCGAGCCTTTGTTAATCTCGCTTAGGCGAGCCTTTGTTAATCTCGCCTAGGCGAGACACGCTCACTTGGGCGAGACAAGCTCGCTTGGGCGAGAAAACCAGTGCTCACCACTATTCTCTCGTGCAACAGTCACACAAACGCAATCCCAACGGCGCAAAAGGCATTTTCATCAACTTATAGTAGCATACAGACCATGCAATCATACAATAGCATCGAAGCAAGCAAAAAACGAACTAAACAAGTGAACCCTACCTGGAAAATGCTAGTCAAGAACTTCGACACTCAAACTGTGGAGCATAAGTAGCTCTAAGAATAGATTCATAACTGGCAAAAAAAGCGAAATGAGTTTAAAACGAGTTTACTACGAAGCCCTAACTGAAAAATACGAGAGTACACTTGGAAAAAAAGGGTATGAGATCGAGATTCAGCTCACTGAACCAGGATTGGGGTTAAGCCCTAGCAGAGCACGACTGTTGTTCTAGGAGAGAATAAGGGTGACTGGTTTTTGAAAAGTGTAGAGAATGAGAGTGTGTTAGCTGATTTAGGGTCTTTGGCTCTTTATGGGCCAGCCCCAGGCCCAACTCATTTGGTGCAGCTCCTTTTAAATTAGGGCAGAATAAAATAGTGGGCTTTACAATTATTATCATTATTGTTATTGTTGTTTATTATTATTATTATTATTATTATTATTATTATTATTATTATCATTATTACTATTTTAAACCCCGTGCGATATTTTAGGGCAATGGTTATGTATTCTTCCTACTTTTGTATATTGTTTGGTTGTTTAGGATTGTCTTGGACTATGATTCAGTCATGTGATTGTGACTGGATAAGCATATTTCATGTTATGGATTGTATGATTAGTGTTTGGGGTTCTTTGGAACTTGCTTCAAAGTGCCAAAAACTAGTAGTAGTGACGCTACTAGTCTACCGCCTAGTGGCTTAGGGTGTGCTGCCAGGTGATAAGGGAAAACCAAACAAGCTTGGAACGCATGGCGCCTAGCAGAAAATGTGATCCCACGAGGCGGAAAAGATCTGGTAGAAGGATTAACCTTGGTCCTACGTATTCTCATTAAAAATGAGAAATCAGGGTTACGTAGTTCTTTATAAAATTATTTGGAAATGAAATTTTAAAAGTGAACCCGACAAGGTCTAACCTCGCTCCTACGTATTTCCATTCGCAATGGAAAATAAGGGATCACGTACTTCTTGATAAAACTTGTTTGAATATTTAATTTTTTATACTTTGTATTTTTGAAAGGGACTGTCATGCGACGCGTGCGGCTAGGTTGACACCAAAATCATTTTTTATACTTTGTATTTTTGAAAGGGAGTGTCGTGCGACGCGAGCGGTCGATTAGACACCAAAACATTTCTATAATTTTTATATTTTGAAAAGGAGTGCGAGCGACGCGAGCTATTGATTAGATACCAAAACTATTCTATGATTTTTATATTTTGAAAAGGATTGTCGTGCGACGCGAGTGGTTGATTAGACACCAAAACAATTTTTATAATTTTTTTTATTTTAAAAAGAAGTGTCCTGCGACACGAACGATAGATTAGACACTAAAAGAAAAAATGAAGAAAATAATTATTAATTTTTATTTATTCTTATTGTTATCATTTTTGAAAATTATTTTAATTTTTATTTCAATTTAAAATATTTTTATTACTTTTGAAAATGACGTGATTGAAATGTAATATTTAATTAAAAAAAGGTATAATTGGAAATAGAAAATGGAAGTGCATAATGTGGTGCATAAAGTAAACGCATTCTAGCTTAAAAATAAAATTAAAGGAGTGAGGTGTGTGCTTTGTGAAAATACAGGTACATGAGGTAAAATAAAACTAAATGCAAGGGGTGTAGGGTTATTACATTGGGGAGTGTATGAAGTAAATAAATAAACAAAACCCAATCTAAAAGTAGGGGTGCACAAATTAAATTATGGAGGTGCGTGGCAAATTATTGGAATTAGTAACTTAATTAAGATGGTGGTGTAAGATTTAATTATAGGAGTGCAGGTGAAAACATTTGAAGTTATTAACCCAATTAATATAGTGGTGTAAAAATTAATTATGGGGTGCACGAACAAAATATTGAATCTGCCAAAGGTGAGCCAGAGGTGTTAAAGGTCAGGTTGGGGGTTCGATTCCCACTAGCAACAACCCACCCAGTATGAATGGACGGAGAAGGGTGATGGGTTGAAGTGTATTGGGCTGCAGACCTAACACAACCGGTTTGAGGGTGGCAGGTGGGATGCCTGGTAAGCCCAAGAGGATCCGGGGGTGTTACAAGAATGCTCTCACAAAAAGGTTTAAACACAAAGTGTATAAATTCTCCAAAATTTTCAACCCCTCTACAAGTGTTAGAGGTCCCCTTAAATAGACAAGTCTAGGGCCCCCTTAGCAAAACAACTAAGTTAAAGGATTACAAAAGAAACCTAGCATGTTCTAGAAAGTAGGTCATCCTAGGGTGCACATGGGTAAATTTTCGTCCAAGCCATCTAGGTGGCAAGTCTTCATGGCCAAGGCTCCCAAAGGAGGGTTCTAGAACTTTCTAGAAGACTTGGTGTCCAAGGTATATGGGCCTCTCCTTTCTAGATGCTTATAGAAAGTCTTGTTCCTTCTCTCTCTTGCTTAGGACGCCAAGTGTCTCCTATGTGGTCCTCCTCCTTTCTTATTCCTACAAAAGCAAATTAAGGAATTTATTAGCATGTTGGTTTAAGGTTAAGCTAATTTTTTGAGTCAACAAGTCAACCCAAAGTCAAGGTCAAGAAGTCAACTTAAAATAATGGAATTTTAAACTAAAGAAAATAAAAGCAAAGGAAGGGATCAAGGAACTCCCTTTCTTCTAAGCATGTGCCATGGGCCATCATCATTGGTAGGGATCAAGCCTTCATCAGCCACCGTTTTAACACCTATGACAGTAGTCTCCTTCACCACCAACCTCGTGCCGGCAGTAGCCCATGGAAGAACTTCATTCCTCCATTGCACCAGCGGGATGTAACAAACCCTAGTTCTGGAGACAGTGTGTGCCATGTAGCAACCTCTCAATGGACATTAAAATGGTCAAATTTGGTCAAATAGTCAAACAAGAGGGGCAAAATTAGAAATTGAACAGAAATTAAGTTGTTGAATAATTAATTATAGATTTCTTATTAATTATTTTTTATATATCTCAAATTATCAACAGCAAAATATTCCAAATATTTTAGAAATTGATAAAATCTATTAATTATTTGAGAGATATTATATCAAAAGATAAAGATTTCAGCAACCAAAAGTATATGATTCAAGGCCTATATATAAAGATGCCCAAGGAGCAAAAGAAAGACACTTAGCAACTCTCTAGTTTTGGAAGCTATCATCCACTGTATCTCTCTCGTTTTTCGATCCTCTTTACTTTTTTCTCCCATTGATCATTTATCATGTATTCCATCCAATCCATGGAGGGCTAAGCTTTTAAGGTTGGTTCTAGTGTAATTTCATTATGGATTCTTAGGTTAGATTAAAATAATTTATTTATTCTTTCGATTATTGTTGTGGTTTTAATTTATCTGTCATTTTCTTCTTAATCAAATATAAAATAATGATTTTAAATCTACATGCATGTTAATCATATGAGTTAAAGGGTTTTTAAATTCAATTGAGACTTTACTTTGATTTTATTTAGAAACTTTCATGTGATTAAATAAGTTTTTACCAATAATTAAGACTTTACTTTGATTAATTTAGTTTTCTATTTGGTGAGGAAACAAAGGAATATATATGATTAGGCATAGTAAAATTTAATTGAGACTGTACTTTGGTTGAATTTAGTGTGGATAATCTAGAAATTCTCACTTTTAATTGAGACTATACTTTGATTCAAAGTGAGAATGTTAACAAATTAATTGAGACTACATTAATTTATTTGTAAATAGACAACAATAATTAATTTAACAATAATCTTTAGATAACCGATGATGAATCTATTTTGAAAGCAATGGAATTAGCTTGCTCTCTTATAATTGTCTCAAAATCTTTTATTAATTTGCTATTTCATTCTCAAAGTCTTCTCTATGTCATCATATAGTTTTAATTGCATAAGGATAGATTTTTATAAGTTAAGAGTCAAATATTGAAAATGAATTCTGTATTCATTGAGATTCCACTCAAGGTTAGCTTAATCCTATCTTGTTTGTTCACTACTAACCTGACAATACTGAAGTTGTTAGAGTTAAGTAGTGTTAATTTGATCACTTCACGATAGTGTTAATTCCAGATAATACAATTGGCAATGATAGAGGAAAGGTAATAAAGCCAAATTATCCAAGACATAATATGTCTATTGCTTCTCAAGAAAATCATTGTTAGGAAATCTCAATTCAATAATGTCTCTACTGCAAAATTTTGAGGTACAACTTTCGTATTAAGTAATAGAGGAAAACAGTCTTTGAGGGCGCAATAGGGGGATCATTTACTCATGTTGGTCGCCGACAGCATCACAATGATGGCGCTTTCTCGATGGTTTTGCCATTTCAGGGGGAACTATAATGATTTAATCAGTGGAGTCTGTACAGAATGGAAAAGGAGAAAGAGTGGAAGCAACAAGATGTTATTTGGTGAAGATTTGATGAAAAAATGGCAAAGTTAGGGTGTTGGACCGCAACTGCGTAAGGGGAGGAGGGGTTGTGCGCGAACGAAGCTTTTTAGTGAGAGACAACTTGTAATCGATTACAGGCTTGTGTTTTTGAAAAAAAAAGGCCCATGTTAATCGATTACAATAGGCATGTAATCGTTACAAGGCATTGTTTTTTGAAAAAAGAAAATAATCACTTTTAATCGATTACCAGGTTCTTGTAATCCATTATATGCTGATGTTTTGGGGAAAACCAACTTTTAATCGACTACAAGGATCTTGTAATTGATTATAGTTGCGTGTTTTCCTTTAAAACCCATTATTACTCGATTACAGGGGCTCTATAACAGATTAAAGAGGGTCACTTTCAATTTTTTAGAGAATGTGATGAGGCTTGGATCATAATAAAATTTCAATACATTGCATACGTTAAAAATTTAAGAAAAATAAATTATAGTAACTTACGACAAAAATCTATATTTTGTATTCTTGCACTCATCCACATTCCATCAAGAATTGATATCCTCATATTGTTCTACAAGTCTTTGTTATCGGATATCTCTAGTTTGGATGAAAAACTCAATATAAGAAGAAATGTATGGATGTTTCATGGATCGGTCTAGGCTTTGAACATGAATCCACCGATTGATCATCTGCGATACGTCATAGTCAAATTTAATTTCCGTGGTATCGTGCACAAGGCATTTGTTGTGTATGTTGTTGGGCGACGATAGTCAATTTGTTTAACTATTCTGCGATCACCACACCCCATTAATTCTGTTATGGTTTGTAATAAGTGATTGTACGTGCAATCGTGTCTCATTGTGAAGGTTTTTCGGGCATCCGATTTGAATTCAAGACCGAAACCATAACTACTCTCCGTGATCCTATCAACTCTCAAAGGTCCACTGTAATAAATAATTGTTGGTGAAGTTAGGAGGGAGTTTGAGGATGAGGATGGGGTGTTTGGATTTAAAAGAGAAATAATTTCTTCAGTAGATCTGGTTAAGGTTACATACAACTCAATGATTGTGTTTAATGGGAAAGAGGACTAACATTGAAAGATTGGAATACATCGTCATTGGTTTTCAGTTCAATTGCATGATATATAGTGTGTCGTTTGGAAGTAATGGTGGGTCTTTTGAAGTAGAGGTTGCTCATGGAGGTGTTTGAGGGATTGGGTATGGTTGCGCAAACTTTTTCTTTTAGCACTTGTGTGTGCAATTGTATGGATTGCGAAATAGTTTAAGACTATCACATATGAACTTGACACCATCATGACGTTGTGAAATACTGAGATTCAATGATGCAAAACATATCACTGGAGAAATTATCCATGTTGGGGTGTGATTCATGTGAGAATGGGCAAAATATACTTTATAAGAGTTGAATTTGTAAAAATGATAGAGGTGGATGGACATGGTATTTATAAAGCATGATGGGCAAATTATTTAATGATATAAAAGAAAAAAAGTTTACATTGCATACGTAGTTTTCAATAGTTTACATATTTAGAAATAAAGTAAATTAAATAATGGGCCCATAAGGAAAATATTGTTTGATACAATTATATTGATTACTGATGCTCACCTATGCTGCCAGTTGGCCTTCGTGTTGGTCGTTGAGGTTGTCGTTGTGTTTCTTGTGGGGGAAGGGGAAACTCACTTTCCTCATCTCTATCTTAAACTTTTGTGGACTAAGAAGCATCTCCGGAGCCTTCAAAAGGCATAATGGGTGGATAATATTGTTTCGAAGAAAAAGGCCCCCGGTATGGCGATGGTGGAGTAATGGTAGATAAGCCAAACATCTGCGATGGAACACCACCAAAGCTGGAGAATTATGGCATGGAAGAACCCCCACACATAGGGGATATACCCGCACGAAAGGTCGTTGGCGGTAAGAAAAATCCATGCGAACTGGGAACTTGATGAGACGATGATTGAGGTGGTAGACTTTGTTCCCAGTTCCCATAACCAGGATGTTGATTTTGAGAGTGAAGGAAAGCAAAAAAAAAAAAATGACCTATTAGTAAGATGCTAGTGTTGTAAAGGTGGTTGAGGATATTCTTGTGGCATGTCATATTGTTACGCAAACAAGAATTAATTATCAAGGTTAAAATATATAATAGAAAAGAAAACTTTTTAATAATTAAGAAATTTGAAACTGACATCATCGTCAGACGATTGCTCAACAGGTGAAATGTATCAAATGGTATGACTGATGCACCATTGCATGTATGGCGAGTCGTTACGCACATGACCAGTTTTGCTAAATGGTTCTCTTTGAACCAGTGAATTATGGCAATTATTCCATAGTGTGATATGTTGATGATGATACTATCGCCAATTAATATCTGCCCTTCCTCTCAAATCAATTATGTGAACGTCATCAAGGTTCATTGGGTTTGACGGTATGCATTGTCGCCTCCCAAATTGCCTAACTACCCGATTAACTTGGTGAAATTCCACTATAGCAAAATAAATCAGAGGAACAAATGCCCAAATAATAAAAGACACATTTATGACTATTAAGTGATTAATTGCGGGTTGCAAATAAGGAGTCCATACAATCTACAAGAATTTACAAATATGTTGATAAATGGAATGGAGAAAATGTTAGAAGGGAACCTGTTTCGGTTGAATTTTATCAAATTTCTTCCGAAATTCAACCATAGTAGTTTATTCATCGAAGATGGAACGTGTAGTTCGACACCACTTTACACTTAGGGGGAACACTAAGCTAGCAAAAATCTCGTCATCAATGAGTGGTTGAATTTCTAGAGAGATACATGTAATTCTCCATGCCTAACACTAGAGAAGTAACATAACTCCTTCGATGTTGTCTTGTTGGAACTTAGTACCATGATCTAATGCACGATACAAACATGCCAACACTGATGAACCCCATCTGAAGTTAGAACATTTGCCAAGTCTTTTAATAATGGCAAGTGCATAAAGTGAACCAAACTCACTGATGTATCAGGCATCAACAAAATACCAAACAATATTAGGATGTGAGCACATGCATACTTTGAAATTATCACGTGGTTGGTGTGAGGTGGTAATTCTCGAAATCTATTATTCAGCCAGAACAACTTAATTTGATTACTCGTGAATGAATTTTCGGGTGGAATATCCCCTAATAATTCTTGGCACAGGTCCATCAGGTTCCCAAAACAAGAACTAGTGATTGGTTCACCATCTATTGCCACACCCAATTACAGTGCAACATCCTCTAGTGTTATAGTTGTTTCACCGAGTGACAAGTGGAAGGTGTGAGTTTCAATCCTCCACCTTTCGTAAAGTGCAATGACAGGTTAATGGTTTATCTCCATATTGTCCAACTTTAATATGTGGCCAAAACCAGCTTGACCAATAACAATTCTGATCCTTACATCAACGTGATTTGTATTCTTTAAAATCCAAAAAACATGTTGTCTTGGATGGAGAACTCTCTCATTCCCTTCCCATATGTCGTTTGTGATATAGTTGTCTCGATGCCTCAATAATGACATGTTCACTAGAAGTTAGTTGTTATCACCCATGATAAACTACATAATAGAATCCTTGAAATAAATCAATTAAATAAAATGAAATTAAACCTTCAAAATACCACAATAATACCTATGAAATACATAAAAAAATTGATAAAAATAAAATAACACAGTACTTATGAAGTTGATGGATGAGAATAAGAAATGTATATTTCTCGTTCTTTTGGTTGTTGCAACATGTTCAAATACAAGAACACATAAATTATGTATCAACTATAACTACCATGCCTTTTTAAATGAATTGTAAAGCCCCAGCCCGCCCACACACATTTAATGTTGATGGTGAGGATGAGACATCGTGCTACATTATGGAACATTGCTTCTAGGCATGTGGACCATGCATTGAAGGGTTCAAGTATTGTAAACCTATTGTTCAAGTAGATGGAACATTCTTAACATGTAGATATCATGCCACCTTCCTAATTGCACTTGATCAAGAGGGAAATAGAAACATATTTCCTTTGGCATCTGCAATAGTAGAAGGTGATACAAAGGAGGCACTGATTTGGTTCTTTCAGCTACTGCGAAAGCATGTAACTCCTCAACCAAATCGTTGCTTGATAACTGATAGGAGCAAGTGCATTTTGTCAGCCTTATGCTTAGAAGAATTTGATTGGGAATCAGACAATCTTCACTTAGTGTACTTCATACGTCATCTAGCTTCCAACTTCAACAACAGGTTTAAAAATGTAGATCTAAAGAAAAATTTCGTTAATTGGGGTACTACATTTTCTTACTATTGCTTCCATATCCGTTAAATTTTTGTTTCCAACTAAATCTTAATTGATTTACCATGTGATTTCATTTTCACAGCTTACGAAGTCAAACAACCTACTATCGAAACAAAACTTCCACCAATGAGGTCCTAATTCCCGTAGCCAATAGCTTGAATAGATAAATTCCATTACACAAGTGGTCTCAGGATTATGATGGGGTCAGAGGTACACCCACATAATAACAAACTTGGCTGAGTGCATGAACTCAGTGCTTAAGGGGGCTCGATCCTCACCTATCCCTGCACTATTGAAAAAACCTTCGAAAGCATAAATTTGTGGTTTGTTGAACGAGGCTTAAAGGTGGACTCTATGTTAGGAGTAAGTCATCAATATTGTTATGTTCATCGCTACAATCGAGAAAATTATGAATTCGAGGTTCAAGAGATATTGACCCCCCACCAATATTAGTCAAAACCAATATTGTTTAGTGTCATATTAACTGATTGGTGGTGTGATTGTGGTCACTTTGAAGCAAGTCACTTGCCATGTTATCACATCATAACTGTTTCTTCTTTTTCTCATCTACCACTTACGAATTTTATCGATCCTATTTATAGTCTTGGTAACATAAATAAGGCTTATCAAGTCCAATTCCATCCACTGCGAAATGAGGACTGTAAGACCCGAGAAATTTAAATAATTAATTAAATAATTATTTAATAAATGCGGATAATAGGAGCCTTTGAGGTATTTAATGCGGTGTGCTATGACGTGGAAAAATACTAGCTCAAATGGTGGAAAGTACTTGTTTGTGTGAGAGGACTTGGGTTCAAGTCCTATGTATGCCAAATGTATGTTATTTTAACTTGTGCATTATTTTTATGATATATTTGAATGTGAGTCGTGATAAGTAATCCTAAAATTATAGGAATTATCACGAAACATGATTGGTTGAATTGGTTGTATACTTGCTTTGTGATTGAATGGTTGTAGGTTCAAACCTTGCTAAGAACAAAACTAAACTTTATTTTTGCCTAACTTTGTTTTTGGCATGGAAACAAAGAGGCAGAAAACCCTAGCTGCCAAGGGAGACAGTTTAGGGGGCTAGAGACAAACCAATAATGGTCCTTGATTAACCATTAAACCTAAAACTTAATGGAATTTTCGTGTTTTAGAGTAATCTAACTTAATTAGGGTAGTAATTGTGAGAGAAAGGAGAATTGGAGAAGAAAAGGGTGTTGTATTTTCGTGTCAGGGTTAGGTAAAGGTTTTCAGAGGTATTTTTGTGCTGGTTGCTGAGAGGTTTGAGTGTGGAAGAGATTGTTGGAGTGCAAGAAGAGGCTAGGAGAGCTTTTGGGTTAGAGACACACCAAAATTCAATTTTGGAGCAAGGATTCTAGGTAAGGGGAGCTACTTTTGCGTGTTTCAAACCCTAAAATGTTCTGTATATTGAATGAATCTTATTGCATGTTTTTCCCTCGTAAAGCGTTGTTTTTCGTGATTTATGGGTTTTTGCCCAGAAACTGCCTGGCGGTAGAGTCCGAGCCCCCAGGCGACTCATCAATCTGTGCCTGGTTTTGATGTATTTTTCCATGAACCGCCTGGCGACGATGAATACCCGCCAGGCGGCGCGACACTGTTCGTGTTTCTTTTGGTGGTTTTGATGGGGTTTATGCGAAAATCATTGTGAATTTCTGAAATTGATGTGTGTGTACCCTATTGGATGCCCTGTTGATATGAAACTGATTTGAATTATGGATATGGTAGAATTTTCACATACACGTGCATGATACATCATGATCATATGTGAGATGGTCGTATGGAGTTAAAATTGAATTGGTTTTCGAGAGTAAAGGTCAAGAAAATTTTAAGAATATATGTGTTGTTGCATCTTGGTACGTTTAGTAACAGGGATGGATACTACAAAGGGGCTGAATTAGTTGTAGGTATGGAGAAGCCTAGGTTTAGGATGGGTTTTGATACACTGCCTGGCAGTGTTTTGCTTGCCGCCAAGTGATGGCGAAGCTCAGGTTCTGGTTTAGGAGTTTTAGGTAGTGGAAAACAAGGGAGAAACTGATGAAGGATTATCTTGTTTTCTTTTAGGGTTATGAATATGGTGAACTTGTTTAAGAAAGCCTTTTGAAAATTCCCATTGGACATTAAGATAGCAAACTATCTAGATGTGAATGTTCATTTCTCAAGCTCATGAAAGGAAGAAGAGAGTTGGATTCAAGATTTAAACACACACGGAAATAACAACACTTAAAGAGCAAAATGAAAGAAGAAACAATAAAAATGGAAAGCATAGAAGATGAAGCATGGAAGAAGCACGCCACTCATAGGGGGGATCTAAGCCAACCAAGCCCTAGAGATGAGTGATGGTGCCACCACTTGCAAGCAAGATAAGGCAAAGGTGA
>Ga0214544_1006033_pt1 | contig 22812 bp, 4 predicted proteins | sample CNSS3metaG_FD_160074 | JGI IMG/M metagenome (GOLD analysis project Ga0214544, IMG submission 160074) | Root nodule microbial communities from cowpea collected in UCLA plant growth center, Los Angeles, California, USA - CNSS3 | ecosystem: Host-associated > Plants > Roots > Nodule | place: USA...
TTAAACGGATACCCGGCGGGTAAACGGGCGGGTAACGGGCGGATTTTTTTTTAGCGGGTCGGGTACGGGTATCATACTATCCGTGCCCGACCCGACCCGTTGCCATCCCTAGGTACACCATCTAAATAAATGATAATGACTGATAATGACCCGGTTAAAAGAAATATAAAATTTTTAGATACTTAATAGAAATTTTTTTAATAAAAATTAATTAAAAGTATTTAAATTCATAAAAGTCTTAAAATTTAACTAAACATATTTTTCACTTAAAATTAAATAAGTAATTATTGTAAGCCCCTTTTTCTGTTCCTAAGTGTATGGACCTGGCCTTTTCGTAGGCCCAAGGTCAGCCACCAGGGGACCCCAATACTCTGTCCAGCCCCCTCACAATATCACTTTACTCTTTTTCAGAAAAAGAAACCAGCTTTTGTTCCCTCCCTTCATCTCTTGTAAGTACTCTACTAGGGCACCATACTCGTTCAGCTCCGAGCTAGCAAAGACCATTTCTCCTTCAAGTAAGTTGAACCTTAAGGTTTTGAATCTGTTTTCCTCATCTTTTCACCGTTTAAGTGTGTTGGTCTGGTTAGGGTTTAGTCTCATACCCTGGTTGGTCTTCGTTCTATGTTTCAGCTCATTGCTCTAGCCCTTGGAGCTGAAGTACTCCTTAGTTGCAGGTTTGTTGCGTTTGTTAGCATCTAAGTGAGGTAAGGGAAGCTAGGCCTTTTCTTTTCGTATTTTTAAGTACTTGGTATATTTATGCTCTATTTCATGCTTGGGATGATTTAAAAGGTGTTGTGCTTGTATATGAATGAACGCTTTGGTTGGTGTTGTTTGTTTGTGGTGCTGCATGTGTGAAACAGTGGGGGAGAACTGGTATTCTTGCCTAAACGAGCTCGTTTCGCCTAGGCGAGAATAGCAAAAGCTCGCCCTAGTTCTGCTCGAGCATCTCGCTCAGGCGATCAAAGCTTGTTTTGAGCTACGCATTGCCTCGCTCAGGCGAGAATGGCTCGCCCAAGCGAGTACTCGAGGAAAGCCAGTGTGCTCTGCTCGTGTCCTCGTCCAGGCGAGGGGTTTTTATTTTTGGGCGAATGATGATCTCGCCTAGGCGAGCTGGTCTCGCCCAAGCGAGGACTCGCAGAGTGCCACTGTTACAGACCTCGCCCAGGCGAGAATGCCTAGCTTAAGCGAGACAGTTGCTGTAGCTTAGGCGAGGGCTTCTAGCCTAGGCGAGAATTGTGCATATTTGTGTTGTATATTCTTGTTACTTTTTGTGTTTGACTATTTATCTTGAACATACATGATTATGGTGAAATTGCATGAGTTGCATGAGTTGTAGGCACTAAAATTTGTATGTTAACATGAGTAAAACATGGGATTTTGTTTGGTTGGTTGAGAATGTGCATGAGAATTCAATGTTGAGATAACCAGTGGTGGTTATGGTATGAGAATCATGAAATTTGTATGTGATAGGCGTAATTCCATAAGTCTCGTGGGAAGATCTCATGGTGGTGTGTAGTGTATATATTAAGATATGGATTCAAGTAAGGACCGCATCCCGAAACTCTAATGGGTCAGTGAGTCTCAGGTAGAGCAAACTGACCCAAGTGGTGAAAGTGGCGGGAGGCCTTAGTCTTTGGCAGGATAATGACCTTAGATACTTGAAGGTTAACCTTGTGTGTGGTAGGGTGAAACCCATTGGCAATGACTTTGCAGAGCAGTAGAGACCACAAAAAGTGCAAGCGTCCAGTGAATCTGATCTTAGTATATGTATCCGGATAATTGAGTCATAGTGTCCTGTTTGTCTGCTATAATATGATTCTCTATGCTCACTGTGTTGCATGCTTGAATTGTTTAAGTACTTGTCTGCTATACTATGTTAACTTTAAATTACAGTAGCTTACCCTTTCTTTTTGTGTGTGTTCTTGCCTTGATTCTTTTCCTTTTGCAATGATCACCTTATGGTGGGAGCAGATGGAAAGAATTCTGGAGGTGGATTTAATGGTGGTAGCGGGGCTGCGTAGTTGGGACCAGTTATCTGTAGCTCCTCAGAGTAGTTTTTATGGCTATAATGCCCTTCTTTTTGTAATTCCTTACTCTAGGAGGGACCCTTTTGCAAACTTTTAAACTCCCTTTGTGTTTGTTTATGACATGGTGGTATACCTAAGTTACTTTCGAAGTACATTCTTGGATGACGGTAACAATTACCTTTCTTATGTTCTATGTTCATCTGATTGCTCCTCGTTATTATAATCATGCGATGTTTTATTGAGTAGATTATTCTATTTAAATGGGATGTCACAATTATAACATAAGAAATTTATGACAAATAATTAAAAGTATAAAAAAATTAGATTACTTAATATAATAAATTTTTAATAAAGATTTAATTAAAATTTATATTTTTTTATAAAATTATAATTTGAGTATGCGTCTTGAAAGAAAGAAATAGGATTGTTTATGATGTAAGTATGAAAAGACACTATTAAACTTGCCTCAAGATTTTGTAATTAAAAGATAATTTTACAAAATAAGATCATATGCGATTTATATTACCAAGACGAAACTAAACTTTGCAGCTTGTTTTGAATGATCATTCGTCTTGCAACACATAACTATTAAGTGATGAAAAAAAAAAGAACAGTTTTAATAAGTGAGTACTGATGTGAATGATTGCTTCTCTTTTCCCAATATTATAGTACAGAAGTTTCTCCCGTGGTGTTATGTATATATTTTTTTTAATGAAATTTGTTAGAGGTTCTGTATTTAATAATGTTAAGAATCTTAATTTAAACTTTGATGATTTTTTAAAAATGTCTTCAATTATTTTGTGATATAAATATATATGATAAAACGATTATTTTATTTAACTATATAGGATTATCATGGAAGATAAATACTAAATCAGCTAATAACACAATTAATTTTAGTTATAAATAATCTGCAAAATAAATATTACGCGAATATTCTAGACTTTCACAAATTATTTAGTTTATATTATTTTTGTATTTTATTTTACTTGTCTGAATTTTCATTTTATTTTTTACATGTTAGAAATTTCATTTACTATATTAATAAATTACAACTCAGTTACACAATAATTTATCTTGATTAGATTTTTTTATTAATTTGTCTTACTATAAATGAAAACTTTTTTTTTTTTTACATTTAGGTAGAACATATTTCTAATTTTTTTTTATTTCTAAATTCCAATGATTAAACATAATATTTTTTATAACAATTATAAATAATAATTTATATTTGGTAAAGAACGTCTACTAAGACATATTTAGATTTAACATTTTATATAATTTATATAAACAACAACTTTTTCACTTTAAATTAAATAAGATAAAATAGTTAAAATAAAAGGAGACGATGAAGTATCAATTAACTTTCTAATCATACAAAATTTTACAAACATAATTTTTTTATATAATTTTAAATTAACAATTAGTAGATAAATTTTATCTTGATGAAGTTTGACAACGCCACATCTTACAAAGGTTTTTTATATTGTGCGATCACTTTTGATATTTAATAATTGTTATAAAATTTAAAAACTCTTGTTTTATGTTTTTAAACAGTAGGAGATAGATAACAATTCCAGTTTTATTTTTTTATGCTTTCACATCTACTGCAGAAAAAGAAAAAAAAAATTATGCACAAAGTTCTAGGGACAAAACAAAGAGAAGCTTTTGGTCCCACATTTTGACGGAAAGTCAGAATTTGTGCATTGGATTCTTAAAAAGGAGATGATAAAAAAAAAAAAACTTTGATCAAGCCATTGGATTAGAGAAATTTGTGGGTATATTTGGGGATTGGATTATTTTTCTCAACAAGCAAAAGATATGGTTCAAAACTTTGCATTGTTTATTCATGCTTTAACATAAGACAAGTTAAAAACCTTCGTTCTAGAGTTTCATATTTGAAATTTCTAAACTTTGATGTATCCAATGAAGAAGAGAATAGATGGGCATGATGATGAGAACCAGTATCACTTAAAGTACACCCTTGGGAAAAAGCACCCAAGAGATTCAAAAAATTATCAATGGCTTTTTCTTTTTGTACCCTTCTTTAGATAAATCCTAGAATCACTTTTGACTTCCTCACTACCATGATTCCACCAAATAATCTTTACCCACCAACCTTTCAAGATAACTCTTCTAACTATCTTCATCTACCTTTCATTTCTTTTCTTTCTCACCATAATGCTTGTGACCAAAAATTCTTCCATTACAGCTTGGATCACAAATATTAAAATCACCCTTTTGCATTTAAAACTATAAAAGCCAAAACAAGCCATTTAAAACTCCTTCCTCATTCTGCAATCTGCATTCTTTCAAGTTAATGCCTTTTAACACAGCATTTAAACCAAAATGAAAAGTGAAGGAAAAAATTATCACATGGCACATGAATTTTGCAGCAATCCCTATCTGGTTTATATTCTTCTAGCAAGTTTTATTGCAGTACCAACCAACCTATAACACCTTTCTTTTAAAATTATAAACAAGTACAACTTTAAGATCATTTGTTAACAAAGTTAGCTTTGATTTCAACTGTTTAGTCTCTATTATTGTTGTGTCTAATTATCACATGACCACTCTATCAGTTCTACCTTTTTTTTATTGCCATCAAAAGGGAGAAAATAAGTGTTTTTCTTTTGTATCAGTTATCAAATAAAGCAAGAACCTGATAGAATAAGAAGTAAACAAGAGGGAGTGTGGCAAAAAAGAAAAGTGTATGTTCATAACAGTATAACGCTGTGTCCTGAAAAGAGTACCCCCTTAATCAGAGGAAAATTAAGAGACAATGTGTTCAAGATTCTTCCAAGACCAACATCTTTTTGTCCCCACCGTAACAACTAAGCCCAGAAACACATGAGGAGTACAGCTTATGCAGGATCACAGATATAAGCATCTAGACTTTTACAAAAGCAAACAAATTTCAAAACACTGATATCAGAAGCACTTTGTTTTGCTCATAGGATGTGGATCTTTAAAAGTTTGAATTGTGAAGTGGCTTAAAGCTTTGCAATGTGTTAGACTTCTACATTTGGTTTTAAAAGATAAGAAGCAAATCATTAACAATTTTGGAAGTAACGAGATCAAGGGTTATGTCAATGTTTAAAGTATTTTGTATGTAACATATTATTTGATGATATTGAATGGTATATTATCAGGGTTAAATACGTTTTTAGTATATGAACTTTATAGTAAAATTAAAAGTTATTTTTATTTGAAATTTTAATATATTTTGGTCAAAAAATTTAAAAAGTAAATAGATATAGTCATTTTAATCCAATCATATTAAATTTTATTGACATAGCAAACACATTTCATGTTAGCATCTGAGTTGTTTAACTGTTTGATACGTTCTTGCATCAATATTAACTAAAAAAAACACATTTGATATATCAAAAAAATCTAATGTAATTGGATTAAAATGACTATATTAATTTATTTTTAAAGTTTAAGAACTAAAATATGTCAAAGTTTCAAATAAAAAGCAAATTCTAATTTTATGTCAAAGTTCATAGACTAAAAACATATTTAACTTGATTTTCTTCTTATTTGTCGATATATAATAAGACTTTAGGAATGGAATCACTACCTTATGAAGGAAGAAGAGAGGACACACTCTCTCATACAGCACAATCATTGAATGTACCTTGTAGTATTGGTTTAAAGCTAATCAGATGCAATGTTTTGTCATAATCGAAAAGGTAAAACTTGACGTAAAATCTGATTGGATCTTCTTGATTGCTGAGCTACCTTAGTTAACAGAATACAGTAACATTCAAAATCATAGCTTTAATTCTTCCCTTCCAACAGATCCATCATGTGAGATTTTTTCTCCTTAATACAATAAAGTGATAAAATGTGGAACCAAGTTGGATCAAACAATTCAGCTTTTGTTTCTCAGTTTTTCCTGTACCTTTTTGTGATTTTCTATCGAGAGAAAGTGATTCAATGATTTACTTAAAGTGAATGTGCAATGGAATACCAAGCTGTGCCTATGTTCTCTTCTTGTCTTTTGTTCCGTAAATGAAGACTTTGTGGGAGTGGTAGAAACAATTTTGTACAAACCATTCAAATTGGGTTGCAGAATTTGAGCAATTTTGCCAGCAAACAGACAACAAAATTAAAAGTTGTGGAGCAGTGTGAAACATACATCACTTTCATGGTGACTATGCTACATGACAATTTATTTATTTTAATAATTACTGCATAAAAAGGTTAAATTTATAACATAATAAACCATTAAACTCCATATCACTAATGGTATTGTACTGACATGCGAACTTTATATTTCACTTGCAATAATTGCACAATAAAAAAAACATCACATGTTGGAAAAGTACATAAATAAAATAGTAACTTTTTGAGTTTTGATCATTATATAGTTAGGGTTATCGACTAGGGCAAAGCCGAGCTAATTTGGATTATGCTCTTAATTGTGACTTCGAAATTTATTAGCCCAATTCATTCTATTGCTAATTGCACATCAAACTATTTGCCATGTGCGCACATTATCTTAAAACAATGTTTCTTATCCTCAAATATTTGAACAAAAGAAGAACATAACTTTGCCTTATTGGTTTCTTCAAATACAATAAAGTTTCTGATTCATATTTTGTTAGCTTTGTCTCATGTTTAAATATCTGACACAAATTATAAAAAATAAACAGCATACTTAAGCAAAATTAATAGTTGAAAAAGTAAATAAATAAAAGTTGAGTTAATGCGTAAGCCTAGCCCATTGTAAACCAACTCATATTGGGCCATGTTCTAGTCTGATTAAGTTATTGGGTTTAATTTCAAAACAGTTTCTTTTGAAAATTTCAAATTCAATCTATACTTTGTGGCAGTCTTAATAAGTATAAGCTCAATTCCTGTTTTGATAGCAACATATAACTGGTATTTAACCAAAAGGTATTAGAATGAACTCTTTAAAAAAATTAGGATATTAAATCGAATATTTTAAAAGTTCAGATACTAAATTAAACAAATAAAAAGAAACAATTGGAGTACGTAATTATACGTATTGTTCTTGGGCTTGTTTTCTGCATTTCACTTGCATCACATGCACCTAAATATCTCAAACTTTCAATTAAACTTTTTATATTGAGTTGCATCTACCTTTGTTTTTCTTTCGCTTTCTTTTGTGAGTTTCAATTTTGGGTGAAAAAGATTTTGTATTCTTCATCTTGTATTTCTTCAAAAAATCACCTGATTTTTTTTGGGACAAAAATCCAATTATTTTGTCGAATGACTTCAATGCGCAGAAAATATAACATTAGGACAAAATCATTCATTTCAGAATATCATATCACATCATTCTTGAGTTCTACTGTCATCCTTGAATTATTGCTAGTAAATATTAGATCATTGACATACAAACATTTAATGATACTATCTATGTAATATTAATAAATTTAGCACATAAACTGATCTCATAAGGGCACCTCACAAAGCCATGCCACGTAAAATAGGAATGAATTTTATATACTATGCTCATGGTTTCTATTTCACCCCATACAAAACTTTCTTTAATTTATATATGTTCTTTTCTTCCAATTACATATCTCGTAGGCTGCCCAATATATGTTTGTTGTCTACAATACCATTCTAAAGGGTTGATTTAAACATCTTCAATTTATTTTGAGCCAAAAGAGAAAAAAAAAATAATGAAATTTGTGTAATTTCCAATATTTCGTGATTGCGCATTAAATTATAACTTGTTAAATTAAAAATGTAAATATTCTAAATTTATCTCTTCATTTTTATTAAAGTAATCATTTAATTTTTAGATCATAATCATTTTATAGGTTTGTTAGACCAAAGTTCTACAAATATTTTATTGACTTAAAAACTACTTTGGTCATAATTTTTGTTCCATTTTTCAATTTGGTCCTTATATTCATCAATTTTGTTCAATTTGATCTTTTTTTTTTCTAACGTCGTTTAAATAACAGACGATGAACACTGATTGTCACGTGTCATTTTATGGATTTTTTAGTTTTTTCTTTTAATTTTTTTAATTTTTTTTAAATGTCCACACGTCAAGCTAATATTGTGCCACATGTCAAAGTTAGTAGTCCGTTTTTTATATTCGATTTGGTCTGATTAGGGATGTCAACGGGGTGGGTAGGGTACGGGTTACGGGTAGTAGCTCCCCCGTACCCTACCCGCTGGATAAATATTCGTTCCGTACCCGTATCCATATCCGTCGGATATCCATTATGCGGGTTGTAACATCCCGTCAGGATATTACTGGTTTAAATAAATAAAACGGTTAAATATATAAAGACATCGCATTTATGAATAACCTCATTTCCCAAAAAAGCGGGAAATTTAAAATTTATTAAATGTTCGCATAAGGTTTATAAACATCTATTACATAAACCAAAACAACATGGTTATAGTTTCACCCATCAGGGTTTACAACAGTTTCCAAAAACGAATAAAGTAAATATAAGAAGTTTCTCCCAGTAGAACCCCCCACTCGCAACTAAGCATCACCGGCTCTACCTGCATCAACATCCTCTGCTCCCGTGTACCGCGTACACGATCATCACCAAACACAAGCAGATAGGGTGAGCTTATGAAAACAACACACATCATCATAGATATCATATAATAAATTTAACAGATATAAGCTCCACAATTAACAAAGTACCATCTCTTAACCAATTCTCTAACGTATGGCCACAACCAGACCATTCGGGTTCTACCTCTTCTAGTGATTACCTCAAGGTAATTTGCTGCCAAACCTATTGGCCACAACCGACAGAGCACGTGCGGGAACCAATGCCACGGATCACACACCGTAACGCCAGGTGGAGTTCCCAATTACGAACATAGTCTGTAATGTCCCAAGACTACCAAACTCGTCAGTCAACAACTGAGAAGGGCAATCTAACTAGACCCATCCGTACTGGCCACAACCAGTACACTCACACCGGCAACACTCGCCAACCCGAGCTCAACTCAAGGGTTCCTCGTGTTCATCCGCCATCCCGAGCTCAACTCGAGGGATGCCATTCCGAGCTCAACTCGAGGAATGTACGTGTTTAACCCCTATCCCGAGCTCAACTCAAGGGATACGTCCCGAGCTCAACTCAAGGAACCCAACAATCTTACCTTTAAAGCACCACCAAAAGCCTTGTAGAACACCTTACAAAGTCCAACAACTAGGACTTACAGCAGCCAAATCGCCTAGCGGGGGACACATACCGCTAGGCGCCACAACTTCCAGACCGCCTGGCGGGGGACACGTACCGCCAGGCGCTAAGCACCTCAAGAACCATCAAATTTTGCCACCACCGCCCCGCAGGACTCCCTTTGTTGCCAGGCGGACGCTGATTCAGATGTCACGTATTTTCTCGCTGTCGCTTGGCGGAAACTTCCTGCCGCCCGGCGCCTCCTGCACCATGATCCCACTGTTTCCTCACTATCGCCTGGCGGGTGCGATCCCACCGCCAGGTGCCGCACCAGTAATATACCTTTACTGGTTTTTCGTGATTTTAGTTCAAGTTCACCATAAAGGTTTTGCGCAATTACGTTCTCAGACAGATGAAGCCCCCTCACCTCATGTGTACAAGCGTAAACTGGTTTATCGAATTAGACATACGCAAGTTCAACTAACCCAATACTCAATGTGTCCCTGCAGCTACTACCTCTATGAACTCTATTATTTACTTCCCTTCAAGTCCCGGTTTCCCCCCACTTACAACATTACTTCACAACCTCCTTACTTAGGATTCACACACTTCCTACTATTTGGCAATTCCTGAAATTCATAAAATATAACTTTTCTCTCGTCATCGTATACGTCCACTAACTCTGTACTGGTCTAGAACACAGGTTCCACACTCACGTTAGAATCCTCCCCCAACTACACCAAAATTCTCTTTCTCTCCTCAACACTAACTCTGATTTATTATCATTCTTTCTTACATCCTATTACCCCTTTCCACTGCTTCAGTAGTATGAAGATGGCTCCCTCCACCCAGTATAGTTAGCAACAACCGCGACCTGTAAAAACACCAACTTCTGTGATGGCGCCTGGCGGTAAAGCCCGTGCCGCTAGGCGGTTCAAGTAAATGTGGCAGATTCCCAGAATTTTACAGCAGCTATGCGATCCATCTTTCATCCTCCAACACTTCTCTCTGCATTCCAGAATTACCTTCACCCTCGAATACTTAATCGTGACACCACCCTCTAACTTTAACTCTAATTGTTCACAATGTGGGTACACCAATTCGCTATCAACACTGATTCATCTAAAAATTCTCAACCATAACCCTAAAATCATATTCACACTGTTTCATCAATTTCATCTGCTAATTATACTAAATCTCAATAAAATACGACGTTACATCATCCCTAACTCACCAACCCATGATTGCCCTCCGATCAGAATCACGTTATAACACCCAGAACGACAAAAACCAAAACTCAGTCCCGCGTCGCCTGGCGGAAATTCATCACCGCCAGGCAGTTTATCAATAAAAACCCAGAATGCTCACGAACCTTGAGCCGCCTGACGGTACAGGGATTCACCGCCAGGCGCTGCACCCAGAAACCCCACAATACATGTTCAAATGGATGAGCCGCCTGGCGGCTAAGTATAGCCCGCCACGCGGTTTCTGGAAAAATTCCAGAATTCAGTAAAACCATGATACAGACACAGAACATGCTTAAATTACATAGTATTTTCACACAATTCAGGCCAAACAACAAAATTGACGACTTAGTGTTCTCCCTTCACCAATTGGCTCCTTAGCTCCTTAGCCTTCTCTCTCAATGCAACCCCAAATATCACCCTCAAAACTCACAGACACTCTAAAATTTCGTGCTCTCTCTAATGTATTTTCACCCTCATTCTGCCCTTCCACTAGACCTTCCTCAACTCCTCATATTCAAGCCAAGGCCAAAAATATCAAAAATTAAAGTTTAATTTAAGTTTTCCAAGACTTGAACCCATAACCATGCAATCTCTAAATCAACACCCAACCACTTAGCCAATTCAGATTTCATGCTCATAATCATAATTCAATTATCATATTATTTCACAACATGATAATACTATATTAAAATAACAACTAATAACAACACAAAAATGACATACAAAAGACTCGAACCCAAGTCCTCTCACACCATTAAGTACTCTCAACCACTTAAGCTAGTACTTTTCCACGTCATCTTACTCATAATTAATGTCATAATTAATTCTCCTACCCGCATTTATTAATTAATTAAATTTCACGGATCTTACACGGGTATCCACCTATTTTTTTCATATCTGCGGGTATCCACAAGTACCAGGTATTTACAAAATTATTTTAAAAATAAATATTTAATCATAAATTAAAATAAAATAAAATAAAATACATCACCGTCATACATTTTAAATAAAGTTCAAAGAAATTCAAGTTCATACAAGTCCAAATAACTATAAAAGTAAATATAAAATGCCATTCAACACAATGAAAATTCTTTAGTTAGTGCTTGGATCAACAAGCCCACTTCCACTTTTTCCTATTGATTCCTGAAAAATAAACAAAATAAATAAATAATAAACCTCAACTGCCACGTGCCAAGTATGACAACAAGCATACTATAAACGTCAATGTCTATATAAGGTTTGATGTATATGCCCAATTTCAAAGAAAGGAAAGAGAAGAATGTCAAGGGATGTACCTGGAAGAAGACAACGTACTAATACTTAAAGTTGGAAGAATGAAGACAGAAGACAAGACAAGATGTGTAGCTTAGAAAAAATTAGGTCATAATGTTTTTACTAATATATATATATATATATATATATATATATATATATATATATATATATATATATATAAGGGTATTTTTGTAAATTAAAGTTTAGCGGGTACGGATACTATGATACCCGTACCCGCCCCATTAACATGCGGGTATCAAAAATACATGTATCCGCGAGTAGCGGGTATCCATTTTTAATATCCGTTTCCTACCCGTTGCGGGTTTTATATGCGGATACACGTGGGTACGGATTTTTTTGACATCCCTAGGTCTGATATTTGTTATTTTTGTTCAATTCAATCTCAATTTTTTTTTTTAAATTGAGCAATTTTGTTCATCTCCAAATCGAGACCAAATTTAAATTTTATATAAATTTTATATTAACATTTTTATTAAAATTCACATTTTAATTAAATATTTTTAATTTAGAGTTAAAGTTGGGTTAAAATTAAAAGAAAATTTTAAAAGTGGGGAACAACACCATTGGTTTAAGATTTTAAGAGGCTAAAAATAAAATAAAATAATATAATCGATTAATATAATGTTGTATGACATAAAAACCTCATAAAATTTTAAACCATTGGTGTTTGTGAACCGGACAAAAGAAACACATTTTTAATTTCTAATCATAATACAAATTCAACAAATAGAATAAAAACAATATCAACACAAATAGAAAGAAAACATACTAACCAGAAATGAGGATAAAAATATTTGTTTACAAAGACAACATGGGATTTAACGAATGAAATTTGCCAAAACTTAAAAAAAAAATGAACTCTAGAATAGAAGAAAACAAAGAAAGGCAAGAAGTGGAATGATAAGTCATAAAGAGATAAAAGAAGAAAACATAAATAAAAATTGATTAAAAGAGAATAAAGATAACTAATCATTTTTTTTCATAAACAAAATTATAATTTAATGAAAAAAGTTTTAACTCATCAAATATCATTTTTAATACCAACAAAAATTAATAGAAATAATAATTTAATTAATTTTTTATCTCAAAAATAAAATTATAATTAATTTAATATAGGTATATTAGTACTAAAATAATTTTTTTTGAGACTTTTTTTCTTAAACATAATTTTATAATTAATTTAATAGAGATATCTTAGTACTAATTTTTTTTAGACCTTCTTTTTTTAAACATAATTTTATAATTAATTTAATAGAAAAATATTAGTTCTAAAAATAAAATTTCTAAGTCTTTTTTCTTCTAAGTCTAAAGAGAGTGTTTGACCTACTTCACCCTTGAGTTGACACTTTAGAAAACCTACACCATTATTCCACACTCTTCAACAAAGTCAATGTATAAAATTACTAATTAAACATATTAGTCGATTCATACCCATCTACATTCTACAAAATTGATAATTAAACAGAGCCATAAGAATACAAACAAACAAGAGACAGTAGTGGAAAAAGATGAATCTATGATGACTTATTATGACGAATATTGTTACATTTGTCATAAAAGTTGACCGCTGACATTTTTATAAAAGTAACAGTTATTATGACAGGTAAAAGGAAATCTAACATAGTAAGTGAAAAGATAAATTTATTATGACAGATACAATGAACCTATCATAATAAATGAAACGCGGTGGCATGAACATAATTATAATTAAAAAATATAATTTCATGTATTAAAGTTTGTTGAATAACTTAACTATATAGAATTGATTTGCTTGAGAATTGTTTGTTCTGGTTATTTGAAATGTAACTTATTATGACGGATTTTTGTATTAACTGTCATAATTACTTTAAACTTACTATGACTGGTTCAAGTATACCTATCATAGTAAGTTGGACTTACTATGATAAGTTTTCGCAATGTCATTGAAAGAACGCATTTTCTATAACTCTTGAAACTATAACGTTAGAATATTTGTCATAAAGTGCGTTTTTTTCATTAGTTAGAAATTTTTTTTTATCAATGAGTGGAAGTGGAATGACAAAATATACAAACTAAGTTTTAGTTTTGATGATTTTGAACGACGAAAATAATTGAGATGACGAAATAAAGAAGAAAAAGAAAGGAATGTTGAGAAAAAGATATAAAAATAGAGAAAGAGTACATTTTAAGAGAGAAAAATTTAAGATTCAGAAAAGTGAATGGGAATAATAAAAGACTTAAGATTCATAAAAGTGAATGGGAATAATAAAAGACTTATTATGTCAGTCGAACATAAAACTAACAATAAATTTGATCTTTATTACAAATATGTCATTGCACACATACCGACATATTATTTCATATTTTTTTAATAGCGAACAATATTTTTAACAAGTAAAAACACTCTTCATTTCTTACCCATTTAACTTTTCTTTTCTTTTTTCTTTACATTCACACTACCCACCTTACATTCTAGCTCTAACACCAATTTTATATTAATGGGATGAAATATTAATATGGCCTCATCACATAATCAAAGTTTTGGAAAAAAAAGAGGAAAATAATAGGAACTATTACATCACTCAATATTTCAACTCATGCAACGCAATGCATGTGTGCAACCCATAACTTTTCTTAAAAGCAAAGTTTATCAATAAAAAAAAAAATCTACATTCTTCACGGTGAAGAAATGAAAGTGGGAGGTGCAGCAAAATCATAAAATTTTAAGGCAGTGTGCGGTGAGTGAATTCATTTATATTTGTGCTTAATATCTAAATAAGAAAACACATAATTGAAAAGAAAAACACACACACACACACACACATATATATATATATATATATATATATATATATATATATATATATATATATATTAAATTGATTTAATTTCTATCACGGTCTAAGTTCGAGAAACCCATGTTGCATATCACTTTCAAGAGGGAAAGAAATGAAATGGGAAGATTATAATTTATATGCGTTTTCTTTCCTTTGGTATTAGTATTTTTATTTTTTTAAAACGTCTTTATGCCTTATATGGACCAATAATTTTCTACTATTTTTCAAAAATTGTGGAAAACACAACTCCATTCTCTTTTGTATTTTTTTTTCATTCTCACAACATTCTGGAAAGGGAGTATAAGGTTAAGTTGAATTTAGAATAATTTTCAACTTAATTTAATTAAATTTTATTATGTTACATTGAGTTAATTTTTTATTTATTTATCAATCTAATCCCACTATAATTGAGTTAACTTAAATCATTCAATCGAGTAATTTACAAATTATATTTAGCTCTTTAACTCTTAAAAAGAACATAAAACGAACATTTTTAATGTTTTTCTTAACATAATATATATAAGGTAAGGTAACATTACGCAACAACCTTCTAAGATATTTTTGTCAAATATGAAATATTTAATCATGACATATGTGGCGTTGAATGTTCAATTATAATAATCATAAAATAAAATTTATATTATCAACTACAAAATTATTACTTTATAGTAAAATGTTAGGAAAATAAATTTTATTGTATATTTATTATGTAATATGGTTGAATTGAATTAATCGGGTTTGAAATTCATAAATATGTTACCCAATTTAATATTTTAATTGGTTGCACGGAAGGAAATCAATTACACCTAATGACTCAACTACCCACAAAAAGATATAATTTAATTGGTTTGATGGGTAACATATTTACATCCTACAATTTTAACTATAAGAGCAATTGATTAGATTTATCAAAATAGGTGGGACGGTTTAATTTATATAGGGTCAATGTGATGACTCAACCTAAAATAAAAAAAATACTGTAATTTGTTTTTTTGGCTCAATTCGACCTTATATTAAGCCAACAATGTAATAAGTTATTTTGATCCTTTTCAAAAGAAATTAAAAAAAAAATCCAAAATTTAAAATACATATATTTTTATTTTTAAATTTAAATCACATGAAAATTGATTTCAATTCAAGTATAATAATTTAATATATAAATTATATCACATATATTAATGAAATAGTATTTATTTTTTATTTTTTAATAGTATAATTATTATTTTAAAAAAACTTCAACCCCCAAAAACCTGAGTTCACTTCATCTAAACCCATTTTATTTGCATGTTAAAAGCTGTAACTAAAAGTAGTCAATTTAAATTTAAATCACAAATTCACATTTTGGAACCCATCCATTTTAGTCACTCTACTCCTAGTTTATTTCTATTTGTATAAATGTCTTGAACTACAAACATCTACTTTTTTTTTTTGTTAACCTACAACCATCTAAAAAATTAGACCACGAACACCTAAATATTTCGGCAAAATTGGGATGTCAAAGGGCTTAATTAGGTGTGAATTTCATGAATTAGGTTGATTGGTCGGTAACCTAAGTTATTGGAAGAACTTCAAATCACTTGTAGGTTAAAGTTTATCTACTAGAGTCCATGACTATTTGTTAATTGCATACAAATTTACCATAAGTATTGTGTTCTATAATATAATCTTCTCTTAACATGAACGGAACAATTTAATAGACATTTCTTTTTGAACCCTTTTGTTAAATGATCCCAAGCAACAATTAATAATACCCAATGGGGATTACTATAATTATGTTCATACTTCTTGTCATATTATCCTTTATATCATATAATAATACGAGGTGTAGAACATATGCCACACACATTCTCATACTTAAGAAATAAGTCACTCAATACCTACCATCATGACTCAAGTAGCATTTAGAAGGACACAGAAGAAAACACCAACATATATGGTTCCAAAGTCCAACATTTCTCTCACCATTTACATGACAAATGACTAAAAAGTCTTTTCCCTGAAACATGGCACAACCATGTTTCACTACTATTGGTAAATGGAATCCCTTGTGTTCTGTTATCCTCAACACTTCAATGGAAAACCCTTCTCTGCATCAAGAGCTAATGAGATTCAACTATCATGCGTAGCATTATTCATTTTCAACCATGACATGATCAATTCCCTTCAGCTTTCAACATCTCTTCTGGAGAAACAATGAATCATGACACTGAAAGGCCATACCATAGACACTCATTTCATCTAGCAGCTTCTGCAAACACCTGCATAATGGTGGTGGTGGTGGTGCCAGAAACAGTATTCCCACACATTCCTTCACTCATCTCATTGATAAAATAAAGAAAATTTCAAGAGAGCTTCATTGGGTCAGGAAAAACAAAACTTTGAATCACACGCAATGTGTTACATATACTGTTGGAAATCAAATCAACCACACAAGCACATTGCAAACTCTGCAACTTCAGTTCATGGCAATGCTAGCTACAATTATTCTGTCACTTGAATCCTATGAATGTGTATACAGTGAATGATGAATACATAGAAATAATTATTTTGTGATAGAGGTATATTTTAACGGAAACCTATATCGACTACACTTCATAAGTAAAGTAATATTTGTCAGTTTTGTAAAAATAAATTAAGTTTAAACTCACATTTTAATAGATGATTTCACGATATATGGATTTGTTAGATTTATCATGTTAGCTACTGTTAAATGTTATCATACAACTCATAAATATGAATTCATACTGTATAATGGGATGTGTTAAAGTTTAAAACTTAAATTAAAAAAAAAAACATCTAGATGTAGTAGAATATATGGGTGTAAGATTAGATTATTAAATATGTAAGTTATACTTAGGGCCAAACTTAGAAGCAAGGCTATAATAATTCTCAAGCTAAATTACAAAAGAGCCTTATTATGGAAGGTTTGAAAAACGTCATAGTGACGATTCTAGAAAGCACGATCCTAGAATAAAAGAAACATATATATGACAGCTTTTGAGGATGTTGCCGCATCACACTAACATTAAAAATTGGAATTGCTATGGTTTGGATCACATTAGCATTGACATTACCTAATCCACCACAAAAAGAGACAAAAAATTACAGTTGAAAACACGAAAAGGGTACGACTAAATATAAAAAAAAGACAAATTTTAAAGGGTATATAAGATGACACCACTGTAATGTCAATGATTACATATCAGTTCGAATTCAAATAAATTTGACTTCAACAACCCCATTTCAGGGTTGGGTATTATATATTCAAAGATTTGATTGTGGCATATCTTATGTTTTCTTCTAAATAATATGTACACATGAACCACAACTAGATTAAAAACAAACGCTTATATTTATAGTAAAACCTTTCACAACTTATAAAGTTAATCGATACTTTAGATTAACGTAAGGATGAATACCAAATTTTATCACACTTGTTAATAGAACCTCTTAATAAATTTTGGTAAAAAAAACTTTCAGTATAACAAATCATTAAATTAAGGACATTTGATCTATTCGTGTGTTTAATTATGCTCTTATTGCACCAATTTATTAGATTCTTATAAGAAAAAAGGTTAAACACAATTCAACACTGATAAGCAACTTTTTATATAAAAAATAAAAACGGTGTTTTCACTATAAAATCTCAATTTGTGAATTTTCTTTTCTAATTACGAATCTTACTAATTTCTATTTAATGTAAAATATAAAATTTTAATTAAAATTATAACTATAACTAGGATACCTTTAGAGTTTGAATTTTATCACTTGAAAGGTGGAATGAATATATATTTAAATTGTCTTTAACTTCGATTCCTAAACAATGTGAGACTATTAGGTATACCTGATCAAGCTCCCAAGTTGAGGTATAAGGGGAATGAGAGTTCATCCCCAATGAGATACATAGAACGAGGGTTTTATGTATTTCATTTATATTTTGGAGGGTAAAGAGATTCTCTTTGAAGCGTCATTTTCATTATGATAGAAGACGTTAATGTTTTTTTTCAAGTCCATTGAGACAACATTGTTAAGGCTAATTGATTTATCCTAATAATGTTATGAGACTTAGAACATTGGTGTCATATGTGAAGATGAAAGCAAGGTTCCAAAGATGAACTCTCGTTTCCAATGGAATGAAAAGTGGTTTCAAAGATGAACCCTCATTCTTATCCATTAGAGGATAAATCCTAATTCCTTTTAGACCTTGACTAGGTTATTTGTTCAGAAATACCCAAAAGTCTCATATATATATATATATATATATATATATATATTAACAAGTTCATCTTCTTTTACCTATCATTTAATCACTTTTTCTAAAAGAAAATATTAAATATGTTTTTGGTCCCTTAACTTTCAGTAAAAATTGGAATTAGTCCCTCTTTGAAATTTTGAACCAATAAAAATGCATAAATTTAGTCTCTTTAACCAAATTTTGTTAAGTTTATTTGACGTTTCAAGTATGTTTCATGATAGTGTTTGAGTTGTTTATATCGTTTTACACATTTTCGCTTCAATGTTCTCAAATAATATCATGAAACGTCAAATAAACTTAACAAAAATTGGTTAAAAGAAATAAATTCATGCATTTATAAAATTGGAGGACTAAATTGAGTCAAAATTTCAAAGAATGACTAATTTTAATTTTCACTAAAAGTTAAACAATTAAAAATATATTTTAAAAAAAACTATCACTTTAATTTTCTATTTGCCCTAGCAGCTTAATCAAGCTAGTGCTTTGTTCTTAAATTGTAATTGTTAAAATAATCTTGCATTAATGTTTAAAAAAATGGGCTTTTGTCTATATTTTCAGTTCCACAAAAGATCATCACTAGACTATGTTATTTGAGTTCAGGGTTTAGTTTATCTCTTAAAAGTATTAGAAATTGCATTCTCTAAAATGGTCAATAATATTACTTGTTTTTAATTTAAATACATTAAATTAAATTAAATTAAATTATGCTCAAATATATAGAATCGATGATGCAAATTAGATTAGTCGAACTGATTTTTAAATTTGCTTTAAGAAAGTGTTGGATTTTAATATAATGTAAAATATATTTATCAATGACTTTCAAAAGTAAATATATTTTTATTACATAAATTTTACAAAATGATAAACTTCAAGTACATTTTTAAATGAAAGATAAATTGATCAGAGATGAAAAAGAAAAACGAGTAAATTGAACCATGGATAAGAAAAACGAAATTGAAGTAAAGGTAGCTTGAAATCATAAATTATGAGCTTGTAATGAATAGTAAAAGATAAGGAAAGTGAAGTTACTAAAGATAAACATAAATTTAAAGAAGAAGTAAAAAGAAATCGGTAAATAAATTTATGAATATTTGTCTTATTTTTGTGATTTTGAGGTTATAGAGTTCTCAATGTAAAATGATTTTTTTTTCATATTTAATTGTAATTAATAAAAACCTATATGTAGAGACAAAAGGATGAAAATAAACAATTCTATCCGTGACAATTTTGAAATAAATCAGAAATAAATCAACAAGTTTTTTTCTATCGATAGAATTGTTTTTGCCCTCGATTTATTTCAAAAAACAATTCTATCGGTAAAGTTTTAAAATAAATAAGCAAATCTTTTACTACTGATAGAACTGTTTTTGACCTCGATTTATTTCAAAAATAATTCTATCAGTAACAATTTCACTTATTTCATATTTCATATAGAATCAGTTAGGTTGGGACATATGTGATTATACCAAACTTTTTCAAAAAAAAGAAAAGAAGTTAACCTTTCGAAAATAATTGATTAGATTTAAACAATAATTAATTAAATCGATTTTGAAGTGATTTTTTATTGATAAATGAACATATTAATTAATTATTTTTAATGATAACTAATTATTTTATATTAGTTATTTTAATTTATTTTAAAATGGAAGCGTTCTCTTAGAATTACAATTTTTCACAATTTTGAAATCTATCGTAATTTAAAAATATTTTTAAAAAGTACTTTTACATATATAATAGAATTATTTTGAAAGAAATCTTTTACTAGGTTCATCAAGAAAGGTTGATGAGTTGTAGGTTGATTTGTTGTAAAATTTATCACAAATCACATGATGTTTTTTCTTTACTTATAATTTTATTTTTTAGTCTTGACTAGTGCTTTGGTGTGTGTATTGTATGTATTTTATTACAAGAAAATTTTTGAATAATGACCAATTTTATACAAAATAATTGTTTTTTATTACAAAAGATTTGAACATTGTTGAAGCCATGATTTTCGCTGTTGCAGTTTCAGTTTTGATGCAAGGATTTGCTTTCATTTGGTTTTAAATTTAAAGCATTGCTTCTGTACGTTGTAGGAAAAAAAGATTTTTGATCATTATTAAGCATTAAATTTCTCCACGTGGATCATGGTTTTCAACCCTTCACCATCCCTATCTATAAATAGGTGGTTTAGTGCTCTCCTAAAACAAACAACTTTTCAATAGTCTTTGCTTTCTTCTCTCTCTCTCTTTTTCTCTCATTCCTCTTCTTTGGTTAGTTTGGGTTATAATATTACTCTTTTAAGAGTATTTTCTTGCTAGTTCTGAGATTCTCGAAAAATTCGGGAAGTTCCTATTATCCTAGGGGCTTGCGCAATATACTGCAGATAAGTCCTTAAGGGCAGTGAATATGCACGCCTTACACTACCAAAAAAACTGAAATTACCGACGGATATATTTTTGTCGGTAAATTTGAATTACCGACAAATTTTTTCGTCGGATTCTCAAATTTTAATTACCGACGAAAAAATCTGTCGGTAAATAAAATTTGTGTTACCGATAGAAAAATCCGTCAGTAAAATTCGTCGGTAATTCAAATCTTTTTTACCGACAAATTTCCGTCGATAAAAGAAGTGGGAAATTTTCCGCTCAAATTTGAATTACCGACGAATTTACCAATGAATTTTTCTGTCGGTAAAAGAAACGGAAAATTTTCCGCCCAAATTTGAATTACCGACGGATTTTTCCGTCAATAAATCCGTCGATACTTACATAACTCAAAATTTGTCGATAAATTCCGTCGATAATTTATTTTTTTTTTATCGACAAATTTGTCGACGGATTTATTCGTCGGTAAAAGAAGCGGGAATTTTTCTACCCAAATCTCACCTTATAAGAAGACGCGAAGAAGAAGAAAAGAAGTAAAAGAAGGAGAAGAAGAAGAAGAAGAAGAAGAGAAGAAGGAGAAGAAGAAGAAAGAGAAGGAGAAAGAGAAGAAGAAGGAGAAGAAGGAGAAGGAGAAGAAGAAGAAGAATAAGAAGAAGGAGAAGAGGAAGAAGGAAAAGAGGAGAAGGAGAAGAGGAAGAAGGAGAAAGAGGAGAAGAAGAAGAAGAAGAAGAGGAAGAAGGAGAAGAATAAGAGGAAGAAGGAGAAGATGAAGGAGAAGAAGGAGAAGAAGGAGAAGAAGAAGAAGAAAGAGGAAGAAGAAGAAGACGACGGCGGCAGCGGCGGTGGCGGCGGCGATGATGGCAGCGGTGACGACGGTGGCAGCGACGACAACCACGAAAAAAAAAACGAAAAAAAAATTGAAAGAGGGAGGAGGAAGAAGAATAACAGTGCAACAAATTTACCGACGAATTTTTCGGTAATTACCGACGGACGGCAGATTTACCGACGGATTTTTTCGTCGATAATTATCGACATATTTACCGACAGATTTTTCCATCGATAATTACCGACGGAACATGATTTCCATCAGTAAAATTTTACCGACAAACATTTTACTGACGGATTTTTGATCGTCGATAATCCCTTGGTAATGTTGATTTAACGACGGATTTTGACCATTACCGACGGATTTTGACCGTCGATAATATCAGTTTTTCTTGTAGTGTTAGAAAGTGCTCTTTTGTTCGTGATTTGTCACCTTTTAAAACAATCTTAAGGACTTACAGTTTTACTTGAAAACCTGATATATATTACTTTGATACCTTTGCCCCTATAATTAGGATTTTCTCTATTCGAGTTTTGTTAGCTCTAGCCACTACTCATAAGCTAGTGATACACCAGATGGATGTTAAGACCGTTTTTCTAAACGATGAATTAAAGGTGAAAATTTATATGACTCAACCTAAAGGGTGTGTTGTCCCTAGTCACGAGAATAAGGTGTGCAAACTTTTAAAATCTTGGTTAAAATACCTTTTTGGTCCTAATTTTCGTCAAGTTTTTTGAAACAAGTCCTAATTTTGATTTTGTGTTCAAATAGGTCCCAATTTTCGTCAATTTTGTTCAATTGGGTCCTTTTTTGCTAACACCGTTTAAATCATTAACGGCCATG
>Ga0214544_1006036_pt1 | contig 22805 bp, 11 predicted proteins | sample CNSS3metaG_FD_160074 | JGI IMG/M metagenome (GOLD analysis project Ga0214544, IMG submission 160074) | Root nodule microbial communities from cowpea collected in UCLA plant growth center, Los Angeles, California, USA - CNSS3 | ecosystem: Host-associated > Plants > Roots > Nodule | place: USA...
TTTCTTGGAAATAATTCTTCATATATTAGTGGTGAGCATGATCAAAACATTGGTTCTTAATTTTACTATGATTGTCATCTCATGGATTACTTAAAAAATTATTTAAATATTTGAATACTAAAAAAAAAAAAAAAAATTTTTTAGGTGGGTTGGTGAGCCAACCCACTTAACCCATCAACCCATAGTGGGTTGAGCCGGGTTACAAAATTTTTGGCTCACCAGAAAGTGAGCCGGGTTGGGTTCATTCGTTTTGAACCCGGCTCGTGGTGAGCCAACCCGTGTGAGCCGGATTGGCTCACTTTGACATGTCTACTATATAATGACCAATCTTTTAAAAACTAAAGTTTATTAGCAACTAAAAATAGTTTCAAAAAATTATAATTGATAATTAAAATAATTTCTATTAAGAATTGAGTATAAATTGGTCACTAACATTAGCTACCAAGATTTTCATTACCAAAGTAAGTGGTTTTTAAATTGGTTATTAACATTAGCAATCAGATTTTGCCTACCAAAATAATTGGTTTCAAAATTGGTCTTCAATTAGAAAATTGGTCTTTAACATATTTTTGGTTACTAAAATTGATTATTATTTAAGAATTTTCTTTAATGGTACTTTTATGATAACAATAATTTATATTTTTTATGTTGACAACTTTAGTACATATAATTTTATTTTAGATTTACACAATCACGATCATATATTTATTATGTTTTTTAAGAATTATTGTTCACTTTCTCAATATTCATATACCACGTATATATCCTATTATTTTGAAAATAAACGTATTAATGTATTGGATACGTATAGTATTCGATATAGGTATGTAGATATAAATATTTTAAACTTAAAAAAAAAGAGCAGCAATTAATTCATGTGAAATTTTGTTTTAAAAGAAAGGTATAATTACTGATTTCGTACCCAACTTTTTGGTTAAGTTCAATTTGGTACCCATATTTTTTGTTTGTTCAATTTAGTACCCCAATTATCTAAAGAGATTCAATTTGGTCCTTTATGTTAAGTTGGAGTTAACACTGTATCCATACATGACACGTGTCAAGCCATGAAATTTTTAATTTTTAAAAAAAAATATTTTTTTTTTCAAAAATTTTTAAAACTGACACGTGTCAGATTATTATCGTGCCACGTGACAGCTTACAATCATGACACATGACAGTGGTAATAGTTGTTTTCAATTTAGTACCAAAATTTAAAATTTTTTGTTCAATTTAGTACCTCAATTATTTAAAATGATCAAATTTCGTCCTTTCCAATTTGAGACCAAATTAGTAATTAAGTTTAATTATAACTTATATGTACATGTTCAAATAATTGTTTTGAATTTATACATTAAATCACTACACTTAAATATTTAAATTATTTTATTTTTTACAAGTGTAAAAAAAATCATGTGTAAAAAATTACAAAGGTTAAAGTGTAAAAAATAAAATAATTTAAGTATTTAGGTGAAATGATTTGACGTATATATTAGAAAAAGTTAGTGTAACATGTATATATAAGTTGTAATTAAGCTTATTTACTAATTTTGTATTAAATTGGAGATGACGAAATTGGATCATTTTAAAAAATTGGAGTACTAAATTGAATCAAAAATTTAAATTGGGTACTAAAATGAAAACAACTATTACCACTGTCACGTGTCATGATCGTAAGCTGCCATGTGATATGATAATAAACTGACACGTGGCAGTTTATAAATTTTTTGAAAAAGAAAATATTTAAAAAAAAATATTTTTTTAAAAGACAAATTAAAATAATTAAAAATTTCATGGCTTGACACGTGTCCTATACATACACGATGTTAACTCTAACCTAACAAAGATGATCAAATTGAATATCTTTAAATAATTAGAATACTAGATTCAACAAACCAAAAGTTTGGATATCAGGTTAAACTTAACCAAAAAATTAGAATATCAAATCGGTAATTATATCTAAAAGAAAATAATAAAATTGAAGTCACGGATCGGAGAGAAAGGAGAGAAGAATAAAAGGTTTGACTGATGAAAGGGTGAGGTGCACAGTACATAGGATAGGCGGAACGCAGAGAATTTTCACTTTGAATGGCACACTTTCAATTAAAATTGTCTTCTATCTCTCTCTTTCTCTCTCATCTCTCTTTCTCTCTCCTCTCTTTCTGTCTCACCCCAAAATCTTTAGGCTCAACCCACCATCCAATTCCCAACCATAGTTCGTCACAAAAGCTAAAACCTTTTTAGGGTTCTTATCATCTTCCCTCAATTCGCCAATAACAGAAAGAAAAAAGAAAAAAAGCAGGACACCCAGAACGAAACGAATCCGAAAGTTCAAATCTTTCTGCGATTTAGATGGCCGAAATGGAAGAAATTGGACCTGATGTCTGGTGTGTCTATTATGTTTTTTTTTTTTTTTCAGGACTTTGATTTATTAGCATGTTCTTCTGTAATAAAGTTTAATGTTTTCTCTTTGCCTAGTCTTTTTAGTTTTTCTTTTTGTTGGTTTATAATTTGTGAATGCTCTCTATGTTTTTTTTATAATAGCCTTCCTTCTTGAATTTCTATTGGCTATTGTCAATCATAACTTAGTTGGATTTTTGGATTCATCCTACTGGGATTTCATACTGGTTGTGGGATTTCAATCTGATATGTGGTGTCAAGTTGTTAACTACTGTACAATAATTTTACTGAAAGAATCTGTCATTTGGAGAGTGTGTGGGAGATCATTGAGCCATTTAATCTTTAGTTATAACAGAAATGATTTCTGGTCCGAGGAAAATGAAATGAGGATGTGATTTTGATCGGTTATTATTAATTAGTCAATCCTGGTACAAATAATCGAAAAGTTACATTTTTCCATTGTACTTTGAATGTTCCAGTGGTCATTTAGGACATTAGAGTTCAGTTTTATGTCTCTTCTGATTAGTGGTGACCAAGTTAGTCTAAACTTTTTAAGTTCAAATTTGTTCCCTTTTAACCAAACCAAGAGATTTTGTTCTATAATGAAGAATCTTGTGACTAATAGTCATGAGTTGAACTGCAGTTCGGATTTAGAAGTGGATGACATTAGATGCCCCAATATAGCAGAGAAAGATGTGAGTGATGAAGAGATTGATGCAGAAGAATTGGAGCGGCGAATGTGGAAGGATCGAATCAAACTCAAAAGGCTAAAGGAAAGACAGAAGCTGGCGATTCAACAAGCTGCAGAGAAGCAAAAGCCAAGGCAGTCCAGTGATCAAGCTCGAAGGAAGAAAATGTCAAGAGCACAGGATGGGATTCTGAAGTATATGCTGAAGCTTATGGAAGTGTGCAAAGCTCGTGGATTTGTGTATGGGATCATTCCTGAGAAGGGGAAGCCAGTTAGTGGTTCCTCTGATAACATTAGAGCTTGGTGGAAGGAGAAGGTAAAGTTTGATAAGAATGGCCCTGCAGCTATAGCCAAGTATGAAGCTGAGTGTCTTGCTATGAGTGAGGCAGATAACAGCCGAAATGGTAACTCGCAGAGCATTCTCCAAGATCTGCAAGATGCAACACTTGGATCACTCTTGTCTTCTTTGATGCAACATTGTGATCCTCCTCAGAGGAAGTATCCATTGGAAAAGGGTGTGCCTCCACCATGGTGGCCAACTGGTAATGAAGATTGGTGGTCACAGTTGAATTTACCTCATGGTCAGAGTCCTCCTTATAAGAAGCCACATGATTTGAAGAAGATGTGGAAAGTGGGAGTGCTCACTGCTGTTATAAAGCACATGTCACCTAATATTGCAAAGATAAGGAGGCATGTTCGGCAATCAAAATGCTTGCAGGACAAGATGACGGCAAAGGAAAGCGCGATTTGGTTGGGCGTTTTAAGTCGAGAAGAAGCTCTCATTAGACAGCCTAGTAGTGACAATGGAACATCTGGAGTAACTGGAATGCTACCTGGTGTTCCTGCTGAGAATAAGCAAGCTGCTAGCAGTGCAAGCAACTATGATGTTGATGGTACTGATGATGGCATTGGTTCTGTTTCGTCTAAAGAGGATAGGAGAATTCAGATTGTGGAAACCGAACCACCAGTTAACTTGCGCAGGGTTAGGAAGCCTGGCCAAGATAGAGATCAATCTAAGCAGCGACGGCTGCCGAAAAAACCCCGAGTGTCATCAAGGACTGTTGACAAACCGCCAGCACAATCTGACAACGAAGTTTTGCATGCTGAGCCAAGAAGTAAAGGGCTGAATATTAACCAGACAGGAGCAGAAGTAGCTCGAATCCAGATTCATGGAAATGAACAGTCCAATGAGACAGATTCTGCTGCAAGGCCACTGGAAAAGGAGCTTGAGGTGCCTGCACAACTACCAGCACCCGAGTTTGATCATTACTCTTATTTACATACAAACAACTTAATTTCCTCAGAAAGTATTTATACGAGTGGAAGGCCAATACACTATCCTGAGTTGCAAAACCCTGGCATGCATCATCATGAACCCTCTTATAATCTTTATAATCCAGCAACAGGGTATGAACCTGGTCATAGGCAGCAGCTACATCCTGGGAACAACAGTGAAGGAAGGCCAGATATTGATGCAGTTCATGCACAAGGTGTGCATATGAAAGGGGATGAAATGACTGGAGGTGATTTGCAATACTTTGGTAAAGATGCATTTCAGAATGAGCTTGATAGACCTATGGATCACTCTTTCTTTGGATCACCGCTTAGTAACATGTCATTAGATTTTGGAGGACTTAACAGTCCATTCCATTTAGATGATTTCTTGGGTGATGATGAAATGATACAGTACTTTGGAGCATAATTTATTGAAACTGCTAGCTCAGCAGAGACAGTAAGTGCTATTATTCTTCCTCTCTTGTATAATGCTGTGTAAAAATTGTATATCATGATCCATGACTTCTGTATTGTATTCATCCTTTTCCAGGAATAACAAAAATTCCAGTACCTGTTGCTTATCTGGGTAAAGGTTCCCAGATTGGTATTAGTGTCTATGGAGTTTGAGGTTCAATTTTTTTAACTAACAGGTCATAAGCAGGGTATTAGAAGAACTGAAGCATGAACTCCTGTATCAATTAGCCCATTTCCATAGCAATAAATATGTTTTAGGGTTGAATGTAAACTTATCAATTGGTGTATTCACTGAACTGCACATATGAATGAATGTTTAGTATTTTTAGATTTTTAGAATAGGGTTGCCTCCAAATTTAATAAATTATCTTTGTTTCCATGCTCTTTCCCTTGCTTGTGTAGGTTTGCATAAAAGTGTGTGATTGCATGTGCTTGTTTCCAAGACTATTGATTGGTGCATCCCCCTTTGCATAACATTTATATGTTTCCCTATGGATGAAAAGTTTGACAAGTTCAACTCACTTATTGTTTTAAAGTTTCATTTTATAATAATATATGATATAGTAAGAAAAATTATGAAAGGATTAGGATCTGATACAGTGAATTTGAGGGTTTTCCAAGGAATGAACAATTGTGGTGTTGTCCATATTAGGAATATAAAAGATGGGTATCTCTGTATTATTTGATGAAAAGGTCACAGACATTGTGATGAGTGTCACTTAGGCTTAGTGCTCAACTACAAACTATGGAATCAATAAATGCGCACAACGTAAGCAGTCACTGTCATGCTGTTTTAATATCATTTTTACTCAACTTTCATCAATTACGATTCTTCTTCTTTTGTTGTACTATTTTTCTTGGTTCCTTCCTTCCCCTACACTACATCACACCCTCAACCCCTTAAAATAATAGTTTTAAAATTCTTTTTAAGGGTTAAATGTTTTTAATTCCTAAATTTTAAGGTGAAATTTAAAGGTTTTTATCCAAATTTTGATAGTTTGGTCTTTAAAAATTGAAAAAACACATTAAAAAAACAGATATAATTATCTTAATTTAATTGTATTTCGTGTTAAATAGGTTGCATTTTTTTTGTTTGACATGTTTTAGTTTAAATATCAATTTAGAATGTTATTTAACAAAATAAAATTAATATCATTTATCTATATTTTTAAATTTTGAGATTAAAATATATTAAAATAAACGAATGTTAATTTTTTTAACATTTAATTTTTTTTAAGGTAGGACTACTATCAGAAAACTTTCTTTTTCTTTAGGATTTAGGGTTTTATTCCCTATCTTAAACAAAACACACTATATGTTCTCATCTACGCTAAACATCTTGTGATTGATAAAAGGTGCGGGGAAAAATAATAAAATTCAAAGTCTTTATGAATAAAGTTTAAGTTTTCACCAACTTATTTAGTATTTAAATATTGCATAATATATAGATCAAATATCTGGAAGAAACAAGCCTATGCTATACTTTTGTTTGTAATTCTAATCTTTGTTTTTCACTTGGAGAGTATTTATATTACATCCTCACTTTTTCTTTATAAAAATGATTATAAATATTAAGCCTATATTACTTTTTAATCTTTAAACTATTTTTAAAGGTTTCTTTTGATCAACATTTTAAAATTTTACATTTGAGTTTTTAACTATTTTCAATTCTTTCTTAATACCAAAACGACATCTTTCATCTAACATAAACTATATATACTTAAGAAGACTTTTTAAGAAATTGTTCATTTTTCCTTTTATTAAAGCTAATCATTTTTTTACTCAAACGAAAATGTATTCACAAGCTAATATCTATGCTTTTACCCAAAGAATTCGTACATAAGGTTTGTGTAAGTCATTAACTTTTCTTAATTGTGCTCCACCCCTTTTAAAAAGAACGGAAGAAATAAATTGCCAAAGAAAACTATCCTTAACCAATCGAATTGTAACTCAGTAATAACTCTTTAATATCAATGACCTGAAAATTCAATTGGTGAAAGAGTTTCATGAAGAAGATCAAGTTCTGCTCCTTGGTGGAGTTGTTCCTTCAGCTCTTGTGTTACCCATTTGTACCTTCGTCTTCTTCTGCATCCTTTGATCTTTGGGCTTCAAATTCTGAGATTGTTTCTCGCATTTGTACATCACTTTAGGATAAATTGAATCGGGTTTTCACTAAAAATTGTTGCTCTTATTTTGAATCATCCGTTTGTTGCATTGAATGTCATAAATGGATATTTTTATTTTTCATCGTTTGGTTTTAACTCATTTGATGAATTTATGACATAAATTTTAGTCCGTTTTGACTATGATAACTGGAAGCCACTTTATGTATATTGACTATAATGATCATCTGTTTGTATGTGCTGTCCGAATAACTAATAACTAATATGAAACATTTATTAAATACTAATAATTATTTTTATTTTTATTATACGGTAAAAAAAAATATTAGTTTTTGTCAAATCATAAACAAGCAGTTATCGGGTTAAGCTTTTTCGTGGCTACAGAACCTCAAATGCTTACTGGAAAGTAACTGCTCGTTTGTACAATGAACATGGCCAAAACTACTTTGCATGCCAGCCTGACTAATTTGTCTCATTTAACCTTTTTCATTTATTGTTATTAGACAATGTGACCACTTTAATTCATCGTTTATTCGAGGCATTCCTTCGCACTGTTAATTAAACACTGCAATTATTCTTTCCTTTGTGCAGAAAATTTTGAAAATGACTTTCAATTCCCCAAAGTCCCTACTAACAAAATAGTGCCAATAACAATAAAAAAAACTTCTAAATGAAAAAACAAATAGAGAATCCAATCATCCAACACATCAATTTTACCTCCTTTTCCTTTTCCCTGCTATTGATAAAAACACAAGACAAACAGCATTGATTGATATATATTCTGCATTTAAAATCGAGAAAACAGTCATTGTATTTTTTTTTCCCATAACGTACAAGTTAAAACTCAATTCTCATTGCACTGAACAATATGCTAAGGAGTTCAACACGAGCTTACAATGAATAAAATACAATGAAAGGGGGAAAGGTGAGGTCGTCAATACTAGAAGTGGTCAAATGCACCTTAGGAGTTACGAATACAACATACATAATGAGTTGTTCCTATGGACAGTTTCTGCCTTTTGCTTGCATTGGATGTGACAATGTTCCAAGAACCCAATGTTATTACCAAAATAGATATAACAGTATTTTGGATATTGTTTTCCATATAATATAAATACAGTGTTCCTGACCGTCCTGTGCTGATCTCGAAAGAAACTTATCAGCTACCTCCCTTACATATTGTCCTCAACTGAAACAAAACAGACAATGGTATAGAAACTGCTTACTTATTCAATCATAGCTGAAGATATTTTTACACAACAGGGATGCAAAAAAGATATCATTTAAACCCGCATATATAATATATTTCAAGTCTAGGAAACTCTAGTTATACTATAAGACAGTGAAGTACCTGCGCCGCCATCCAATAAATCTGCAGACTTCTCTTAGGCAGCCGATATTTCTTTCATCTCGTTACAATCAGAATTCAGCCTTCTCTTTCTCGTTCTGCTGATATTTCAGTATTATCAACATAATTTACAAACCAAACTTCTTTGGTCTCAAGAATGTGGAGGAACCCTTTCGTAAACCTGGCATGGAGATTTGCTGCTGATGCTTAGCTGTCTTTTCCTTCTCCTTCTGTTTCCTTTCTCTCTCAAACTCCGCTTGCACCTTCTTCAAGTTCTCCATCTCCTCCTCCATGGCTGTTTTCTCTTGTTTTTGTCTCTTCTTATGCTCCAGTAACGATGTATCAGACTCCTTAACAGAGAAAAACATGGGTCCCAACTCAGCCAGCCACTGGGGCTCCACTGCCGTGGCACACTGCATGTACTCCTTCGTGGTCAGGATTAACTCGTGATAAACCACATACTCAGGAGTGCAACCCATACCATAGAGAGCACTACTAGGATGAAGATGGCAAGGCATGCCATTCCTGCAGTTAACATACTCTCCCACACCCTTTAACCTTGCTGCATTGTGAAAATATGCAGAACAAATCGCTTTTCTAACAATGTCTGTATCAGGCCAACAAGAGGTTAAGGGGATCTTTAAAGTCTTCAGAATGTCAAGCAACTGGGATCTCACCTCTCTAGCCTTTCTTAGACCTTTGACATGCAAGAAATGATCATTACACCAATCACCTCTGTAATCATGCTGTTTCCATTGCTGATAAACATTGTACAGGGTTAAATGATCAGACTCTGGCACAAAAAATCTTTCCCGTGCAGCATCACTCTCCTCTGCCCGATCCTTGGGTCTAAAGAAAACAGAGGGCACCGAAAGCATGGACACAATTGTCAAAACCTCCTCAAGACACCCTAACAGATCACCTGTCAAAAGCATCTTGGCAAGTGGAGGGTCCAGCGGAAATTCAACCATTTTCCACCCAAGATCAGTTAACCCCCCAACATTGTTAAGGGCACCCAGAACCCACAACTGGTACATAGAATTGAGAATATTATCTTGCGGAGGTGGATCCATGAAATCAAAATCAAGTAAATTTTCAACTTTAAGAGATTTCAGCAACAAGACCACATTACCAAGGTTAGTCCTCTGAATCTCTGGAACAGGACTAGACAGCATTTCATTTAAGTAAGCACTCTCGGTATACAACCTATAGCATGTACCAGGGCCAGTTCTACCAGCTCGACCAGCACGCTGGTCAGCAGCAGCTCGGCTAACAGGGAAGACCTGGAGAGCGTCCATGCCCATCCTAGGGTTATACACCTTCATTTTACCATAGCCTGAGTCTATCACATAAAAGATACCATCAACAGTTAATGATGTCTCGGCAATATTAGTGGCTACAATACATTTTCGGGCTCCATCTTCAGCTTTTTGAAATATCTTAGCTTGCAAGTCGGCAGGAAGCTGAGAGTATATGGGAAGAATCAATAGTTTAGGAACAACTTTATTTGAAGATGACATCATCTGCTCCATTCTTTCTGCAAGGGCATAGCAAGCTGCCTCAATCTCATCTTGCCCAGTCATGAAGATAAGGATGTCACCAGGAGGACTGGTTATATGAATAGTCATGGCCTGCTTCACTGCACCTTCAACATAATCTTCAACTGGAGTTTTACTCCACAATATATTCACAGGAAATGTTCGCCCAGGAATGTGAAAAATCGGTACACTGCAAGAATGCCACAATTAAGTTGAGTCTAACAAAAGTCAATAACAAGAAACAATGCAAGATAACAAAGTGAATTACCTTCCAAAGAAATTTGAAAATTTCTGTGCATTCAGAGTTGCAGATGTGACAATCAGCTTGAAATCACGGCGTTGGGCTACAACTTTCTTCAATATTCCAAAAAGCACATCAGTGTTTAATGATCTTTCATGGGCTTCATCCATGACAATAACCCTGAAACAGTTTCAAACAAGACGGTTGATAACTGTTTTTTATTACAAACAAACAATAATGTGTGAACATAGGGGGTAAATTTGTTAATATTTTCATACCGATACTTGTCTAGATCAGAATCTTTGAGTGTTTCTCGTAGAAGCACACCATCAGTCATGTACTGTAAAATTTAACAGCAAAAGTTTAGAGCATATCACAGTTCATGATTAATGTGTCCACAACCAACATAATTACAGTATATGCCCACATCGTGATACAGGATGTAGACACCCGATGTCAACTAAAGAATGTATGTATATATAATGAAAAGAACTTACAAAATAGCATTCTAACATGAAATAATATTTATTTCTAATAAATATTGGGGGTTTACCTTTATAATGGTACTTGGCCCGGTCACATCTTCAAAACGTATAGCATAGCCAACTTTATCACCCAACTCTGTATCCATCTCTTCACTAACTCTCTTGGCAACACTCATAGCTGCCACACGTCTTGGTTGGGTGCAACCCACTATACCACCTATAGTATAGCCATCTTCATGCAGGTACTGTTCAGAAAAAAACAATTGTTAAGATGTCTATATGGGATTCTGTTTTTGATTGGATAAACAAACAAATAAAAGATATTGGCAAAGAAAATAAAAAGACAAAAAAACCTGTGTTAATTGGGTTGTCTTTCCTGAACCAGTTTCTCCAACCACAACTACCACCTGATTCTCGCGAACCACCTACAAATTGTACATCAACAAAAAATATTGTTCAAACATTTATGAGCCAAGACTGAAAGAAAATGAAAATTCAATTGGAAAAAGGACATAAAAAATTACAAAATGCAAAACCAAGACAGGAGGAAAGAAAGAAAAGGGATTTGGTTATGCTACATCAAAATCATATAATGATAAATATCGAGTTGACATGTTCAATTGTAGTCTCCTTCCACATGATATAGAGATGGATAAAACTATGATGACTGACATATTCATGTCCTAAAATGCTGAACAGTTAGACTGATTGATTGATAGTGATCATTAATTACATAACCCAAAAGATTGAATTCCCATAGGTTCCTAAAATTTTGACAAAACGAACCTATCAATAACTGCACATGCATAACCAAGAGAAAAAATCAACCTGTAATAACTCTTCTCTCACTGAAAAAATAGGCAGATATTGTCTTTGCTCTGCAATGGTTTTTGACTTGGCAAAGTCACTCACAGCTTCTCCCTTCTTCAAATGCTGTGAAAACTTAGCTTCTTCCTTAAAATCAATTTCACCATCTTCCCCCACTTCAGCAGTGTCTGCATCAATCTAGCATTTCAAAAATTTTAAATTAGATGAAGTCTTCAAACATGAAAAGAAAAAGCAAAGGACACAACTATTCCAGATTTCCAGAAGAATACCTGCTCTGCTGTTTTCTCAACACCCAAGATATCACCAAGTTTCGAGCCTGCAAGTTCCCAAAAGCGTTGGCGAGACTTGTTCATACTCTGCTTCTCATGGATTTCTCTAACCAGAGTTGACCCTTTACGAGATATTATAGCCATGTCAGATGTTGGATCTTTTATTGGCATAATTGGCTCAGCCTGCTTAGTAAAAACAACTCTGCCATCAAGGAAAGGAGGCTTTGTATCTGTGGCCAACATGGACAGGTTAATTAGTAAAACAATGGAGTAATACCACACAAACCACATTACAACATCAAAGTTGGCCGGATGATGAATATATACCATGAACAAGTAGAATAACTTTGTGTTCTTCCTCGTCATCAAATTCGGTCTGAACCTCTGTACCTCTAACAGCTCCAGATCTCAGCAGTTGCCTATCCTCCCATTGAGCATTATCAGCTGTGAGCTGGGACAACTTCTTGCTCTGTGCAAGGGACATCTTGGTCCCATCTCTTCTAACCTGAATTATTGATAAAAGCACTTGTAAGATAATAAAACCCATACCAACTTGCCCCAAAAAACATGCACCAACACATTAAATGGTTCTTAAATAAGCCAAATCAAGTATATTTCACCATATACAACAATAAGAAAAAATGTGGATGATACAAACATACAGCACGTTGCAAATAATGCCCCTAAAACACAGATAATGATTACTACGAGAATAGCTATTCTCTATGATTCACAAATACAGAGACTATTGGATACCAAACAAGTGTCTGATATAGTAAAACAAATTTTTATATAGTGTACAAATATACTTACAACACATTCAAAACAATCAAATTCCTCTCTATAGATTAGTATAACTATCTTGAACATATGCGTATACCCAAATGTCATTCACCCAAAAGCCCCATGAGATAGTAGATTGCAACATAAAATATATCCATTTAGCTTACCAAACCACAACATAGACACAGATCTGATCCAAACAAAATCATGTTACTCATAAGAATAACTTTCATAGATTTCAGTCTCTAGCTAGATGAGATTAAAGTAAACATAACTAAATTAAAGAATCACAACGAATAAATTTTTCCATGCAACCATCTATAAACTACAATATACAAAGACAAGATTAGAACTTTTTCTCATGCCAGCTTTCCATTTTATCAGATCTTCTTATGGCCAGTAACTGTAGTTCATCTACTTACACTTTAGTTAGTAGCAGCAAGCTAAATGCCACAAAATTGTGCAAATACATGCAAGGAAAAGTTAGTATATACGTTAAGAAATTCTAAAAGTTACCAGTCTCTTGGCCAGATCAGCCTCTTTTTTCTGAAAGGAAGCTTCGTCTCCAAGAAAAAGTGATGAGCTGTCACCTTCAAACAATGTGCTCCCTTCCTCTCTGTCATACCTTCATGATATAATTATAATGAGATATTTTAATTAGATTAAAAAATAAAAAAAAACAGATTTAGCAAATTAAAAACTATAATGCACTGCGTAAAAGAATCATCTACAGCTTCAGTTGTATCAACACTAAGGTAAAACTAGTGTGTGTGTGTGTGTATAAAGAAAAACATCAAGCAATTAATTGTAAAAGACAAGAACAAGAAGGGAACCATCATAGTATTACAATGTATCATTGTTATGCACTCTGGTATGTGATAGCACAATAATTTTCAAATTTAGTGATTTAAAACAATATCACCGAAAAATACTTTTCAAACTAGATTTACCATGCTCGGTCAGCATCGTATTCCATCTCCAAACGCATGCTTTCGGTAATCTCATACTTGTGTTCTTCACCCAATTCAGACTTATCAGCCACTTCATCCTGAGAACATGAAATTACAATTATATAAGATCATGATATAGCATGCATATTAAAACTAAAATGTAATCCATAATAATTAGTGTGAAAGAAGAAAACCAGAAGATATTCAGAACTTTGCTATATACATATATACATATATATATATATATATATAACATTTATGTTATTTGTTCAGCATAATCTATAAAGAATCATCAAATTCACAAAGGAACTATCAGAAATGAGATGCAAAATATACCTGAAACGAATTTGAAGTTTCCGATCTAAAATTAAGCTGATGCGATCTTCCATTGTGTCTAGAAAGAGAAGATTTGGCTGAAGATCCAGACGCACGTATTGGGATAGGAGATGGAGAAACATGATCCCAGGGGGAAGATGAATTAACTACACTCAATTCAACGAAATAAATGTTATTTCACAGACTGTCATCATAAAATTGAATAATAAAGATTAAAAGCATTAAAATTTTGAAAATTACAATATTTGAAATAACATACAAGATGAATGAGGTGTGTTGCCCCCCAACCATGGTGAAACTAATCGAGCATCTGGTGAGGCACCTAAAAACATTGGTGATGGTGAAGGTTGATGACGTCTAGAACTAGAGACATTGTCCCTTCGAGGAGTTTCATTCCATTCCCACCTGCCATCATCCCAGTCAGACCTGCCTGCAAATGGAAAATAGATAACGCCTAGTCAAAGAATAGCTAGTTCTCCAAATGCACTTAGACTAATTGTAAAAAAAGTATCTTATATGTCAATTCAATATAATTGGAAGCAAAAGGATTTTAGTATTCCAAGTACAGATAAGTCAATGATATTTATTGCCTTCAATGCTTGGATTAATCCAAAACCTTAGAGGAAACAGAAAAATAATAATTACATACCAGGCGTTCTCCTGGAATCTTCATATCTGCTTCGCTTTCTACCATGATCTCGGTCATACCTACTATGTGAATCCCTTTCTGAATAAGATCCTCCCTTACGTTCATAGTAGTTCTGATGACGCACTCTTCCGCTACCACTTCTTGAATCATCCCTGGAATGCCTCCTCTCACTCCTGTGATCCTCCCTGTCATATCCAGAAGGTGATGGAGGAACCTTCAAAATTGATACAGCAAAATTAGATATATGCAGCATAGTGTCAAAATAGTGAGAATTTTACTGAATACAAATTGCTAATTGTGAAAGGGAAATACAATATTAAGAAATGAAAATGTTGAATTTTTATCACACTGATCAAGAAAAGGAGCTTTTTCTAAAACTTCCTATATAATAGCACTCATCTAACACTCTTCATCTTCTGCCAAGTATTTCAGGAAAACCAACAGGAAACAGCCACTCAAAAACTTAAAAGACAGCAATCTAAAGCAAAGTTTTTCTCATTCTTCACTTTTTTTTTCTTTCCTTATCTTCGCTAACCTTTCAGCTTTTGAACATTATTTCACAAATTATATATTTGTTGGGATAACATCATGACACTTTAAATGTAAAGCAAATAAAACGAGTCCATTAAATATGAAAATAAATAGAAGGTAAAGAGAAAAATCATTACATTTGAGACTGCTTGCTCAGTTGAACGAACCTTGTTCGTATCACCATAGTGATCTTCACTCACAGAACTTTCTGCGTAGACAAAGCCACAGAACCTTGAGAGGTTATTATTTGCTTTGCTTGAGAAAAATCTAATAACGAAATCCCATCATATAATGTAAAAAATAAACGCACTTCATAAACAACTTTAAATTATCACTTTAAACAGATTAAACATGTAGAAAAAAAGATATTTCCTTTACAAATATCATACCATTTGTACTATATTTTTACTCACTTGACATATCCAGAAAGCTTTGAATATACCACTTTGTCAATTTAATTCCTCATAAATAACCCCTCAGATGACTTTAAACAGTACACACAACCATTAATGGATGTCTACAGGTGGCAACAACTATACAAAGGATAAAAAAAAGTACCTGCGTATGATGTTTCACTGGTAGTGTCACGGTATCTCCTACCACTGTGTCTGGGTCTGCTGACAATCCCACCCTGTTCACTTTCTTCAACAACAGACAACTCAGACTTATCTTCATCTTCTGCAGAAGCCGCAATGGAAGTCATCATTCTTTCCTTTGGCAACTTGAACCCCCCATCATACTGAGACCCTCCCCGTTTCGCACTGGCGAGGGCATCAAGTCCTATTAAATCATTTATTAAGATAAACATCTAACTGCATCAGCATTCAGCACCCAAAAATTGTAGAACATAAGACATAATCAGATAGTCAATAGAAAAAAACAGACTCGTGAAATAAAATGCATATCAAAACAAAAAAAATACCTAATCGTGATTTTCTCTCCGGAGGCACGTAAACCACCCTATCCTTTCCAGGAACATAGAGTCCACCACTGGTAGGTTTTTCTGGTTCCAGTGTCATGATAGTCTGGTTTATGTCAACCACTTCAGAGAAAGTTCCATTTTCCTATTCAAAACCGCCAACAACAAAAACCGATTAAACTAAAATTCGAAACAGTTTAGCAAGATGACAGCAATAAAACAAATTCAATACTAACCTCCATGATGTAAAGTAGCTGAATTCTGTCACGAACTCTTCACAGCAAACTCTATCAAGAAGATTAACAAGAATAACACTGCACGAAAATAGACTCTGAAATTAAGCAACCCAAAACCTTATTCCCTACAAGCCACACCCTCAAACAAATTAAACCCCAAATAAAAACACAAGTAGCCACACACACCACACCGCACCCCAAATTAAATTAATACGCGAGCGCCCAACTTACCTGGAAAACGAAAGAAGAACGGCGAAAGAAGAAAGAACGTAAGGAAGACCAGGCGACGGCAGGGGCACGACGAGGCACCGCACGGCAGACCGCTACTCGGAGTGCTGGTAGACGAAGAAGAAATGCAAGAATGAAGGTAAGCGATTGCACTTTGGGTCTTCGAGTAGGGTTTTTGAATTTCGATTTGGATTTCTGATTTGGGTTTTTGGGTTTTGATTATAGGTTTTCTGCGTGTTTTGAGTTCAAACTGCAAAAACTCCTTAGCAGTAAACAATTAGTAGGACCTTTGGAATAATCCAAAGACCACCAAAGAAAACGCAGTGAGAGGTATTATGCAACAATAAGATGTAACAAATGGGAATACTATAAATTTGATATAAAAATTAGCAAAAAATTATCTATATCTATACTAAATATTTTTTAATGGTTTCATATCTTTATTTCACAAACACACTTTTTTATCTTTATTAATATAAATTTTTTTATTATTTTAATTTTTTCAATTTTATAATTATTTTTACAATTTAATTAATTATTTATAATAAATTTATATTTATTATTTTACTTTTTAAATTTTATAATTTTTTAAAATTTAATTAACAATATATGATAAAGTTATACAAATTATTTATTTTATATATAATTTTTAATAATTATGATAAAAATTGATTATTTTTGTTATCATAACAAAAGAAAAAATAGATACACGTATAATTCCTTTTTTTTTCTGTAGATGAGATTTTTCTACTAAATTTTTTAAATATAAAAGATAATTTATTTTGATTTTTTTTTAAATAATAGGAGGTAATTTTTTCTAAAGATTAAAATTCACTTGCAATTTATGTTAAGAAAAATTATTTAGTTTTTCTACAAATTCATGACATTGAGTCATTTTCGTGATAATTTAAAATTCACCATAAAATTTGGAGATTTTTTTTGTAAATTTTGAAATCCTCGTTGATTTAATACAATTTGTTGTCAAATATAAAATCCAACAATGTATTATTCATTTATAAATAAATAATAAATGCAGACCTTAAAATTTTACAAAAAAAAAAAAAACTAGGTACAAAATATCATGTAAATTTTAAGTTAGTAAAAAAACATTATCCACTAACACATTGTTTTCCATATTTTTTTCAAATTTTAAAAATTGTATGAAAATAATATTTGTTTATTAATTATCTGTTATTTTTATTTTTAACTATCATTATTTATTAATAATTTACAAAGAATAAATGAGACCTACACTGAGTGTGTAAAAGTGTTGCTGAGGGAGACGGAACATTTATTTCATTTTATTTCTTTTTTCTGTTTTATCCTCCTTTTTATCAATAGAGAAAGACCAACTTTCAAGAGTATATAATCATCATATTCTATAATTTGTCAAGGTTTATCATTTTTTTTCTTAAATAGAAGAAAATAAATTAATATTATCATATTTCCGAATTTTTTTCCAATTTTAAGTTTGTTGAGAAGAGTTGATTACATGAGCGTCCAAATTTCTTCAATATAACCAAATAGTAGATGTTTGTAAGTAAATAAAATGTGTATTATTTAAAAGGTTTAATTGAGTTTTAGATTTAATTGACTTTTAAGTTTTTTAATAAATTTAAGAATTTTTAATTAAATTTATTTATTTATTTTTATTTATACAGTCTTTAAATTTTTTAATTATTCAATTCAGTTTTTATTTTTTTATTGAGTTTTATTAAGACTTAAAATTTAATTAAACTTATTTAGAATTATAGGTGTTATATTTTTTAAATCAATACAAATTAAAACAGTTTCATTTAATTTGATGAAAAATAAAAAGTCTATAATTCTAAAATTCATATGATAAAATATGAAGAATGGAATAGAGCATATACAGTAATTTGGTGCACTTTTGCATTGTATTTTTTTATCAAAGTAAATTACTGATTTCGATAAAATACTACTTATACCATTATTTCAATAAAACATTTATACCATATAATTTTAAATATATATAAACCATCTATCACAACTCACTCAACAACATTATATAAAAGCAATGATATTAGAATGTAGGATAACACGAATTTTAAACTACTGATGATGCACGGGTATAAACATGTTTGTAATATTTCAAAATATAATTTTATGAAACATTTATTTTAAATATATATCACAATGATATAATAAAAATTCATCATGCTGCCACATCACATTGTGATAATGGTGTAAATATATATATTTAAAAAAATTATTATACTTCTATGTAGTTAGGTTAAGTTTGCTTATCTAAGATTATCTCGTATATCTTTATTTTTCATTCTTGGTTTTGACAATCATTTATAAGAAAACAAGACAGAAGAAAATATAATGTTATTTTTCAAATATATTAGTGACTAAAATATATATATATATATATATATATATATAATTCATATAAAGAAATATCCCTTCACTTCTCGAGTAAAGTCACCCACATGACACACAAATTTATTTCTAGTAAAAAATATTTTCGGAAGTACGTCCAATTAAATTTTAAACTTTAAATATAAAAAGAAAGAAAAAGAAAAAAAAAAATATATATATATATATATATCTCGAAAATTGATTCCAATACATAAATATATTTCTTTTCACTTTTACCTTTTTTTTCTTAAATTTAAAATTTAATTATTTTTTTTTTTATTTACTTTTCAATAAATCATAAAAAATTATATACGTAAATAGAAATATATTAAGATTTTATTTTATTTTTGAAACACATTTTAAAAATATTAAAAATTATAAAATACATAACTTTAAAAGAAAAATTACTTCAAAAAGTACATAATAAGTAAAAAAAATTAAAAGAAAAATTAAAAGTAAAATTGAACAATAATTTAAATGAAAATAATAAAACTTTAAATTTAAAATAAATGAAAATATATATATATATATATATATATATATAATAAATTAAAGTTGTACTATTTTAATTTAAATTTTTATTTTATTTTATTTTATTTTTATTTATTTTATAGATATTATTATAATAATTTTATTTATATAGTATTTTATATTTTATTTGAATTTTTTAATTCTGTTCAAAATTTAAATATTTAATTTTAATCATATTTTTTAAAAATATTTCAATTATATATTTTTTATTTTTTATTTTTTAAATTTAAATTTATTTTAATATAATTTTTTAAAAATTAAAAATAATTTAAAAAACGAAAAAAATATACATATATACTTCCGGTTTATATATATATATATATATATATATATATATGTAATTTTTTTAATTTGAAGTTTTATTATTTTAAAGAAAATATAAATATTAAATAAAATTAAATAGAGCAGAATAAATTTTCATTTTTTTATTTAAAGTTTAATATTATTTTCATTTTACTTATTTTTATATTTATATTTATTTTTCAGTATATTAAATAAAAATAAAAGTATACATTCAAATATTAATATTTTTTTTATTTTTAAAATATATATTAAAAAAATATGAAAACATAAAAAATAAATAAAATAATAAATAATAAACTAAAAAAAACATTTAAAACTTAGAAAACATAAATTTTAAATAAAATTAAAAATATTAAACATAGAATTAATTTGTTGACTTTCAGTAATATATTTTGACTTCCAGAAGTGGACTTTCGATAATATTTTTTGATTTTCGGAAATCGACTTTCGATAATATATTTTGACTTTCAGAAGTCAATTTTTGGTAATAATTTTTGACTTCTGGAAATCAATTTTTGGTAAGATATTTTGATTTCCGAAAGTTAACTTCCGGTAATATATTTTGACTTCCGAAAGTCGACTTTCGGTAATATATTTTAACTTTCGGAGGTCGATTTCCAGTAATATATTTTGACTTCCGAAAGTCGACTTTTGATAATATATTTTGATTTCTTGAAATCGAATTTCGGTAATATATTTTGACTTCCGAAAGTCGACTTTTAATAATATATTTTGATTTTCAAAAATTGACTTTCGATAATATATTTTAACTTTCAAAATTTGACATCCAAAAGTAATTGTGAAGGTCCGATGTCTGTAACTTTACTTAAATAGTTAAAAAGGTTTTTTTGAAATTTAAAAAAGTTTTGGAGAAGAAGAAATTTTAGAGTCAAAGAAAGAGTGAAAGAAAGAAAGACTCCATTCATTCCACTTATGTCTCTGTCAATGTTCTTTAATTAAAGATAAAAACAGAACTTTTTATTTACTTTTTAATTAAAAGGAAAATGATATTTCAACAAAAGTATTTGACAAGTTTTTTACAATGGTGACGTGGCAGCGGTTTTTTTAAATTTTTATTACCAAAATGTAAGTTAGCACGTGCGGCGGAAAGAAAGGAAACTGAAATTAAAATGTAAGTTAGAGAGAGAAAGTGAAGAAGAGAGAAAGGGGGAAAGTGAGGGTGCGAGAGTGCGAAGTGAGAAACCGTATCGAGAGAGAGAGGAAGCAAGGTCGCCGAAGTTTCTGGTTCACTAAAAGTGAGATTTTAGAAAGAGAGAGGATGGGAGAAAGCGAGAAACCGACAAAGGAAGAAACAGGAAAGCGAGAAAGATAGAGAGAAAGAGGGATAAAGCGAGAACGGAAATGAGAGAGTGAGAGGAGTGAAGCATTGGAGATTAGTGGTGGAAAATAGCAGTCATTGCCGCCGTTTGGGTGGGTTACCAGAGACAGGTCGTAGAGGAAGTCGTCGACGACAACAAATTTGTCTTCCTAAGTGTACAATTAATATTGTGTTAGGACATTTGTTAAAAGAAAAAGGATATCGGGAGTTAATCGAATTAGTCAATTGTCATTTATGTGAATGTTAGGCAGTGCATGAATGATGGATAAAGGAATTTGTAAATTACTGAAGTCATGAATGAATGATCCAAATAGCATATGTAAATGAACTTTACTGAAGTCTGTACTGAACAGACTAAACTTTGCATGCAACTCCCCACTTAGTTATGCGTCACTCCCCACTTATTTTTCGATTTGTTGTTTTGTGGGTTGTGTGTTGTTTGACAAAGCATCCAGTGTAGTTCATGGAGATTGGGTTATGGAGAAGAATTTGTAAGTCATTGAATGAAAGAGCAATGATCCAAATACCATATATAAATGACTTTGACTGAAGTCCGCACTGTCCATACAAAAACGTAAATGTTACTCCTCACATAGTTATTCGTTACTCGCCACTTAGTTTTGGATTGTTTTATTTGGTTTCCGTCTTGTTCATCAAAGCACCCAGTTTAGTTAATGGAGCATGGTTGATGGAGAAGACTTTGTCAATGATTGAATGAAAGAGCAATGATGCAATTACCGTATATGAACGAACTGTACTCAAGTCTGCACTGTGCAGTCAGAACATTGTGCGTAACTCCCCACATAGTTATTCGTTACTCTCCACTTAGTTTTGGATTGTTTTATTTGGTTTCTGTGTTGTTCATCAAAGCACCCAGTTTAGTTAATGGAGCATGGGTGATGGAGAAGACTTTGTCAATGATTGAATGAAAGAGCAATGATCCAATTACTGTATATGAATGAACTTTACTCAAGTCTGCACTATATAGTCAGAAAAGTGTGTGTAACTCCCCACATAGGTATTCCTTACCCCCCCACTTAGTTTTGGATTGTTTTATTTGGTTTCTGTCTTAATCATGAAAGCACCCAGTTTAGTTAATGGACCATGGGTGATGCAGAAGACTTTGTCAATGATTGAATGAAAGAGCAATGATGCAAATACCGTATATGAACGAACTTTACTCAAGTCTGCACTATGTAGTCAGAACATTGTGCGTAACTCCCCACATAGTTATTCGTTACTCCGCACTTAGTTTTGGATTGTTTTATTTGGTTTGTGTCTTGTTCATCAAAGCACCCAGTTAATGGAGCATGGGTGATGGAGAAGACTTTGTCAATGATTGAACGAAAGAGCAATGATGCAATTATCGTATATGAATGAACTTTACTCAAGTCTGCACTGTACAGTCAAAAAATTGTGAGCAACTCCCAACATAGTTATTCTTTACTCCCCACTTAGTTTTGGATTGTTTTATTTGGTTTGTGTCTTGTTCATCAAAGCACCCAGTTTAGTTAATGGACCATGGGTGATGGAGAAGACAATGTTAATGATTGAACGAAAGAGCAATTATGCAATTACCGTATATGAATGAACTTTACTCAAGTCTGCACTATACAGTCAAAAAATTGTGCGCAATTTCCCACATAGTTATTCTTTACTCCCCACTTAGTTTTGTATTGTTTTATTTGGTTTGTGTCTTGTTCATCAAAGCACCCAGTGTAGTTAATGGACCATGGGTGATGGAGAAGACATTGTCAATGATTGAATGAAAGAGCAATGATGCAATTACCGTATATGAATGAACTTTACTCAAGTCTGCACTGTACAGTCAAAAAATTGTGCGTAACTCCCCACATAGTTATTCTTTACTCCCCACTTAGTTTTGGATTGTTTTATTTGGTTTGTGTCTTGTTCATCAAAGCACCCAGTTTAGTTAATGGACCATGGGT
>Ga0214544_1006037_pt1 | contig 22802 bp, 28 predicted proteins | sample CNSS3metaG_FD_160074 | JGI IMG/M metagenome (GOLD analysis project Ga0214544, IMG submission 160074) | Root nodule microbial communities from cowpea collected in UCLA plant growth center, Los Angeles, California, USA - CNSS3 | ecosystem: Host-associated > Plants > Roots > Nodule | place: USA...
TCTGAGTGGTCAATTTGGTGAGTGGAGGATTATGACACGTGGCGGCTTATGGTTGGCTAATTTTAAAAGGTGGGGATTGCCACATGGCATGATCTGGTTGAGTGGAGTTTAAGTGGTAGGAGGGGTGTAACTTAGTGAAAACTGGGGGTGTAGAACATGTTTTTGTGGTCCACTTGAGGAAGGAGTGTGCAAATAAAATCTGGGGGTGCATTTAGCTCCTGATTTATTCTTTTCCAGAATTTCTTGATTTTGGACTTATTTTGTAACTTTGAATATTTCAAAATCACACTATTAATTGACCAAAAATAAATTCCAGCTGCATTAACAAACGTTAAAATATCCAATAGTATTTTATGCAACTAAAATCAATTTTTAGGCCACTTTTACCAAACTTACTCAATAAATCCAATAATCACAAATCCTAATTAAATCAATCTTTAAGCACAGAAAATTCAATTAAATCCCCAAATTTAAATATTAAGTGAGGGCAAAAATTTGAACTCATCAAGTAGACAAGTCCATATATCGTATCCCACACGGACTAATGTGGTCTAAATTAATTGATTAGTTACTGATAAAGGGTGAGAATAACAAAACATTTATGGGTTAAAGGAAAAATAAATGTAGAATATAAAATATAATGGGAATTAACACAACGGAAACAAAAAGTTTGATTTAGAAAAATATGAAATAAAAGTTTCACTGGGATTGGGTTTCACTATTCCATTTAAAGGAAAAATCAACAAACAAAATAATTCAATTTTCATCTGTCACACTCACATCGTTTGTAACATGCCTGAATTTCGTCGCAGATAAGCCTAAACTAAAATAATAAAAACTCTATGTCTAACAATTTTATTATTGCATTTGCATTAGTGACAAATATGTTAACGCTTAAGAATGATCAATGACCACATCTATGTCTAGCATTTGAAATCAAAAGTTGTTTTATCCTACTAGGGTTTCCTAAACTATCTTTCGGATGAGCTGTTACTCCCAATATGCATCATGTCTAGAACATCCAATTAAAGATCATAAATTGGGTTTTCAAACTATCTTTCGGATCAGTATGGACACCCACATGTGCAAAATTCATACACTATGCAGTTAAAACAAGAATAAAACATAAGAGATTATGGAAAAAAATTATATTGAGTGAAGAATTCATAGAGAATTAAGAATAAATTACACCTAACCCCGTGAATGAGGGAATTAGCTACTCCTAGGCATACTGAATACTAGACTGATTTGAATTTGAATGCCTCCTTCCGTTAGAATGCCCTTCTACCATCAAGTGTAGAGATATCAAGTTTCTTTCTCTTTAGGTGTGTATTTGACCTATGACAGGTCCTCTATTTTTATACTTTCATGGACTTGATTTTGTAGTTGAATAAATTGTAATAGATAATCCTTGATATATATCTTTTAATCTTTGAAGATTCCATATCTTTGATATATTCTTCAAATCTTATCATTTATAATTTGAATAACTAACTTTGTGGATATATGATATTGTTGATAATCTTTTACTATTCAATATTTCACTCATTCTGTTGATAATCTTCTCAAATCTCTTAAATTTTCACTTATTTGTAAAATATAATCCACACATTTATATTTTCCACTTTTATTGAATAAAACCTAAAATATCAAATAAAATCCAAAAATAAAATAACAATAATAAATAAAAATAAATAAAATAAAAACATGATAATACCAATTATCATGGTCCTGGTCGTGGTTTTGTCATGGGAAATTGTGGACAAATGTGGCTACATTTATATTATAGTGCCTCTCTTGGCTGAAATTGTTGTCACAAATTGTTATTTAGAACTTTATATTTTTGCTTTTTCTCTGAAGTAACATGAGAGAACTTTCGAAAAGGTTGAGATGGGTAAATTAAGTTTGAATTAGAAAGAATTAGATTTAATTTTTTCTTCATGTTTTTTTTTACCATAAGTGCTTTTTGGAAGTTTGTCTCCTTAGCTCATTTAACTTTAATAGAGGTAAAATGTATAGTTGATTTTAAAGTTGATTTACTTTATCATCCAAACAAAATCTTTTTAAATTCAAATTTTAGTGTACCATTCTCAAATGCAAATCACACTTTGAGACACTTTATATATTACCTTTAAGGTGTGCACTGAACCTGATAGATTATTTTGAATTGCTAAAAAGTAATGTTAGGAATGGAAGTGATTGTTTATGATACGTTGAAGGAGTGATAAGGTGACCTAGTGGCTAAAAGGAAGGGAAGGGAGGGGGAGGTCATGGGTTCGATCCCTCCTGCTAACAATTTGGAGAAATAACGTTGGTTTGGTGGGGTTTAGAAGGGAGGGTATGAGAGGTTGGTTATGGAAAAACTTTACAAAAGAAATAAAAATAATCTATATATTTTAGAAGGGAGGGTAGGAGAGGTAAAAATAACAATTTTTGAAAATTTTTGAGTTAGTCCCTGCTAAATATTTTCATTCAAAATGGAAAATTATGGTTCACGTAATTTTAGAAGAAAATTATTTGGAAATAATTATGATTTGTTTGAAAATATTTTTCATTCAAAACGGAAGATAATGGTTCATGTAATTTTAGAAGAAAATTATTTAGAAATGATTATGATTTGTTTGAAAGTGAACTCAAATTAGTCTCGCACAATAGGTCTACATAGAGTATTCTAGGTAGAAAGAACATGAGGGTGCATATGAGACTTCTCTTCTAGAAAGAATTCAAATGTATGCATAAACAATGCATAGACACTTTGTATGCGCCTAAGATCACGAGCAGACCAATGTTTTGACTTCCTTTTCAACAATTTTTTCATTTCCATGTGTGTTGGTTTGACCGAAGAGGCGATGGGGAACTTCATCTTCTTCATCAGCTTAGTAGTCATGCCAGGTGTTGGTAGTCAAGCCTGAGATTCGTCTTCTTAATAAAACTTGGATGAATAAACCAATGGACAAGATGAGTGCCATAAGTATGTTTTTAGTACATCTTAAGGACGTTTTAGCGTATGTGTTATTCTTTTAGAAGCACTTGGAGCATCATTTGAAGCTCAAAAAGGTTAACATAACCTTTCCATTCTTCATATTCTTCACTTATGCATCCTTTAATTTTTACTTCAACTAATACTAAACCAAATTTGTTAATAAATAAAAAAAAGGCACATACATGCATGTGCATATCATACATATACACACATAAATAGTAATAAAAGTTGACATGAATTAAGTTAAAAATGAAAGCTTGTAACATAAACAATGATTAGATGATATATCGATTATATGTAATTAATAAAGTATAAGACAATAATACAAAATATAGACAAAATATAGATTGACGACATCATATGTAACATGTCAAGATGTTGGCGTGGAAAAGAATAAAGCAGAATCCAAGTTTGTTATAACAAAACGACACGTGGAAGAAAACCCATATCATACGAGATTGAGAAGAACAAATAGAATCAGAAGAAGAAACGTTTATTTGCGGGACTTTGCAAAATGAGAGGATCATTGATGGTATGATTATCCTTTCTGATAATTCCTTTGCTTCACCTTCTTACTCTGAACTCTTTTCTCATTCGGATTCATTAATTATGGACTATTCAGGTGTGAAATTCCAGAAGGGTGCTTAAAGGACGACGAATCAAAATGTTATCAACACTACCTTTGTTGCCTTGTTGATACACTTTATGTGAATTTGGTTCAATTTTTGTTAGAATTGAACTTTATTGTTGCTACTTTTGACACTTATTTCATAATACGAATATACACTATTCCATTGGTGCTTCCATTGACGCCAATGGCTGAGAACACAAGGCTGAAAGATTTGCAAAATCAAGTTACAACTCAAGGTGAACAACTGCGTCGATTGATGAATTTGATTGAACTGCGGGATCAAGCACAACACGACCGTGATATCACTCAACAACAGGTGGCGCCGCGGTTGCAGAATAGCACCCAGGAACGCATGGAGCAGATGCAGAAATCCATTGATTTATTCGTTCATAATCATTCTCAGCCCCTTGGTGTTACGAACTCCCCTAGGGATTCCTCATTGCCTATGAAGAATATCTCCTTAGGGTTTCCACATTTTGATGGAACCACGCCAATCCTGGAATGGATTTTTAAAGCTGAGAAGTTTTTCAGCTACCACAACACTCTAGACGCTGTTCGCGTGGATATCGTAGCTATTCATTTTGAGAAAGACGTCGTTCCTTGGTTTCAAATGCTACAATGCTTGAATGCTATTCGATCTTAGAATGAGCTTACTACAACGTTGGAATCTCAGTTTGGTCCTTCAATGTTTGATTTCCCAGCTCAAGAACTATTCAAACTGCAACAATCTGGTACGGTTTCCGACTATTATCTACGTTTCATGGAATTGGCCAATCATTCATCTGGACTCTCTGCTGTAGCATTATTACAATGTTTTATAAGCGGCCTTAATAACGATATTCGCTGCGATGTTATTGTCCAATTTCATGCGACCATCCTACGAGTAGTCTTCTTAGCCAAGTTATATGAGGAGAAATATGCACCTCCCGGCTCCACCCGGTGTTGTACTCCTACTAAAAAATATTCACAAATTTCCTTTAGTAGTACTAGCATGACTTCGGGGAAACAAAATGCATCAACCACTTCCTTGCCGCCCTTGTTGCCTACACCCTCCACACCTCCTATTCGACATAATACTGTTAAGAAGATGACTCCTGCCGAGATGCAACTGCATCGGGAAAAATGCTTGTATTATTTCTGTGACAAGAAGTTCACTTTCAATCATAAATGTCCTAATCGCCAATTGTTGTTGTTACAAATAGAAGAGGATGATCTAGACCCTGACTTGCTCACTTCAAAGGAATCCACAACATGCGTTCCCAATAGTAATATCGTTCCTGCAAGTGATCCCCATTTATCCTTAAATACCTTAAAGGGGGGCCTTGGCGTTGGCACTATCCGTTTTGAGGCTTTTATTAACCAGTTACCCAGTAGAGTTTTAGTGGATGGTGGGAGTTCCAACATCTTTATTAAACCACACATCGCCAAGTTTTTAAAGTTACCAGTTGAACCAGTTTCCACGTTTCGTGTTATGGTGGGTAATGGGACTTATTTAGCGGTCGAAGGTATGATCTAAGATCTTGTTATTTAGGTGCAGGGAAGTACTTTCGAATTACCAATTTTTGTTCTACCCATATCAGGAGTTAATTTAATTTTAGGAGCTCGTTGGTTAAAGACTATTGGACCTCACCTGCCCAATTATGAGTTTTTGCAACTGCAATTTTTAGATCAAGGGAAATTTATTACCTTACAGGGTGATGTTGATACATTCCCTCCACCTGCACAACTTCATCATATTCGTCGCATGCTTCATACTAATTCTATAGTAGAAATTTTTTGTATGGAACTCGTGGCACCTGGCTCTCCTCCACATTCCTTGTTGGATTTGCCTCCTAAGATGGCTCTTGAGTTAGCTTCCTTACTACAGGATTATGCTTTAGTTTTTAGTACACCTACTTCCTTGCCTCCTTCCCGAACGCATGACTACACCATTCCCCTGGTCGAAGGTTCTGCTCCTGTCAAGGTGAAAGCATATCGCTTTCCTCACAGTCAAAAGGAGGAAATTGAGCGCTTAATTCAGAGCATGTTAGTAGAGGGTGTTAGTTTTGAAATTGGCATTGCAATCATATTGAGCTCTCCTCCTTTCTTCATTAGTACATTCACTCCAAGGCTTGCTCACTTGCTTATTTTCAACAACACATTTAGGAGTGTATGGTTCATTAACTATTGCATCCCAAATTCCTTTGTCTATAGATTCAATGAAAAATTGCATCCTTATTTTCCAAAACTAATAGTTTAGACCACAAAACATAGGTGGTCTATGAATAGAGGCACCTTCAGCAAAAGGGAGTTTACTTTCAGCCATTTCAAAAGATTTTTTATCAAACTTGAATACCTTTCAAGAACCTTGCTCCAGATACCAATTGTTAGTTTTGAAATGGTGAGTCTAGCCAAGAAGGGGGGGTTGAATTTGCGTTATAAAACTTTTTTGAAAGCTTAAACCTCTTTTCAATTGAATCTAATGGACTAGAAAGTTTGGATGTAAATGCAGCAGACCAGTACACTTTCAATCGATTAAAATATAAAACAACAGACTAAATTGTTCTTGATGCTATGAAATAGTCGATTAAAAATGCAATTCAGTCTGCTAAAATATTGGAGAATTATGCAGAATGCAGAGTTTGCGAATTCAACTCAAACAACAATCTTTTACATACAAGACATGTTCCAATCAGTATTTATAACAAGTATAAACCCTCAGATTACACAAGAACGGATTAAATCACACCAAAGATCAAATTGCTTGGTTTTCTTGAGTTTTTAAAGAGTTTCAAAGAGAGAGAGAGATGAGGGAAAGAAGATTGCACAACTGTTTTTATACTAGTTCACTCAATCACAGAGCTACATCCAGTTTACCAGGACAACCTGAGCCTGGTTTCCACTATATTCAAAAGTTTTACAAATCACAAACCAAGATTACACTTTTGAACACAAAACACACAAGATTTTTGACTCACAAAAATCTAGAACCACAACCTACAAGAATCACACTTGCAGACCTGAAATCACATCAGGCAAACCATCTAGAGGCACAAGAACATCTAAACCTGATGGTGGCTGTCCCTAGCACACCATACATGTGTTCTTCAAGCTACTCACAAGCCAAAATGCCTCCAAAATCAACCAAGATCAACCAAGATCTTCAAACCACGAGTTCCAACTGTGTATTGTAGAGAGAGAACGCTTCCCAGAGATGAATGACACGATTTGGTTCAGAAAAACTCAGATTCGCACCTCTGCTCGCGAAAACACAGCTTATATAGTTTTGGTTTAAGTGAAATCAGTTGATTGAATTTTTCGTACAGTCAGCTGATTTCACCTGACTTAAGTGAAATCAGTCGATTGAAAAATAATTCAACTGACTGAATGCATTCATACCAGAAACTATATACAACAAGCCTTTTAACCTGTTAAAACCCATTTTAATAGATTAAAAGAGACACATTAAGGCACACAAGACATCTAACCTATGTCATATAGCCTACCAACATTGTATAACACTAAACAATTACATTTAACATGTTATTTTCAGATTTAACACACTAAAACTAAATCTTCAAGAGGATCTTCCTCAATCTTCATCAAACACTTAAGATCTTCATGCACATGGCTTTATCAATTCTTTACTTCAAGCTTGCTTGTGCCAACAATCACCCCCTGAATTGATGAAGCCAACACCCTCGAGTTGAATTGATGAGCTAAGATCCATAGAGAAACTTGAAAAAGCTTTTGCATACAAGATACCAATATTCCAAATATACAACCAAGCAAAAGCACACAAGCATACATACATATCACATATGCATATGCTCCCCCTATCATTAATAATATGATTTAACTTCAGATTTTTGATTAAGTTTGCAGTATTATATGATTACAACAAATTTATTTCAGGTTTTCCAATTTTAACACAATTTTACTCAATTTTCACTCATTTTTCTCCCCCTTTGGATTCATCAATTGAAAGTAAATGCATAGATCAATTTGGAAAGATGAAAATTTTCATTAAAGTAGTAACATAGGGGTGTACCAGAGCACCTGGTACGAATACAAACACACCAGAACAAAAACAAAAATTACAGAACATCATGAAGCTAAAAACTGATATAATCAGCCGACTAAAATGAGAAAATAGCCAATTGAAATACTTGAACAAACAGCAGACACACAAAATGCAACATGAAAATGCAATGCATGACCTATGAGCCATCCCCTTCACTCATTCCTAGGGTTGTCTCTGGTGTAGACACTGGAGAGGAGGTCATGAACATTATGGAGTTGGTCATCCAAGTCTTGAAACCTTGTTGTGTAGTACATGTGATGTGCATTTTGTGCCATGTGGAGGTGTTGAAGTTGATTGAGAACCTATTTCTCAAATTGGGAGTATGTAGGTCCAGTATTCTTAGGAGGGTTGTACAACTCAATTGCCATTGGTAGAGGTTCATCTTCCTCTTGGTTTCCTCCACTAGTTCTCGCTTCATGGTCATTTGCTCCAACTTCAATGTTTGCACCTTGATCTCCTTCAACTATCCAAGTGTTGCCTACTTTGGTGAATCCCATCTTGTGCATATTCAGAGTTGGAACATGATTGAGAAGGCTAGTAGACTCCTCAAGCTCTCCTTCCACATCCACACCAAAATGCTCAATGAACTTGGAGATGAGCACCACATATGGAAGCTTGAAATCTGTGAGCCTCTTTAACTTCATCATATGGTCACGGATTGTGTATGTCCAATCCACCATCACACCATTTTGAATGCAGTACATCACCACTAGATCACCTTCATTCAAGGTAGCATGGTTGCTCCCCCTAGGCATGATGATTTTGGTCACCACCATGGCTAGCAACCTTTCCTCCACACGAAGCCTTCCCACATGGAAATTTCTAGCTTACTCACCTTGGTTTCTTACACATTGATTTAAGTATTGCACCTTGTTGAACTCATCCACTGCACTAGTTTCACCTTTGCGGACTTGCACACCTCTTTGCCTTAGGCCAGCCATATCCTTCCATGTTTGCCTAATGATTTCCATTTCCACACCTTTGACACTTGATTTGAGAACACCATTGCTGAACTTGAGGTTGGCATAGAACACCTTTACCAAATCGGGATACACCTTACCCAAAAGCTCAAGGAAAGTCTTCAATTTTTGAGCTTTGAGATGTTACTCAAGGTTGCCAAAGTTTTCTACCCTTAGCCATGGCATACGAATCACCTTAGGAAGGATGATTTGCTTCCTATTGATCTCAATCAAGAAGGTTTGAATTCTGTCTTCATGGCCTTCAAACCATATCTCAAGCCTTCCTTGATTCATAGCATATGGAGAGGATGGAGTAGGTGTGGTAGAGCTTTCATCATCTGAGGGGGCAGCTCGTGATATTCTAGGCATGGTGAAAAGTAGGTTTTGCTCTTACTAGCAAATGAGAATGCCAATGCATGATGCTTATGCAAGTATTTATAGAATCAACAGGTTTATTTTCAAAATCAGTCAATTAAATCGTGCAAATTTTCTGGTTTCGATGCAGTACAGGAAATCACAGCAATTAAATGTAAGGGAATCTGAATCAGAGATGCAGTGATGTGTTTCCCATGCGTTTTATGATCAATCCACTCACAAACAGTTCACATCTAATGCATGCACATTGGAAATCATGTAATTAAAGCACTTTATGGTCAATGCAATATGAAAAGTTGATTTTAGCTGATGTAATAGCTGTTATATGCTACTGCTACAGTCCAAAAACAGTAATGTGATGCATACTTTGACTAGGTCAATGAATTACAATCAATTCAAACAATTCCACATCAGCATAAGTAATTTAAACACATAAAAATACAGAGTTAGTCGACTAAAACTGTACCAGTAAACTGATTTTTGGTGCAGTGGCAATTTTAAGTGAAATCTATGTGTTGAATTTGCCAATTTAGCTGACTAAAAATTTTAGATTTCACGAAATACACACCAGACCAATTTGAATCAAATATATGTGTTGTTTTGTGAGATTTAGCAGATTGAAACAGTTCCAGAACATAAATTATGCAGATTTTGACATTTTAAATGAAATCTATGTGTTGAATTTGCAAATTTAGTTGACTGGAATTCTGGCAATTTTCAAATTATGCAGATTGCACATTTTAAGTGCAGCACACACATGATCTTATAAGATTAACAAGCTAAACAAATATCAACATATATTCTTCATGTCAAGAACACCTAATTCAGTTCTAAGCTTATTAAATCTATCACATGCAAGTGGTTGAGTAAATAAATCCGCCAATTGATTTTCAGTTTTCACAAACATGATTTCAATATCACCTTTTTGAATATGATCTCTTATGAAATGATGCATGATTTCAATGTGTTTAGTTTTAGAATGTTGGATTGGATTCTTAGTTAGGTTGATTGCACTTGTATTATCACAATAAAGAGGTACCTTGTCTAGCTTTACACCATAATCCATAAGTTGATGCTTCAACCATATGCTTTAAGAACATGCATGTCTAACTGCTATGTACTCAACCTCAGTTGTAGAGAGTGCTACACATGTAGAGAGTGTTACCGGTTTAGGCCAGGTAGGATTAGGTCAGCCTAGGTCGGTTACCTGAATAACTTCGCGTGTAGATATGATGGACGTTTATTATTATTACTTGGTAAAATTGGCTAGGTGTGGTACACCAGTCCCCCAGCCTTTACCGATATAGGTATGTTGGTGAATGATGATATGTGTGGATATGCCAGCGAAGCCGGCTAGGTGTGATACACCATGATAGAGGCCGTACCCCACCAAATTAAAACAGAATAAATGCAGTATATGAAAGTGAACCAAGTTGTCTCCCAACGACCAATATTTTCATTCAAAGCTTCAATTTCCAGATGAACACAACAATACAACACAAGGGAGGTTTGGCAGACAAATTCAAAATGCTAATCAACAGATTAAATTAAATGCTACAGTGATTAAAACCGTATTGACATCCTTGATTCAAACGCAATTTCACTTATCATAGGCCACCAAATTAACACCAACTCTGCCTTTTCTCAATCCACTAGATAATAATTCACTAAGCGAAAATTACAATCTGGCTTCATTATGCAATTAAGCAATGCACACATCCTTAAATTCGTGACAGCCAAGCTACATACATTAAGCATGAACGTATCTTAACCAAAACGTATGCAATTACTCTGTAAATTAAGCATTAACAGATTCACCACATGCATTCCACGAATTCAGAACAAAAACATGGCAGATTTCACAAAACAAGCATAACCTCAAAGCTTGATTGCATTTTTCATCAAGGAGTCAATACACGAATTTAGCTAGACATGGAAATGAGCAATTAAACACTTCAAAACTGGAATCACAAAAATAGAACCAAGAACCCTAACTTATGAAATCTGAAAACACAATTTAAGAGCAAAAATAGAGATTTCAAAGCTTAAATGGAATGCAAAACGGTGCTATCATATATAAATGCGAAAACCCCATGAATGGGTATTGTTCCAAGTCAATGAAATCACAAAACGAGCTGCCCAATGTAGAAAACGAAATCAAAACGCAAAACCCTCAATGGGTGTTGTCAAATGTGCATAAAAACGGTAAAAATGACCCAAAAATGTGAAAAACCGCATGGGGGGACATCAATGGAAGCTTGGAGCACGAAAAATGGAGTTGGAGAGAATGGAGAAGATGAAGTAGCGGCTCTCCCTCCATGCAGACCTAATTTTCGTAGTCATTTCACCCCCTGCCACTCATATTTACAAAACTGCCATTATGAGCTGCAGAATTACAAAAATGCCACTCTAGGCCTCAAATGTTGGCCCATTCACTCTGCTAACGTGGAAATGACATGGAAATAATGTGGCAATGATGTGGCGACTCTCTTCAACTGAATATTGATGTCCAAGCTCCAAAATTGCTTCACCCAAATACCTAAAAATAATTAAAAACAAAAATTAGGCTAAATAATGTGAAATTAGTCCAAATTCGGAATAGTGGCCCAATAAAGCCCAACAGATGAAAAACACTCTAAAGATGAACAATTAAGCACTAATCAACTGTCTAATGGGTACACAAAGGCCAGTGGAATGGAAGAAAATAATGACTCATCACACCAGTCCCCTAGCCTTTAAGTGTGATGAACAGTGTTAAGGCTGAAGATGGGAAAAGGTAGGTAGCAGGTGAATGGGTGTCAGAGGTCTAATCAAAGAGGGGTTTTTGCGTCGTCGTTTCTGATACTCATGGCCTTTGGGATGGTTGTGTCGATTGGTATGGGTTGTGATTTTGGCGGGAAGAAGTTTTATCGTTGGGGATTCACACTTATAAATGTGGATTTCACGATGGGTTCATGCTTGTTGGTTCATTTGCGAGAATTTCACAATCAGAGATCTTGTGTGCGTTATACCTGTCCGAATAGTTCCTAGTTCCTGCCATCAACTTTTAAGAAAAAAGGTATGTCTAGTAGTAGTGATAGTGTGTTATTGTCTTCGTCTAGTAGTGAGAGTATGGAGTCCGAGGAGGAGAATACTAGTCATGCGAGTATGGTGGGCAGAATTCCCATGGAAACGGTGACTGAGGTGCGAGAAGACCCTCCAGAAGAAATAGTGGAGAGTAACTGGCCGGCCAAGGGTGGTTATGGGTGGGTGGCTCGTAATCAATCGTCTTTATTTCGGTGGTCTCGTATGCTAAATTCTTGGTTAAATTGTACCCCTGTTATCGCGAAAGGTGTAAACAGGGGTATCGTTTCCTTGGAGCGGGTGAGCGCCATGGACTGCGTATGCCATGGGCAAGAGGGGGCGAACGAGAAGTTTTTTTACATGTACATGTGCCATTTCTCCCAACTGCATGTGAGGTTACCGTTGGACGACTTTACCATGGGGGTACTTCGTGCGCTGAACGTTGCACCTACACAGCTCCATCCAAACAGTTGGGCCTACATGCAAGCCTTCCGTGTTTTGTGTCAATCACTATATCTACAATCTTCTCCTCGTGCATTTTTGTACTTTTATGACACTAGACCCCGCCAGCGGACTACTTGGTTATCTTTGGTGAGCCGCCCTAGCATCAGCAGATTGGACGTGTTCTCACAGTCCTTCAAGCATTTCAAAGATAGGTACTTTAAAGTTGTGGTGAAAGAGGAGGGCAGGTCCTATTTCCTTAATGCAGATGGGAGCACAAAGTTCCCGTTTAGCTGGACGGGAAGCCTTTCTCGATATAAGGACATAGGCACCGACGAGTTGTCGGCGGTGTAAGGAGGTGGTGGAGGTCTTGATGAAGTTTTCTGATAAGTTGCCCACTAAGGGTCTAGTTAGGGTTTATAATTCGGTTCACCCGATTATTGATATTGAAGGTATCTGTTTATTACGTAAACTGAATTAATGTTTCTAAGTTGACTTAACCGGGTCTTGGTGTGTTTTTGTAGGGCACATGGCTCAATCTAGGAAGAAGAACTTGGCTCTTTTCCAAGCGTTGTGGAAGGAGATGGCCGCGAAGGCCAAAACAGCCGGGAACACTGATGTTCCAAACTTACAGGAGTCACTGGTTGAGGTACACGTGCATGGCAGTACTAAGAGGAAGGCCGAATTGCCGGCTCGACCCGGCAAGGGTAAAGATGTAAAGAAGGTCAGGGCGGCATTACTTGGGCCGGGGTCGTCAAGTGGGACGAAAGGGCCAAAATCCGGTTTCATTGAGCTGCCGGAAACGTTTGTTAGGAAAGATATTGATATCAATCTTCTGGAGACAATCATCAACTCGATCGACAGTATGGAGTCGGATCATCTTGTGAGGACTATGGTGGAATTTGGAAGTAAAGCGTTGATTTTAAGTCACCGAGTTGGATCTTTGTATCGTCGGGAAGTAAAGGAGGGAAATCGGGAAAAGATGGAGGAGTTGCAAGGGAAGGTTGATAAGTTTGCGAAGAAGAGGGCAGCCTGGAAGGCGGAAAATGAGAGTTGGGAGGAGGAGAAGAAAAGGTTGGGAACCTGAAAGGTTCGATACTTGGATTCAGAGGGTAAGCTTAATAAGAGGATAGCGGACCTGGAGGCTGACTATGATGATTTGAAGGAAAAATATGAGGGTGTTGAGGTTGAACTTGATGATTTGAAGGGCTGTATTATCCAAGAGCACATCAATGGGTTCCAGAAGGGGTTAGGGCAGGCGACCTTCTTTTATAAGGATGTTGATGCAGTTGACTCTAAATTTGATGTTAATAAAGATGTTGTTGATGGGCAACTCGTTAACGAGGCTGAGAGTAGCCTGGAGGAGGAGGTGGAGAAGGAAGCGGCCGAGGAGGAGAAGGAGGCGGTAATTGCCGTGGAAGGTGGCGATGACAAGGCGGAATAGCAATTTTATTTTTTATGATTCGAAATCGTTATTGATCCTATGTCTGTAATAATTGGTACATCATGTTTGTGGCACTTCGTACATTTCTTTGCTTTTATTTTAATGTGATTAATGCTTTCAGTATGTTATCTTATTTGTCGGATGTCAATAGTATTGATGTTAAGTTTAGCGAAATCAATTGTTTATTGAGGGTGTTCAACCTAGGTCGCTTACTTGTGGTAAGGGTGGAGAATTTAAACGAATTAACCAACAAGTTAAGGGTGTTCGACACATGCCGCTTACTTATGGTAGGGGTAAGGAACATAAACGAATTAACCAACAAGTTATGGGTGTTCAACCCAGGCCGTTTACTTGTGGTAAGGGTGGGGAACTTAAACGAATTAACCAACAAGTTAAGGATGTTCGACCCAGGTCGCTTACTTGTGGTAAGGGTGGGGAACTTAAACGAATTATCCAACAAGTTAAGGGTGTTCGACCTAGGCCGCTTACTTGTGGTAAGGGTGGGGAACTTAAACGAATTAACCAACAAGTTAAGGGTGTTCGACCCAGGCTGCTTACTTGTGGTGAGGGTGGGGAACTTAGACGAATATGTGAAATGAAGTAAAGAATGGTCATAAAGTTAGGAACCCATTCGTATTATTCATTGAATCTGGGGTGCCTCGTTAAAACCTCCCCGGCAAAACCCTCCTTAGGGAAAAAAGACCAGGTGAGGAAAAAGAGTACACCGAGGGTTACAAGTGTTTGGTGTGATACAATACATGTTTTTAACTAAAGTAGAACTTGAGATGGGATACATTCCATGTATTGGGTATTTCTTCCCTAAATAACTGCTCCAGCCGATATGCTCCTCTTCCAACGTCTTCGCGTATTCGGTATGGGCCGTCCCAATTGGCGGAGAACTTGCCATCCTTCTGTCTTGCACTGTTGGCCATTCTCCAAACTAAGTCTCCTTTTATGAACGATCTTGGGCATAGGTTGGCGTTATATTTCCTGACAGCTCTTTGTTTGGCGGCTAAGTTGTGTATCTGAGCTTTCTCTCTTAGCTCGGGTAGGAGGTCGAGGTGAGTGGTCATGTTTTGATGATTGTGGGTTGGGTCATATAGTTCTCAGCGCAGGGATGGTTCGCCAATTACAACGGGTATCAAGGCGTCTGCACCGTATACAAGGCTGAACGGGGACTCGTTTGTTGCTGACTAAGGGGTGCACCTGTAAGCCCATAGCACTTCTACTAGTTCTTCAGGCCATCAGCCTTTGGCGCTGTCCAACCGTTTGCGTAGTTCTACTAGGATAACCTTGTTTGCCGCCTTCGCCTGCCCATTGGTTTGTGGGTGTTCTACAGAGCTGGTAATTTGTTTGATGCCCAGACCGGTGTAGAATTTGCCTAGTTCCTTATCTATAAATTGTCGGCCATTGTCGGTGATGATGGTATGTGGGACACCATATTGACATATAATATCTTTCCAAACAAATTACTGGACTTGCTGGGCTGTGATAGTGGTTAGTGGTTTGGCCTCTATCCATTTGGTGAAGTAATCGATAGCTACAATTAAGAATTTTACTTAGCCCTTGCCGGGGGAGAAGGGGCCGAGGATATCCATCCCTCATTTAGCAAAGGGCCACGGGGATAGTATGGAATGAAGTTGTTCTTGTTTCTGGTGGATGAGGTTGCCATGATTTTGGCATGGTTTGCATTTTTTGACGAAGTCCTGGCAATCCGCTTCTATTGTCGGCAAGAAGTAACCGGCGCGAAGGATTCTGGTAGCCATAGTGCATGCGCTAGAATGGTAGCCGCAAATGCCTTCGTGCAACTCCTTAATGATGTATCGCGCTTGTTCTGCAGTGACACATTTAAGAAGTGGTTGGCCATATCCGCGTTTGTAAAGATCATCGCCTATCAGGGTATATCTGGCGGCCTTAGCCAACCAAGTTTTGTCAGTATTTGGTGGGGGGTTGCCGGTTTGGAGATATTGGATATAAGGAGTGGTCCAGTTGTGGGTTTGGGAATGGGTTAGGTTGTCGGCTGGGTGTGGGTTAGGTTATGGCAAATATTTGTGATGGAAGGGTGGATAATGTCTGTTGTAATAGGGATCGGTGGTGGCTTTTTAATTTGGTGCTAGCTAATTTGGACAGGACTCTGATGTTGTCGGTCCTAGGAATGTGTTCGATGCGGACTTGGTCAAAAGCGGATTGAATGACTGCACGGACTAGATGGTAATATTGTAAAAGGGTGGGGTCCTTGATCTGGAATTCGTCATTCAGGTGGCCCACAGTAAGCTTGGAGTCGGTTTTGCATGTTAAAGATTTGACGCCAATCTCGCGGGCCAGGGAAAGGCGGCGATGATGGCTTCGTATTCGGCTTGGTTGTTGGATGTTTTGAAGGCGAAGTGGAGGGATTTCTCAATGAGGATGTCGTTGGGGCCTTCCAACACGATGCCAATGCCAGCACCTTTCGAATTTGAAGAACCATCTACATGAAGTGTCCACTAATCCTCTATGGGTGTCTATTGGAGGTCACTCAACGGTCCAGGACGACATCCGTCCTGCCAGGTCTGGTTTTTGCAATATCTTCTGGATTGGGTAATCGATTTTGACAATGATGTTGTGGTTTTGGAAGTATGGGTACAGGCGGCGGGCTGCGTGTACCAAGGATAGGGCCAATTTTTCCACCATTTGATATTTGGTTTCAGGATCTTGCAGCGTTCTGTTGACAAAGTAAACAGGATGCTGCAAGCCGCCTATATCCTAAACCAGCGCGGCGCTGACTGTGTGATCGGTGGCTGTGATGTAAACCAGCAGGGGTTGATGAGTATCTGGCTTGTGTAGGATAGGTGGTGAGGTAAGGGTGGTTTTCAGGTTTTGGAAAATTTGTTCACAGTCGTCAGTCCACGTGAACCTGGCGGATTTTTTGAGGAGTCTTATGATGGGTTAGGTTTGTTCAGCTAGTTTGGGTAGGAAGCGGGAAATGGCTGTAAGGCGGCCTATGAGGCGTTGGACTTCTTTGATGTTGGTGGGACTACGCATTTTGATAATCGCTTTGCACTTTTCAGGGTTGGCCTCTATGCCGCGCTGGGTTAGCATGAATCCGAGGAATCTACTGCGGTTGACGCCAAATACGCACTTGTCGAGGTTGAGGCGAAGGTTGTATTGGCATAATGCGGAGAAGACTATTGAGAGGTCCTGCACGTGTTGGTGATGGCTTGGAGATTTGACAACCATGTCATCGACATATACTTCGACACATTGTCCCATCAAATGACTAAAAACTTTGTCCATTAACCGTTGGTAGGTTGCTCCGGCGTTTTTTAGGCCAAAAGGAATAACTTTGTAAAAATAATGGGCATCGTCTGTGATGAAAGCGGTCTTGTTCATGTCGGATGCGGCCATGGGGATTTGATTGTAACCGGAATATGCGTCAAGAAAATTGAGGACTTTGTTTCCCGCCACGCCGTCAACAAGTCGGCAATGTTGGGTAAGGGGTAGGCATCTCGAGGACAGGCTTTGTTTAGATCTGCGTAATCGACACACATCTGCCACTTGCCGTTGGCTTTCTTCACCAGGACTATGTTAGAAAGCCAAGTGGTGTAATGAGCTTCTTCAATGAATCCTACGCTTAGTAACTTATCGGCCTCGGCCTTAGCCGCTAGGCGTCGCTCCTCGCCGAATTTGCGTTTTTTCTGGGAGATATAGCAGGCTTCTTTGTAGATGGATAACTTATGGGATGCTACAAGAGGGTCTACTCCAGGTAAGTCAACAGCTGACCAAGCGAAAAGGTCCGTGTTGCCGACTAGAACAGGTGTGATGATGGCACGCTCGTCAGAGTTTAATCCGGTGCCAAGGGTGATGGAATGGCCATTCAGAAGTTCTAGGAGGGTGGTTTCTTCGACAGGTTCGAGACGAACATCTCGGCCCACTTTGGGGTCTAGATCTTCACCCGATAGAGCGATCCCGGAGCCAGGTGGCCGCTCGATGTGATTGGTTTGCTGGATTGGGAGTTGTGGGTGTAAGCTGGCCATGTAGCATTCATGTGCCAGGCGTTGGTCGCAATGGATGGTAAGGATGTCGCCAGAAGGGGAGGGGAATTTCATGGCCAGGTGAGGGGTGGAGACGACGGCGCCGAGGGTGTTGAGCGAGGGACGGCCTAGGAGGACATTATAAGATGTGGGTGCGTCAACGATAAGGAAGCGGATGGGAACGGTTTTGGTTTGGGGTCCGTCACGGAAGACGGTATGAAGGTTAGTGTAGCCGCGGGTGGAAACTTGTTCTCCAGAAAAGCCATAAATTGGTTCATCATACGGGACCATGGCAGTATCTGGAAGTTGGAGTTTCTAATATGTTGCCCAGTAGAGGATGTCAACGGAGCTGCCCTGGTCGACAAGGACTTTCTTGACTGCGTAGTTTTCGATTTCAACAGTGATGACCATGGGGTCGTTTTGTTGGTGATCAAGGTCCTGGGAGTCATCGTCCGTGAAGGTGATGGAAGGCATGTGGCGTCTGTGATGGGAATGGGTAATATGGTTGATGGATTGATATGACGGAGGTGTTTCTTTTTGGCAGAAGAGGTGGATCCTCCATTAGCGAAACCACTAGAGATGGTGTTGAAAGTGTCGCGTAAGGGAGGGTCGGCAGGGGTAACATCGGTGCGAGCCGGTTGGGGGTCCTGGTTGGTGGGTTGGGTAGGGCGTCTATCGTGGCGAGAGTCATGGGGAGGGCGTCTGTGGTCGGAGTGAGGAGGGTGACGGGCTCGAGAGAGGTGATCATATCTGCAGATGAAGCAGCGAAAGTGACCAGCACGCACCAGTTCTTCAATTTTATCCTGGAGTGCTTTGCAGTCTTCTGTAGTGTGGCCATGGTTGCGGTGATAGCGGCAATATTTGGTCATATCATCATTACGGGGAGTGGTTGTCTTGCGTGGTGGCGGGATGAGGTCAGCTTGTAAGGCCTCATCAAGGAGGCGGGATCTGGGACTTTGAGGGGAGCATATCTAGTAAAGCGGGGTTGTCGGGGCTCTCTTGGTCTGGGATCAGGGCGGGGGGTGGTGGGGTGGGATTGGCGGCGGTGGCTGCATAGTCATTGCATAATTTGGTGTGGAGGGTCTGCATCTCCTACATACAAACATAGTCGGCGGCCCGCAACTTTAGCTCGTGCATAGAGGCAGGTGGATGAAGGTAGACTTTGTTGGAGAAGGGGCCGGGTTGGAGGGTGAGGGCCATACACTGGAGAATCATTTCGTGGTTGAGGTGTGGGGTGCGAAGGGCAGCCTTGCTGAAGCGGTCGATGAATGCCCGAAGCGACTCGCCCTGTGCTTGCCTGATGCCGAGGAGGGAGATCGTGGTAGTTTGATGTGGGCGGCTGTCAGCAAAGTTAGTTGTGAACATGTGGGAGAGGATGTCGAAGCTGTCGATAAAGTAAAGTGGTAGGGTTGTGAACCATTCGAGAGCGGGGCCTTTGAGGGTGGTGGGAAAGGCTTTGCAGAAGACGGCGTCTTGGGAAGTGTATAGGGCGACGTGGGTGATATAGACCTTGAGGTGTTCGTCAGGGTCGGTTTCACCAGTGTAACGTTCTAGTGTAAAGGGTTCCCACTGGGTGGGAAGGGGGGTGTTGGCAATAAAGTCGGTGAAGGGGTGGAGACGTTTGGGTTTGTGGGGTGGGAGTGGGTGTGGGTGATGGGATGGTGGACAAGGGTGGGAAAGGTGGAGGTGTAGTTGTGAGGGGGGATGTGGGTTGTAGGGAGGTAGTGGGGGTTTTAGGGTGGTGGGATATGAGTAGTATGTAGGGTGGTGGGTATATTGTAGGGTACCTGGGTGGTGTGGAGGGTGGCGGTGAGGATAGAGGCCGCGGTGTGCTTTGGTAGGGTGGAGGGGAAATGAGTGGGATGGGTTGAGGGGATGGGTGTTTGTTGGGTGGTGGTGAAGGTGTGACGGGTGGGATTGTACTCGCTTTCTTCTTCTGTGGGCTGGAAGGCCAGGGACCTTGTAGCTTCAGATGCCTCCCTTGCCTTTCCCTTCTGAGTGGGATCGGTTCGATCTTTCGCTTGAGGTGAGAGTTTTCCTGCCGCAGTGCCTCCATCTCATCAACGCTACGCTTCTTCTGATCAGCCAGCTCCTGTTGCATTTTGGCTTGACCGTCAAGGATGGCGGCCAGATCCGGGGTGATGTTAGCGGGTCCCGAAGGACCAGTGTCAGCTTGCTTGTTAGCTCCAGCTTTACTACGGGTTGAAACCATCTTCGGAGAAAAACGAGGTGCTATACTTAATTTTATAAGTTATTTTAAATATCAATACCGTTAACGACGTTAATAATTTTTTTTCTAAAAGGAACCTAATTGATACATTTTTTCAAAAATTGAGACTCAATTGACACCTTTTTAAACTTTTAAAAAACGGGTACCAAACTCACACATATGAACGAAAGTGGATACCATCAGACTAATTAAACCTTTATTATATAAGTAAATATAAAAAGATAATATTTGTCAAATCTCTTAAAATATGGTAAGATCTTCATAATATTTTTATATCTCCACAACAACCAAATAGACCTTGAAGATATTATTTAGAAGATGACTAGTATGAGACCCACACAGATTGTGCTTTTTTTTTGTATTTCTAAAATAAATATTACTGTTATTATATTTAAATGAATAATTTTTTGAATAATTATAATTATTTGTTTAATTATATAGTCATAAATATAATATTTAAATAATGAAAGATTAAATTAGGAAAATTAAATAATTAATTATAAGTTTTTTTAATTAAATTAATTAATACAAATAGTAATAATAATAAAATTAAAAAAATAATATTTACATATGACATTATAATAAAATAAAATAATTATACCATTAAAATTTACAATCAAATTTTATAGTTATATAATATATTATAATGAATTGTATATATATTTTGTATTGTTATAGTCAAAGGCATATTGTAACATCCTATTTATTTAAGAAAGCTAAATAAAGGATATGTCACACAGTATAACATAAGAAGCGAGAATAATAGAGTATAATGTCGCTCCTACAGATATCCCAATTACTTAAAGGACGAATTAAAGAAGAGGCACACAACGATGTCAGGTACAAAGTAAAGTAAGAGAGTGATAATGACGTAAGAAAATTCCCAAAGAAAGCAATACATAGGCCTTAGCCCTAAATGAAAAGCCCAAAAGCATAAGTCAATCCAAAAGCTAAGCAGTGGAACCATCACCTCCCTGTTGACCATGGGTGTTCCTCGCATTTGCTCACATCAACAAGTTGATGATCATTGCAAAAGAGAGTACCACACAGCAGAACACACAACAATAACATAAGGGTAAGCTAGAGCCAAAAGTGGTTTTATCATGCAAACAGATATACTTCCACAGTCAATTATACACACGTCATCCAATCATGTTACAACTCCTCAAATCAATACACTAAGACTCGACTCATCCAGATACATATAATCTGGTCAGATTCAGCGGATGCTTGCACTTGTGGTGGATACCTCTGCTCACCCCAAAGCTGCTCACCCCCGAGCTGTGAGTTACAAAGGTTACAATGAATCAATTCCCTCACACACAAGGTTAGCCCTTAATGAGTTTCAGGCCTCTTGCTACTCTCACCACAGGAGTCAGTCCGCTCTAAGTGAAACTAACTGACTCCCTAGAGTGTCAGGATGCAACCTTACCCTGAATCCTTACCAAATTATATAGATGGGGCACCACCATGGACACCCACTAACGGGGGCCTTGGAATTACGTCTTGACCACTGAAGCACGATCCTGAAACCTCACCTAGGAATGTTCAAGGAATTATGTACTGACCTCATACCAAACATATTCAAAGAACCAAACAATATCATTCATGCGTTTAAAACCCCATACCAACCTCTTTGGTCCATCCTCATTCACATTCCATGTTGAATCCATACTATCTCATTCTTCCCAACTCATGAATACATAATTTTATCTCATGCCGATACCATGCCACTTTGATTACCAACGATCACTTTCATTTAAATCACATACCAAGATCATACCCAAAATTCATCATTTCTCCCCCATGAACCATTTCATATCTCATATAAAATCCATACTCAGCTCATCATATTCAATTCATGTTAAACTCATAAGCCACAAACCATAATTCATCTTATTCATACAAAATCACTCAATTCATGTTTTAAAATGTATAATCAGCCCATATACATGACTAACATTCTCGAACAAAGAAAATCACAGCACAAATGCACTCCTCGCCCAGCTACTCGCTCAAGTAGAAGGGTCTCGCTTAGGGGAGAGAGTCCTCTCGCTCAGGCGAGCCCCCTTCGCCTAGGCGAGGGCTCAAAAAGGGAAATAGTGAACTTACACGCATCCTCGCTTAGGCGAGACCCATCTCGCCTGAGCGAGACGTTGCTCGCTCAAAAACAAGGTTGGTCGCCTGAGCGACTATTCGCATAAAATACCTTGGGCGAGCCTCTGTTAATCTCGTCTAGGCGAGGCATGCTCGCTTGGGCGAGAAGACCAATGCCCACCTGATGAGTTCAAATTTTTGCCCTCATTTAATATTTAAATTTGGGGATTTAATTGAATTTTCTGTGCTAAAAGATTGATTTAATTAGGATTTGTGATTATTGGATTTATTGAGTAAGTTTGGTAAAAGTGGCGTAAAAATTGATTTTAGTTGCATAAAATATTATTGGATATTCTAACGTTTGTTAATGCAGCTGGAGTTTATTTTTGGTCAATTAATAGTGTGATTTTGAAGTATTCAAAGTTACAAAATAAGTCCAAAATCAAGAAATTCTGAAAAAGAATAAATCAGGAGCTAAATGCACCCCCAGATTTTATTTGCACACT
>Ga0214544_1006043_pt1 | contig 22781 bp, 21 predicted proteins | sample CNSS3metaG_FD_160074 | JGI IMG/M metagenome (GOLD analysis project Ga0214544, IMG submission 160074) | Root nodule microbial communities from cowpea collected in UCLA plant growth center, Los Angeles, California, USA - CNSS3 | ecosystem: Host-associated > Plants > Roots > Nodule | place: USA...
AAATTGAAGTTTTCTTATAATAAATTTAAAGTGTTTGCTTACATATGTCCTCCGAGATCTTTCATCAACAAACTGGTCAGTTCCTTTGCGCATATGAGTTTGCTGAAATACCTCATCAATATGAGCAGCTCGTCCTAGCTCCTTTGCCTATAACAAAACAAATACATATACATAAATTCTAAAAATGATACAATTTCAATAACTTAATTAAGATTGGAGGTTTGTTTACCATACGAATGACATGCTCATGGGTGGTAATGGAACCCCCAGTGTGTAGGCTTCCACCCTTTTCAGAACCTCGGTTCCTTTGCGCTGTAACACACTTATTTCTGTACGCAGGAGAATTCCAATGTGCTAGCAAATTATTCCAAACATCATCCCCTAGCCAGTAAGGTCGTTGGCCTACATTCCGAGCCTCTCTAAACATCTCAGATAGTCTATGAGATGCTTTGCTGTGAAAATTTTTATGAATTTCTGCTTCATGCTCAGGTTTCCACTGCACCTTCCTCTATGACAATGAATAAAGTGCAAATCAACAATAATAGTGAAAAGACAGTTCAGTGTTAACCAATAGAAGGAATGATAAGAGAATAACTTTGATTACATGTTACCTTAAAACGTTGCCAGAAATGTTCTTTGTCTTCTGGAGGTAGTGCTCCCCATGACGGCCAAGCTGTCATAAATTGTTGCTTAATAGACCGTGTGACGGCCTGGGAAGCAACCCTAGAAGGAAGAAATCTGCATATTCATTAAACAAAAGTCATATGAAAGAACACAAGTTGTAATGAAATAAATTTTTAACTTGATAGAAAGTATTATCCTCGATTAAACGGTTCAATCATGGGTCGCTCATGAAGAGGAGGGTCAACATCAACCACATCAGTAGTATCTGAGGTGCCAACAATATTAGGAGAAGGGACTGATGATGGGGAAGGTATAGCAATATTGTGCAAAGCACCAGAAAATGAGGGAGAAGGTTGTTGTAGATGAAAGAGGAGGGGTGGTGTGGGTACCACAGGAGGGGGTGGTGTGGGTACCACAGAAGGGGGTGGTGTGGGTACCACAAGAGGGGTTGATGGCGATGGTGATGGTACAATAGCTGGAGAGGGGGACTGTATGGGTGCACTATGTGTGCCAGTGGCAGGGGGTGGAATGGATGTGGATGCTACAATACTAGGAATCCTCAGAACATAGCGGGCCTTTTTTGGCGCCCTCTTTTCTTTACGTTTTACTATTTCCTTCCCTTTATCAGGATTAGATCAACCTCCGGATGTCATTGAAAACTAACTGAAATTGAAACTATGAGAATATGGTAAAGAAGTGGAAAGCTTAATCATGTATCAATAAAATTATAATCTAAAATTTGCAAGAAAATGAAAAGCATCATAAAGATTTAACTAATAGGTGATCATTCAATTAAGTCATAATACAACTCTACTTTCAATGTAAATGGCTTCAAACACTTCTTTAATCATCATCCTCATCATAATTTTCATCATCATCTTCTTCATCTTCTTCTTCCTCTTCTTCTTCTTCTTCTTCTTCTTCTTCTTCTTCTTCTTCTTCTTCTTCTTCTTCTTCTTCTTCTTCTTCTTCTTCTTCTTCTTCTTCTTCTTCTTCTTCTTCTTCTTCTTCTTCTTCTTCTTCTTCATTATCATATTCGTGTTCATCTTCTTGTGTAGGTCTTTCCAATTGTTCAGGATCACCATCAAAGTCATGCAATCCAAACACACCTTCTACTTAAATTATTTCATTGGCATGTGACATTTGATCAACTTGGTAGGCGATATCCTCTTCTACCTCATTTGAATCAATGCGACACCAAGGTTTGGTTTGTATTACAACACACCACCCACGTTTATCAATGCAAAATGCTGGATATGGCACATAATACACTTGTCTAACATTGTTTGCAAGAATGAATGGATCAAATGGTTGGTATCTTGAACTTATTTGAAGTTCAACAATATTGTTTGCCTGCGTGACGACCAACTTGTTGAAACACTGATAATGTTGACTCAGATGTTTGACTTTGCCATTGTGTATCATTCCTATGATTGCTTGGTAACAACATGAAGTTTTTAAAATAATGAGAACAAAAATACGTGGTCTCACAATGCAAGTAAGCTGCACAAATTGATCCTTCTACTCTAGCTTTATTTTTTACAGAACGTTTTGATTCCCCATAAATCTATATGAAGAAAACGAATACATTAGGGAAGGACATGAACAAGATATACAAAATATAGTAATCATATCACCTTTCAAACGGATACATCCACCTATATTGCACTGGTTCGCTAAGCCATGCTTCGTATGGAATATAATAGGTAGATGCTCCATTGAATCGAAGAATCCTAGAGGAAATATTCTTTCCAATTTACAAAGAATAAGTGGAATATTTTCCTCCAATCTTTTTATTGAGTCCCCCATTAATATCGTTGAGCACAAATCTTTAAAAAAGTGACTAATTTCTATTACAGGATTTAGCACATGCATTGGTAATGAGCTAAACGCAATAGGAAGTAATGTCTCCATAAAGACATGACAATCATGACTTTTCATACCATGAATACTACCTTTTTCAGTATCTGCACATCTTGCCAAGTTACAAGAATAACCATCTGGCATTCTAAGCTCTTTGATCCAATGACAAACTATTTTAGCTTCATCTTTTGTTAAGGTGTAATTTGCTTTTGGCTTCAGCAACTTCCCATTAGTCTGTGACTGCAACTCCAAGTCTCTCCGCCGATAATACAAAACTATATCTCTTCTTGCCTTGTCATTATCTTTTGTCTTGTCACTTACATTCATCACCGTGTTGATGTTGTCAAAAAAAAAATTCGATGTGTATCACATCAAGATTATGTCTTAGCGAGTTATCTTTCCAATATGGAAGATCCCAAAAGATGCTTCTTTTAGTCCAATTATGCCATTCTCCATACCCATCCATCCTTGTCACACCACTTTTAGTTACTTTTGGAAAATCTTTGACTCTTCGGCATACTTGTGATGGGGTCAAAATTGGAGGTGGCCCATCCTTTTCAACTTCTCCTTTCCGAAATGCCTTATTGTTCCTCCTAAACGGATGCTCTATGGGCAAGAATCGACGATGACAATCAAACCAACAACTTTTCCGACCATAAGTTAATGTGAATGACTCAGTGTGCTCCATATAATGCGGACAAGATAATCTACCGTGTGTGCTCCAACCGGATATCATCCCATATGCAGGGAAATCATTAATAGTCAACATCAAAGCTGCCCGCATTAGAAAATTTTGTTTCCTTGAAACATCATACGTCCAAATACCATTCCACAACTTATTCAAATCATCAATCAAGGGCTCTAGATAAACATCTATAGATGCCTTTGGATTAGATGGACCTGGTATAAGACACGTTAAAAACATATAAGGCTTAGTCATACACATCTCAGGTGGAAGATTATATGGAGTAACAATCACTGGCCAACAAGAATAAGGGGATGATGATGCTTGAATGTATGGATTAAAGCCATCCGTACATAGACCAAGTCGCACATTACGGGGATCACTGGCGAAAGATGGATGCTTTCGATCAAAGTGCTTCCAAGCTTCCCCATCAGATGGATGTCGTAGCATGTCTTCTATTTTGTTCTCATAATGCCATGTCATATGTTGTGCTGTTTGCATTGAAGCAAACATTCTTTGCAGTCTTGGAATTATAGGCAAGTAAAACATGAACTTCAATGGTATTGGTTTTTTTTGCCTCTGTTCTGGATGTTTTATGCGGTATCGTGGTTGCCCACAATATTTGCATTGTAGCAAGGATGCATCATTTTTTCCATTATCATTGTCGTAAAAAAGCATACAGTCATTCACACAACAATCAATCTTCTTAGATTCCAATCCCAACTTTGAAACTAATTTCTTTGCTTCATAATAATTGTTCGGCAAAGGATTATTTGGTGGTGTTAGATCTAAAATTAGTTTTGCAATTTGGTCCAATGCTTGGTTGGGAACGTTCCAGTTCGATTTGAAGGCCAAAAGTCTAATGCATACGGACAACTTTGACTCCCTTACCCCTTCAAAGACAAGTTCATTTGCCTCTCCCAATAAATTGTAAAACCTCTGAGTGAGTTCATTTGGAGATTCTTCTAAACAATTATCGTTAACTTGTTCAAATGAATCACGTTGGCCAAGAGCATTATTCAACATCTCTTGCATATACATTGCTTGATTCATCTCAAAGGTAGGTACAACCGTACTTGAACTAGGAAGACATCTTTCATGTTCACCCAAATAAACAGATGGCACCTCTTCATCGTGAAATGTCCAAATCCAGTAATCTGGCATGAATCCTTTTTTGTATACATGAACTTTAACTTCTTCGTCTTTCAAAATACGAGTACATTCACACTTGATGCATGGACATCGAATCCCTCCCTCAAGAACATAATATTTATATTGACGAGTCGTCTGGATAAACTCTTCAACTACTATCACAAAAGATTCCTTCAGCCTCTCCTACCACTGTAACAACGATCATACACCCAATGACGGTGGCTGGGAACTTCGCTCATGTTCTGTGACAAGGCAAAGATAGACAGTGTTACATTTGTGATAGTGAAAGAACATGGGAATTATGTAATAAACTTATTAATACTTAAGTCCAACATGGAAGGCCATGTAAAACAGTGAGATGTTCCCACAAGTATCATATTGTGGGAATATATATCTCACTTATTGGGTAAGATATTTCAAGAGTTATGAAACTCATCATTGTCGTAATCGAAAGAACCTAGTCAAACTATGATTACAACTGTTTGTATAGAACTGCACTTAAAATTTCATGTATTATTTAATACATTTTTTACTTCATGCCTTTCAAGTAAAGGAAAGGTGAGTGAATGATTGAAGTGTAATCAAGAGAAACCAACATAATAAATCAGTAACAAAACCAGCATAAAGTGATGAAGGGGAATTTTTAGTAAAGCAGCACCAAATATACTACACTCATGAGGCCAAAGCCTACTTGCAAGATGTTGCAAAACAAAAACAATTACATAAGGAGGGGGCACTCTAAACCAAATTTCAGAATCCAAACGCACATTTAACCTTTCACTTTAATTATCCATTTCAATCAATCAACACACACTTTACACTCTTCTCCCCACCACATCTCTGCCTACCAGCTCAAACACATAATCAAATTAACATACAAAAAAAAATAACATCAATCAATTATCGCTCCAGAGAGAAAGAGAAAAAGCTCATACCTGCAATGGCTCAGACTCGCGCTTAAGCACCCCAAAAAATTGATAGTTGCTGCCTCCCCCAATCCAAAGTTTTAACGACGTTGGTCCCCCAAAAAATCCTTACCAATTACAAAACGAGAGTGAGAATATGCAGAGAGATAAAGAAATCAAAGGAAGAGTGTCAATTACCACTACGCCGGTGAGTTCGACGGAGAACGCTGACGGAGATCGTGAATTCAATTTCATCGCACCCACAAAGTCACGGACGGCTCAGGGCATGCTCAGGGTGGCAGCGTCGCGCCGGCACAATCGAATTGGAAAAGGGGTTGCTTTGCACTACACCACTCCACTACGCCGATGACCTCGACAGAGAACGCAAATGGAGCTCCCTGTTGTTGACTGCGCCGCACCCACGAACGTCACGGCAAGGCCAGGGCACACTCACTGTCGCAATGTCACGCCGACACAGGGAAAAACCTTGAATCGGAAAAGGGTTGGACGGAACCGCTCGCGCCACCACGCTGCTCTGCACCTTCTTTGCTCTGCACCCTCTTTTTCGCATTTTCAGGGAAACTGAATTGGGGGAAGGGCGAAATTCGATTTTAATTTCAGCGAGGAAATTACCGAAGGAAATAATCCATCGGTAAAGGAGTAAGTTCTATCAGTAAATTAGTGCACAGTGTCTGGAAAACTTACCGACGGATCAATCCGTCAGTAAATAAATAAAAAAATTTCAAAAACATATTACCGACGGATCAATCCGTCGGTAATGTTCGCAAAGAATATCTATCGATAATTTCGTCGGAAAAAAGAAATTACTGACAGATTTATATCCGTCGAAATTTATCCGTCGGTAATAAACAGTTTTCTTGTAGTGCAAGTTTAAACCCACAACCCATCAATTATGATATCAAATGCACAACCAATCCAACCAAGTCGATATCAAATGCACAACCAATCCAACCAAGTCAAGTTTTGTGATGCAAAACAATCATTATAAGCTTACAATATCAATTTCATACTCATACATGTTATTAAAATTAATAATAAAACAACAACACATAAATGGCATACATAGGACTCGAACCCAAGTCCTCTCACACAACCAAAGTACTCTCAACCACATGAGTTAGCACTTTTCTACGTCACATCAAACAATAATTAATGCCATAAAGGCTCTTTCTACTCGAATTTATTAACTAATTAATTATTTAATTAATTAATTTCACGGGTCTTACATTACCCCACCTTTAAAAGTTTTCGTCATCGAAAATAAGACTTACCAGCAAATAGGTGAGGATAAGACTTCCTCATGAGATCCTTCATCTCCCAAGTCATCTCCTGGGTTGCCTCATCCCAAAGAACCTTCCCCGTCCGAATCTCCTTCCCTCTAAGTTGTTTAACTTGAGAATCTAGAATTCTCACCAGTCCAACTCCCAACGTCAGATTCTCACGCACCTGGACATTATCCTGCTCCAGCACATGAGTAGGATCCGCCACGTACTTCCTCAGTTGTGATACGTGGAAGACATTGTCAAGGTTAGCCAAGTGAGGTGGCAATGCAATCTCGTACGCCACCGGTCCGATTTGCCTCGTAATCTGGTACGGACCGATGAATCGAGGAGTCAACTTCCTCGACTTCAACGCCCTCTCAATACCTGTTGTAGGTGTAACTCTGAGAAACACGTGGTTACTAGCCTCAAACTCAGGAGGCCTTCTCCTCTTATCTGCGTAGGATTTATGCCAACTTTGAGTTGCACGTATCCGATCTTGTATTACCCTTACTTTCTCCGTAGTCTGTTGTAGGAATTCTGGACTAAGTACCACAGACTCTCCATCCTGCTGCCAACACAAAGGTGTCTGACATCTCCTGCCATACAAGGCCTCGTAAGGTGTCATCCCAATGCTGAAATGGTAGCTATTATTATAAGTGAATTCCACCAGCGGTAGCGCATCACTCTACGTCCCAAGATGATCCAGAACACATGTTCTCAGTAAGTCCTCCAAAAACTGTATGGTTCTCTCAGACTGGCCATCAATCTAAGGATGATGTGCCAAACTCATTCTCAACTGAGTGCCCAAGGTGTTCTACAGTGACTGCCAGAATCTCGAGGTGAACCTCGGATCCCTATCTGAGATAATACTCGTAGGCACACCATGCAACCTGACTATCTCCCTGACATACAATTCCACCAATTTATCTAGGGACATCTTCTGATTGATTGGCAAGAAGTCAGCGCATTTTGTTAATCTATCCACTATTACCCAAATAGAATCATGCCCCCTCACCGACCTCGGTAGGTGTGTAACAAAGTCCATGGAAATATTGTCCCATTTCCATTGAGGAATCTCAAGAGGCTCCAACGTACCACCTGGCCTCTGATGCTCGATCTTTGCTTTTTGGCACACTAAGCAAGATGCTATATAATCTGCCACATCAGTTTTCATGCCAGTCCACCAGAAAGTCGCCTTCAAGTCCTTGTACATCTTAGTCATACCTGGATGTATGCTAAGACGACTCTTATGCCCTTTATCCAAGAGCATCTTTCTCAATACCCGACTGCTGGGCACACACACCCTCTCTCTGAAACGCAGGATACCATCTCTGCCCATCCTGAAGTCCTTTCTCTTCTTTGTGCCCAACTCACTAATAATATGCTGCAATTCCTTATCCTTACCATGTTCCACCCGAATCTCATTCAGGAACTCATTAGTGATCCTCAACATACTGCACCGTATATGGCCTGCCTCCATATCTAATCCCATATTCATATCTCGCAGCTTCTCGATCAACTCCAACTCCTTAATCATCATGGCTGACACATGAGCTCTCTTCTTGCTCAAAGCGTCTGCTACGACATTAGCCTTACCAGGGTGGTATAACAGCTCAAAGTCATAATCCTTTAGGTATTCCATCCAGCGCCTCTGCCTCATATTCAACTCCTTCTGATCAAACAAGTATTTTAAACTCTTGTGATCGCTGAATACTTGAAACTGTGCCCCATACAAATAGTGCCTCCATGTTTTGAGAGCAAAAACCAACGCCGCTAATTCCAAGTCATGTGTAGGATAGTTTTTCTCATGTACCTTAAGTTGGCAAGAGGCATAAGTGATAGACCGTTTCTCCTACATCAATATACAACCTAAGCCCTGGTATGAAGCATCACAGTACACCTCAAACGTCTTGGTTGTGTCAGGAATAGCTAGTATTGGTGTAGTGGTCAATCTCTTCATCATATCCTCAAAACAGACTTCACACTCGTCTGTCCAAGAGAAAGGTTGGTCCTTTCCAGTGAGTTGAGTCAATGGACTCACCATCTTTGAAAACCCTTCCACAAACCGCCTGTAATAACCTGCCAGACCCAAGAAGCTTCTCACCTCAGTAACTGTCTGCGGTCTCTCCCACTTCACCACCATTTCAATTTTCGTTGGGTCCACTGTTATTCCCTAGGCTGAGATTACATGGCCTAAGAATTGTACCTCATCCAGCCAAACCTCACACTTCGACAGCTTTCCATATAGTTTATGCTCTCTGAGAATTCCCAACACCACTCTCAGATGCTCTTCGTGTTCATCCCGATTCTGAGAGTATATCAGTATGTCATTAATAAACACGACAACAAATTGATCTAGGTACGGTCGGAATCTTCTGTTCATGTAGTCCATGAAAATAGCAGGAGCATTTGTCACCCCGAACCGCATCACTACATACTCGTAATGCTCGTAGTGTGACCTGAACGCCGTCTTCTGCACATCCTCTGGTTTGACTAAGATGTTATGATATCCAGACCTCAAGTCAATCTTAGAGAACACTGCGACTCCCTTCAACTGATCCAGTAGATCATCTATCCTCGGCAGTGGATACTTATTCTTTATGGTCAACTTATTCAACTGCCGGTAATCAACACATAACCTCGAACTACCGTCCTTTTTCTTTATTAAGAGTATCAGTGCTCCCCAAGGTGATGCACTCGGCCGGATGAACTTCTTCTCAAGCAAGTCTTCTATTTGCTTCTTCAACTCAGCCAACTCTGCTGGTGCCATTCTATAGGGCACCATGGATACTAGGCCAGCTCCAGGGATAAGATCGATGGTGAAATCTACATCCCTACTTGGTGCCAACTCTGGTATTTCATCTGGAAACACATCCGCATACTCCTCCACTACTGGAATCACACTGATCTTCTTGGCGGTGTTGTTCTTCTCTGCATGAGCCACTATCATAAAATAGATGGCTCCAACTTCCACTTCATTTATCACTCTCTGAGCCGAAATTAGCTCCAATCCCTCATGTTCTGGGAATACCAAATTATGCCGTCCACAATCAATTATAGTGTGATTGTTAGACAGCCAGTCCAGTCCCAAGATTACATCCAGTCCCTCCAAAGGCAAGCACACCAAGTTCACCTTGAATCTGCGACCTGCCACTTCCATTGAACACCCAACGTAGACTGAACTGGTAGCCACTTGACCTGAGGAGGGAGTTGAAACAAGCAACTCACACCCAAATCGTGTTTCACGAAATTCAATCTCCCCACACACGCATTAGCAATGAAAGAATGTGTTGCTCCAGAATTGAACAACACCAGACTAACTGACCCAACAATAAACATTGCTCGAGGATAAGGTTACCTGATTTAATAGCCTTTGTGGAGGTTAAAGCAAAGACCCTGCCAGCCGCTCTAGCTCTCTCTGCTGGCGATGCTGATGGCTTCTTCACCCCTAAATTCTTCTTTTCTGGGCAACTATTGGCGAAGTGTCCCGGTTTGTCGCATATAAAACACTTGCGACGGTCGCCTGACCCTCCTACTCCACCTGCCAGCTAAGGATAATTCCTCTTCAGATAGGGTCTGCCACACTGATAGCAAGTGGGACCCTGAGACGTCTGTGGTCGACTGTACGACTTCTTCATCTGCCTCGCCTCTACGACATTCCTCTGATGTCAGACAACTAGGTTAGGGCCTTTCTCCAAATGTTCAGCACTCTTGGCATGTTCCACCAAGACTGGGAACCTTCTCTCTTTCAGAGGTGTTACCACCTTCTTCAGCTCATGTTTGAGTCCTCGCTCAAACTTCAGACACCTCCACTCCTCGATGATGTCCAGCGAGTAGTACCTCGCTAGATGCTCAAACGTATTGACATACTCCTGCATGGTCATATCCCCTTGCTGCGATGCAAGGAATTCAGCCTCCCTGTCTTGTCTAGCGGTATCTGGAAAATATTTCTCCCCGAAACGAGTCCTGAAGTTGGCCCAAGTCACCGGCTCTTCCCTAGTCCCCATCTGTTGTTGCATGCCTGCCCACAAATATTCAGCATCCTCATTCAGTAGATAGGTAGCAAACAACAACTTCTGTTCATCTTCGCAGTTCATCAACTTGAAGATCTTCTCACATTTGCAGAGCCATGCATCCGCTTCATCAGGGGAGACCTTACCAGTGAACTTCACTGGCTTGTGGCGCAAGAAATCCTCCACAGTCGGCACCCTGACTGGTGCAATAGCTGTTCTGGGCTGCGCTGATACAGGTACCTGCATCGCATCCATCATCCAGTGAATCGCCTCAGCGATGTCATCAGCACCACTACTCCTTCTCCTCCTGTTGGCAGTTATAGCCTGAATACGCCACATTCAACTGTTAAGAATTCAATTCACTAGTTAAGCAAAACTACTCACTCACTTGCAACATTTAATTTAATCACACAAACAATCAAACAGCAAGGTCACTCCCCAAAAGCCCCAAAATATTTTTAAAATATTTTCAAAACTTTTGCTCTGATACCAATTGTAACATCCCTAAGGAATATTACGAATTTTTAATAAATAAAATAGGAAAGAAAATTAAATACCTCATTTAATATAATACCATTTTCCAAAAATACGGGAAATTTCAAAACTTTAATATACATGTAATAAAAACTGGAGTCCATAATTTATAAAACTAAAATAATATTCAAATGGCTCCCAAAAGGTTACATAATTATCTCAAAACCAAAATAATAAACATATATACAAAATCCCATGCTATTCCTCGCTCCGAGTCTATGCATCTCCTGGCCCACTTGTCAAATCATCTGCTCCCAGATAACGAGTTATCCGATCATCGTCACACACACACAGAAAGGGTGAGTTATGCACAATATATAAAAGATACGTGAAATAAATATATCATTCATCCCAAAAATAACATGAATAATTATTCCATTGTTTTCAAATTACCCAACCATGATCTCATATCCCTTCATGAGTCATATACATGAACTAGGTCTTGGGACTTCATTGTGCTTCCACGAAACTAACCCATTTGTGGTCCAACCCCCTATGAGCCTATCCCGCTCATAATTCTGCCCTATAGACTCCTCGTCTGTAGTAAATCATCCAAGCCTTCTCGACTTGGACCCTGGCACGCACGCAATCACCATACTATGGACTCCTCGCCCAATAGTAGCCGACGGGAACATAACAGTTCTTGTCCATCGTGCACCCGATACATGTAATCACCATACTAAGGACTCCTCGCCCATTAGTAGCTGACGGGAACTCAGCCAGTTCCATGCCCATCATGTGTCCAACCATCAAGCACATCCCAGACCCCTATTGGACTTAGTCCTTCAAGTCCAAACACCACAAACACAAGCATATAATTCCTGTCCTTTAGGAAATAACAAACAAATAGTACACAAACACATGACTCCGCGCCATTCTCGCTTAAACCGTGTCAGTTCGCCCAAGCTAAAGCCTCGGTCTCGCTTAGGCTAGCCCACCTCGCCCGAGCGAGCGTGTAACAGTGGTTGTACCTCGTCATCTCACTTAGGCGAGCTTTTCTCTCCTGAGCGAGACCTCAAGTCGCCCAACACACAAAGATTCTCGCACGGACGAGAATTCCATCAGCAAAATCACCAACTCTAATCGTGACCTCGCTTAGGCGAGCCATTCTCGCCTAAGCGAGCATACTCGTCGCTTAGAACCCCAAAACCTCTCGCCTGGGCGAGAAATCGCGCTCAAAACATCCACGTTTCCTCACGACCTCGCTTGGGCGAGTGTCTCTCGCCTGAGCGTGAGACTAAGTCACTCAACCCCGTCCAAGGTCGTCTAGGCGAGAAACATGAACCAGAACCGAAAATGAGACTCTGCAACTCTCGCTTAGGCGAGATGGACTCGCTTGGGCGAGACTTGCAGGGTTTCAACTCTGATCACGCACTCTATTCACCCAACCTTTCCCAATTCGCACAACAATTCATACCATTCAATGTAGAAACTATGCATAATCATATAAACATAACTTGAGCACAATTTTTGGTTCCCAAAACCCAAGTTGAACCACAAACCATCTGTACAGTATAGAAAATACCCACATTCATACACTTAATTGAAAAATCTATAAAGCAATGGTCACAACACCCAAACCCCTAATTTCCATCATACATAACTCAAATTTCATAGCATAAACGCATCAGAATTTTATACATATCACAACAGTACGAAAAGAATAGGATTTCAGCTCCCCTAACCTGAATTCTTGATTGAAACTAATAAGGGAATAGGGATTACTTGGTTCACCAAATTCTTTGCTTCCACCTTTCTCTTCCAACTCAACCCTTGCACACCCAATTCAGCCTCTCACTTTTCCAATTTTCGCTCTCCTCTCAAGCCAAAACGAAAGTAATTGCAAAAACCCTCATTTCCACCTCAATTTTGCCTTTTATATGTGTCTTATGATTGGGTTAAAGGGCTGAAACGAATTTAGGCTTTATGGTATGGTTAAGTCTCATTTAATTATCATTATAGGATGATTTCCAGCCCCTCTTAGCTTCCCCTTCTAGGTTTTCTTTTGCCCTCTCATATTCCCTCCAAAACTACACTAAAAAAAATAAAGTTCCAATTTCATTCCTAACCAAGTTTGAACCCACAACCCATCAATTATCATATCAAATGCACAGCCAATCCAACCAAGTCAAGTTTTGTGACACACTCCAATCATTATAAGCTTACAATATCAATTTCATACTCATACATGTTATTAAAATTAATAATAAAACAACAACACATAAATGGCATACACAGGACTCAAACCCAAGTCCTTTCATACAACCAAAGTACTTTCAACCACATGAGCTAGCACTTTTTCACATCACATTAAACAATAATTAGTGCCATAAAGGCTCTTTCTACTTGAATTTATTAATTAATTAATTATTTAATTAATTAATTTCATGGGTCTTACAAACATAACCCAGCGGCAAATTATGTTTTCATGGAAAAATATTTGTAGCATTATAAAGTGACTTTGATGTCGTTTTGGTGATCATTAAAATTTGCATTTCTTAAAAAAACTAGGTGTGTGAACCAAAATATCCAATAGAACTCCCCACTTAATTTTCTTTCACTCCCCACTTTTGAACCTAATTGTGAGTTTATTTTCTATGGAAAAAATTTTGTGGCCAACATTGCGTACCCATGATTGAATGTGATGGGGTGGAAAACCAACGATGATTGCATACCCATAATTAACATTGTGGTGATTAAATCTTGGTGACAACGATGATTTATTCATAACATAAAACCGGGTCACGAAAACCAAAATACTCATTAGAACTCCCTAGGAACTTATTCTTTACTCCTCAGTTATAATTGAAATATTGGGATTGATGTTACCCTTTTTTTGTTGTCAAATCTTCACTCCCGACATCCAAATAAGGTTGCACCTAATGTATAGCTTAATTGAATAATTTGTTGGCAATGAAATATCAATAAGCATATAAACGTAGACCAACATATTACAAGAATTAATTGACCACTATTTCCATATACAAACATGAAATACAACTTCATTAAATAAATGACTCCCTCCCAAGTTACAAAACATAAAATGGCACTATTTATTTAAATATTACTAAGGAAAACATAAAAACAAAGAAAGTTGTAGAAGCGTCTGTGTTGATGTCATAAGATCACACCAAATTTATTGACTTTGCCATGTCATAGTAGCATCGATTAATGTAAACCTCTATTATAGGTTGTTTTTCAAGATGGTCAACTTCAAACACCAATCTGTCTCCTTCCTTCAACCTATTGTCAACACAAAACTGCCTCCAACCTTGTCCAAACTCGGTTGACAATTTTACGGTCACCACACTCCACTAATTCAGTTATGGTTTCTAATAACTGATTGTAGGTTCAATCATGTCTGATGGAGAAGGTTTTTTGGGTATCCGAATTGAACTTAAGTCTAAAACCATAAGGACTCTCTGTGATACCAGCACCTCTCAAAGGTCCACCATAATGAATAATTGTTGGAGAAGTTGGGATGGAGTTGGAGGATGAAGATACGATGTTTGGAGTTAACAGAGAAAGAATTTCTTCAACTGATCTTGTAAACGTCACGTACAACTCAATGATTGTGTTTAATGGGAAAAAACACTTACATTGCAACATTTGAAAAACATCTTCACTGGTTTCAATTCAAATGCCTCATAGATAGTACATCTTTCGGAAGTCATGGTAGGTCGTTTGAAGTATAGGTTATTTATGGATGTGTTTGATGGGCATGGAATGGGTGCGCAGACTTTTTGTATTAGAACATTGTATGTGTAGTTGTTTGGGATGCAAAATAGTTGATGATTATCACATATGAGCCTGGCCCCATCATCACAAATTTTCATTTTGCCGTTTGCAAATAAGGTCGCGATGTAAGAATTGGTGAAATCCTGAAATTCGGTGATGCCAAACATTTTGGTGGAGAAATTTTCCATGTATAGGTTCTGAATTAAAAAGGAAAAAGGCGAAGGAGATGGCAAGGAATGGTAGTGTTTGAGACTTGAATATGGGCAATTGATTGAGTGCAGGGGGTTGTTATTTATAACCAAACCACAATGGTACAATTATTGAGTCTTAAGAAAAAAATATTTTTATAATGAAGTGCAAACGTACATATGAAATGGTAAAATTTAAATAACATAAAATCAAAGTACAGGAAGGCCCCACAATGACACAATTTTATAATACAATTACATTCTTCAGCGATGACCGCCTGTCCCACATGTTGGCCTTCGTTTGGGTCGTCGGGGTCGTGTTTCGGGTTATGGGGGAGGAGGGGGTGACTCACTTTCATTGTTAGTTTCTTCCACTTCTACGGATTGAGAACCTTCATCGGAGGCATGAAATGGAATTTTCGGTCTAAATATTGTTAGGAAGATGAAGGTCCCTAGTATACCGATGGTGGAGTCATTGTTGATGTCCCAAACATTTGTGGTGGAGCACCCCCATAGCTGGAAAATTGTGGACCAGAGGAACCACCATAAAAATGGGATGGACACACACGAAAGGTAGACGACGGTGGGAAAAAACCATACGAAGTGGGAACCTGATGAGACGATGATGGAGGTTGCATTCTTTGGTCCCAATTTCCATAACCAAGAGTCGGATTTTGTGAGTGCGGGAATATAGAAAAGGGCCTATCTGTACGTTGCTGGTGATGTGAAGGTGGATCATGATATTATTCAAGCATGTCATACTGATACAAAAACAATAATTAATTACATGTATAAAGATCAATAATACAAAATATAAATAATGAAATACCAAAAACATAAAATTCTCACTTCATCATCGGATGATTAGGCAACTGGCGAAATGTAACGGATGGTGTGAGTGATGTACCTTTGCATGCACAAACAATTATTATGCAGATGGCCACTCTTGCTGAATGGTTCGTCTCGAATAAGGGAATTGTGACGATTATTCCACAATATTATAAATTGATGATGATATTCTTTCCAATTAATGTTCGCCCTTCCTCGAAGATAAATTCTATGAACCTCATCCAGGTTAATCGGGTTTGGTGGGATGCTCTATCGCCAACCAAATTGTCTTACCACCCGGTCAACTTGGTGAAATTCCACAGTCGCAAAATAGATTACAGGAACAAACGTCCGACTTATGGGAGAAACATTTAAGGTGATTAAGCGACTCACCGTTGGTTGTCGATAAGGTGTCCATCAGAGTTGCAACAATTAAGCTCAAAATTATACAAAAGAAAATACACAACTAAGATGTACAAAAATGTGGTGTAGAAATCGTGATATTAAACCTGTTTTGGTTGTATTTTATCAAACCTTTTTTGAAACTCACACAGTTATTTGGTCATGGAAGGTTGAACGCATTTGTCAAAACCACCTTATGCTTAGGGGGAACATAAGGCCAACCTCAATCTCGTCATCCGTGACTGGTTCAATTTCAGGAAAGATACATGTGAACCTCTTCCACCCCAGCACTACAACAGTAACATCCATCCCCCAATGTTGTCCTGTTGGAACTTAGTACCGTGATTTAGTGCACGATACAAACAAGCCAATATTGTTGATCCCCAACTAAAGTTTGAAACATTAGCCAAGTCTCTTAACAATGGAAAATACATAAAATGCACGAGACTAGATGATGTATCCGACATCAACATACTGCCAATTAGTATGCAGATGTGTGCATGTGCATACTGTGCAATGGTTCCAAGGTTGGCGTCAGCTAGTAATTCTTGGAATCTAGTATTCAGCCACGACAACTTTATGCGGTTACCCGTGAACATATTTTTGGATGGAATGTCACCCAATAATTTTGCGCATAGTTCCATCATGTTCCCACCGCTAAATTCAATGACGGGTTTGCCATTTATAGGCACCCCTACTTGAAGTGAAGCATCCTCCAAAGTGATAGTTGTTTCACCAAGTGGCATGTAGAAGGTGTGAGTTTCAAAACTCCAGCTTTCGCAAAGTGTTGTTACCATGAGGTGGTTAATCTCCATATTATCAACCTTCAAAACATGGCCAAAACCAGCTTGATCAATTAAAATTCTGACCCTAGGGTCAACTTGATCAATATGTTTGAGAATCCAAATTGAATGTCATCTTGGCCGGAGTGCTCTCTCGTTTCCTTGCCATATGTCGTTTGTAATGTAGTCGTCTTGATGACGCAATACTAACATGTTTGGTGGAAGGTTGTTGATTTCAGCCACAATGAACAACATAAAAAAGATGAAACCATTAACATCATATCATTTCAACTTAATAAATAAGAAATCATACACAAAAATAAATTCCTAAAATTGACCAAACCTCTGAGATTGACGGGTGAGAATTTTTTGTAGTTGTGCTGCACTTTGAAATACAAATGCAAAGATAGGAAGGCTTCTTTGATGTAAAGTCAGTGCTGCAACAACCATGCCTATTTAAACAACTATAACAACTATTCATTCACATGGGTACCTTTTTCTTATTTTCTCTCTTTCTCTCAAGTAAAGCATAAGTTCTCTCACTCATGAGTAGCTATTTTACTCTATCCCGCATGCATGCCACCACATGTCATGTTCTCTTGACCACACATTGCATTTTTCCTCAATAATAGTGGTCTGAAAGATTCCCATCATAATTGTAAATGTTACAGGAAACGTGAAAGAATAGAAAGAGAAGCAAAGCAAGCATGAACTGTGAATAACATTATGGCAGTGAAGAAGCATGAATTTGGAATAATAATGTGGCAGGAAGACATCATTAAAACACTAATGGATGGTAGCAATGCATACTAAAACGTGTAAGGAATCACGTTGAACCATAAATCAATATAAAACATTTTAGAAAACGTGTTGCGGGCAACGTTTTGTTTGATTTGGGCAGTTTTCCAATTTCTTTGTGCAACACCCTATTTTACTGACTCCACTCCCTCTGCATGTTTTATTGTCATTTTTGGGCTTATTTTTTTCTTTACTTCCAGCACCTTTAACTTATTTCTCACACCCTCATTTGCTTTAGAAACTTCTTCGCGTACCTCCATAATTACTAATCCCGGACCCATGCACACACCTTTTACTTCTATTTTGGGCTTGTTTTATATTTTACTCGTTGCACCCCACCTTTTAATACACACACTTCATTTACTTCATGCACCTCACACATTACTTATGCATCCTCATGTTTTTGTTTTTCACTTTTATCCTTCTTTTCCACCTTTTCAAAATTTTCTAAAAACCCAAAAAAGTTTGAAAATCATAAAAAATTTACTAAAATAGGAAATTCAAAAAGTGCCAAGAATAATTTTCTTTCACTTCTAGTATTTATCCGACCGTTTGCGTCGCGTGACACTGATTTTCAAATAATCTTAAAATACCAAAAAAATATATAAAATTTTCAAAATATAAAAATACATTTTCAAACAATAGCTTCTTTTAAGGAACTATGTAAGGACCAAGGTCAATCCTTGTCGGACCCAAAAAATATTTTTGTTTCTTTTTAGTATTATTTGTCTTATTATGTTTGGGGGAAAATAACATTTTGAAAACCACATCAACTTGCATGTTTAATAAAAGGTACTACACTCGAGCGGGCGCAATAGGGTGCTAACACCTTCCCTACGCGTAACCGACTCTCGGATCCAAAAATCTGGTTTTTTCGTATACTTGCTTTATCTTTATGGTTTTCCATAGTTTTCTAGAAATAACTATGGTGGCGACTCCAAATCTTTTTCAAACCCGTTTTCTTTTTCGGTTTGTCGTCCTGTCGCGATTTTGGTTGCGACACATTACAAATTGTACATAAAGAACTTGCCAAAATAGAGACCACATACTGCCACTACTCATGCAAAATTCCATCTTATCTCAAACAACACCTATTACAGACATGTATGCCAATATCACATGCCCAACCAAGTTTAGCGTCAACATACAATTACATTCCATGCATTAGACCCTTCCCAATACCCTATGCCCAATCTATTTCCTTACCACATATAGAAGTCTAGATAAAATCCACAGAAAACCCAACTTGGAACCAACACCACTAAAATGCAAAGTGCACTTGGTTATTGCCTCGTGACAACCATGGACCGCTAAGCGGTGTATAAATTTACGGGCAGAACCCAGATTTTTCCTGCACCTGCGAGAACCCTAATTTTATCAAAATCATTCCATTCGTCCAATTTCACATACCAAGAGTCAATCATGCTTTCAATTCCACACATAATCAATTGGAACTCGAGTGCACAAAATATCATAACAATTTCGAATCCAAAAATCATGCTACAAACAATCCCCAATCCCACATGAAACCTCATAAGAACTCATGCAATAATTCACTCAATTAAAGTCCCCACAAAGACATTCCACACCATACACATGTCTAAAAACATTCATCGAGATTACAAGAACCCATATTGATCCCAAAATTCTATGGAATCCAATAAAACGCGAAGAACGAACCAATCCAATTTGTGTCGCCTGGCGGCCTTAATTGTTGCAAGGCGGTTCTTCGTAAAACTCAGAATTTAGGGTTTAAACAACTTGAGACGCCTGGCGGGACTTCATTGTCGGCACACAGTTTCTGGGCAGAAACCTATAAACTTCGAAAAACAGCGAAAAATGTAGAAGGATTCATGCATTCAACTTCAATATATCACAATACACATAGTTTAATTTAAAAACACGTAAGAACAACTCCCCTTACCTAGATTCCTTGCTCCAATTATAATCCTAGTGATCTTCTTTGCCCCCAAAAAGCCTCAACCTTTGCCTTCACACCAAAAATCCTTTCCAGCACTCACTCCTCTCTTTTAGGTCACAAATTTTACTGATCTTTATTGCTCTCCTTGCTGCCACACCCAATTGGCTCTTTGTTTTCTCCCTTAGTTTACTTTCTCCCTCACTTTCAACCCAAAATAAATAAACAAAATAAAAAAAATGAAAATTGGTAAAAATAATGTTTAATGGCCATTCAAGTACAATTTACTTGAAGTTAATTGCACCTCAACTACCACTCTTCCACCCTTCTAGTTTCTAAGCTTTGCACCACTTAGAAAAATAATAAAACATGAAAAAGGAACTACTTATGGCTAGCCAAGGTTCGAACTCACATCCATATAATCACCAAACATATGCACAACCAACAAACCATTATATGTTTCATGACAATCCATGCACACATGTAATTATAACTCATGTCCCACAACCAAGCATATATTCAAAATAAAGCAAACGATAACCCAAGACCTCTCAACACCACCCAACACGCTCAACCATTTGAGCTACAATTACTCCTTGTTATGACTTGACAAACTAATACTCTTAAAGGTACTTACAATCCACAATTATTGCTAATTAATTATTTATTATTTATTTAAATTTCCTAGGTCTTACAGAATACTTGAATCAACATTTTCAGGTTATGTTGTGGCAGTTTTGGCTACGATTTTGTGCCTCTTTTTCCTCCTAAAGGTGTTGGATAATATGTCTTTGTATGCTTAGTCATTGAGCTTCAAATCCATGAGTTTAAATGCATCATAACTACATGTTTGTGTCTTTGTATATGTCATGTTAGGTCTTTAAACGTGTCTAACTTTTGCTTGAGTCATATGTCATATGTAACTTGAAGTTTTCTTGTTCTAGTTATTCCAAGTATTTGAATATTGTATTCACTTTATGTCTTGCTTGATGTATGCTTCATGAAATTGATTTTGGCCTAAAATTTGGGGAACTAAGTGTCCAAGCCACCCAAAAATATATTTTTATCATCTTGTGAAACTAGTTTGTGAAAGAAGAAAATATTTGCTACATTTTACTAAATTGTCGAGAGCAATAGAGCTCCTTGGTGAACCACAAGCGAAAAAATCACTAAGTGTTATACTACTAGTTTTCATATTTGAGTGTTGGGTGATATTGACTAATTAGTTCCATGCTAACTTAGTTATGATCTTTCTTGGTGTATGCATGATTTGAGACTTGGTAGTGCATGTTCAAGTATTTTCCATGGAGTCTTTAAACATGTGTTTTTCTTGTTTTAGTCTTTTTAAAAGTTTTGTAACATATATTTTCTTTCCTTAGAGTTTAGCTTTCCTTGCTTTTGTGCTTTTCTTATTTGTCTTTAGGTAATCTTTGTTTGTCTTAGTAATTTTCTCTTCTTAAAATTCTTTTATGTTGGTCGAAACATTTGAGTTTTCTCTTAAAAAGGGTTTCAAAGTTAAAAGTATTTTCACCCCTTTTGGGTGGATCTAAGTGTAGCCTTTCCTTGTTGCTTTGGGAGTGTGATCTAAACACTTGGGTGAATTATTTGGACCATACTTGGTCTCGAGTTTTGTTACCATTTGACACTAACATCTTTTGGTCTCGATTTTGAGTGTTTTGTTGTAGGAATCATGGCAAGTTCATCAAATTCACCTACTCCACACAAAAATAATGAATTGATGAGATTGATTCAGGATTTGGAGTTGTCTAGGAAGGAGAGTGACCTAAGATTCTAAGAGTTCATTCAAAGGCTTAGTGCTAGAGAGCAAGAAAGGGAGGCTAGGAAAAGATAACATTCTAGCTGCAATCCATCACAAAAGAAGCAAAATCCAAAGATTACTAAGTTCTATGGTGGAAGTGATCCAAAATCTACCTTGATTGGGAAGCTCAAGTGGAACAAATTTCTAATGAAAATCATGTAAAGGATCAAGCACAAGTTGATCAAGTAGTGGTAGGATTTTTAGAGTATGCCAATACTTGGTGGTGTAGACTTTGTAAGAAATATTACCAAGGGTCACCCCTATGACTTCTTGGATGGACCCAATCTACATTAGGTCTATCACCACATAGCTCCCCTAGCCTTAACCTTTCAAAGCATAAGGCTATCAGAATATATAACAATCTTGATCCAATCGGCTTTGGGCTTATTAACCTAATCAGCATTGGGCCTATCACCACATATATAATGGATTGTTATATTTTCAAGTTCTTTTGGATTACCACTAGACCTAGGAAAGGCTCTTTTACAATTGAAGTCATTTGGCAAATGCCTTACGTGAATTGGGTTAAAGTCAACATTAATAGTGTTACTAAAGGTTGTCAAATATATATAGTTTGTGATGGTATCTTTAGAGGTATTTTATACTGAGTATGTTGGGAACTACACTTCTTTTTTAGGTGTTCACAAATCTTATATGTTGAGATCACGAAAGCCATTATGGTCATTAAGCTTTCTTGTAAGGTTGGTTCTAAGTATGTTTGGCTAGAATGTGATTTTTTCTTTGTTGTGTCAAGATTTTTCTTCTCCTATTATTATTCCTTATTGTGTCAAAGATAGATGAAGAAAATGCAAGAAAAGTTTTGAAGATGTGCAATTCAAAATATCTTACATCTTCCATAAAAGGGAATGAATGTGTTTATCAACTCACTAATGTTAATGATACGAGGCTTTAGTTTAATTGATTTAGTTCGTTTCCTAATTTTGTCAATTTGGAATTGTTTTTTACAATAAGTATAAACACCGAATATTTTGCTTGGTGTAATTTTTTTTGGAGGGAATTTTCTTTGTTTTTCTTTTACATGAGTTTGGTTTAGTTTCCCATACTCATGTTTTTTTTTTTGAAATATTTTTCATATAATAACATATATTAAATAAACTTTACTATGCCAACCTAACTACAAATATATATATATATATATATATATATATATATATATATATATATATATGTGTGTGTGTGTGTGTGTGTGTGTGTGTGTGTGTGTGTGTGTGTGAGATATATATTTATA
>Ga0214544_1006044_pt1 | contig 22776 bp, 22 predicted proteins | sample CNSS3metaG_FD_160074 | JGI IMG/M metagenome (GOLD analysis project Ga0214544, IMG submission 160074) | Root nodule microbial communities from cowpea collected in UCLA plant growth center, Los Angeles, California, USA - CNSS3 | ecosystem: Host-associated > Plants > Roots > Nodule | place: USA...
CTCATTTTTGTAACCTTATTTGACCTAGTTTCTAGAAGCTAGGGTTAGGTTTTTGTAGAGACATCCTTAGGTATCTTTTATTTGCTTAGAGGCCCCTAAACTCTTCTATATAAGGGGTGCTCCTAGATATGTAAAAGGGTTGAACATTTTGAAGTAAAAACACTCTTGTGTCTCAACCATTTGTGAGAGTTTCCTCCCTAGGGAGTGAATACTTTTAAGCCTTATCTTGCATAGCAAGTGGCGGCACACATCCACTCATCTTCAAGGTTGCCATGGCTTCTAGCCTAGTCTTGTAGTGGCGTGCTTCTCACATATTTACCATTTCTTTCCTTTCCATTTTTTTTTGTTTTCTTCTTCCTTTAATTGTTCTTTGTTTTTTATGATTTATGTGCTTTCTATTTCCTTTTTGTTTTGAATCAATCCATCATCTTCTTCTTTTGAGCTTTGTGAAAGGAACCTTCACATCTAGATAGCTTGCTATCTTAATGTCCAGTGGGGATTTCGCTTAGCTTTCTTAATCAACTCACACCATATTCAATAATCATAAAAAGGAACAAGATAATCCTTCATCATGTCTTGTCAAAAGTCATGTCAAAAATAAAAAGTTACATTTTTTCTCGTACATGTCTCATCAATTGACATGCCCTTTTGTCTCCCATACCATGTGGCCTTTGTTAAGGCTTTCCAATATATATCTTGAAATAACTCGTTATTTTATTAATGCCTCATTAGAAACCTTACAACAGTAAGGAAAAAAGGGTGCATTTACAACCTGGTAAAAATTAACTATAATAAAACTGTAAATTCCTTATGTTCCGGGTTCTAAGAATAATTTATCTTCAGTACGAGCATAACTTGGTTTGTTTAACACTAAATCACCGTCTAAAAATATCCTTGGACTAACTTTACTTACAAATTTAGGTTGTATCTTTTGCTTTATTACCACAGTTTGTATACGAGCATTATCCCTAAGCTCTTCCAATGTGTCAAGTTACTCCTATTCCCTCAAAAGGGGTGTTAATTTTTAACTGTGTAGAGTTTTCTATTTAAAGAATTTCAAAACTGGATTAGGCTTGAAATTTATTCTTGAATTTGTAATTGAAGTAACCAACTCTATTGATAATTGATTATATTGATAACTTCTTAACTCTCTAATATTTTCAATTGTTTGCAAAGTATAAACCAAATACTTATCTTTCCCAATTTATTAAATAAAACCTTAATTATGTAATAGAAGATACAATACTTATCTTTTATAAAATTATTTAATACATGCTTAATTATTTAAAAAGATAATAATAAAATATCAATAAAAGATAAAAAATAAACATAATAAACATTAGACGATATGAGTTTTAGTATCATTCTAGTATGGTTATTACACTATGTAGTGTTGTTAGCAAGTCTCGTGACATATGGTCTAATAGACCGTACATGTTCTTAGCATGTATTTAAACAAATATAAAGTCATGGCGATCAAGGCTTTCTAAACAAAAGTCAAGTGTTATTTTCAATGTCTATATTATTTATGTTTGGGAATGATTTATGACAAATGGTCAAATAAGTATACTCTTAAACAAGCAAACAAATTTATACATTCATGTTTAATTGTGATTAATTATCATATATCCAAATCTTGTTTGTTTCTATATATAAAACAAAGGTAGAAGCACTTTGAAGATTCATATCGGCTTCTTCCATAAGTGCAAATGAGGATTCTCTCTGAAGATCGAGCAAAGATCAAGTTTAGGAAAAAGAAGAACTGCAACAGTCATCCTCCAAGTTTATATAAAGAATTCAAGTCAAAGATGAAGAACACATCTATGATCTACAATTTTTTCAATCTTAAAGTGATCATAACATGTTCTTTGTGGGTGAGCATAAGTATTTGTAATTCTTCACTTTATAAAGTATACCTAGTAAGCTTAAATTGTGCTCTCTCTTAAAGTGTTCTTTTCTTTTGAGATTTCTTAATCCTAGGAGGAACTTAAGATAATAAGAAAAAGTTATTTGTGTACTCACGGTAACAAGGAGTTGTTTGTGTACTTGTAATCAAGATTGATTGAAGTACTCATTTGTAATCAATTGATTATGTAGTGAAACCTTTTAAGTTGTTTGTTTAAGGAAGACCTGGATGTGCCTCAAAAGTTTGGGAGGATCGTATAAAATCTCTTTTGCAATTTATTCTACTTGTTCAGTAGATAGTGGTCAGTTCTCTATAAGAAGAGTATAGGGATTCAAACCCTTTCTCTTCTAGAGCTAATTGTTCGAAAAGAAAATTCTCAATATGTCCACCTAAATATCTCTTGAGTTGGACCAAAAATAATTGTGTCTACCAAAAGGTAAATGATTTGGTCTAATCATAGTAGAATATCTATTTTTACGTTCATTTTTATTCTGCTCTTATTCCTAATTAGTGATTCCTTAAAACATTTTTTCAAATGTTGTTGAAATCATATATTTGTTTATTTATAAAGTAATAATGAGTTTGACATTATCACACTTAAGCTTATAAAGATTTTTTATCACTTGTATCTATATTAATTATAGAATCAACAATTATAGATATACTAGTTCAACTAGTAATCCATTAATTGAATACCTTAGAAATAGATTCAATTTTTAAAATGTTATTTTTAGATATGACAACTTAATTTTTATTTTATGAGCTCTCATTATCACTTTATTTTCTTATTGTATATGTTTGATTCAAAGTCACAACAAAATTTTCATGAAAAATGTTTACCTATACAAAATTTAAACCCTTGTATTTCATTTGTAAAACCCTAAAAAATGGTATTTTAGAAGTGGTAGTGGTTTAAAAATAGCGAGACTCGATTATTTTAATATTAAAAGTGTAACATCTTGGTTGGATATTACCAATTTAAAAAAAAACAATAATAAATAGTAATAAATCAGCAATTTATAAAAACTCTTTTCAAAAATGCGGGAAATTTAACTTTTTATTATATGAGCCAAAGTTCAGAATTTAAAACGATATCATCACCAGTTCCAAACTATAAATTTCATAATAGTCAAATTACATAAAATATTATAAAATATTTTTCTATATATTTCCCATGCTAGCCACTCTCCAGCTATCTACATCACTAGCTCCACCTGAAACATCATCTGCTCCCGTGTAACAAGTTACACGATCATCACCAAAGACAAGCAGATAGGGTGAGCTCAATATAATTAGCATGCATAAACAATTATAAAACCCTCACCCAAGCATATTAATTCATCACCAAATCCCCTTCTAAGGACTTCACCCTCATGCACTATAAATTATGGCCTCCCACCATGTTCATCTAGCTTCTTCACATTTTGATAATGACTTTAAGATAACACATGTTTCCACGAGTCACCACCTATGGTCCAACCTCTACGAGCCACCACTCGTAGACCAACATGCGTGCAAATATTACATTACAAATAACCATTTGTAACCACCTAATGGAGCGAACCAATACGAACCACCATTTGTATTCACACCCAAGATTCTCAAAGTCACTGACCACAACCCGTGAGTGACAATCAAGTGGAGCTAGCCAATACGAGCCACCACTCGTATGCTCCCTCGGGATTCCCAATGTCACCGGCCACAACTCGTGAATGCCTCGTGTTTACAATACATTACGAGCCACCACTCATAAATGGGCCTCAACATGTCTCAACCCACAAGCCATCATCCAAAGCAGTGAAGACCATACAACGATCACCAAAGAACAGTCCTTCCCCAATACGCTATCGCCTGATGTAACCTAAGTGCCGCTAGGCAAAATAGCACTGCAGACTGTCTTACGAGCACCACATGCCGCTAGTCGCTAGTCGCTAGGCGCTTTAAACGTCTTTCTTTCTATAGTTATCGTCTGGCATGACCATCCTCATCGTCAAGCGTCATGCATTCTAGTGGTCATTGTTTTGGCTGCTATCGCCTAACGGAATCATTCCCACCGCCAAGCGTTGTGCGTTCCAGGCAGCTCACCCCGTGCCACCAGGCGCCACACCAATAGTGTCAATGCTACTAGTTTTTGGCATTTTAGGACAGGTTCTAAAGAACCTAATCAACCCCCACACACAATTTAGAACATTTCAATTAGGCATTTCAAGTTATTTATCCCAATGTATACATACCTATATATATACTATCACAATTTGGAATCATGGCACCCTTGAATTTAACCACAAGCCAATTCTACTCAAAGAGACTCTACAACAACAGCCTATTCATCCATGATATCTCACAACCCAAGGCTTATACCAACAACACCTACAACCATCCAATTCAACTATATGAAGGCCCAAATATTCACCAATAAAACTACTCCCACATGTAACCCAACCAAAGGGACATCTAAGCTCCTGGAACTTACAACAGTACCCAACCATACTTCTAACCCATGCCACATTAAACTCACCTCCAAACGATAGTTACAACATTTCATTATTCCCAAATCCTAAAACTAAAATCAAGTTTAACCTCCATTATCCCCACCTTCCATGTATTAGCTTTCTACCATTACATACGTTATCTATTATACCATTATCTCTACTTAAACTAAGTTACCCACCCACAAAATTCCAGCTACACAACCTTTGCATCACAAAACACTCAATCCCACCACTATTATGTTGGTGCTTAGCGGAAAGCTAGCTGCTGCCAAGCGGTGTATCCTATTCTAGGTTAAACCCAAAATTCTCATGCAACTACGAAAACCCTAAAATCCCCCAAACGCATTCCCTTTGTCCATTTTCATACACTAGCAAGCAATCAAACCCCCAATTGTACATAAGATCAATTTAAACTCCCACACAGATATTATCATTGCAACTTATACATTAATTAACCCCTGGAACATCAATTCCCAATTCATTTCCCAACCCTAACTCACACTTATGTTCATCTACATAATGATTCAAGCAAATACCTCAAACCACAATACAAGTTAACAATTCATGATATCCAACACTCAATTAATTGCTAAATATTATTTTTCCCCAATCAAACAATCACAGAAATCACAAAAACCTCAAAATGAGTCAAATTTTCTCACATCGCCTGGTAGGTATTCATCGTCGCCAGGCGGTTCATGCCAAAACCCAGAAACTAGGTTACACTATTGTGTCGCCTAGCGGCCAATTCATGCCGCCGGGCAGTTTTTGGCAAAAATCCAAAAACTAGCCACAACTACATGCGTCGCCTGGTGGGCCTTTAATGCCACCAAGCGGTTTTTGGAAAAAATCCAGAAATGTGAACATAATCCAGAATTGAAGAACAATGACACATAAGCAGTTCATGTAGTCATGAAATTACTTTAAATACAATCAAACACGAGTTCAACTCTCCTAACTTGGGTTTCCTTGTTCCAAAAGCCTTTCTAGACTTCTTTTTTACTCTAAAATGGTTCCAACCCTTTGCCTCCACACCAACACTCACTAGCTCTCTCTAAATTTAAACCCGGTGCCCTCAAAATTTCCTTTCTAGTTAGCTCCCCAGTCAGCTCTCTTCCTTTTTCCTTAAACCTTCTCATTTCTCACTTTCCAACCCTAAATTTAATTAACTTAATGAAAAACTAAAATTACAATAAAATGGGATTAATGGCCATTCAAGTGTTATTACAAGATGGTTTCCCAGCCCCTTCAGCTGCTCCGTATGATAGCTAGGGTTTCTGAACCTTCCTATTCACGACAAAAAGAATTTAGGCAAAAAGGAAACTATTTATCATTAATCAAGGTTCAACCTCCCATCCATGCAATTACCAAGTCAATGCACAACCAACCAACCAACCCAATCATGTTTCATGATAATCCATACACATCTATGATTATATTATCACGCTCCATGGTCTAGCATATATGCAAAATAATTAAACCATTAAATTAACATACCAATGGCATATACAGGACTCGATCCCAAGTCCTATCCACACCACTCCACACACTCAACCACTTAAGCTATCATTATTCCTTATCATAACTTCCCGCATTAAATACTATGAACATTCTACTACCCACATTTATATTAAATAAATATTTGTTTATTTATTTAATTTCATGGGTCTTACAAAAAGACTTTAATATAAATAGAATTGCTATAAACGAGTTTCATTATTTTAAAACACGCTATTTCTCTAAAAACAACTTTTCTAGAGGTCTCTAACTTCTGCCTGGGAGTTTTGTCTATCTAGTCGTCTAATTGAAGAACCAAGATCGTATGATTGATCCTCTCAGTGAGCTCTTCAAGTTGGACCGATCAGTTTCTCTATTCGCGTAAGTTAATTTTTTGCCCACCTTTTGGTTTATTTTTTTCTATTGCATGTCATCTCTCTTTCGCTTGCATGCGTCATTTTATTCATCAGTATGAGTCTCTGTTGATCAATGATCATAATGGTATGTCCTGATCGTTCTTATGATATTTCTATGTGTAGATAGAGCATCCTGTGGGGTTAGAGGTGTTTGGCATTCATAGAGTTGTTTAAGCAAGATATCAGTAAGGGAAAATACATTATTTTCTAAGATTATAAAATGTATAGCTTGTTTTGGTTTTGATTGCATGTAATTTTGCCATATTGATGAGTGTATTGGCTTTAATTGATGTTGGTTGGTGTGGTTTTGAATTTATGGTGTGCATGTTGTGAGTAGGTGAGAATCTGCTATTTTTGCCCAAGCGAAAGGCTCTCTCCTAAGCGAAAATATCAGAAAATCATCTTTGTTATTTGTTAGATTTGTCGCCTAGGCGAGGAAATTGTTGCTTGAGCGAGAGCAATCTCACCTAAGCGAGAAATCTAACCTAAGCAAGAATTCACAAATTTATCATAGTATCCTCTGTTCGAGTTCTCACCCAGGCGAGAATGTATCGCTTGAGCAAGAGTACTTTTGTCGTTGTATAAGTCTTTACTCACTGGGTGATTTAATTGTTCTATTTTCCTCTAGAGCTATTGGGAGATAGCCGCTAGGCAATTGGTTTTTCGCTGGGAAATGTAACATCCCGTCCGGATATTACGAATTTAATTAAATAAAAAGAAATAATACATCAGCATCATTTATTTCTTTAATAAATATAATAACATCGCAGTTAAAATTACCTCATTTCCCAAAGTGCGGGAAATTTAAGTATTTATTTCATATATCGATAATGAAAATTAAGACAAGTATTCGTCAATTATAAAATAAAAAGTCCAAGGACATAAATGTTTACAACTGATTCAAAATCATAGAAATAAAAATCCCAAGCTATCCCCTCTCCGTAGCTAAGCCTCACCAGCTCCACCTGCATCATCACCTGCTCACGTGTACCGCGAACACGATCATTGCCAAACACAAGCAGATAGGGTGAGCTAACAGTTAAAACATACAAGAATATATATATATATCAATATACACATACATGTTTAACCAGTACAAATAATATAACAACAACACTAATTCTTTCTTTATACGGCATGGCCACCACCATATCAAGTATCCTTTATTTTCCCATAGAGTCTCATTCTATTTCCATCACATGGCCACCACCATGTACACCGATGCATCTAATGGAAGTCACGTTACCTTCCCTCCACATGGCCACCACCATTTATATTAAGTACATCAGAGAACCTCGCTCCATTTCTTTCACATGGCTACACCCATGTTAACAGTCTTATACTTCTCCTATTAGGTATCTCGAAGTGCCTTGTTGCCACACCTATCGGCCACAACCGATGGAACACGTGCGGAAACCATACTACGGATCACACACTGTAACGCCAGGTGGAGTTCCCAAATACGAACATAGTCCACAACGTCCCAGGACTACCAAACTCGTCAGTGACTCATTGAGGAGGGTAATCCATCTGGACTGATCCGTACTGGCCACAACCAGCACACTCCACCGGCACACTCGCCAACCCGAGCCACAACTCAAGGTTCCTCGTGTTCATCCGCTATCTCGAGCCACCACTCAAGGAAGTCATTCCGGGCCACAACCCATAGAATGCCACGTGCTTATCCCTATCCTGAGCCACAACTCAAAGATACGTTCCGGGCCACGACCCATGGAACTCCAGCAAGCTCACGCACCTGGACATCATCCTGCTCCAGCACATGACTAGGATCTGCCACGTACTTCCTCAGTTGTGAAACATGGAAGACATTGTGCAGATTTGTCAGGTGTGGTGGCAAGGCAATCTCGTATGCGACTGGTCCGATCCTTCTCGTAATCTGATACGGGCTAATGAACCGAGGAGTCAACTTCCTCGATTTCAGAGCTCTCCCAATACCGGCTGTAGGTGTAACCCTGAGGAACACATGGTCACCAGCCTCGAACTCGAGTGGCCTCCTTCTCTTATCGGCGTAGGATTTCTGCCGACTCTGGGTTGTTCGCATCCGATCCTGTATCACTCTTACCCTCTCGGTAGTCTGCTGTAAGAACTCTAGCCCTAGCACCACAGATTCTCCATCCTGCTGCCAACACAGCGGAGTTCTGCATCTCCTACCATACAATGCCTCATACGGTGCCATCCCAATCCTGGAATGGTAGCTATTATTGTACGTTAACTCCATCAAGGGCAACATATCACTCCACGTACCCAAGTGATCCAACACACAAGTCCTCAGTAGATCCTCCAGTGACTGTATGGTTCTCTCAGACTGCCCATCAGTCTGAGGGTGATATGTCGAGCTCATCCTCAGTTGCGTACCTAAGGCATTCTGCAAGGACTGCCAAAACCTGGAAGTGAACCTCGGATCCCTATCCGACACAATACTCGCTGGCACACCATGAAGTCTAACGATCTCCCTGACATATAACTCTGCCAGCTTATCTAATGTCATCTTCTGATTGATTGGTAGGAAATGAGCACACTTCGTCAATCTGTCTACAATAACCCAGATCGAGTCATGTCCTCTCATAGACCGTGGCAAGTGCGTGACAAAATCCATGGAAATGTTGTCCCATTTCCACTAGGGAATGTCAAGAGGCTCCAACGTACCACCCAGCCTCTGGTGCTCAGTTTTCGCCTTTTTGCATACTAAACAAGAAGCAACATAGTCAGCCACGTCACAATCTGCCTAACTCACTCACAATATGCTGCAGTTCTTGATCTTTACCCTGTTCCTCCCTGACCTCATTCAAGAACTCATTGGTGATTTGCAACATAGTGCACCGTTTGTGATCAACACCTGTGTACAGATTCAAGTTCATATCTCGCAGTTTCTCTATAAGCTCCAACTCCTTCATCATCATAGCAGACATATGAACTCTCTTCCGACTCAGAGCATCAGCAACTACATTGGCTTTACCTGGATGGTATAGAAGCTCAAAATCATAATCTTTTAAGTACTCCATCCAACGCCTCTGTCTCATATTTAGCTCTTTCTGATCAAATAAGTACTTCAAACTTTTATGATCACTGAACACTTGAAACTGCGAACCATACAAGTAATGCCTCCATGTCTTGGGAGCAAAAACTACCGCAGCCAACTCCAAATCATGCATAGGGTAGTTCTTTTCATGCACCTTCAGCTGGCGAGATGCATAAGCAACAGGTCGTTTCTCCTGCATCAACACACACCCCAAACCCTGGTATGAAGCATCACAGTACATTTCAAACCTCTTGGCTGTATCTGGGATAGCTAAGATAGGTGCAGTGGTCAATCTCCTCTTCATATCCTCAAAACAGACCTCGCACTCGTCTGTCCAAGAAAAGGGCTGGTCCTTCCTGGTGAGTTGAGTCAATGGACTCACCATCTTGGAGAACCCTTCTACAAAGCGCCTGTAATACCCTACTAGGCCCAAGAAGCTTCTCACCTCAGTCATAGTTTGCGGCCTTTCCCACTTCAACACCATTTCAATCTTTGCTGGATCCACCGAGATTCCTTGAGCTGAGATTACATGGCCCAAGAACTGCACCTCATCAAGCCAAAACTCACACTTCGATAACTTCCCATAAAGCTTATGCTCTCTAAGCACCTCCAATACCACTCGCAGATGATTTGCATGTTCCTCTTTACTCTCAGAATATATCAGTATGTCGTCAATGAATACAACGACAAACTGATCCAGATACGGCCAAAATATCCTATTCATGTAGTCCATGAATATAGCAGGTGCATTCGTCACTCCAAATGGCATCACCACATACTCATAGTGGCCGTAGCGTGACCTGAATGCAGTCTTCTGCACATCCTATGGTTTGACTAAGATCTGATGGTATCCAGACCTCAAGTCAATCTTAGAGAACACAACTGCTCCCCTTAACTGATCCAGCAGATCATCAATCCTCGGCAACGAGTACTTATTCTTAATTGTTAACTTATTCAGTTGCCGGTAGTCAACACACAACCTGGAACTGCCATCCTTCTTTTGCACAAGTAATACCGGCGCCCCCCATGGCGATGCACTCGGCCTGATAAAGTTCTTCTCAAGCAAATCCTCAATCTGCTTCTTCAACTCTGCCAACTCAGCTAGTGCCATCCGATATGGTGCCATAGATACTAGGTCAGCCCCAGGGATGAGATCAATGGTGAAATCCACATCCCTGCTTGGTGGCAACTCTGGGATTTCGTTAGGGAAGACATCTGCGTATTCGTCTACCACAGGAATCAGACTAATCTTCTCTACAGTACTCTTCTTCTTCGTCTGAGCTACTATCATAAAACATGTAGCCCCTGCCTCAATCTCTTTCTTTGCCTGATTGGATGATATCAATTCCAGTCCTTCTGCATTTGGGAACACCACCATGCGTTGCCCACAATCAATCACCACATGGTTGCTGGCCAACCAATCCATACCCAGAATCACATCTAACCCCTCTATTGGTAAGCAGATGAGATTAACCTTGAACCTGCGACCTGCCACCTCTATAGGGCATCCCACACAAACAAACATGGTGGATACCTCTTCAGACACTGGTGTCGCAACTATCAACTTGCACGCCAGCTCTCGCATCACTAGACCGAGCCTCCTCACACATTCATGGGATACGAATGAATGGGTAGCTCCTGAGTCATACAACACAACAACTTCATGGTCAAATAATAAGCAAGTGGTCTGTACTAAGTTACCTGACTGGGCGGCCTCAGTAGTCGTCAAGGCAAAAACACGACCAGGGGCTCTAGGTCGATCCCCTACTGGTTTCTTCGCTGGTGCACCTCCAGCTGTTTTCTTATTCGGGCAGTGTTGTGCAAAATGGCCCGTCTGGTCACAAACGTAGCACTTGCCAGTGCTACCACCACCACCACCACCACTGGAACTGCCTGAGGGTTTTGGACAATCCCTCCGATAATGCTCCCCACCACAGTTGTAGCACTGTAGTTTCTTAACCGAGCTCTGTGGCCTATCATACGGCTTCTTCTGCTGCCGTGAATCAGAGGTAGTCTTCTGTGGTAAAGCCCCTTTGCTGCGCCCCATCTCCAGCTGCTCTACAACCTTGGCCTGCTCCACCAAAACTGGGAACTCCCTGATCCGGAGAGGTACAATAAAGCAGCAGAGCTCGTGTTTCAGCCCGCCCCCATATTTTCGGCATCTCCACTCCTCGATAACAGTAGGTGTGTAGAACCTAGCCAAATACTCAAATCTGTCTATGTATGCCTGCACAGTCAGGTTCCCCTGCTGGAACGTGAGGAATTCTGCCTCCCTCTCATGCCTGGCACTAGCTAGAAAATATTTCTCCAGAAATCTCTCCGTGAAGGAAGTCCATGTAACCTCCTCTCCCCTGGTCTGCATGAGCTGCTGCATGCCTGCCCACCAGTATTCTGCATCGGCTATCAACAAAAAGGATATGAATGAGAGTTTCTAGGCGTCTGTGCAATCAATCACCCGACAGATTTTCTCGCACTCTTTAAGCCAAGCATCGGCTTCATCTGGAGAAGATTTGCCCGCAAATTTTGAGGGCTTATGCCTCATAAAATCCTCCATAGACACCGGACGTGTGGGTTCTACCACGGCTCGAGGTTGCGCTGCAATGGGCTGCATCACATCTACCATCCGATGTATCGCCTGCGCGATCTCGTCAACCCCATCATTATTCCTCCTCCTCCTATTTGCCATAGCTTGAGCACGCCACATATAACTGTTCACATCAAACAGCTTGGTTAAAACTTCATACTAAAAGTCAGATAACAAGCAATGATCAAAATGATCTCACAAGCACACACACGGTAAGCTCACTCCCCATAGACCCCAAAAATCATTTTGAAAACAAAGCTCTGATACCAAATGTAACATCTCGTCCGGATATTACGAATTTAATTAAATAAAAAGAAATAATACATCAGCATCATTTATTTCTTTAATAAATATAATAACATCGCAGTTAAAATTACCTCATTTCCCAAAGCGCGGGAAATTTAAGTATTTATTTCATATATCGATAATGAAAATTAAGACAAATATTCGTCAATTATAAAATAAAAAGTCCAAGGACATAAATGTTTACAACTGATTCAAAATCATAGAAATAAAAATCCCAAGCTATCCCATCTCCGTAGCTAAGCCTCACAAGCTCCACCTGCATCATCACCTGCTCATGTGTACCGCGTACGGGATCATTGCCAAACACAAACAGATAGGGTGAGCTAACAGCTAAAACATACAAGAATATATATATACACATACATGTTTAACCAGTACAAATAATATAACAACAACACTAATTCTTTCTTTATACGGCATGGCCACCACCATATCAAGTATCCTTTATTTTCCCATAGAGTCTCATTATATTTCCATCACACAGCCACCACCATGTACACCGATACACCTAATGGAAGTCACGTTACTTTCCCTCCATATGGCCACCACCATGTATATTAAGTACATCAGGGAACCTCGCTCCATTTCTTTCACATGGCTACACCCATGTTAATAGTCTTCTACTTCTCCTATTAGGTATCTCGAAGTGCCTTGTTGCCACACCTATCGGCCACAACCGATAGAGCACGTGCGGAAACCATGCTACGGATCACACACCGTAACGCCAGGTGGAGTTTCCAAATACGAACATAGTCTGCAACGTCCCAAGACTACCAAACTCATCAGTGACTCACTAAGGAGGGCAATCCATCTGGACCAATCCGTACTGGCCACAACCAGCACACTCCACCAGCACACTCGCCAACCCGAGCCACAACTCAAGGTTCCTCATGTTCATCCGCTATCCCGAGCCACCACTCAAGGAAGTCATTCCGGGCCACAACCCATAGAATGCCACGTGCTTATCCTTATCCTGAGCCACAACTCAAAGATATGTTCCGGGCCACGACCCATGGAACTCCAGCAAGCTCACCATCAAGATATCTTAGGAACATTGTAGATCCCCCATCATCACTCAAACTCCAATCAATCCAATACTGCAATAATTTTTCTTCTGGACTTATCATCCATCCACCTCTAGGCTTAAACATCCAACTCTCGCCTAAGCATTCCAGTTCATTTCGTTCAGGCTAGGTTACCTCGCCTGAGCGAGCATCATACATGAAACCAACCACGAACCCTCGCTTAGGCGAGTGACACTCGCTTGGGCGAGATCACGTTTCGCCTAAGACTCTAATCCCTCGCTTGAGCTGTGTGGTAAACCTCCATTAGAACGCGATTCGAATTCTCGCTTAGGCGAGAGGCTCTCGCCTGATTGAGACACATCTTCGCCTAAACAACAAACCCCGCCTACACAAGATGTGCAACCAACACACTCAAGGCACGTACGGATTCTCGCCTGGGCGAGTCACCCTCGCTTAAGCGAGATGGTCTGTCACCCAAGAACAAATCACCTCGCCTGAGCGAACTGCTCGAGCAGAGAGAGGTTTAAGAGTTCCTGCATGTCTCACCTAGGCGAGCCTAACTCGCCTGAGCGAGAATTGCAGGTTTTGGCACTGATTCACGCACGCACCCACTGTTCCAAAGACCCAAAATACCACTCACACTTACCATTTCATTCAACACCAATTCATTTAACTTATGCACATATTTGAACTCGAAATTATGCCCCAACAACACAACTTTGCACAATTGTAATATATACAGTCCATAACCCCAAACCACTCATGCATTTAGGCCAACATTCAATATAACAGTACCCAAACCCAAACCCTTAATTTCCTCATATGCAAACGACAATTCAGAACCCAATTCATCACAGATCATGCAAAACAACATCATAAGCATAGAAATTCGGCTTAGCTCCCCTAACCTGAAACTTCCCCGCTTTAAGCTTGAAATTAAAGGATTTCCTTTGATCACCAAGGGCTGACAGTACCACCACGTTCGTTTACCCTCTCTACTTCACTCCCAATTCTCCTTTCACTCTCAAATTTCGTCCTCCCTCTAGAGCTCTTAGAAAAACAACTTTCCAAACCCTATTCTCCTCTCAAAAAGTGGCTTTTATAGGTCTTAATATTTGGTAAATTAAAAAAAAACGTGAATATGATTTAATTTGGGTTTTTATTGCTTTTCAAGGCTATGACTTGATTGTTTCTCAGCCCTTTAGTTGCCCACTTTCTGCTAGGTTTCTCCACCTATTCATATTCAGCCCACAGCTAAAGTTTAAGCCAAAAAGAGTTAAATTTGACTCACCAAGGTTTGAACCCATGACCTTCCTAATGCCAAGTCAAAGCTAACCACCAGGCCAACTTATGTTTCTTGCTACCACACACAATTCAAGCATTATCTCATACAAAATGGGGCGCAACATACCATTAAAACAATAATAACAAAACTAAACACAATTGGCATCCATAAGACTCGAACCCAAGTCCTCTCACACAAATCAAAGTACTCTCGACCACATGAGCTAGCACTTTTCCATGTCATACAGAACATAATTTAATGTCATAAATGCACTAGCCTCCCGCATTTATTAATTAATTATTAATTTAATTAATTAAATTCGCGGGTCTTACATTACCCCCACCTTTAAAATTTTTCGTCCTCAAAAAAGAGAACTTACCAGCGAAAAGATGAGGATAAGTCCTCCTCATGACATCCTCCATCTCCCATGTCATTTCCTGAGTTGCCTCATCCCAGAGCACCTTCACCATTCTGATCTCCTTCCCTCTGAGCTGCTTCACTTGAGAATCCAAGATTCTCATTGGTCCAACTCCCATAGTTAGATCCTCACGCACCTGGACGTCATCCTGCTCCAGCACATGACTAGGATCTGCCACGTACTTCCTCAACTGTGAAACATGGAAGACATTGTGCAGATCCTCTCGCCTGGGCGAGCCATACCATCACTCAAATTAACCCACACCTCGCCTGAACGAGGATTCAATCAAACCAACATCAATCCTCATCGCGACCTCGCTTAGGCGAGCCATTCTCGCCTAAGCGAGCATGCCTGTCGCTCAAAACCACAATAACTTCTCGCCTGGGCGAGAAGTCGTGCTTAAATCATCCAAGATTCCTCGTAACCCCGCCTAGGCGAGCCAATCTTGCCTAAGCGAGACTGTATTTCGCTCAAACCCAACCCTGATCGCTTGAGCGAATTGCTCGAGTATGATCACTGAATGGACTCCTGCAACTCTCGCCTAGGCGAGAAGGAGTCGCTTGGGCGAAACGTGCAGAGTTTCGCCACTGCTCGTGCATCAGAAACACCAAACCAATACTAATTTGTGATACATTCATATTCCTTATCTCTAATTCATCAATCAAGCCATAAAACACACTGCAAACACAATTTGGACCCTCAAGACGCAGTGGTGAGCATAAACCAAATTAATAGTACCCAAAACCCTCATCTAATTCATACAACTGAATAGCATGACTTTGCCCACAATCTCAATCAACCAAATTCTGGATCACATCAAATACCACACAAATTTCCCAATCAAACAGAAACCAATTGAGGGCAAAACACAACAAACATACAGTATTGAAATACACACAAGTTCAGCACCCCTAACCTGGAATTATTGATCAAAATTGAGAGAGACGAATAACCCTTGATTCACAATTGCCTTTTGCTTCAGCCCTTGCACCCCCAATTCAACCTCTCACTCTCTAAATTTCGCTCTACTCCCAAGCCAGAACAAACTAAAGTGAAGAAAACCCTTCTTTCTCCCAGATTCTACCTTTTATAGGTCTCCTAATATTGGTCCAAAACTAAAACAAAAAATTGGGCTTTTTAGTGTGTTTAATTCTCATTTAGGGGTCATTATAGGATGTTTTCCAGCCCCTCTTGGCTCCCCCTTCTAGGTTTTCTTTTGCCCTCTCATATTCCCTCCAGAACTACACTTTTAAAAAATAAAATTCCAATTTCATTCCCAACCAAGTTTGAACCCATGACAACTTAGTCACCATTCATGATAAGCTTACAATACCAATTCCATACTCATACATATTATTAAAAATCGATAATAAAACAACAACACATAATTGGCATACCATAGGACTCGAACCCAAGTCCTCTCACACGATCAAAGTACTCTCAACCACTTGAGCTAGCACTTTTCCACATCACATCAAACAATAATTAATGTCATAAAGGCTCTTTCTACCCGCATTTATTAATTAATTAATTATTTAATTAATTAATTTTCACGGGTCTTACATATAGTCCTATAATTTATAAGACTATATTAATATACTTTATACATTGGTTTATTTGTTTTGAACACTAAGGTGAAACATCCTTTTTAATTAGTTTTAAGCTGCAAAAAGTTGGGATTTTAGGAGAAAATCAACTTAGTTCTTCATTCTGGTAGTGTTGAGGTTCAAAGATATGTAAATACAAACGATTTTAGGAGAAGTGTCATTAGATATAGTCATATGACCATATCTAGTGATTTTCTTAGATTGGTAAAAGAGAAGCAGATGGCAGATCCTAGGTTGTAGGAAACAATGATGATTTGGCACCGAGCAAGCTAAAAAAGAAAGAGGAGACCACGAATATGTGTAAAGACGACGAATCTCTCGTGGGAGGTTAAGATGGAGTAGAGTTTAAGGATCAATCAGGTAGGCTGATGTTTCCTAAGTAGATGGAGAAAAGAATCTATGGACAAAATTGAGGTGGCATAAATGTTTCATACTAGGTTCAATAGTCAAAAAGAGATGATTAGATATTTTCAATTGGTAGTAGCATCAAAGTTGAGAATAACATGGATGTTTTAAGGAAAGTAGTTCACATGAGAAGAAGAATTGATCTTGGGATGAGGTAGAGGAATTCAAGTATTGAAAGATAAAGCGCATCGTTAAACTTGATCTTGTAAGAATGGAAAAAACTAGTGAAGAAAGAGCACAATAAAGGAGAAGAAAAGTATGAAGTAGATGAGGTGGTGTTCACGATAGTTGGTGCTAGAACAGTTAGCGCAAATGATCAGATTCAAGGATATAAGGCATAAAGGCGGTGCTTGGACTAAAGATTTTAGTTTCGCTTAGGGTTGCATACCTTTTGGTGTCGCTGGTATAGTAAATGAGTCATCGTTAACTACAAGGGTGAGTTGGAGCTTGAGTTGGCGGTTTTGCTACAAGTTGCAAACAAGTGAACATTTCTTTGGTGTGTTATGTCTTATGGTGATCAAAGGATTCAAACTCAAAGTCAATGTGAATCATTTCCTTTATAAAATTTGGAGTATAATCTTAAAGGTGACTTGGTTGCTTTCCAAGCTCTTTCTTATGGATTGTGATATCATAGGAAGAGATATTCCTTGTTTTAAAAAGGTGAGTAAGTGGTTCTGCATCAAGTGTGGAATAAGTTGAAAAGTGAAGACAATGTGTTTCATGTATGAGTGTTTATCTAGCAGAGGCCAATGAATAACAGTGTAAAGGATCTCAGTTGTGAATAAGTTTTTGGTTATGTTCCTAAGTAGATACTAGGACTATTACCTAGAAGAGGTGAGATTCACTATTGCATTGGTGTCTAAGTAGAACCAGTATCAATAGTTCAATATTAGATGGTTTCTGCTGAAAGTGTAGAGTAGAGACGATAGGTGGAGGAGTTGAGTGGTTAGTTGTAGTGTGTCACCGTAAGGATTACAATGTAACAATTTTTTAAGATAGTTAGGTGTAAGTGTGTTTACATGTGGTTAATCTTTTATGATGGATGGTTAGGATGAGTGGAAACATGTGGAAGGAAAGGGAGTTCTAACAGTGACTCTAAGCAAGGTTTTTCAAGCAGGTTGTTGTTGTTATCAAGGTTTTGAGGCAAGTTTCTCATGTATGAAGAGTTTCATCAGGATGTTGAAGAAAAGCAGAATTGGCGCTTCAATGTTGATCATTCTTGGCACAGATAAGTCTTTTAGGTCTTCTATGACTAAAACCCAGGTGTGAGGAGTGGTGCAACAAAATGATGGTGGGACATGTTTATCAATAGTGGGAGTCCGTGAAGAGAAGTATTGTTTTCTTACTCATGATCTGGTGGTTGATGCGATAACAAGTTCTCTAAACTAGCAAAGGTATCATTCGTATGTGGACTAGTTAAAGGTGTTCAGTGATCATCCAAAGCCATAAGTGTGAAGTTGCACAAAGGAAGTTGGACACGAAAAGTGGAAGATGAACATAACTATGGTTTCAAGATGGGATGCCAATATAGAAACGAGTAAGTGAAAAGGGATGCTTAACTAGAAAGGGGTTCAAGAACTTTGGTTTGATGAGCAAAAAGTAAGAGTTGAGGAAGTATAGGAATTTGAGCTGAGAAGTGGAGTGATGAAGATGTTTCATTAGTGTAGTCCTTTGACTATAATTAGTGAGTTTCTCAAAATGATTGGGGAAAAGGTAGTTGGACAAATCTTAGATTGAAGTGTATCATGGAACTGCTAGGCAATAATCAAACTGGTGGTTTCAAGTTGAGAAAAGATGTAGTTCTAAAGTTTCTTTGGAGACATGGTCATAAGTTAGTGGATTAGAGATGGAGTGCCATAGTGGATTTGGTAGTTGCATCAGTTAAAATCTTTAGTTTGAAAGTGGAATAACTTGGTTATGAACTTTGTTATCCTTGGTCAAAGTCAGTAAAGGAAGCAAGATGTTATAAGGATAGTTATGAATAATAGTGGCTAAGAGTATTAGCGTATGGTAGTAGGTTAGAAGTCCTGTGTGATCAAGTTAGTGGAGTGATGTTTCAAGAAAGGAATAGGGTGAAGTGAAGTGATAACTAACATGTTTAGGTTGAGATATGATACTATTTTTATACTTTGGTAAGAACCTACAAGAGATAGTGGAGAGCATATGAAAGGTGAGTCAACATATCATATCTTATTTGGTTGTTCAGACGTAAAGGATCTTTCAGGTTTGAGGTTTGGAGTTGAAAATTTTTTTTGAGAGTAGTGGCTAGATCAATCTGCATTATTGAACACTACATTGCTCAGCACAGAGGCAGAGTTTCCAATTAGTTGAGGTTTTGGGGTCATCAAGAAAGACACATATAGGTGGTTGTTATAAGAGAAAATGAAGAGAACATAGTTTTCTTCTACTTGATAAGTGAATTTTTTAAGATAAAATTTTTTCTTGTTAGAGAGAATGTAAAACCCCAAAAAATTGTATTTTAGAAGTGATAGTGGTTTAAAAATAGAGAGACTCGATTATTTTAATATTAAAAGGCTTTAATATAAATAAAATTGTTATAAACGAGTTTCATAATGTGAAAGCACATAATCTCTCTATAAACCACTTTTCTAGAGTTCTTTGACTTCTCCCTAGGACTTTTGTCTATCTGGTCATCTAATTGAAGAACCAAGATCATATGATTGATCCTCTCGGTGAGCTTTTCAAGTTGGACCGATCAGTTTCTTCGTTCGTGTAAGTTATGATTCTACCCTCTTTTTGGTTTATTTATGTTTTCTGTTGCATGTGAGCTAGGCGAGTCTTTACTCGTTGGGCGAGTCTTTACTCGCTGGGCGAGTCTTTACTCGTTGGGCGAGTCTTTACTCTCTGGGCGAGTCTTTACTCTTTGGGCGAGTCTTTACTCGCTGGGCGATTTAATTGTTCTATTTTCCTTTGGAGGTGTAGGGAGATAGTCGTTGGGTGACTGGTCTTTTGTTGGGCGAGAATGTACTTCTTGCTTAAGTAAGAAAACGTGTAATCTAAGCAAGAATATCAACATTTTTTTGGATATTGTTTGACTTTGATTTTGGTAATTTTTTTAATTTTGTTTGATTGTCTATTTAAAAGCTTTGTAACTATTATGAATGATGAGCATATGATATGAGATTGTTTGAATAAGATTGAGTTGAGATTAGTTGATGCTAATCCAAGGAGGATTAGTAGTGGTTATGGTAGTGTATGCATTGAAGTAGGGATTGTCTTGGCAGTTATCCTAACGCTCTAATAATAATTCAAATTCTAAATTAAATATGAATGTGGTATGTGGAGAGAGGAACAAGAGGTCCTAACCTGGAGTTTTTCCTTGACCAAAGGTGTTAACAGACTAACCTTGTATGTGGTAGAGTTTTACTCTTAATCTGTGTAAGACCCGCAAAATTTAAATAATTAAATAAATAATTATTTAATAAATGCGGGTAGTAGTAGCCTTTATGGCATTTAATGTTAATTGTTGTGACCTGGAAAAGTACTAGCTCAAATGGTTGAGAGTACTTGATTGTGTGAGAGGACTTGGGTTCAAGTCCTATGTATGCCAATTATGTATTGTTTGTTTGATTTATTATTAATTTTAATAATATGCATGATTATGTGAGTGATAACATAATTATAGAATATTAGGAATTATCACAAAACATGATTTGTTGAATTGGTTGTGCTTTGACTTTATGATTCCATGGTTGTGTGTTCAAACCTTGCTGAGAACAAAATTGATTTTTTATTTTTGCTAATATAATGATGACTTGAATGTGAAAGGGTGGAGAAAACCTTAGAAGCAATGGGCAGCCAAGGGAGCTGGCAAAAACAGCCATAATGGTAATTATAGATATTAAAAAGACCAATTTTCGTTTTTTGCCATTTACCACAATTAGGAACCATATAAAAAGGAAAATTTAGGTAATTAGGAGGGTTTTTGGAGTCTGAAACCTAGAGTAAAAAGAGAGCACGAGTTTTGGAGTGAAAAGTGACTTAGAGGGATTCAAGAGAGCTGAATTTGGAGAGCATAAGGTGAAGTCAATTTTGGGGCAAGAAGAGCTATCACCTTCATTGTTTTAAGCAGAGAAAAACCAGGTTAGGGGAGCTCTATTGTATGTAAAATTTTGATTGTTAATAAATTCGCCTATTCTGAAATATGCATGAATAAATGTATCCTTGTCATGATATTTCGTGCTCATTGTGGTGTGAATTGGGGGTTTGCTTGTTTTGATGTTGTATGATTAAACCCTCATAAGAGTCTATGGGAATAATGGGATTTTCTGTACTGTTTATGGATTAAGGTTCAATTTTGAATTTTACCGGTCAATTTGGGGTTCCAATTATGTTCATAATGCTTATACTCTGTGATGAATTGCTTGGTAAAGTTGAATGTGGTTTTGGGCGAATTGTTTGGTTTCTGAATGCATGACAGGGAGAATGTCTGTTATTCTCGCCCAAGCTAGCGAGGCTCGCCTAGGCGAGAATAACAGAAACGCAAAACCTAGTTTGTGCTCGAGCATCTCGCTCGGGCGAGAGCAGCTCGCCTTAGCGAGAAATCGAGTTATTGTGACGTTGTGCTCAAGGGTCTCGCTCAGGCAAGGAGTCCATGGTTTGGGCGACTGAGCAACTCACTCAGGCGAGAGGTACTCGCCTAAGCGAGAGATCGTGATAGGATGAGTGTGATGCTGCTTGTCTCGCCGCCTAGGCGAGAGACTTGGTGTGGGGCGAGGGACGATTTTGCCCAAGCGAGAAGGGCTCGCCTAAGCAAGACCTCGCGTTAAGTTCCTGTAGCACTCTCGCTCAAGTGAGGACGCTTAGCCTAAGTGAGACAGGCCTGGTCGCTTAAGCTAAGGCTCCTAGCCCAAGTGAGTTTCGTGCAGTTTGTGTGTATTGTTGTACGCATTTATGCGAATGTGGATCAGGAGATGTTGTGTCATGAGCGGGTAAGTTCATGGATGGTGGTTAACACGTGATGGTATGAGCGGGGAGGTTCATACCCAGTTACTCTCATGTGGGGATACGAGCGAGGTAGGTTCGTATGTTCCGTACTCACATTTGAGAGATGCTGTGTGCGGGGAAGTACGTAGCTGGTGGATCACATGTGTTGGACTATGGGCGGGCAGGTCTGTAGAGTAGGACTACGAGCGAAGAGGTTCGTAAAGGCAAGACCACGAGCGGGTAGGTTTGTGTGAGCATCATAAATTCTGAGTCTATGGTTAATCTTGTTATGTGAATTGAAGGTTGAAAAGCCTTGGGGTATTAAGGACTTGGCTAAGGTCTAACTATGATAATATAACTAGGTGTTTATATATTATTTAAGTTGTGTGATTTCTTATATTACTGAGCTCACCCTTTCTATTTGTGCTTGGAGTTGGTCGTGTAATTCTTTACACGGGAGCAGTTGATGATATAGGTGATGCTGCCAATGCATGAGACAAAGAGAGGGGATAGCTTAGGTTGGAGCTAGGAAATCTATTATGTCTTTTCTTTTGCCTTTTAGAATATTTTTGGAATTTGTAATAAGTTATTACACTAATATTGTTAAATTATGGCACCTCGGTAATTGGTTTTGAATTTTCCCGCGTTTGGGAATAATGAAAATATGAGGTTATTAAATAAATTGGTTATTTATTTAAATTAATTAAGTAATTTTCGGTAGAGACGTTACAATCTGTTGCTTTGTAGAGCATGAGATGCCACTACAAGCGAAAAATTGCCTGAATCTGACCTTAATGCATGTATCTGGATTAGTTGAGTCACAGAATATATATATATATATATATATA
>Ga0214544_1006048_pt1 | contig 22758 bp, 20 predicted proteins | sample CNSS3metaG_FD_160074 | JGI IMG/M metagenome (GOLD analysis project Ga0214544, IMG submission 160074) | Root nodule microbial communities from cowpea collected in UCLA plant growth center, Los Angeles, California, USA - CNSS3 | ecosystem: Host-associated > Plants > Roots > Nodule | place: USA...
TTTTTTTTTTTCTTTTCTCATATATATATATATATATATATATATATATATATATATATATATATATATATGTGAACATTGGATATGAAAATTAAAATCCAACATAAAAAATAAGTGACACTGACTCTTATTCATTGTTATTGTAAAAATATTGATATTAAAATTGTCTTATTTGCAATTTAAAAGGTATTGAATTATAATGAACTAAATTCATTTTTCGGATAAATATTGTGTCACTAATTTTTTTTTTCTTATGAAATGACATTTTTGTTCAAAATAATAATTTGCGATTTTTTGATTACAAAACATTTTCTCTGATTAATATTTCTTAAAAGTATAATAGGTACATATACTTTCAACTTCAGTTGACAATTTAGTATGTTTGAATATTTACTTTGATGCAAATCATTTAGCTTGAATTTTATGGTCTTCGATTAGCAAAGTATGTCTAAACTTGTTATGAATCGCATCATGGTCTAATGGAGAAGGACTAATGCATCACTTTGCGATAATTCTTTTAAAGTTATTAGTTTGTTTAAATAATGACCAAATTCTTTGTAAAATTGGTTGACCAAATTATATTTTGGTTTAATCAATCAATGAGCTTTAGTTTATTTTTATTTCAAGTTGTAATAATGACCTAATGCTTTTGGGTGACTTTAAGGTTGTCACAATTTCAGTTACAATCAGCTATTAAGTAGTGGGATCATTAATAACTTAAGTGGGATGTAATTACAATTTATGTCTTTTGTAATTTTAGTGGTTAAACATTCTATATAAGCTGAACCATTTTATGAATGAAGATAAGTTGAGTTTTATTCAGAAACATTAGAGTTCATATCTTCTATATTAGTGAGAGTGATTCTCCTAAGTTCTTGAGTGATTTAAGAATTCTTGAGTTTTATCAAAGGTCTTTCATCCCTTTGTGTGTTTAAACTCTTAGGCCTATCTTCTCTTCTTGAAAGTGTGACGTCTCTTAATTTTCACTCCATCTTCTTATAATTTCCATTTTTCTCGTTTTAAACAGTTTTTCAAATTCCTTGCTTGCTAGCATTCCAACCTAGATAGATCTGTAAAACGAATTTGCCGCTCCAAATTTACATAATTTGGTATTCAGAGCTTGGCTCTGGGTTTGGAATAGTAATGGAAGTTTACTATACAAAGTGTTTAATCAAAGGCCACACATGTTTAGTTGCATACGATTACAGAAGCGACAACAATGTTGTAAGCCAAAGATTGGTGGAAAAACTCCAATTACCAACAAGCTTTCATCTGAATCAAGCATGGATCAAATTCAGTACATGACAATGTGTGAAAGAAATATTATGTAATATCACTCCCATGGACTCTTGTCATCTTCTTTTGGGATGATCATGACTTCGTTTTAAAACACTCAATCTTGATGAACGTTCCATTTTTTTGAGGCATGAGGGACATAAAATTAAGTTGAAATTTATGACACAAAGACAAGTTAGTAAAGATCAACATAGGCTGAAGGAGAAAATAGAAAAAGAAAGAGTAGAAAAAGATGCAATAAAGAGTGAAGAAAGAAGGGGAAAGGTAGAAAAAGAGGACGAAAAATTTATTTGTCAATGATTTTTCTTCTACAATTTGTGATGTCATTTTACATGAACAAAAAGATAGGCATGTGAATTAAATACACCAACTTCCATGTTTGAAAAGGAAGCTTGTTCATAATGCTTTATTATGCATCCAGTCTGATGATGAAAAACAAAGTCTTCAAACACAATGCATGAAGTTATTTGTTGTTACATATGAATGTGCGGTAGTGTTGGCAAAAGAGGTGCTCCACGGATTGCAACCATTGGAAAGGAACAAATATGAATTTATTCAAGTTGTGTTTGATCCTGGAGGAAGAAGAATAGTTTCAAGTTGTGGAAAAATAAAGTCGTTCACAAGGACATAATAAACTTATATTAAAACTAGTAGTAAAATAAAGCCTTAAGATTCATGATGAATCTTCTCGAAGAAGGAGGGTATGATATGAATCACATCATGGCCCAAATGGAGAAGGGCAAATGCACCAATTTGCAACAATTTTTTTTTAAGTTATTAGTTTGTTTAAATAATGGCTCAATTCTTTGTAAAATTGGCTGACCAAATTATGTTTTGGTTTAATCAATTAATGGACTCTAGTTTAGTTCTATTTAGAGTTGTAATAATGACCCAATTGTAACTTAGTCATCAGCCTTTGGGGGACTAAGATGATGCATAGTTGAATGCTTTTGGGTTGCCACAATTTTAGTTACAATCAGTCATTAAGTAATGGAATCATTAATAGCTTAAGTGCAATGTAATTGCAATTTATGTGTCTTTTGTAATTTTAGTGATTAAAACTTTTACATAAGCTGAACCATTTATCAATAAAGATCAGTTGAGTTTTATTCAGAAACATCAGAGTTCATCTCTTCTATCTAAGTTAGAGTGATTCTCCTAAGTTTTTGAGTCATTCAAGAATCCCTGAGTTTTATCAAAGGTCCTTCTTCCCTTTTTGTATTTAAACTCTTAGGCTTATATTCCCTTCTTGAAAGTGTGACGTCTCTCAATTTCCCCTCCATCTTTTTATTAATTTCCATTTTTCTCGTTTTAAACAGTTTTCCAAATTTCTTGCTTGTTAACATTTCAACCTAGATAGATCCGTAAAACGAATCCATCACTCCAGAACTTAAATAACTTATTTTTTCTTTCCACTTACTAAATATAAAATGAACTCATTAGCTTGCTCTACAAATTCAAATGTTGGACATAATATTGCTCTATAAAAAAAACTTAGGAGACATCATATTAAAGAGGAATTGAGGCAACACAAATTCGTAAAAATTATTGTTTTAAATAAAAGATCTTGTAGTATATCAAGAATGTTCTCATCATTCCCATTTAATCCCATGTCTTTATCTCCAATTTTCAAAATATAAAACAAAAATATATTTCTTGCAATCCTACTATTTGATCTGTGACAGTATTTAATTTCATATTATTTGAAACTTTCAAGACTTTTTGCAATCTTTTAATAACTTTGAATAGTTTATTGTTGATGTGACAATATTATATATAAATAATTATTTTACAACATTTTGACTAATATCCTCCCTCAAAATAACAAAAAATATACGTAAAAATCGATGATAATAACATTCATCACATAAAAATTTATTAAAATAAAAAAAAATACAAATGATTGATGGATTTGAGGTATAAATATCAAAATTCACGCTAGTTTATTTGAAAACATTCATCACCTATGGACGTTTATTAAAAATTTGTATAATTTCAATTTGTAGCTTTATCTAAAATTTTGTTAAAATATTTAAACAAATAATTTATTGAGTTCAAATTATTGCAATATTATCTATCAACGCAAGTTTCATATTTCCTTAAAAGTAGATTATCTAGATTTATTTTTTCATTTAATATATATATATATATATATTAAATATATTATTCTCAAAAATTTATTTTTATAAACAAAATCTTGAAATAAATTGTAATAAACAAAAAAGAAAAGTATATAATCACTTGTTTAAACTTATTTTTAATCACTAATTGCAAAGGTCTGGCTAGCCCATTTATTTTCTTTTAGAAATCTCTTCAATTCCCTACTCTCCTTTTTTTCAGACTCTTCCCTCTTAGACACTATTCTCCTTCTTACTTTTAACTCAGTTGAGAACATTTTGTGAAATAGAGGCTGAATTTGGAATCACTGCTTTGTAATTCGCTGATTAGATATGAATAGTTCATTTCTCCAAGTAAGTTGAACACCAAATCTTCGTTGTCTTTTCCTTCTTTTCCAGTGTAGTTGCGTTGGTTCTGTCTTGGGTTCTTCCTTAAAGCTTCATTCTCGTCCCTGTACTTATTTTTTTTTTCAGCTCTTTAGTTTGTTTTTGGAGCTGTGGTGTTCCTTAGGGCTTTTTTCTCCCCACAGATTCGCTTCCAGTTTCGAGATAAGGGAAGCTAGAGTTTTCAAATGCTTTCGAAATGTATGATTATTTTTGCTCTAATTCGTGTTTTAAATTGTTGAATGATGCGTGTGATTGTATAGAAATGAACTGGATGTTGTTTGGCCTTTTTCTGGTTTTGCATGCAGGAGCATGTGAGAATTTGCTATTCTCGCCCAGGCGAGAAACCTCTAGCCCAAACGAGTAAATAATTTCCCCTTTACTTCTGCGCAAGTTGTCGCTCAAGCGAGAATTCTCACCCAAGCAAATACAGTCTCGTCTAAGCGAGAAAGTCTAGCTTAAGCGAGAACTCGTAGATGTGCATTGTACCTTCTATTTGAGTTCTCGTTTAGGCGAGGAGATCCTAGCTTAAGCGAGAGGTCCTAATCGCTTGAGCGAGACCTCCTAGCTTAAGTGAGAATGTGGCAGATTGGTTTAAATTCTCTGATTTCATCTGTGGTTGGTTGAGTTACTTTTAAAAGTATGAAACATGTGATTATGCATGTATGATGAGATATTGTGGACTGTATTTAATGTGTTCAACATGAAATGATAATGTTATGAGATAACATGTGAAATATGTGTGAGAATTTCATGGAGAAATCCCTTGGGTGATAAAGTAGTGTGTGTGATGACTTACGGATTCAAGTAAGGTTGCATTGTGACACTCTAATGAATCATTCAAACTCATTTAGAGTAGACTGGTTCATGTGGTGAAAGTAGTAGAGGTCCTAGTCTATGACAAAATAATGACCTTAAATAATCATGGACTAACCTTGTGTGTAGTAAGGTGAATCCGATTTCATTATATGTATCCGTATAATCGAGGTAGCGGGTCTTGTATTGTTTGTTAGCACATGTTGTTTGTGCTCATAATCTGTTTATTTGTCTATTAAAATTATTTTTTTCTCTAACTTATCATTTTCTTATTTGTGCTTTGGTTTCTTGTAGTGTTTTCCTCTTTGTAATGATCACCAAACCAATGTTGGTGTGAGCAGATGTAGAGACTCCTGGTGATCGTACAGATGGTGGAGATACTATTGTTTAGACTAGATTTTAGTTACTGCTCTTTTGAGCATCTTTTGGAAAACTAATCTTTGTAATTCTTTGTTCTATGAGCAATCTTTTGTCAAACTGTTTTATGTTTAAGTTGTATTTATGACATTTGTTTTTGTGTCCATGATACTTCTAATTCAGTTTCAATGATATCCGTAAAAGGTTGATTCTGATATACTTTCTGTTGTGACTCCATTTTATTATAATACGTGATGTTTTGTTTATTAGATTTCTTTATTAAATGGGATGTCAAACTAATTGTATATAAATAAAGTTGATTTAAATATTTTGTCTTTTTTATATAGAAATTTATCCGGTAAAACATTCATGTAAATATAAATGTTCCTATTTTGTTATATGAAAACAATTTTTATATTTTTATGTATATATTATTTGATAAATTAAATCTAAATCTTACTTTGTAGTTTCAAAAAAATTGTTTATCTATTTTAAAATAAAATTAAAAAATTATATAAACTAATTAATAGAAATTAAAAATACTACAATAAAAATATAAAATAAATATCATCTGATTTTTAGTTGTTCATTCTATTTTTTATTTGTATATTTTATTCATATAATTTTATGAAAATGCAACAAATTTAATTCAAATATATATATATATATATAGAGAGAGAGAGGAGTTCATATTTGTGCATGACATTGTAAAAATATAATAAAAAAATTAATTAAAGTTATTTTAATATAATATTTTAAATACAGTAATTAAATCCAATATAAATCTTCATAAATTGAATAACATTTGTATATATTATAAAAATAAATTTTCCTATATTTTCTTTCATATGAAAATAAAATAAATGACTTAGAATTATAGTATTAAAATAATTAAATTAATAATTATTTTATACTATTAGTCTGTACATAATCTACTCTCAATTAGATAGAACATATATAACTTAATATTGATTTATTGATATTCTCAAAAGATAAAAATATTAAAGAAGTTCCATTTCTCCAACTTGAATGGAAACTAAAATGAAAGTCATAAAAAAGAACAAATATATAGAAAAATGTTGGAAGAATTTCAATATGTTGGAAGAATTTGGTATGGTGGTTTAGAAAGTTAGTTGCGAGGCTTCACATTCGTACGAAAAGCTTGGATAAAATACACACATGCTTTATTTTACATTTTTGTTTTGACTCAAACCATTCATCATTGTGTATTTGTACTTCTTTTATTTATTTTTTTATTAAAGTCAAACTGGGATTATTTGCTGCATCTTTAAAGTTGATCACCAAAATAACAAACTACAAAGATAGTGTGACCAAAAACACATTAGAAAAGAGAACGAGTAACTGCAACGACAACATGGAGAGGTTTACCCAATCCAACCCACATCCACGTATAACCAAAGACAGTTTTTGAGTTCCAAAGTTCCAATGTTCTTATGAAATGACATTAATCTCCCTTCCTATTCCATCAAGGACCTCAACGAGGATAGCACGTGAACACACGCGAAAACTAAACGACTTGTCGTTTTTAAGGTTGTGTGGTAGCAGACAACTGCATGCAGAAAGCACGCGTGGTTTGAGGAGCGTAGTGGTTGTGTGTTCGTAGAAAACTGCATATACTCACCCACTAACGCCACGTAGGTTATGTAGTTTGTTGCATTGCAGGATCAAGTTGAAGCTTTAAAAGCCTGTCAAGTCTCAACCGTTTCAGAATAAAGTAGCAAAACTGAACTGTCTTCGTAAAATCAACCGCTACAACAAAGCTTTTTACTCTTCTCTATGTCCATGGCTACTATGCATGATGATGGTGAAGTGGGTTTTGAAGAAGGAATGCTCTGGTTACCCTCTCATGTTCTGGACGAGGCATGCGGCACAAAGGTTATTTTTTCTGTTCTTCATCATTTTTTCTTTTTCTCTTCTTTTAGTGTTCGAATTCAACGACTGGGTTGACATCAGTTCAAGTGCCTTGCTTTCTACTTCTGGATTTCATTTACAGTTTACAGTGTAATTTATTGTAATTGCCAGTAAGTTACTCATGTACTTCAATTTTTCTGCAGGAATGTATGAGGAACAGATATCAGAAGATCCAAAACCATCAGCAAATGCGACATCTTGGTCCTCAGGAATCATCAGGAGAACCAAAATTGCAGGTAAATGTTTTACTTAATTGCATCCATTGAATCCATCTTTTGTTGTGGTTGGTGGGTCCACGAGACAGAGTCTGCAACACTCGATACACACGATATTTTTTTTTTTTTTTTCTGTGTGAAAATTGGTATGAAAATGAAGGTATAGGTATGAATTGAACTAATGATATGATCATTAGACAGATTAACATGAAGGTCTAAAGATTGATTAGGTTGTAGCATGGTACTTTAAAAGAAATGTAATAGGTACATGTGTTCCACTTGTCCTACAAGTAACATCTGATTAATCAAACAATACCCTCATATTCAGGGAATTTGACTAGCTATATTTATGATTTAAAGATTTGGCCATTTGCATTATAGGCTCCTTTTTCATTTTAATTTCTTTCTAAAAAATTACTTGAATTTCTTTAAGAAAAGTTGAAATCGAAAGGATACACATAAAGGTTAGGCAAACCTACACAAACAGTAACTTTAGTTAGTGGCTTACCAGAAAGTTCTGAAGCATATATGCAACAAAACATTAAATTAGTATATGTCATGTGAATATGCACGCACACACTGGTTCTAGTGTATGGAATTTGGAGGGTGTGTGACTGTGACTAAAAAATCAGAAAGACAAGCTAATTTTGGAATGTCAAAAGGGGTGAAACATTAAAAGAAATAAGATTTGGTATCTATTCATATATAGATAATTTGGTCCTACACATTCATTGAATGTACTTCACTACTGTAGATTAACAATTTTATTTTCATACACCTAATAGTTTCTTTCTCTGTTTGTTTTCTTTTGAAATGTCTTTTCCAGTACACAAAATCTACCTCAAGATCTTTGCATACAAGGCCAAAACTTGTCAATGGTGGACCAGGAATGCGAGTTATTTTCTTGGGATCCAAGCAAAGATCCTGTGGCACTGGTGTATTCTTACCACAAAGTGCAGGCACAAATTTCCAACCAAGCAAAAGACCAGGTTTGAGAACTTGTATTTCCTCCAAAAATATGTTTACTTGACAACAAATGTATGCATATGTATCGAATTATAACATGAAACAACATGGTCAAAGTCAATGTTGCAGAATTGGACTATGAATGTTTCCACTTGTCTAATTCAGATTTATTCACACTCCTAATTGTTTTGCAGCTTGTGCTCCTGTTTTCCTTCCGGCCCGAGTTGTTCAAGCTCTAAATCTTAATGTGCATGCATTAGGTGTGCAGGTTTCACCACCTCAAGGTCTTGAATCCAACTTTTTAATTCATTGATTTTTATTTCATACACTCATTCAATATTTATTATTCAATTACAGTATTAAATTTTTTTTTTCACGCGTGATATTGTTGAGAGAAAGGTTAATTAACTCTGACCTTTCATCTGGTTACAGTTCAGAGATATAACCCTATGATATGCAGAGAGGCATGCAACAAGAACTCACTAGAAAAGAGAAGTGATCAGAAAGATGCATCCAAGCAATGTAGTTTTATTTCTCAGAATCGAAGTTCTTCTCGAGAGATATTTCTCCCAAAGGAATGGACTTACTAGCTGGCTTTTCATTTGCAATTGAGAAGCAAACAAAGGGGAGCTAGCAAGAGATTGTACATAAAAAATAATAACAAAATGCATGAAAATCATGCATTATGCAGAAAGGGGAATGGTTTAAAACTTTAATTTTTGTTGCTGGTTGAACTGTTAGATTGTTGATCGTGTGTTGATTTGAAATAATAGCATCCCAAGTCTCACCAGGGTGATGTTTGTAATTGCATTCTTCAGTTTTAATATAGTTTTAAGTCCTAGCATTATATTTTATGGATTAATGGATGTGAATGCTATTAAAATATTTATATTGATTTCAGAAGTTTTTTTTTTTTTCTTTGACACTCTTTTTTAAGGGTATCTGATATTGAACTTGAAAGAGTATATTTCAATCAAATCAAGGATTGAGAGCAGAATCACAGAATTAACACAGGGAAAGGGTGGATCTGGGGAACCCCTTCTGTGAACAGAGATGCAGTTGGACTACACGTCTTTAAGAGTTTTGTTTCAGTGCAAAATAATATTAACAAAAAATCATCCTTAGCAATAGTACTGTGTACCTATAATTTATAACTATATAAAATAATAGAGAGAAACAAAAGATAAATGTTGTTTCGGTTTACATATTTTTTATTTTATCTATGTAACTATTTTATAACTATTATTTTAACCTTATTATACTCTCTAAATCATTCACATCCTCTAATACTACGTCAAATAATAAACATAGGTTTTGTTGGGTCTAACGTAGTTAATTATACATGAATGCACTTATAATGGTTTATACGTGAAACTATCTATTCTTAAACTGGAACGTGTCCAGTATGTTTTAAAACATTTCATATTACAATTATATCACATAACACTTCCAATAATTTTATATGTATGAGATCAATAAATAATAGAGCACTACATGATGATAATAATAATAATAACATGCGTTTGAAAACATATAAATAATGTATTGTTTAGAACTGTCTTACTTGTTGGAGAATTTTTTTTTGGAAATACTCAATTGAAAGTTTGGATTTAGATTATAAATAAATCTAAAAAAGCAAATTTCAGTGTATTTGTCTAAAGACATGCATTATAAACACACTAATGCAACAAATACTTTCTATCCGATTAAAAAAGTCTGTTCTATGCTCATTTTAGAATCGACGTAAATACATCCAACATAAATTTTTTTTCATTTTCTATGTAAATTCTAGAGCCGTCATAAGAAAAGTCACTTTCTATGCTGGTTCTAGCCACAACCAACATAGAAAATGTCACTTTCTCGATAGGTACCAACTCACATGATTCTTTGACCGCAACAATTTCGCAAAGGTGTACCAGGTGTTATCCCTCGTGGCCGTGAAGGTCATCAACAAGTCCAAGACGATTGATGTCACCATGGAGCCTCGTATCATGCCACTAGTGCAGAATTGCATTTTTACCTCGCCTTATAGGTCTCGGTTGGCAAGGAACCGAAGCATATAACGACGCGATGACATTTTTACAATTCCAGGCAACTTTTATGCCTCGGTTCAAGAAAAACCCGAAGCCAAAAGGGGTTATAGGCTTCAGTTCAAAAAAAACCGGTGCCAAAAGGTGCTTATATGCTTCGGTTGAACAGACCCGAAGCCAAAAACGTGGTTAGAAATTTCAAAAATGCCACTAGCTATTACGTCTTTGGCCTCGGGTGGCACTGAACTGGGGCCAAATAGGGCTATATGCCTTGGTTATTAATTGAACCGAGGCCATATAGTTTAATTAGGGCACAAAAACGCGAACTCCTCTACTTCTTCCTCGCGCGCCGCTGCATGTTCTCCATCTCTCTGTGTCTCACTAGTCTTCTGGATCCCCTCTCCCTTTCACCTCACACATGAACAAAGCAAACATCACCACCCATCTATGCCGCACCCATTCTGACCGGTGATGAACCCTAGCGACAACACTGGCCACCACTGCGACGCGAAAACAGGGCACCAGATCTGCAACGCGGCGACGCGATCCACCATGGCAGCACCTTTCGCGAGATCGCCATCGCGCTCCACTAGAGGAACCACCGTCGAGATCTCCGCCGCTACAGAAAGCCACCGTCACCGCAACAGAGGTTGTGCGACTGCACCGTCACCGGACCTGATCGAACCTTAGGACCCAAATCGCGAGCCCCAATCGCGGATCCAGATCGTCACCGTTGAGACGAAGAAATCGTTCTCGTCGTTCGTCGCAGTGGATGCGCTGGTTCAAGCGAGTTGCAAGCATGGTGGTTGCGTGAATCTGTGGTGATCGGAGAGTTTGGTCCGCGTGCAGGTTGCTTCGTTATGGTGGCGGCTTGCTTGAGCATGGTGGTGCTGCTGCCATGAATGGTGCGCGAGGAAGCAGGTAACAGAGGAGCGTGCTGTGCCGCAAAAAATTTAATTAAAAAAAATATTTTTACCGTATGGCTTCGGTTCTCGTGGACCAGAGGCAGAAAAGGAACCCTATGGCTCCGATTCATTTAGAACCGAGGCATAAAAGGGACTCTATGGCTTCGGGTAACAACCGAGGCCCAAAGGGGGTACCTTTTGGCCTCACCCCAATATGCCTCGGTTCCAGACCCGAGACAAAATGAGGAAAATAACCGGGGCAAAAAGTCCTTACTACACTGGTGTGCGTGAGATCAACACCATGTGCCGCCTCCAGAACCACCCAAACATCCTCAAAATCCATGAGGTTCTCGCCACAAAGGCCAAAATTTACCTCTTTGCAACTATGATGACAACGACGAGCTCTTTCCTAAGCTCTCTCAGCTACGGCCACCTCCTAGAGCCACTAGCATGACACTCCCAACTTTTCTCTGCGCTCCTCTTTTACCACTGCCACGACATCACGCATCACAATCTCAAGTCACAAAACTTCCCCCTAGACGTTGCTCATGACTTTAAGGTGTCTGACTTTGACCTCTTCGTGCTCCCGAAGCACCTCTGTGATAACCTCCTCCACACTGCATGTGGCACGCCGACCTTTATTACGATGGAGGTCCTACACTGCTGGCTACGATGGTTTCATACACCAATTATTGTACCATTACCCTAAATTATGAATTTTGCTTGAAAGAATTTTTTATAACAAATGGTTGAGGGATAAGAGCGTGGGACCGATGAAGGTGAAAGTGAAGGAGGTTCGGGAGAAGTTAAGGTTTAGAGTTTAGGCTAAACTTTGGATGCTAGTTTTATATATAACCGGTTGAAAAAACCTTCTTCTTATTACAAAATTGCCACCACTTCCACTTTCTATGTTGGTTCTTAGTATAACCGACATATAAAGTCTTATTTTTTATTACAAAATTGTCATTACTCTGGTTGAAATAATAATCAGCATAGAAATTCTTATCATATTTACAGTTTTGCTACCGCTTCATTTATTATAACAGATAGATCATAACAACCATAACAAATTGTCATAATAACATCCAATTTTTGTTCTAGTGACATACAAAAATGAAAGACTGAGTTGACTTTTTGCCTATGTCAAACATTTAGGAAAAAGTAATATGGACCTATCTTTGTGAGAGATCACTCTACTATATTTTTTTATGACATTCCATATATAAATTTATGTCTTTGCTCACCTCTCAACTTTTGAAAGTGTGTTACGTGATTAAAGTTGAAGAAATATCGTAGATGTATCCTAAACATTATGTGGTTTAGTTTGCTTATATATATATATATATATATATATATATATATATATATATATATATATATAATGCATAACAGAACAATATTTGTTGTTGTTTGTTGTTCCTGTCCTAAAACTTAGGAAAACAAGAACAAATTATCTCCTTGAGGTATCGGGAACTAGCGTAACCTGATCGAAATTTCTCGTAATTCTCTTCCTTTCAGAAAAAGGTAGTTTTCCCCCCAAAAGACGATGCCCTCTCTAAGATTTGAATCTCCTTTATATTGATAATCATCTCTGGCAGTTTCAACCAATTCATGCGAGATTTTAGTCAACTATCCTCCTAATTTCACTCCAACTACTCCTATATTCCAGGCCACCACTATTCCTATATTCTAGGCCACTTTACTTAAGTATAGGAACATCACTCCCTTGTTGCAGTTTGTTGGGAAGATATTTCTAGTATTATTATCTGTAATAATTCTCTGGGCTTAATCATAGTCATAGGTTACTGGGCCTCTACTTCTTAGGATATCCTTTTGACGAAATTGAGGTATTGGTCGATTTGAGCTATGAACAATGGAGGGAATCAAGTCGAAACTCAGCCTTGGTGCCTTTACAACACACAACCCTCCAACCCTTTACATCTTAGAGCAACTAAGGGTTGCCAAATTTATTATTTGACAGATTTCATACAATCACAATGTGATTAGACACAAATGGATGGCTTTTCTGACCCCCACCTAACACCAACACGTGTCCAGCATCAAACACTTCACTTTCATAATATCTAACGGTTATCATTAAAACTCAGGTAACTGTTTAATTTTCCCCCTGAAGTTACAAAAACAACAAAAGTCCCTTTTTGCTAATTTCTTTGGTTTGAAATCCTCGCTTTCCACTTCCTCCTAGTTGAAAACTTGGCTTTTCATTTTCTTCTTCCCAACATAAATTGATTTCAGGTATGCGTGTTTTAGTCATTTCCTTGCTTGAATTTGTTTGAATGGACAACTAATTTCTGTAAAGCTTGGTAATTGCGTACATTTGCTTGAATTTGTTTTACGTTTTCTCTTTCTTCTTTGTTCGTTTTGTGCTTTTTTTGGACCACCCTTCGTGTGCAATCTTGTTCCTTTATAGATGAACTGAATCCGTATAGAATCCAGTTTTCTTGCACTGCGATTATGTTACCCATTATAAAATAATTTCTAGGTTGCTTTGATGATGAACCATTGATGTTGGCTAGGTTTACTAGCATTTTATTGCTAATGGCTTTGATTTCTATCTGCTTGTGCCTTGAATTGGTTGCTACTTTGACGCTATTGTGACTGATATTTTGATTTAGGGTTTCAAAGATAAAACCTTTCCCCTTTGGGATTTCCTTTAATGTTTCAGATTCACTATCAGCCTTGAGTGATATAGCAGTCAATAGGGATCTGACTAGGGTCTTTGCTTGTTGTTTTCCGATCTCATCAATTGACTAGTCCGACCAGGATGACCACCTATGATCCTCAATATCCTTGGGCCTCCTTAAATTTGAAAAGAGAAACCACTAGTTTGTGCACAGAAAAGAGAATAAAAATCTTTAGGGAACGATAGGCTTTGTGTAAGAATGATGAAAGTAACGTAGTCGTCGGGACATGCGAGTTAGATAAGCCTGTATGCAGAGATGGAACACTCCCTCCCCTGTAGACATCCACTTACATATATACCACTCTTTTTTAGCATCTCGGCTTCCGACTACCTTTCAACGATTTTGAAAAATGACTATTGACTTCGCTAAACATAGCGCCTGCACAACTACACCCTAATAATTGGGCCTTCATATGGGCCTTCTATATTTCATGCGAAGGACTCGGAATCCAACCGACTCCTGCTATGTTTCTCTATTTCTTCGAGCTGAAAGGTAGCTCATCTCGCCAATTGTGGGCTTCTTTGAGTGGTGTGAGTGGCTGAGGCCTTTTCACTTTGTAAAAATCCTTGCACTTGCTCACAATCCAACATTTCTTGAGGGATTCCCACTGTACTGGATGAGACATCCTTCTCCACGGAACGCTCGACTTCTTGAAGATTTAACTCCTCTTGAAAGGAAAGGTTGCCAAGCCTTGGAAGGTTTAGAAGTTATTTTCGACATTCGTAAGGTCTTAGAGCTTGAATACCGCAAAGTAGATTTAAAATTGTTCATTGGTATACACTTCTTGAACTATTCTTGGTTTTCTTGTTGTCCGCTCCTGTTTATAATTTTTTTATTATGTTGTTATGATCGCAAAGAATCAGATGGCCCTATCCCAAAAAGACACCAAAGTTGGGGCGAGCTCGAAGACTAAGAGCTCCCTTACTAAGACTTTGTTAGACAATGATCTAGAAGCTACACAAAGTGTTCCTATGCTGAAGAGAAGGAAATTTGTGCCGAAGGATGTTAGTCAAGTCGTCTCAAAAGGTTCGGAGTCAAACGATCATCCTGCTCCTACTGGGGACGGGGTTTCTGAGCCAAATAAGAGTTTCTGGGATGACGAATTCCCTCATTTGGTACATGGTCGGACAAGCAATTTCTCCGCTGCCGACAAAGTTGTTCTTGTAAAGCGTCCTCCTACATCTATGTATGAGGACTTGCTGCGTTGTTTGCATCAGGCAGAGGCCTCCTCCTTTTTTTTTGGTGGGGCATATGGAATTGTTAGAGCAGAGGAGTTAAAAATGAAGAATGATCTAGATGCTTTCGAGAAAGAGGTTAAAAGACTACAGTTCGAGCTGACCGAGTTTAGTAAAGTTCGCAAAACGTTGAAAGACAATCAGTCAAAATTAAGCGACCTAGAGACTAAACTTGATGAGTTGATACCTAAAGTCAAAGGCTATGAAACCCAAGTAGAAGGTTTGACTACTCGCTATCAGAAATTGGAAAATGAAAAGGAAGAGATTACTAACCAGCTTTGCTCGACCCTTAAACAGGGATTTCAATTGGCCTTGGATCAGATCAAGGTGCTCTGTAATAATGTTGATATCTCAGGTGCTGATATCACGAAAGAAGTGGTAGATGGACAACTAGTGGACATTGCTGATGAGGAGGAGTAGATTTGTAGTAATTGGTAGTAATTGCTTTTGAACTTTGTTGATCCTGCTGCAGTATAAATGTATTATACATGTCTCTAAACTACTCTCTTGTTTTGCGTTGATATCTCTAAGACATATGTTTATTTCAACGTTCTATATGTAAATTTTGACAATCGTAGTTTATCTAGTAACTCATAAAGACTTGAAATGATCATGCACAGTTTCACATCAAATAGTATGTAACAAAAACTAAAACTTAGATAGTTGTTTTGCTTTGCGCATCAATACCTAAACTTAACATATCTGAAGCCTTTATCCAACGCGTAACCAGGTTGGACCGACTTAGCCTTCAATGTACTAAGGGTCTTTATCCAGCGCGTAGCCAGGTCGGACCGACTTAGCTCTCAACGTACTTAGGGTCTTTATCCAGCGGGTAGCCAGGTCAGTTAGTGTGTATAAAAGATGTGCGAAAAAAACATAGTGGAGAGTTTAACATATTTTTAAACGTAACCTACCTCATTAAAAAACCCTCGATTATTTTAAGAGGGAAAAAGAGTGTGGGGCTGAACTTTATTTAAACATACTAGTTTCAGCTTACATAGGAAATAAAGAAATAAATGATGAGCAAATAAGGTTTCTTGAAGAGACCTTAACTGAAATAGAAATGTAAGTTTACCGCGTTCCAAGTTCTGGGGATGATGGTTCCATTTAGGGTTTCCAGTTGATATGCACCTCCTCTGAGAACTTCTTTGATGCGAAATGGTCCTACATCTTTGGGTGAGAGTTTATCCTCTATTTCTGCTGCATGAGATCTCCGTAAGACCAGGTCCTTCGCTTGGAAACATCGAGGTTTTACTTTTGTCTTGTACTTCCGCTCTACCCGCCTTTTTGTTGCCTCACTTGTTATTCGCGCCAACTCACGAACTTCTTCCAGGACATCTAGATTAGCTCTAATGTTGAGATCATCATTTTCTTGTTGCTCGTTCTTTGTTCGTTCGGCTATGTGACGACCGAGTTCTATGGGAAGAAGGGCGTCAGTCCCATATACCAGGCTAAAAGGTGTCTCTTGAGTTGTGATTGTGGGGTAGTGTGATATGCCCAAATTATTCGAGGAAGCTCTTTTGGCCAGGGAGCTTTTGTCGTAGATATTCTCCTTTTTAGACCTTTGAGGATGATCTTATTGGCCACTTCTACTTGACCGTTTGTTTGGGGATGTTCTACTGAGGAGTATTTCTGCTTGATTCCTAATTCATTACACAGCTTTTTTACCTGAGAACTCGTGAATCGCGTCCCAGTATCTGAAATTAAGACGCGTGGTACACCAAATCTGCACACTATGTTCTTCCATATGAAGTTTATCACTTTTATGGCTGTGATTGAAGCTACTAGCTCAGCCTCTATCCATTTAGTTGAGTATTCGACTGCCACTATCAAGAATTTCATTTGTCTAGCCACTAAGGGAAATGGTCTGAGTATATCAATGCCACATGTATGAAACGACCACGGAGGATTGATCGAGTGTAGTACCTCGAGTGGTGCTCTATGGAGGTCGAAATGCCTTTGGTATTGGTCGCATTTTTGGACATGGTCAAAACAATCTTTCTTCATCGTAGGCTAGAAAAAGCTTGCTCGGATCGTCCTCAATAGGAGAGCTCGAGCTTTGATGTGACTCCCACATATACCTTCGTGTAATTCAGACATTACTCGTCTAGACTCTTCTAGATCTAGGCAAGTTAGTATAGGTCTTGAAAAACCAAAACGAAAAAGGTGACCATCTAGCAAGGTGTATCGGGACGAGCTCCTCTTTATACGTTGAGCTTCTGTCGGATCTGCAGGTAAAGTTTCGTCCGCTATATAGGCTTTTATAGGTGTCATCCATGTATCTGAAGGATGTCGTTCTCCTACAACCATGATGTGATCCTGATTTATTGCATCTATTCTTGGGGAGGTCAAAGTTTCCTTTATTACTGATTTTTGCTAGCCTAGTTTTGTGCAACTTGCAAGGTTTGATAGGAGGTCGACACGGTTGTTGTCCTGCCTGGGCACGTTAATAAACTCGAAGGTGATGAAAGCTTTGGATAACATTTTGATGTATTCCAAATATTTTGCTAGTTGAGGATCCTTTGCTGCAAAATTTCCGTTAACTTGGCCTGTAACTAATAATGAGTCACTCCTAGCTATGAGGTGGGTGACTCCTACTTCTTTAGCTAGAAGCATTCCAGCAGTCAGAGCTTCATACTTAGCTTAGTTGTTTTTAGTCTTGAAAGAGAACTTGAGAGATTATTCGATGAGGACGCCCCCAGGTCCCTCTAATACTAAACCAGCTATACTTCCCCTTTGATTGGATGCGCCATTGACAGATAGGAGCTAGGTGGTCGGTTGACTTGGCTGATTTGGTTGCTCTGAGATTGAAGGTAAGGTGAGTTCAGCTACGAAGTCAAACAACACTTGTGCTTTTATGGGACCTCTGGGTTCATAGCTAATCTCGTATTCTGCAAGCTCTATAGCCCACTTCATTAACCGACCTGTCATTTCCAGTCTCTTCAGGACCTATTTTAGTGGGAGATCGGTTCTCACTAATATGCTGAAACATTGAAAATATGGTCTGAGTTTCCTAGTGGTGATGACTATAGTTAATGCTACTTTCTCCAAAGTTGGATATCTCTTCTCAGTGCCGTGTAATAACCAATTGATGAAGTATATAGGTCGTTAGACTCCATCTCTTTCTTGTACTAGGACCGAGCTAAGAGCGTGCTCTGTCACGATCATGTAGAGTTGTAAAGGAAAACCCTCTTCTAGTTTGCTAAGCATTGGTGGTTGACTTAGATATTTCTTCAGTTCAAGAAAAGCCAATTCACATTCTGGCATCCATTGAAATTTTGTGTTCTTCCTAAGGCATTGAAAATAGGGGAGACTCTTGTCGCCGCTCTTTGCTAGAAATCTAGCTAGCGATGCCATCCTCCTAGTCAACTACTATACCTCGCGTAGGCAACTGGACTTTTCATGTTTATTATTGCTAAACACTTATCCGGGCTAGCCTCTATTCCCCTTTCCGTTAACATAAAACCTAGAAACTTTCCATCTTTGACCTCGAAGACACACTTTTTTGGATTCATCCTTAGTTGATATTTGTTGATAGTGTCGAACAGCTCTTGAAGATCTTGTGCATGTCCTCTCCCATTAGCATATGTGACCACCATATCATCTACATAGGCTTCTACATTGCGACCAAGCATCGGTCGGAGGATCATATCCATCATTCTTTGGTAAGTTGCTCCTGCATTCTTGAGGCCAAAAGGCATGACCTTGTAGCAAAAATTTGATCTTATTCCCATGAATGTGGTCTTGTCTTGATCCTCGGGGTGCATTCAAATTTGATTATAGCCGAAATAAGCATCCATAAAACTCAGCAATCCGCATCCAGAGACCCTATCCACTACGGTATCAATGTTCGACAAATTGTATGAGTCCTTAAGGCATGCAGTGTTGAGGTTTGTGAAGTCGACACACATCCTCCACTTCCCATTGACCTTCTTTACCAAGACTACGTTGGCGAGCCATTCAGGGTATTGTATTTCCCTGATATGATATGCTTCCAGTAACTTCTGTATTTCTTCTGTGGCGGTAGAGGCTTTCTCTTTATTCAGTCGTCTTCGTCTCTGAATCTTAGCCTTTATTTTGGATTTACATTCAAGCGGTGACAAATTATGTTAGGATCAATTACAGGCATGTCGCTTGCGATCCAGGCAAAAGATATGAGGTTGGAGCGAAAAACCTGACATATCTCGAATTCTATTCGAGCATCGAGATTGGAATCGACCTTCACCTTTTTTCCTGGTTGGAGTTCCACCTCTTTAAACTCCCCTATTGGTTTAGGACCACGATGGTTGTTGGATGATATCAAATCAAGCTCGATTCCTTGATCTCCTGAGTTCAGAAAATTTGTTCGAGCTATGTTATATGTCTTTCTCCGCGTACGTAGACTGCTCTCATAGCATTTGCGGGTGATCTCTTGGTCGACCCTCATAGTGACTACATCTTCATTTTCTACTGGAATCTTCATTTTCATGTGAACCGTAGATACTACATCTCCCAACTTATTTAAGGATGGTCTTCCTAGGAGAAGATTATATGACGATGGGGCATTCACCACAATGTATCTAACTACTATTATTTTCGCAGCTCAGTCATCCGTGAATGTTGTCCAGAGGTCTACATATCCTTAAACCTCCACTGGATCCCCTGAGAATCCTACTAAAACTCCATCAAACGGTTGAAGCTGATATTTAAGGATGTGTATGCCTACGAACACATCCTAGAACATGACATCAGTAAAGCTTCCTTGGTCGATGAGAACCCGATGAATATTTTTTCCCATCATGACGACAAATAGAACAATAGGACCATCCTCGTGTGGAACTACATCGATCATATCCTCATCTAAAAAGATCACCACCGAGGTCGGTTGAGGGGATCTGATAGTGGTAGTCATCATTATACTTCGAGCATAGCGCTTTCTGGCTGATTTTGTTGTACCACCCCCTGCAAATCCGTTGGATATGGTGTTGAAGTCCCCTAAAATGGGAATTTCGTGTGTGGTGTTGTCTGACAGTATGGGTCGATTTCCATCGGTTTCTAGGTTGTCTGATATCACATATCTCCTAAGCAGACCCCTTCGAGCTAGGTTGGCAAGTTGTCTTGTTAGAGGGAAACAACTCTTCGTGTTATGCCTCTGTGTCTAGTGAAACTCACACCATGCTGTTGTATCTTTTTCGAGCAATCTCCCTGTTTCCAAGGGAAAGCGTAGGAGTCGAGCTACCTCGTCATCTTTAATCATTCGTTCCTTCGACTTATTGAGAGGAGACACACTGGCCATGTTACTGTTTTTTGGGTGTTCACTACGTCGCGTAAGGTGCAAATTTGTGACTCATTCTTTTATGAGGTGACGACGTTTCCATGACTTGACGTCTGGTGTCCTTTGCTTTATAGTCTTAGGTGAGTCGTTTCTCCTCCTTCCTTTTCCACTGCATAGCTTCCTCGGTTTCTATGTGAATTGCTGCACGTCCCTTTACTTCTACCAAAGTGAATGCGGGTGATCTGATCAAAGATTCATTAAATAGAGTTACGTGCATTCCCTTTACGAAGGCTCCTACTAAATGTCCTCGCTAGGATTCACTAGTCCCATGCTTATATCACAAAATCGATTGAGGAACTACTTCAAGGTCTCCTCAAGGTGTTGTTTTACATCGAACATATATACTAGTTGTAGTTGTTTGGGTCGATTTGTGGCAAATTGCTCTAGGAAGATTTTGGAAAAGGTGTAAAACGAGGTGATCGATGCGGTGGGAATTTTGCTGAACCACTTTAATGCAGTTCCTGTGAGCGTCCCTACGAACATTTTGCACCGTATAACATCATTTCCCCCCGAGATCAACATATGTGCTCTAAAGGCTTTTAGGTGAACTTTCGGATCTCCTTCTCCGATGAATGGTGGCACCTTTGGAACTATGAAGTGTGGAGGAATCGATTCTTTCATGATCCTATTTGCGAACGGGTGTCCCTCTTCAAAGTCCGAGTTCCTTCTTACCAATACGCTGATCTCGGATATCGTTGTGGTCACGCAGCCATGTGCGTAACTCGTCGTTGCTTTTCCGCAACTCCTCCTACTGGTGTAGTGACTCCTCCAGATGCTGCCGAGCTTCCGAGGATTCTTTTGGCATCCTTTCATTTTCAGCTTCTGTTTCTACTTAACGCCTTTCGCTCTCTGCTCGCCATTGGGTATGTTCGCCCTCAGATTGCGTGCATATGGCATCGTTCTCACGCCTTAACTCTTCAATGTGCTGCATGATTTGCTCCATGGTCAATGGGTTGCCGCCATTGTTGTCGGGTTCGGTGCTAGTTGTTGTCATGTGTTCTCAATGTGAGTGGTGTTGGTTTCTAATTTTACCAAAGTCCCACGGTGGGCGCCAATGTTCCTGTCCTAGAACTTAGGAAAACAAGAACAAATTATCTCCTTGAGGTATCGGGAACCAGAGTAACCTGATCGAAATTTCTCATAATTCTCTTTCTTTTAGAAAAAAGCTAGTTTTTGCCCTAAAAAGACTATGTCCTCTCTAAGATTTGAATCTCCTTTATATAGATAATCATCTTTGCCAGTTTCAACCAATTCATGCGAGATTTTAGACAACTATCCTCCTAATTTCACTCAAACTACTCCTATATTCCAGGCCACCACTATTCCTATATTCTAGGCCACTTTACTTAAGTCTAGGAACATCACTCCCTTGTTGCGGTTTGTTGGAAAGATATTTCTAGTATTATTATCCGTAATAATTCTCTGGGCCTAATCATAGTCATGGGTTACTGGAGCTCTACTTAGAATATCCTATGGACGAAATCGAGCTGTACAACTCGTTCTGAGCTGTTAGTCGATCCGAGTAACTTGAACAATGGAGGGAATTAAGTCGGAACTCAGCCCTGGTGCCTGTACAACACATTTGTCTTTTAATTTTGACGTCTAAATTATCCTGATCAAATACAAATGTATCAATTAAGACAATGTATAAGAAAATAAAAAGATAAGTTCAACCAATTGAGAGCAAAAAAATTGTCAAAAACAACGTTCTAATCTCTTCCTAGATTTGTCTTTGCTTAATTTCAAGGAATAGTATTTAAGGTAGTTCCTTCATTTGTTTACATCTTTATCTTTTTATAATATGTCGTTTCTTTTAACTGTATATTATTTTGCTTGTAAATTGAAGTGATATATATATATATATATATATATATATATATATATATATATATATATATATATATATATATATATATATATATTCCAAATACACATTCACATTTATAATTTTTTTTCTTATTAAAAAGTATAACTGGTTTTGTTCATATACATAATTGGTTATGTAAACGTGATAAAACATAATTAATTTTGTTTAAACACACATTATGTCAATAAACTTAATTGATTATATGTACGTAGGGACGAATCTTTTTGGGGTCCAGAAGGTGTTGTAGCCGAAACTTTTAAAATTATGCGCATGTATAATGACAATTTACGCAAATTAAATTAAGTTTTTAATTTATTTTATAAAATATGTTCATGTTAGTAAAAACTAACGATTATTGTTGATAAAGAAATAGTAAAATATACAATTAAATATAATAAAGAATAAAAATTTTATTAAAATTTTTTTTCTCCTACACTTAAGCTATTTAATACTATTGTGTTTATCTCTCTCGTACATGTTCTCTTTTGTTTACGAAGAAAAAAAAGTTAAATACAAACACTTCATTTTTTTTTCTCTTATTTTTCACTTGAATTCTTCAATTTTTTGAAGAAAAAAAAGATAATTATCTCTTCTTCCACTTGATAATGAAATATCAGTT
>Ga0214544_1006049_pt1 | contig 22756 bp, 7 predicted proteins | sample CNSS3metaG_FD_160074 | JGI IMG/M metagenome (GOLD analysis project Ga0214544, IMG submission 160074) | Root nodule microbial communities from cowpea collected in UCLA plant growth center, Los Angeles, California, USA - CNSS3 | ecosystem: Host-associated > Plants > Roots > Nodule | place: USA...
ATATAAGGTAAAGTTTAGCGGGTACGGGTATCCACGGGTACGGATACTATGATACCCGTACCCGCCCCGTTAACATGCGGGTATCAAAAATACCCATACCCACGGGTAGCGGGTATCTATTTTTAATATCCATTTTCTACCCGTTGCGGGGTTTTATCCGCAGATACCCGCGGGTACGAATTTTTTTGACATCCCTAGTGACACGTGGCATAAATATTTTTTAAAAAAAATTAAAAAATTCAAAATAAAATAAAAAAAATTCAAAAAAAAAATTCAAAAAAACGAGGAGCTAACACGTGACACTACTTAATGGTGTTAGTTCTCTACTAACGGAAAGGACCTAATTGATACTAATTTAAAAACATGATAATCTAATTGAGACTAATAAAAATATGAGGACCAAATTGAGATTGTGTTACAAAAACTCATAATTATATTCTAAATTGTTGTAAGTATGCATATGACCCACGTTACAGTTTTCATTCAAAAACCTATCAATTTTAATTCAAAAACCTATCAGTTTTAATTAAAAAATAATTGTGTTTACCGATATTCCAACACCATGTTTTTTTGCTAGTATCACTTCTATAATCCTTAATAATAATCAGTAATCATATCTTATTATTACTTCCGTTAAATTTATTTTTATCTATCACAACCTTTTTTTCTTAGGAATTAAAAAATATTAAACATTTTTTCTCATAAAATAGTTGTATCGTCCCAAAAACTGAATAACCTCAATTAATAAAACATCACATACATGAATAATTAGAGAGTACAGGGATTAGGGTAAGAATGTATACAATACGTCAAATATCCCCGAATTTCAAGAAAAGGGTCCCACATGGTCCAACCAGAACTAAACTGAAAATAACACAATTAAGAATGTTAGGTCTTGTTCGTACAAGAAACATAAATAACAGAATCTGCTAGTAATGGGCCCCACAGTGGGCCCAACACTTGTCCAAAGCGTCAAGCTGCAACATCCCTATTTCCATCACCACCGCCAGGAGTTCTCACGTCTGCTCACACCAACAAGGTTGATGATCATTGCAAAGGAAGAGACCACACATAACACACAAGCAAGCAAAAAGGGTAAGCTAGCGAAAAGTCATCATACAGGCTCACAACACACTATTCATATTCAATCATACATGACAGTCCTCCCATGTGAAATACCCATCCATATAAACCCTACGATTAAACTATTCGGATACTTAACTGAGGCACCACCACGTGACAGTGGAATTAGGTCCTAGCAATGAGGCGTCACTGCGAGGCCTTCATGGAATTATACCCTTACAGGAGGCACCATCACGTGGCCATCCGTGGAATTACGCCTTGGCCCTGAGGCACCACCAATACCCCCCGTGAAATTACGTCCTTTTGTCGAGGCACCCCCAGGGACTCCCCTTAAGAGGGTCCATGGAATTACGTCCAACCTATGAGGCGCCACCAAGATCCCTCATTACAAGGGTCATGGAATTATGCCCTACTCATCTTTTAAACATGTTCCACCCACCAATCAAGAATCCCTCATAATATAAATATCATGTAAAATCAACAATTCATACAACTCATGCTCTTCAATTCATACCCAATCAACTAACATGTCATTTCCATTTCAAATGTAACATATTAATCATACCATCAACATGCAACACTTCTAGTAAAGCATTTGGGTCAGATAACAACCAAACATCAGTGAACCCCTCAACAACAACATCAAAAACCTGTCCGCTGCCTCGCCCAAGCTAACGGGGCTCGCTCAGGCGAGGGGACCCTCTCGCTCAGGCGGATTCCATCTCGCCTAGGCGAGAGCGCGACAAGGGCACATGTGACTCAGTGGGGTCTCGCTCAGGCGAGTCCCTTCTCGCCCAGGCGAGAGCACACCTCGCTAAAAAAAAGAACGCAAGTCGCCTAGGCGACAATTGAGTGACAGAGTCCTGGGCGAGAAAACCAGCACTTGCCACTATTTCCTCGAGTAACAGCCACCCACACACATCCAACAGTTCAAAAATGCATTCCCAACCACTCATATTCTCATACAGACCATCAAATCATCACAAGCTCATAAAATATGCAGATCCCAAGGGAAATACAGAAAGGCCTAGCTTCCCTTACCTGAAAGAGTTAAGCGGAAACCCCCAATATGCACGCAGCGAGCACGACTGTCCTAAGGTGGCCAAAGAGCTGGGAAACAATCGGTAATACAGAATAAGCACGAGTTACTACTAACCCTAACGGTAAAAGTTTGCCTAACGGTGACGTAAGAGATCAAAGTTGACTTACGTGGTTGGAATCTGGCTTGGGCTAGCTCGAAGAATGTTGGCGGCAAAATCCTAGCAGAGCGTCCTAGCTGCTCAAGGAGGCAAGAAGTGTACTATTTTTGAGAGTGAAGGAAAGTGAGACTGTTAGGGCAGATTAGGGTACGTTAACTTTTTACTCCTTGGGCCAGCCTTTATGCCCATTAGGTTAAGGGCAGCCCATAAAACACTAAGGCAGAAAACAAGGCCTTACAATAGTTATGAAGTTTCTCGTTTAAATCTTCTATACTAAATAGGTTGATTAATATTAATGTTGTTAAAAATAGTTGTAATAATAATATAAAATTATTATTCAAGAAATAATTGAATTTTTTTTCCTACAAAGCTATACTAATTTAAATATATTTTTTGCAATTTCTTTTAATTTAAAATAACAACTTTAATCCCATTTTAATATAATTTATGCTATTTACATTTAAATTTATATGCAATTTATCCTCAAAAATAAAATAATAATTATCTAATTTTATCCACTAAAACTTTTTTTAATACATCTTATCTATTATATCATACACAAACTTTCCTCATAAGCTCACTCAAATCACACTGTATTTTCCTTTAATCCAAACAACATTATTTTCACCTCTAAATTCACTTAAATACATCCAAATCTATTCTTCAAATCTATCTCTTGATCCAAACACAACCTTAATATTTTCTATACCGTGTATGACCAACTAGTAATGCAATATAGTCATTATCATGCATGAAATTTATAGTAATTAGTATTCTCTTTGAAGTTGATTATTCAATTATTGAATTAACAAGTGTTATGTTTCGACGTTGTTGTCTTTGTAGGATGATGTGGAATGTTCATGGTTGAAATTTCATGGTATGCCAACGAAATTTAGCTATGATTGGTTATTATAACTATATATTTAATTGTAAAAACAATAAAAATGGTCTCTTAGGTCTTAGCTATTATTTTGAAAAACAAAAAAATAATCTTCTTCTAGAAGTTTACTTTTCCAGTTCAACTCTGGAAAGTTTGGTTTAGATATGGTGAAAAACAATAAAAGTAGTATCGTGTTCAGATAGTGTGATCATATATTAAATATGAACACTTGTATTAGCATAAATTTGAAATACGGTTCAGTAAAAAAATTAATTATGGTTCAATAATTTATGAAAAAAATAGCATGACGTAACTCATATTTATTTAAACATTCTTTTACCTATTATTTTCAACATTATTTTGATTATTAAGTGATTCAAATGTTGTTAAATCAAAGCTATGACCAAGTCAACACAATTTGATGAGAGTGTGGAAAAATTTCTAGTAATAAAAACCTGTCAAACACGTGCGCGCGTATAGACAAATATAATATTTCTATAATTTAAATGTTTTTTAGCCTAAAAAATAATTTATTAATTTATTAATATAATAGTTTTACCATGTAAATGTAACTTTGTATAAAGAAAAAGAAAGACTTGTTATATGATGTTTTCTTCTAATGGATATTCTGAATTTCAATAAAAATAACCTAAAGGTATTTACTATCAATAATAAAAAAAATATTAAATATGAATATGTGTGTGTTAAAGAAAACTCGTTATCGTCACTGATAGTGTGTTATGTGTAAGACTCTCTTATTTCAGCCCCAATATTTAAGGGCTGCTCCAAAATCTAATGGGCCTAGGGCAATCAAACTCCTCTCACTTCTGCCATTCTTGCAAAATAGTACCTTGTTTACTCTCCTTTTCTCTCCTCAGAGCTCTACTAGGGTTTGGAGTACAGTCAGATTCAAGTTTAGCCCGATCTCGTTTCTGCTCACGTAAGTTGTTCGTCAACTCATACTCTTCTTCTCTGGTTTGGTTCTTCGTGATTATTGTTAGGGTTCCGTGTAGTAATCTCGTGCCTCATCTGTATTAGGGTTTTCATCTCTTAAATATGCTCCAGGAACTTTCGTACTCATTCGCTTAAGTGTCAGAGTTGTTTGTTTAGCTCTTTCCAGGTAAGGGAAGCTAGGGTTTCTTAGTTTAAATTGATCTTTACCTATTTTTGGGTATGTTTCGTATTTCTGATGTATGTGTGGTATGTAAAATGTTATGAACGTGATATGTGCTTTGCTCTGGTTGATTATTGGTGTTGGCCTGCGTGAACATTGGAGGGTTTTGGTTTTCTCGCCTAAGCGAGCTTGTCTCGCCTAGGCGAGATTAGCAGCAACTCGCCCAGGTTGTTTGCGCGAGCTGTCGCTCAGGCGACGAGGTCCTGTTTTGAGCAAGAGTCTATCTCGCTCAGGCGAGGAGGTCTTGCCTAAGCGAGAGAACATGCAAGCCACTGTTCCCCACTTCTCAAGCTCTCTCCCAGGCGAAAGGAGCTCGCTTGAGCGAGAGACCCTCTCACCTGAGCGAGACCTTTCTGCTTGAGCGAGGAGCTGAGCGAGAATGCATTCTTGTTTTGTTACTTCTCTGTTCTTGGATGTTTGGCACATGTTTGATTGAATTACTATGTTAAAGCATGAGGTGGGTGAATACGCATGAGTAAAGATGGTTTATGGGTGGTGATCGATGTGTGTGGCATGATCTTAGTATGGAATATAAATGAATGGTTGGTTATATATGTGGTCATGGATTTGGTATGAGCAATAATGTTATATTGATGGATGGAAACATGGTTTTGGTTTGGTTAGGACATAATTTCACGATAGTTTCATGGTGGTGCCTCATTGGTTAGGACATAATTTCATGAATCTCTAGGTGAGATCTCATGGTGGTGCCTCAGTTGGTCAAGCAATAATTTCGTGACCCTTGTTAGTGGGAGTTCATGGTGGTGCCTCATTTATATAATTTAGTAAGGATTCAAGGTAAGGATTGCATCTTGACGCTCTAAAGAGTCAATTAGTCTCACATAGAGCGTACTGACTCGAGTGGTGAGAGTAGTAGGAGGTCTGGAACACTTTAAGGACTAACCTTGTGTGTGGGGGATGAAACACTGTAACAATTAGATTGGTAGAGCAGTAAAAGTCACCACAAGTGCAAGCATCCACTGAATCCGACTAATTATATGTATCCGAATGAGTCGTGTCTCGAGTCTTAGTGTATTGTCTGCAGGTCATAACATAATTGGTTGACATATGCATTTTGGATTATGAAAGTGTATGTGACTGTATGAAGAACCATTTTCTACTCTAGCTTACCCTTTTGTTTGTATGGTTTTCTCTCCTTGCGATGATTATCAATTTATTGATGTAAGCAGATGCGAGAACTCCTCGTGGTCAACAAGGAAATGATGATTCCGCTGGTTAGTCATCTGGATTTGGATTCCGCTCGTTATGTCTTCTGTTAGGGCTGTGGCCCATCTATTCTCTTATCTTAGAACTGTATTTTGAATACTTTAGATCCTTTACTCTGTTTTGTATCGACATCGTGGTGTGCCTCGATTACTTTCTTCTAAGTACCTTGGATACATGTAGGAGTGATGTTATACTCCATTGATCTTGCTTCTTATATTATTCTGTGTAATGTTTTCATTTTATTATTTTATTATTTAATGGAACGTTACATTATGATATATATATATATATATATATATATATATATATATATATATATATATATATAGATAAAAATAGTAAAATAAATATTCTATTGGCATCCCTGTAAAGATCTATTATTTACCAATATTCCTTCACGTGTTCACACGTTGTCATCGTAGTTAAAACACCGGCAATAAATATATTTCATTTTCTGATTTACAAATTGTTCCTACCACAATTAAACCGGTGTTTTTAGCATCAATTTCGGTTTTTTCATCAAATGAATTAATTTTTCAAGTGGTAGTCATTGAACATAATTAAGTATCATTCATGTATCATAGTTCTCTTCCAAAAGAAAATAAAGTTAAGTGTTCTGAAACTACATAATCTAGAGTTATGATGAGTTGTATTTTAGTATTCATATTAAGCGCGTTGATGAACTAATCAACTAACTTGATAAAAATATGAATTAACTTAATAAAATTTAAGTTCGAAATTATTTTTGTTTGAATTAATCCCATCTAAATTTTTTTTTAATGTAACTTGGCTAGCTAACTCGTAGTAGGTACAGTCAAATCTGTTGACCTGAAGATTAAAATAATGACAAACAATTTTAATTTATGTGACCTGATGATGATATTTATATTTTCGTTTGTTTTGCCCTGCACCTTTTTAATATGATGAACTTTTATATGGTTTCCTAACGAACTTTTAACCTTCTTTTATTTTATTAGACATTTTTTTTATTCAGATGGAATCCTTCAAGTTATGATTCATGAATATATCATCAATAAATTATTATGTTTAATGTTTTAATTTAAAAACGTGATAATATTGACTCAATTTATTTAAATTTAAATAAATATTTTTAAAATGTCCATTTAAAAAAATCACTTATTTAAAAAGTCAATAAAATTTATTTTTAAAAATAAAAGGACTAAATAAAATAGCTAATAAAAACTGAAAAAATCTACTTATTTAATTAAAAGCTCTTTTCAAAAATAAATACAAGCAATTTTATTATAATAAAGTGATGGTTTTATATAAATATTATATCATTAAAACTTAGTATGTAATGAAAATTCTTCCTTAACTAAAAATAAGACAAAATTATACATAAATTTTAAAAACTATCTTTGTAAAATTAAATTAAACTTAAAATAACTTATTAAGGTATAAGAATATATTAGAATATCATAACAAGACTAATTGAGGTTGTTATACCATGTCCTATTAGGATTCCTCTTGAAGCATTAACAAATATGTAACCCTAAGACTAATTCATTTTTCTATTGCTTTTAATGTTTATACATACTTTATTTACACATATTTTTCTCCTTATGTTTTTTTTCCCATTCTCATTGCATAAGACACGTTGAATGATTCATTTGATTCGTAAAATATTAGATATTTTTTCAATCAATATTCAAATTGTATTTTAACAATCCGCGTAAAACAAGGTTTTATTAAATTTTATCTAATAGGACAAAAAAATACAGACACCTTTAAAACTCAAACATATTCATCCCATATATATTAAGAATAATTGTCATTATATTTTTCTTTTATTAAACATGAAATAGTAAAATAATATATTATACAAATCTTAAATATTTATGTACTATTTGACATTCAAACTTTGATTTAAATTACATTAAATAATTCATAAAAAAAAACTATCCAGTAATCCAGTCTCCTGCAATAAAATTAATTCTCATGAAGAACTAAGAAAAAGTCCAGAATGTACACCTACTTCATCTCCTTCCCTACCACCTTCCTCTTCTTGTTATATATATATATATATATATGCTCCTTCTCTCCCAACTCTCATCATTCACTTACACTTCAATCACAAAACCGACAACCTTAATCAAAACAACCATGGCCACCCAATTGCTCCTCACACTGTTCCTTCTCTCCTTCACCGTCGCCACCATCCAAGCAGAAGACACCGGCTACGTGGGCACAGTGGATCCCAAATCCCTTGGCCTCAACAAGAAAAAAACCCTAAGCCACTTTAGACTCTACTGGCAGGACGTCATCAGCGGCTCCAACGCCACCGCCATAAACATCATCCCGGCAATCCCCAAGTACAACACCACCACCTCCTTCGGCTCCGTCACCGTCACCGACAACGCCCTGACCGTCGGACCCGAACTCAGCTCCAAGGTTGTGGGAAGATCCGAAGGAATCTACGCCCTGACGTCGCAGTCGCAGGTTACTCTCCTCATGGTGATGAACTTCGTCTTGACGGAAGGAAAGTACAACGGGAGCAGCTTAACTATCGTGGGGAGGAACGTGGCTTACGATGAACAGAAAGAGTTGCCTGTGGTTGGTGGAAGTGGGGTTTTCAAGTTTGCTACAGGTTACGCTCATGCTAAGACCTATCACTTTGACCCTACCACCGGTGATGCTACCACTGAGTACAACATCTACGTCTTCCATTATTGAATGTTCAACGCTTTGCTTTGTCTTCTCAGAGTTTTCTTTTATTTTCTTTTTCTTTTAGATTTTAGTCGTCTGTGATGATTTTCTAGCTGGTACTTGCTGATATGGTTGGTACTTGCTATTGCAATAAGAACAATAATGAGAATAATGAGTTATTTTAGTTTCCATGGTGTCGTTTTTTTTTTTTTCTTTTTAATGTCTAATTGTGGATAAGTTTATTTAAACTTAAAATAATTGTTTTTTAAAAAGATGTAATTTTGGAAAGAAATAGCTTATTTGAAAAGAAGACAAAATTCGGTTATATTAAAGTATGCTGAAAATGTTTATTTTGAAAATAAATAAATTAGATCAATACCAAAAAAAAATGCTTATCTCAATTATAAAAGATTCTTTGTTCTTATAAAATGTAATACAAATAAACCTGTGTTTAAAGAATCAAACTATTTATGACTGGCTGGACCAGATCTTTTGGTTGTTGTGATAGATATTTTAAGTATAGTTAATTATAAGAGTGGTTATATAAATATTTATTATTTGAAATACACGACTACTTTTTCTTTTTTTTATATATCTCAGATTTTTAATAAAAGAAATTTCCTTATATTTGACATAAGAAAATATAGTTTTTTTAATTATATTTAAATTTAATTAATATAGAAAGAGAAAATTTAACTATAATAACAGAACAAACAATGTAATGACCACCTAAAAATAATAAATTAAAATATTATAAAAAATATTTAATTATAAATATTAATTATATATTAGCTAAATTATAATTATAAAAAGCTTTACTAAATTGCAATTAATAGAAATTAATTAATGACTAATTTATATTTCATATAAAATATTTAAGAATTAATCTATAATTTAAGAAAATTTTTAGAGATTTATATATATTTTTGAAAAATATTTGTTTGCCAAACTCACTTAAACTTTTATTCTAACTTATTTTATGTGAAGTTTTGAGAATAGAACTTTTTCAACCCACTTTTTAATATATAAATAAAATAACACTTATTCTAGGAATGGATTTAAGTACATCCTTGGATAATAAGTCAATTTGACAATTTTTGATGACCTTTAATAAGCTTTCCGTCAAAAAATTTAAAGACTAAGCAAAAACAATTTATTTCGTAATAAAATATGCAATAGTTTAATTTATCAACCACCTTTTATAATTTTTTATCAATGATAAATTAATGTAATGTCTTAATTACCTTTAGTTAAGTGTTTTCCCTTTTTCCATTTTCTTAAAGGAGAAAGCGTCAAAATAAGTGAAGTTAGATAGAGACCCTGTTGATAATAGATTAGTTAATTACTACCTATTTATGTGGCAATTCAAATGTTCCTATTGCGACATGCCTGGTCAACTATGTCACGGCTTCGAATATGGCTTCATGGGCCAAGTTCTCTTAACCTTAATATATTCATTCTTAATATATCATATTAAAATAACTAAATTCAAAAGATATCTTATAAATAATCTCCGGTAAGGATTCCTTGAATTTAATAACTACTAACAATACATATTAATATATGTACCTTCTAATAAAAGTTACATTAGGTAAAGTTAAACAAATATTTATATTATTCTTTAATGTTTTTCAAAATAGTTTTATAATGTACAGATAATCATAAAATATTTATACAATTTTCATGAAAGGAACACAAACAAAAATATAAAACATTTATGTGTAAGATCTACTTTTTCTGGTCTTATGTTAAAAGGATTGGCCTTAATTTTTGGGCCTAAAGGCTGACCCATAGGGTACCCAAAACCCCTAAACTAGTCTTAACCCTCTCATTCTCTACACCTTTCAAAAAAAACAATAGTCTCACTCTCTCTTTTCCTTCCAACAAGCTCTGTTAGGGTTTGGCTTCCGTTCTACGTTTGAGCTAGGAAAACTCCATTTATTCCACGTAAGTCTACCTCCAACTGATACTTCCTCTTTTCTAGCTTTGTTGTGGTGGTTCCAACTAGAGTTCTTGTAGTAATCTCATTTTTGGTTCAGGTGTCAACATTTCCAGCTCGCAACTTTGTTCCTGGAGCTATAGAAAACCCTTTGTTGAGTGTCTGTGCTCTTCGCTCGCGTCTGTCTAGGTAAGGGAAGTTAGGGTTCTGCTTGATCATCGGTTTTTATGCTTGCTTTAATCATATTTCATGACTGTATGGGTTGTATGCTGCTGTGAGCTTATGAAATGTCTTATTGATCCGTTTGAGTTGTGTTGTTGGCCTATTGCACGAGAGAACAGTGGTGAGCATTGATTTTCTCGCCCAAGCGATTACGTCTCGCCTAGGCGAGACTAATAGAGGCTTGCCCAGGTTTCCTGCTCAAGCTATTGCTTAAGAGACGAGTTTCTGTTTTGAGCGAGATGTAGTCTCGCCTAAGCGAGAGATCACAAGAAGCCACTGTTCCCCTTTTTGAGCTCTCGCCTAGGCGAAAGGAGCTCGCATGAGCGAGAGGACTCTCTCACCTGAGCGAGACCTTTCTGCCTGAGTGAGGAGTTGGGCAAGAGTGCATGTTGATTCTGTTTTCTCCTCTGTCCTTGTATGTTTGCCACATTTTGGGTGAATTAATATGTTAAAAGCATGGAATGAGTGATGTGCATGTATGGAATTGGTTCATGGATCGAATATGATGAGTTTGGTATGGTTTTGATATGGAATATGAATGAAGGTTGGTTATAAAGTTTGGCATGAGATTGGTATGCATGATAAGTACCTATTTGGTTGGTGAAGCATGATTTGTATGTGGTTAGGACGTAATTCCATGATAGTTTCGTGGTGGTGCATTGGTTAGGGCGTAATTCCATGAGCTTCTAGGTGAGACTTCATGGAGGTGCCTCAGTTGGTCGGGACGTAATTCCATGACCCATGTTAGTGGGAGTTCATGGTGGTGCCCCATCTATATAATTTGGTGAGGATTCAAGGTAAGGATTGCATCCTGACACTCTAAAGAGTCAGTTAGTCTCACATAGAGCGTACTGACTCTAGTGGTGAGAGTAGCAGAGGCCTGGAAACCATTAAGGGCTAACCTTGTGTGTGGGGGATAGACACTGGAACAATGAGCTCGATAGAGTGGTAAAAGCCACCACAAGTGCAAGTATCCGCTGAATCCGACTAATTATATGTATCCGGATGAGTTGTGTCTGAGTCTTAGTGTACTGTTTGCAAGTCATAATATGATTGGTTGGCTTATACATATTGAACTATGAAATTGTATGTAACTGTATGATAAACCATTTTCTGCTCTAGCTTACCCTTTTGTTTGTTGTATGTCTTGCTTGTGTGGTTCTCTCTTTTTGCGATGATCATCAATTTATTGATGTGAGCAGATGTGAGAAATCCTCGTGGCCAACAGGGAAATGGTGACTCCGCTGCATAGCCTACTTTGGGCTGAATTCCTTTTGCTTGGGCTTTTCTTTTAGGGCTATGACCCATGTGTTGTCTTGTCTTTAGATTTTATCTCAAAATGTTGTCGATACATTATGATACTATGTTACCGGCATCGTGGTGTGCCTAAGTTTTCTTCCGGTTTCTTTTGGACAAATGTAAGGAGTAACGTTTATACTCCAAAACTATGCTTACTATATTAATCTGTGTGACGCTTCCTTTAATTATGGTTATTAATTAAATGGGGTGCTACATTATGTCTCCTCAATCTATTATTAACTCACTCTTTTTATAAGATTGTGAATTTAACTCTGTTTCTAGGAAATATAATTTAAGGAATATTCTTTTGCATTTCATTTTTTTATATTTGCACATTTGTTTTTCTCATTGTCTTGGTACTTTCTTTCTCTATTCTTTTACATCTCTTTTTTTTACCATTGAAGAAAGTTTAATATGGTATTAGGATATTTTCTCTACAACTCTCGTGTGATGTCTCTCTCCAAAATATGATAATTTGATTTTCTTTATTTATTTAAGAGATAATTATGTCATACTAATTGTTAATAAAATGAAAATATAAATGTATAGAGAAGCTTATACATATGTTTTTTATTCTTGCCTAACATTATTAATTTAATTATTATTTTATCATAAACATAGGTGTAATATTAAGAACATAATTACATATGTCCATATATTACGATGTTACATCAAATAATTTATAGCTATTTCATATATTTTAAATACTTTTTACATCCTACATTTTTTTTTAGTTTTAGAGAAGGAAAATGAATATTATTTATTTACTTTTTCTTCTTATTCGAATACATATTAGTAGCTAAATTTCAGTTTGTCGGAGGAAACAAGTTAATTTGATGGGTAATATATAAAAACAAGTTAATTTGATGGGTAACATATAGAACGTAATCAATAATATAGATAGAGATATCAAATTGGACAATGATCTGTGGGTCAGTCCTAGTCCACACATTCACTTACCTCAAATCGTAGAAGATGTAAATAAATGCATGTTTTCCTTCTTTTTTCACTTTGGTGTACAATGCACTATTATGTTTTTCTCCACTTTGTTAACCCTACACTTTTGTTTTACTAATTCTCCCACTCTTTTTCACACCTTCACATTCGCCCTTAGGGCAAATACAATAATTGCACTTAGTTTTAATTAAATCTCTCTAGAGATTTTCTTCTGATTGCCAAAGTGAAGAGATCAAGCCTTATCATACATGCTTATTGCAACATATCATCAGATATCATTACTATTATTTTATAATTTTTTCTTTTATCTTCTTTTGCTATTATTACTTTTAATAATTTTTTCTAATAATAATAATAATATTATACATTTATTTATTTATTTATTTGTATGCAAGTAAAGATTTTATACCAATATTTCTAAATTATTATTATTATTATTATTATTATTATTATTATTATTATTATTATTATTACTTTCTAAAGTGCTTCCAAACTTTCAAGAACCAACGGCTATATTGAGCTTTTAAAACCTTGAGATTGCTTCTATTGTGTTTTGTTAAACTCTTTTCAAATTTGTTATTGCTACCAAAATGTTTTAGTGTTGTTTTGTTATGTTTGATTAAGAGTTGATAAAGCATGTATTATATTGTGTGATCAGAGTGGACCTTTGAAATATTTTTAATATATTTTAATATTTTTCTATATAAAGAAAAAGTTATTTTTTTTATTTTTCAGATTTATTTTTTCATTTTATCTTTTAAATATATTTTAAAATAAAAATAATTATTTATTAATATTATCTTTTAAGTAATCATTTATTTAATTTAACCATTTTTTATTTATTTATTTTTAAATTTAATCATTATAAATGAAAAATAATTATGGTAAAATTTAATATTATTTGTATTTAATTTTACAATTATAATAATAACAATAATTATAATTTTATTATTTTTTAGTATCACAAAAAAAAAGTAAATGTAATATTTTTACTAGTTTGTGTAAAAAATTTAGAATTACTCTTTTGATTCATATTTTCACTCAAAAATATCAAGATGGTCCTTTAGTCATTTTTAGTTTCAATTTGGTCTCGATTTTTGAAAATATGATGCAATTTAATCATTTTCGTTAAATTTTTTGAATGAAATCAAAGTTTTCTCATCAAGATTGAAGTTGTGAATAAGGATTGTTTGCTTTATTGGTGTAATTGACATAATCCTAATGTCAATTTTGATAAAATATCCTTGCTCCGCGCTTTAAGAAATTTAACAAAAGGATTAAATTGTATCAATTTTTAAAAAATTGGGACCAAATTGAGACTAGAAAAAATTGGAGGACCAACTTGACATTTTTGGACGAAAAAAATGGACGAAAAAAGTAATTGAACTAAAATTTTGGCACCCCCAAGATATTGGTTGAAGATCCGCCACTATGTGATATCCTCTTGAAACTTAATATCCCCTTGGGTGTTTCAAGAGTTGAATTGTTGTTTGTGTTTATAATTGTTTTTTCCATTGTACAAACTTTATTCGATAACAAAATCATTTTTTCAAAGGACAAACACTAAGAAAGAATTGGATGTAGGATCAGTTAGATTAAACCAGTTAAATTTTTTGTTTGATTTTTCTCTTAATTTATCTTTCCTTTTGTATTGCTTTTCAATTCTTGTATTAATTGGATTCTCAAATTAATTGCATTCTTGTTTCCAAATTGAAACTATTTTAACAAGAACTCAAACAAATGGATGACTCTAATGATCTTTATGGCTTTGGTGGGGGAAGATCTACTTGCAAAAGACTGTTTGACGCTCAAGTCAGTAAGAGAGTATTAGGATCTATGAGAATAGAGTAGTACGTATGAATTGAATAGTACTTCCTGGAAAAATACCATGTGTATTTAAAGGGTTTCTTAGCCCATGAAATTTGTTATAAAATAGAAAGTATCAAAGGTTATCAATAAATAATAAAAACTTATCGCATGTGTGATAAAGTAGCAATATTATACCATTTAACCATATTAACCATATATATTTTTGATATATGGTATAAAAAGGATAGTTAAGATATAAATATATCATACAACCAAACTACCGAAGATTTGGCCATATATTTTGTAATATATGGTAGTAAAATCAACAAATATCTTTATTAATATTGTTTAGCCAATTTAGGTCAATAATTCTTAATGGGCCTTGTTGGACCATGTTCTAGCATATTTGTTGGGTCGGGTAGGTACACAAGTCCTCCTAAGCTCGAAAGTTTGATTGGCGGGTAGTCATGTTCTTTGGCCGAGTTGTAGCCGACTTATGCTTGCAGGTGGATCGGTCGTTTGGTCATGTTGTAAATGGTCATTTTTACCATGAGGTTGTCGACTTATTAATAGAGGTGTCATGTTAGGCATCTTGAACTGTCATCTTAGGTAGGTTTTATGTTATTATTTAAGTAGGCTTTATATGTGTTATTGTCTTAGGCAAACTTTGTACTATCTTAAGCAGGATTTGTATGTGTTGCCCTCTTAGGTAGGTTTTGCATGTGTTGTTGTCTTAGACATATTTTGCATGTGTTGTTGTCTTAGACATATTTTGCATGTGTTGTTGTCTTATAGGCAAGCTTTGTATGTGTTCCCTTCTTAGGTAGTCATTGTATTGTCATCTTATGTAAGACCCGAGAGATTTGAATAATTAATTAGATAATTATTTAATAAATGCGGGTAGTAGAAGCCATTAACACATTAAATACAGAATGCTATGTTGTGAAAAAATACTAGCTCAAATGGTTGAGAGTACTTAGCTGTGTGAGAGGACTTGGGTTTGAGTCCTATGTATGTCATTTGTGTGTTATTTAAATTGGTATTATTTTTAATATATGTAGATCATGTTGTGAGATATTATAATAATTGAATCATATGAGTTAGCATGAAATATGAATTTGGTTGAATGGTTGAGCATTGATTTGGCATTTGCATGGTTGTGGGTTCAAGCCTTGGAGAACCCAAATTAAATTTTATTTTTGCTGTTTTTAGTTTTGGTTTGAAGTTGAAGGGTTAAAGGAAAACCTAGCAAACCTAGCAGCCAAGGGGTGGTTGGAAAACAATCCATTAAGAGTGCTTGAATGATAATTAACACCATTAATAGGACATTTTCGTTTTAGGACTTGAACCCACCATTAAAACACCATTAAAAAGCAAATTGAGGGAAAGAGGAAAGGTTTATGTAGCTGTCGTTGTTGGATAGGTAGAGAAGTGCGAAAGCCACTGGGAATTGAGAGTGTGAGTGGACCTTTGAGGCTGAATTGAGAGAAGTCAAGGAAGGTTATTGGTGAAGCAAGGGAGAACCAAGGGATAATCCAAGCTTTAAGGAAAGGAAACCAAGTTAGGGGAGTTCCTAATTGATGTTTTAAGCTTTAATTGTGTGTTTCGTGTTGTGCCTAATGAATTGAGACTGCATCCTTGTGTGTTTCCGCGTTTCGTTCGGGAAAATTCCAGGAACCGCCGGGCGGCCATGAGTGACCCGCCAAGCGACACACGTATTCGAACCCAATTTTCTGGGTTTCTTTATGAACCGCCTTGCGGCTGAGGGAGACCCGCCAGACGACGTGTATTGTGCTGCCCAGTTTCCTTTGTTTTGGTTGGTTTATCATTGGTGTGATGAATATGTATGGAACTCGTTTTGTACTCTTATGAATGGAATGATGAATGATGATATGAGATTACTTATTTGGGGACAATTGTGTGAATCTTTGTATGACCTTTAATAAGCTCTCCGTCAAACACTTTAAAGACTTAAACAATCAAAAATAATTTATTTCATAATAAAATATGCAATAGTTTAGTTTATCAACCACCTTTTATAATTTTTTATCAATGATAAATTAATGTAATGTCTTAATTACCTTTAATTAAGTGTTTTCCCCTTTTTCCATTTTCTTAAAGGAGAAAGCGTCAAAATAAGTGAACTTAGATAGAGACCCTGTTGATAATAGATTAGTTAATTACTACCTACTTATGTGGCAATTCAAATGTTCCTATTGCGACATGCCTGGTCAACTATGTCACGGCTTCGGATATGGCTTCTTGGGCCAAGTTCTCTTAACCTTAATATATTCATTCCTAATATATCATACTAAAATAACTAAACTCAAAAGATATCCTATAAATTAGGGGTGGGCATGGATTAGATTTTTAATGATGCAATCCACATCTATTTTAGATCCAAATAATTGGATTAGATTTTTGACCCAAATCCATATTTTTAGCAAAAGTAGGTTGGATTTTTTTCAAATCCAGATCCAAATATTTGGATCAATATTTAAATCCAATCCAAATATTTGGATCAAGTTCAAAATCCAGAATCCATTTTTTATAAAAGAAATTTAAATTGAATTTTTTAAAACTTGTGTCATTAAGGCCCGGATGGGCCCGACGACCCAAACAGGCCCGTTCAGGTCGTCGGGCCCGTTCAGGTCGTCGGGCCTGTCTGGGTCGTAATGCTCGTCTGGGTCGACGCGCCCGTTCATTTCATCGTGCCATTCGGGTCGTAAGGCCCGTGTAGGTCGTCAGGCTCATCCGGGTCGTCAGGCCCGTCCGGGTCGTCGGGCCCGTCTGGGTCATCTGAGTCATCAGGTCCGTCCGGATCGTTGAGCCCATTCGAGTCGTCCGGCCCATTCCTATCGTCGTGCCCATCCAAGTTGTAAGGCCCGTGTAGGTCGTAACACCCGTCCGGATCGTCGGGCCCGTCCGGGTCGCCGGGTCCATCTAGGTCATCCGCCCCATTCGAGTCTTTGGGCCCATTCGGTTCGTCGGGCCCATTCGGTTCGTCAGGCCCGTCCGGGTCGTCGGGTCCGTCAGGGTCTCTTGGCCTGCTTGACCCGTTTGGGTCTTTGGGCTACCTGACCTGTTTTCGTCATTGGTCCTGCCTGGTCCGTTCAGGTCTTCAGGTCTGCGTGACCCTTTCGGGTCTTTGGGTCCGCTTGACCTGTTCGGGTCTTTGGGCGTGCCTGACCCGTTCGGTTCTTCAAGCCCGCTTGACCCATTCAGGTCATCGGGCCTGCTTGGCCCGTTCGGGTCTTCGAGCCCGCTTGGCCCGTTTGGATCTTCGAACCTGCCTGGCCCGTTCAGGTCTTCGGGCCCACCTGGCTCATTAGGTCATTGGGTCTGCCTAGCCCGTTCATATCTTTAGGCTCGTCGAACCTCTAATGATCGTCAGGCCCGCCCGATTCGTATAGGTCGTCGAGCAAGGCTCATCCAAGTCTGAATTTAGCATAGTCCATCTCAACCTTTAATCTAACCCAACTAAAAATTTAAATTGAAAATTTGGGTTGGATTTTTTGGATTATCCACATTTAAAAATCTTGATTTATAAAATGAATATCCAATCCATAAAATATATAAAATGTAGATTAGATTGAAATCCAGATCCATTAAATGGATTTTAAATGGATTGGATTTTTAATAAAATGGATTATAAATGGATCGGATTGGAGCAAAAGTGGATTGGATCAAGAAAATTAGATTTTTTGCCCACCCCTACTATAAATAATCTCTCGTAAGGTTTCCTTGAATTTAATAACTACTAACAATACATATTAATATATGTACCTTCTAATAAAAGTTACATTAGGGAAAGTTAAACAAATATTTATATTATTCCCTAATGTTTTTCAAAATAGTTTTATAATGTACAGAGAATCATAAAATATTTACACAATTTTCATGAAAGGAACACAAACAAAAACATAAAACATCTATTCTTTTCTGTCTCCTCAATCTATTATTAACTCACTCTTTTTATAAGATTGTGAATTTAACTCTGTTTCTATGTAATATAATTTAAGGAATACTCTTTTGCATTTCATGCTTTTTATATTTGCACATTTTTTTCTCATTGTCTTCGTACTTTCTTTCTCTATTCTTTTACATGTCTTTTTTCACCATTATAGAAAGTTTAATATGGTATTAGGATATTTTCCCTACAACTCTCGTGTAATGTCTCTCTCCAAAATATGATAATTTGATTTTCTTTATTTATTTAAGAGATAAATATATCATACTAATTGTTAATAAAATGAAAATATAAATGTATAGAGAAGCTTATACATATGTTTTTTTATTTTTGCCTAACATAATTCATTTAATTATTATTTTATCATAAAACATAGGTGTAATATTAAGAATATAATTACATATGTTCATATTGTAAGACCCTAGAAAAGGGCGTTTTAAAAGTGATAATGGTTTAAAATAGTAAGACTCAATTATTTTAATATTAAAAGGTTTTAGTATAAATAGAATTGTTATAAACGAGTTTCATTATTTTAAAACACACCATCTCTCAAGAAACCACTTTTCTAGAGTTCTCTGACTTCTCTCTAGAAGTTATGTCTCTCTGGTCGTCTGATTGAAGAACCGAGACCGTAGGATTGATCTTCTCAGCGAGCTCTTCAAATTGGACCGATCAGTTTCTTCGTTCGTGTAAGTTGAGTTTCTGCTCTCTTTTTTAGTCTTTTTCTATTTTCTGTTGCATGCGAGCCTTCTTCCGCTTGCATGCGACATTTTAATCATCAGTATGACTCTCTGCTGATCAGTGATCATAACGGTATGTCCTGATCGTTATTGTGATGTTTCTATGTGTAGATAGAGCATCCTGTGGAGTTAGAGGTGTTGACGATTTTAAGGCGTTGACGTTTATAAAGCTGTCTAAACAGGATAACAGGTAAGGGAAGCTAACTGTTTTGCTTGAATTTCGTATAGAAATTATTCTGATAACTTTGAATTGCATGATTGAGTGTTGTATGAATGATTGAACAGTGTAATTGAGTGTATGATTGAATTGTGCTAGATTTCTGAACTATTGCATGTGAGAACAGATTGGGAATCTGGTATTTTCGCCTAAGCGAGCAGCTCTTGCCTGAGCGAAAACACCAGAAACTCATCCCCTGTCTCTGCGCGAGATCTCGCCTAGGCGAGCCAGTCTCGCTTGAGCGAGTGTCACTCTCGTCTAAGCGAGACAGCTTAGCCTGAGCGAGAATTTGCCCAGAATTTGGGTTGTTCTCTGTTTCGAGCCTCGCTCAAGCGAGAATGACTCGCCTAAGCGAGAGAGCCCTTTTGTCTGGGCGAGACCTTCCAGATTGGGCGAGAACCTCTGCAGTTGAGTGTTATTTCCTTGTTTCTAATGGATGAAGCTATGTTTAAATGTTAAAATCTGAACTTAGTTATGATATGCATGAATTGTTATGACTGGTAATATGTGTGGTGAAATTGCATGAAGTTGGAATATGAGAATTGGTTGAATTAGAATTTCAAGGGAAATTCAAAAGAGTATGTTAGTGTGTGTAAAGACATGAGGACTCTGTATGGGTTGGTATCCTAACGCTCCAATAACCATTACGGCTCATGTAGAGTGTAATGAATTATGTCGTGAGGAGTAGCAGGAGGTCCTAGTCTGTGGACCCGATTCAGTCACAAACGCGAAGGGGACTTACCTTTGGAGTGGCTGGGTGATAACCCCTTGTGTCCAAACTCTGCAGAGTTTGGGAACCTTCATAGGTGCAAGCCACCCAGAGATCCAATGTCGCTTACATAATCCGGATATCGAGTCTAGAGTAATATATATGCATTGTGTTTAGGGTGGTGTATGTGATTCTGGTGAAAATAATAAAGATTGCATGATTTCTGTTTATAATTGAGTTGTATGATTCCTTTAATCAGATTAGCTTACCCTTGCTTTCTGTGTGTCTGTCTCGTGTTGTATGTTTTCCTTTTGCCATGATCACCTATCCGGTGGGAGCAGATGTGATTGCAGCGTCAAAGGCGCTTCTGAAGGATGAAGAGCCATCGTTTTAGGTTGATGAGGAGGTTTCCAGTGGGAGCTTTAGCAGTGGTCAGTTTAAGTATAGAGTTTATTAGTTTAGTTTAAGTGTATAAGTGATATATTTTTATAGTCATATCTTTTGTAAGACTGTATTAATATATTGTGTACACTGGATTATTTGTTTTGGAACTATGATGAAACTCCCTATTTTTATTAGTTTTAAGCTGCTAAAATTGGGATGTTACACATATATTACGATGTTACATCAAATAATTTATAGTTATTTTATATATTTTAGAATACTTTTTACATCCTACAATTTTTCTAATCTTAGGAAAATGAATGTTATTTATTTACTTTTTCTTCTTATTTGAGTATATATTAGTAGCTAGATTTCAATTTGTAGGAGGAAACAGGTTAATATGATGGATAACATAAAGGAACGTAACCAATAATATAGAAATAATATAGATAGAGGTATCAAATTGGGCAATGATTCATGGGTAGATGGCCAATAAACTTGTCATGTGGGTATTGCCCGAATCTGTGCCCGTTTTAACGAGGAACCCCGCATTGATTGGGTATGTGTATGGGTATGGAAAATCCCCTACTTTTTCAATTGGGTATGGGGATGGGTACAGGGATGTGTATGGGTATGGAAAATCCCCCGCCATAATATACATCCCGCCATATCTCTGTCTCCATTTAAATTATTAAAATATTCATAATTAATAATTAATCATATATATATATACTTTTTATTTTTTATTTCTTCTAATTATTTGGTTTGTCATGAAACTCATTTGCATCTCCAATATATTTTTCATCTTATCATAACATTTATGTAATTATGTTAAAATGATATATGTGAATTAAAAAAAATTATGTCTCACATTTGAATACTTTTATTATTTTTTAATATTTTTATTTATTGTATATTTTCCTTTCACATGAGAATGTTTAATACTCTCAATTTAAGTGTTTAATAGCATAAACCTTTCATGTACTAGGTAATATAAAAAAAATTCTTTACTTATTATTATTAATTTTTGTTTCATTTGAATAAATTTTGTTTCGCTAAAAAAATTTTCGTTATTTCTCAACCATTGAGTGTATGTATGTTGGTATTTGAAAAGTTTTCTTAGATCTCTAAGGTATTTTTCATCTTATCATACCCTTAATACATTTGTTTTCCTTTGTGTGATTTCTTTCCATTGTCTCTCAAATTGTTTCTAAGATACACATTTGTTAATTTTTTAAAATTTTTGTTTGTTGTTTATTTTCATCATATACAATATTATTTCGATATATTTTATCTAATTATTTTTTATTTTCTAACTCATTATCAATCATACTATAATTTTTCACTATAATTGTATAAATATCTTTTATTTACTACAATATAAAAATTTAATGTAATTGCCATGAATATTTTTTTATCACCATCTAACATACATTGAAGTTCAAAAGATACAAGATCTATGTCAAAATTTTATTATTATGTTTATTATTTGTTCTTTGCGTCATTTTGATCAAGTGATTATTATAACTTTTATTAGTGTATAAAAAAAATATTCATTAGAATTTTAAAAATTGAAGTAAACAAACATTTAAAATATATTTTAATTTGAATATTTGTTTTTCTTTTATATTTTTTTAAAAATATTTTTAAATTTTATAAACTAGGTTTCATTAATGTCTGCAGTTATTAAATTTAATAAATATTTTGGATCTCATGAAATTTTATTTGGTATTCTAAAATAAAATGTAAGCAATTATAATTTATTTCAAAGTATTTGATATCGAAGAAACAATCATCCTCCTATATTTGATAATATTATGTTTCCTTTACCGTAATTTTTTATTATTTTATATAAATTAATTAAAATTAATATTGAAGTAGTAAGAAAACCCGTTACCCGGTGAGGATGGCATGAGACAAAAATTTGATACCCGTTAAGTTTTGGGATAAGAATGGGGATGAATTTTTCCTATAGAAATGAGTATTGGATAGTGAAACTCCTTCGTGTCCCGCCCCATTGTCATCCCTAAGGTCAGCCCACACATTCTCTTACCTCATAAATCGTAGAAGATCTAAATAAATGCATGTTTTCCTTCTTTTCTCACTTTGGTTTACATTGCACTATTATGATTTTCTCCACTTTGTTAACCCTATGTTAAAAATAGATCTGTCTAATTATCTTAACCACAAAGGGATCTGAATTGATTAACAAGCTTTTATATGGTTTAAGATGAATCTTGAATAAATCTTTAGGTTTTAAAGCTCAATTAATCAATTTCG
>Ga0214544_1006050_pt1 | contig 22750 bp, 18 predicted proteins | sample CNSS3metaG_FD_160074 | JGI IMG/M metagenome (GOLD analysis project Ga0214544, IMG submission 160074) | Root nodule microbial communities from cowpea collected in UCLA plant growth center, Los Angeles, California, USA - CNSS3 | ecosystem: Host-associated > Plants > Roots > Nodule | place: USA...
CCCAGAAAGGATATAAAATCAAATAGTAAATACAAAATATTACATCATAAAGAGTAATGAATAATATGATTATCAATCATATGAGTAATTGTATAAATCAATGGACGACCATTAATTCATAACAAATATATATTTTTTTTTAGCTTTTTATTTTTTTAATGTATACACACTTTTATTTTCTTGTTATGAATAAATATTTGTTAAGATTTTCTTTTGATTGTTATATTTTTAGTTAGTTGGTATTTCTTTCGTGATATATTCAAATTTGTGATAAAGAAATTGTTAATAATTTTTTATTTGTTTTGCCTATGTCTATCTCCATCGCAAGTTTCTAATTAGATAACATATTTTAGAGATTGTATTTTACAACTTATAGATTATTTATCTAATTTATTTTTAAGGGATTAAATATGGAAGTAATTGAAGTAATTTATTTAGTAAAATATAATGCGTCATAATGTATTTTAAAAAAATATTTTAGATGGTGTAATTCACACATAATTTTAGATTCAAAAATATGTTTTAGGATGTGTATTCTAAAATTAATCCAAGAGATATATTTTCAAATAAAATCCTATTAGATATTATTATAAATTTTAAAATTTTAAATAAGTTGACATTCAAAAATTTATCAATTATATGTTATTATACGAAAACTTTTTAAAAATAAAAATAAAATAAATAAATATAAAATATGAGAAACCATTCAAATTGATGATAAAAATTACATTTCACACCGTTTAGACAAATTATATTTATTATAAAAAAATTTAAATAAATATATTTCACACAACATGTGCAAATTATAATCATTTATATTACTTTTTATAAATTAAATTATCGGACATGATTTTGTTCGCAAATACTTTAGAAACTTTAAAGGACACGAGGTTAAAAAATACAAGTTCCATACTTTTATCTTTTTATTATAATTTTAATGAAGGAATAATATGGGTATGAAAAAAAAAACATTTACAGTTACTTTTAATTGGTTTGGATCCATTTAGAGAGGTAGAATATCTGGACACTATTTTATTTTCTTCAAAGTTTTAAATTTAAACCGAATAAAAAAAAAAAGATAAGATGTTTTAGTTCTTTAGTAAAAATTAAAATTAGTATTTTTAAAATTTTAGATTAATTTAATATTTTATATTTAAAAAGGTACAAATTTAAATTTTATAATTAATTTTTGTTAAATTTATTTTACATTTCAAATATATTTATTTATTTATCTATTTTCAATTTAATTATTATTATTTATTTTATACCTATTTATACTATTATAACACAAAATATTAATAAAGTATTATAATATAATTTATTATGTCATGAAATATAATTAAGATCTTTCTATATAATCTTTTCAGGATTTTACAAAAATTTTAATTTGTTCATCATTTATCATTTTTCATATTTATTAACTTTTTATTTCTCGTTTGTTTCTTGGAATGAATAAGGTGTTAGAGTCAGTTTTATTTAGCTACTTTATTTTTTTGTTACTATACTACTGTAATAATCAATAAGTTGAGTGTAATTAATATATGCAACTGAAAATTTAGTTACAATTTTTAATAGCTTTTATTTTTCAGAAAAATATTAAAAAAAAATGCTCCAGAGAACTTGAAATTAATCTAACTATTTGTGTATGCAGCTCATGAATTGACTGTATGTTTGTTATGTGAATTCTTTTTAAATAATTATAAGTTTGTTTCCTTTTTCAAATATGTTAACTTTTTTTTTTTTTTGTGTTGTAGTTTATTTATCTTCAAGTATCTTATACATGAAAAGAGATACCGTAAGTAAGGATTCTTAGCAATAATATAGCTCAAGAATGATATAGATCGAAGATGTTTCGTATTTATGTCTTCTTTTATATTGTAGAGATTGGGTTAAATATGTTTTTGATCCCTCAAGTTTCAGCGAAATTTGGAATTAGTCCATTATCAAAATTTTTGACCAATTTAGTCCTTCATCTTTAAAAATGCGTTAATTTAGTCATTTTAATCATATTTTGTTAAGTTTATCAGACGTTTCAAGCGCATTTCATGATAGTATTTAAATTATTTACATCGTCTGAAACATTTTTGCTTCAATGTTAACTCAAATATTATCACAAAATGCGTTTAAAATGTCAAATAAACTTCATACAATTTGGTAAGAATGACTAAATCCACGCATTTCTAAATATGAAGGACTAAATTGGTATAAAGTTTCGAAGATTGACTAATTCCAAAATTCACTCAAACTTAGGGACCAAAAACATATTTAACCTTCAGAGATTTCTCCTCTAATTTGGAATACATTTATGTTTTTATGGTAAAACTTTATTATGTAACTTAAACTCTAATACAAAGGTCATATTTTGTTCAATAATTTTTTTTGAAATATTTTAATAGAGTGATTTTACTAATCAAGGGTGTTACATAAAATACCAGGTGCAAGATTTTAATGACGTTGTTTTTATTTAATTAAATTATTAGTAGAAATAATAAATTCTATAAACATAATTTTCAAAATAAGTATTATTTTTTGTGATTAGATTTTTTGTAGTTAAATATGTTTTTAGTTTCTAAATTTGTATCTAAAATTGAAATTCGTCATCAGTGGCGGAACTTGAACACAAATTTTAGGGGGGCCAAATTATATTTGTTATATATAAATTATTTATTTTAATTAAAAATTTTCAGTTTTTTAGATATTTTTTTTATTCAAAACAAACACTCATGACAATAGAATCCAAACAATATGACAATAAATATATACGAAAGAGTAACATTAAATTTATCATCAACAATAATATATTAAAAAAGAGTTACCTTATATGTATTACCAAATTGGAAGACGTGATCACCTTCTAAAGCATTTTCAAATTCTTTATATGTAATTTTAGGAACCTTAGAGAATTGTTTTTCGTTTTCTCTAAGTTTTGGATTCTCATAAAGTTTCTCAATTTTAGATAACGTAGATGCATTTTTTTCATCTTCATCATCACAGCTCTTTCTCTTGAAAAAAAAGAATCAATTCTTTTACTCTTTGCCATAATTTTTCTAATATAAATTTGTCACCTCTCACCTATTTACAAAAAGATAAAATTATGAATATCCCAAATTAAATCTTAAAAGCAAGACTTAATATTTTAAGAAAACTAATAATTGATTAGCTTCCCTTACCTTATAGTAGAGTACTAATCTTGCTCTCAATTACACAACTTCAAAGTCTAAAATAACTTTAGCTACATAAATAAGAGTTTGATAAATAATTAGAGCATGATTTTATGATCTCTAAGAGATTGAGATATGCCTAGAGCATAGAAAAGTCTCATATAAGAAGAAAATATATTGGTTCGAAAAAAAAAGGATAAAAAATGAACTTACTCAAAAGAAGAAATTGTTCGGCCCAAAATGTTCCTTAACTCCTCAATCTTGCTGTAGTACAATTTGATTTTGAAAATAATAAAGAATTGATGGTAAAAATTGAGATGAAAATAAGAAAAGAAAAAGAGATGGAGACATAAAAAAGATAGAAAAGCCAAATGAAAAAATATAAAAAAATATAATAGAGAGAAAAAATGTGATTTTTAAATTTTAAAAAAACTTTTTCAAACTAAACTAAAATAAATAAAGTAATAATATATAAATATATTTTTTCAAAATATATAAAAAATAAAATAAAATAAAAATCATTAAAATTAATATAAATATAATAAAAATACATAAATATTATTTTTTTAAATATGTAAAAAGTAAAGTAAAAAAAAATCAATGGGGGAGCCATGGCTCCCCTCTGTCATGTCTATGTTCCGCCGGTATTCGTCATTATCTTAAATTTTAATGTATTTTTGTTCCTAAACTTTAAAAATAAATTAATATAGTTCTATTAATCTAATTGTGTTAAATTGATTCAACGTGTCAAACACGTTTTAGGGTGACATTTAAACTGTTTACATTGTTTGTCATGTTCCAACTCAAATTCCAGTATAAAATGTTGTTTACCAAGCACACAAAAATTATTATCGTTGAGTTAAAAACACTATATTTATTTATTTATTTTTAATGTTTAGAAAATAAGATGTATCAAAGTTTTGAACATGGACAAATTTCATTTTCATAATAAAGTTTAAAAACTAAAAATATATTTAACCCTACTTTTTAAGTACAAGCATGTTACAAATTTCATAGTAGATATATGTAACGAAAACTACAACAAAAACTAAATTAAAAGTAACTAAAGTTATCAAATCAAGTTAATAATTATGAATATTTTAATAATTTAAATGAGGACAATGATAGAATGAGAATCAGTATTATGACGAGTATGGAAATGGAACGAATATGTACATCTTTATTCCCATTCCAATACCTAATTGAAAAAATTTAAATATTTTTCATACCCTTAATCGTACCGGTCAATGTAAAGTTTTCTGTCAAAACAGAAACTAATTTGGAGATATGCATGCTTATTTGTTATTCTTAGGTTAAATGTCAAAATTCATAACAAAATTTAATAAAAATTAAAAAAAAAATGGCGGGTTAATGTATCGGACAGCTTATAACATCAACCTGTTTGTTGTGACGGATAAATCCTATCCAATCCGTTTTTAACCGATTAAAAGCAAAACGGACCAAAAGGGGCCGAACCGATTAGTTTTGACATCTCTACGGTTTATTGAAGACGCTCTACAATTGGGCCAGACCCGTTCCGATGTTTAACAGAAAAGACCCAAACTATATGTCAGGAACCACAGTTAGACAGACACAGCAAAGTGATGGAAGTCACAAGTGCTATTCATTCTGTTGGCTTTCTGCATTTACGGACACACCGAGAATTCTTCTTCTCTACAAGACCAAGGAAAGTGAAGGTTCTTCTTCCTTGCCATCACCATCACCATCCAATCTACTCAAGTAATGCTTTTGATCGTAGTGACAGAAGCAGTGTCATAATAAACTCCACCTCTGGTACTTCCACAGCAACTTCTGCTGCTGAGGGGTCCCTCTCTGAGGTGGAAAACATAAAGCAGAGGTGTCGTACATGGCAGTGGAAGGGTCAATATTCAATCAACTACTTTGTTTCTTCGGACTCTCCTCCGCAGTTGCAAGCCAACCACCCTCCCCTCTTACTTGTTCATGGCTTTGGTGCCTCCATTCCTCACTGGCGCAGGTAATTTAGCCACCTTAACTAATCATGTGTTCAACATTTTTCACTTCTCATGTTGCTGTTTTCTCGTCCACCCGTTTTTTTCTTTTTTAGATATTGTATTATCACATTTGTATGGTGAGCCGGTAGCCACATAAAAAAGGATAATATAAAGTACTATATGCTTTCTAAGTAGATAGGCAATGAATTGTTGCATTCCCCCTTCAAGTTAAATATCTATAACAGCAATTGATTACCCAAATTAAAATTTGTGCAAATTTAGAAGCTAATTGTATGAGGAAATGGATCAGTGTGTAACTTTGAAGTTTTTTTATTGAGATTGTCAATCACCTTTTTCCGGCAACTGTACAGAATCCCCTTCTTTTGTTCAGATAACCCCCCTTTTTCAATTTCATTTGTAATCACCAACTTCAAGTATTTGCAAGGCAGAAAATGGTTGACAATGAAAAGATGGAACTTTAGGGTGACCATGTTAATTATTAAGTTGTCCATTGAGCTTGCATGTTATTTGCTTTCGAAAATTTTTGGTAGGACATTGCGTAGTTTGGATTCCAAACGTTAAATCCTAGAAAGTTCACTGGATCCAGAAGGAATCTCCACTATCTCAGTTAAAAAGGATTTGTGGGAAAACAAAAATGCTTAGGGGGTGGTTGTACTTGGTGGTGATCTATGATTGTACTTTGGTGTTGAGCTGTTGGCTCTCAAGTAAATTCAATTCCAACTACATGAATTTTTCTTAGTTAATGTGCGACTTTAATCAAGCACTTTCGCTATAATTGTTAATTTTATTTTTTTTCTAATATGATTCAAAATCCACACATAGAAACCTTGTTTTTAGTTTACTCTCATAACAAATCCTAAAAAATCACTACTTTTGTCATTTCACTTAACAATGTAGTCATTGAATTGAACTAGTACGTAAGCATTTTTGTTTTCTTCTTTCTCTTCAGGAACATCAAGATTCTAGCCCAGAATTATACTGTGTATGCTATTGATCTTCTCGGGTTTGGAGCTTCAGATAAGCCTCCAGGCTTTCAATATACCATGGAAACTTGGGCTCAGGTATTTATTTCTTGAGGTTTTAATTGGAGATCGAATCTCCAACGTTCTCAATTTTTGGGTGAAATCTTCGGCATACAACATTACAAACTTAACTTGTACCCTGTATTCACTCTAAACAGTTGATCTTGGATTTCTTGAATGAAGTTATTCAGAAGCCAACAGTACTGATAGGAAACTCTGTTGGAAGTCTCGCCTGTCTCATTGCTGCCTCAGGTATGTTTGATTTATCCCCCAGAGGCTGGATATCTAACCTAGATTTCTCTCAAAACAGTTAAGCATATATAGTTTGCATCAGAAATTTCTTTTTTGCCTTATCTATGAATTATAGTCTCCAATCAGATTCAAGTCAAACTCTTGTGAGAGGCATTGTGCTGTTGAATTGTGCTGGTGGCATGAACAACAAAGCGATTGTTGATGACTGGAGGATCAAGTTACTATTACCCTTGCTTTGGCTGATTGATTTTTTATTAAAGCAAAAGGGAATCGCCTCAGCAATTTTTGAGCGAGTTAAACAAAGGTATTATTCTCTTCAGGTTTGGCCATAAATTCCTTTGGATGTGTAAAAAGGCAACCTAACATTGCATTGCTGATAATATGCAGAGAGAATCTAAGAAACGTTTTGAGTTCAGTGTATGGAAATAAGGAGTCTGTGGATGAAGAACTGGTGGAGGTAATACTTTGTTGTTCACTTGATTTGTTATTAATCTTCCTTTCTTTCACAACAGTTTACTTAGAATGCATTTTTGATTCTGGAAATGAAGATCATTAGGGAACCAGCCAATGCTCCAGGGGCCTTAGATGCATTTGTGTCCATTGTGACAGGGCCACCGGGCCCCAATCCGGTGGTGTTAATGCCAAACATATCTTTGCCTGTTTTACTTTTGTGGGGAGATGAAGATCCCTTTACTCCAATTGATGGACCTGTTGGCAAGTACTTTTCTTCATTGCCTTCTCAACAAGAAAATGTTAAACTCTTCTTACTTGAAGGGGTTGGACATTGTCCTCATGATGACAGACCTGAGTTAGTACATGAAAAGTTGCTTCCCTGGTTGGCAAGTCTTTCAAATTCAGAGTAGTGTTAAGTACTCAGCTGCTGCAACCAGCTCTTGAAACCTGTCACTGTTTAGGCTGTGATTCCCTCATCTATAACTGCTACTTGTATAGGTTCTGTTCATAATTTTTTTTTTTGTATTCTTATTCACACCACCAATTTTCTTCTATGATAGATTACATATGTGTCATATACATCGAATTGATGCTTTCTTATGCATAATATTGTGTTTGACTTGAGATGTTTCTTCATTTTTGTTTTGATCTTGGAATTTTCTGATATTTGTAATACCTTTGTATCTGAAATTTGGCTTATCCATTCTCACGCTCGTGCTCATCAGGTATAAAGAAAACAATATAAATCTGAAGCTAATGTACAATCAAACAAAAATTATGAATATACACAATGTTTGACACGTTCCATAAATACTCGAGGGCCTCTAGTATGTTCACAGAAAAATATTTTATATCATGTATATAAAAATACTTTGTTGAGAGGGTAATTTCAATAATCTTTATGTCTAAAGGAATTAATCTACTCTAATCCTTGATGAAAAAAAAAATGATAGAAAATAACTCTCTCATTTATGCACCTCTAATAGAAAAGAATCGATGCCTTTCTTGTAAGAGTTGAATCACTCATACGAATCAAATGGTGTAATGACTAAACACAAACAAAATTAGTGTATATAAATTAGTATAATTTTTTTGGTCCATGCTCATAGCTTGTAAACAAAGGAAATTAACCATTAGCCACGACGAAGAAAAAGAAGTGTAGTAACTAGTATTCGTCTTGCCTTGTCCCAACTCAGCAACACTTGATTCAGTTGTTAGGATAAGATATTTTTGGATGTATAAATAATGAGAGTAGGATGAATTTGAGGGCATAAATACTCGCCACAAACTCGACCTGTTTTCAAATAATTAAATTATAACAATAAATAAATAATAAATTATTTAACAGAATTTTAGCCCTTATTTTAATTTTCATGTTCTTGAAATTATCTATATTATTCATTGTTTAATTTAAAATGCACTGGGCATTTTGTATTATTTATTCAAATAAAAGAAAATATAAGGCTGAAAAAAACTATGAATTAGGAATAATACATTGTTTAGAAATAGACAAGTTTAATAACTGAGAAAAGTCTAAAAACTATGAACCTTTCCTATTTTTTCTAGCTTTGAAAAGGAAAATCATAGTTTAACAATTTTTTTTCTTAACAAACTACCGATTTAGGTAAAAAAAAATGATTTTATTACTTTGTTTTGATTAAAAAATAGAAAATTAATCTATTTTAATTTTATTTACAAAAAGTTTGTTTAGTCAATTTTTTTTTTTGTCCAAACATACTTTTCTCTTTGAAAAACAAAATTAAACAAAGAGTGGGTATAGTGTGGATTGAAAGTGTATATTATGGTGAAGCCCAACACAGTGCAAAAGTGCTAAAAAGACTACTACAGTGCACTGCAAGTATCTGTTATTGTTACGTTAACAAAAAAACACATGAATTCTCTGGAACATGGTGGAGAATGCTTGAAATATATTCCAAATTGTGGTAGAACTTTCTTCATCTCTCTACACTAAACCACTCCCATTTCACTTCATGGATTCTTCAAGAACCTTGCTAACTTTTAACTTCAAGAACCGTGCTCTATATATACGTGTGTACCTGTGTCATCGATCATCGCATGGTTGAAGACACACAATTGCAGCGCAAACTCCAATAATTCTCGACTATTAACCATCATTGTCTGTTTCTAGTTCCCAAATGAGGCTACACCAACTCATCTTGTTCCTGTTGTTGCTCTTTGTTGCCAAAGCAAACGGTTCTCTACTACCATTCGATCCTCCCAGAGGCATTCTGGCGGAGCTCTTGTCTGATCGATTCCCAGACCCGTTTCATGTGCTGGAACAGATTCCATTCGGGGTTGAGAAAGATGAACAATCGACGGTGATGCCAGCTGCTAGAGTGGACTGGAAGGAGACCCCAGAGGGGCATGAAATAATGGTGGACGTGCCAGGGTTGAAGAGGGAAGAGATAAAGATAGAAGTGGAAGAGAACAGGGTGCTGAGAGTGAGTGGCGAAAGGAAGAGAGAAGAGGAGAAGAAAGGGGATCACTGGCACAGAGTGGAGAGGTCCTATGGCAAGTTCTGGAGGCAGTTCAGGTTGCCACAAAATGTGGACTTGGACAGTGTGAAGGCCAAGCTGGAGAATGGGGTCCTCACTTTGACTCTCAACAAGTTGTCACCAGAAAAGATCAAAGGTCCCAGGGTTGTCACCATTGCAGGGGAGGATCAGGAGCCACCCAAGCTCACCAAAGATGGGGCCAAGCAGGAACTTTGAATCATCATCTCAGTTCTTCTGTGTTTCACTGTCTCTGATCATAACAAGAAAAAATTGGTTTCTGTGTCTGTGTTTACTTTTGTGAATAAAAGGTTTCCACCACCACCTTTGGTGGAATGTGTTACTTTTTCATCTTTGCTGATGATCATATAAAGACTTCTCCTATTGTATATCTATGATATCTTCTACTTTTTTCTTTCTTATGGACACTCTATCTTTTTATATACTGATAATTTCAATGTACTTTTTTAATAATGTGTGTATTAAAATCAATCAAAAATCTTAAAATGAATATCTATTTGTTTGAAAAATTTGTATTTAAATAATATAAATTATAATTAAAAAGAATAAAATCAACTTAAACTATAAAAACAGAATTTTTTTTGGAATCTGACGGTTGAAAGAAAAAAAAAAACAGATTAAATATATTATTATACGCCGTTTTTTTTTTTGGGATAAAATTACTTGGTTATTATTTTTTTATTAAAAGCGTGAACGCGTAGATAAATGCGATTAATAAGAGGAACGATACGGAAGCTGTGTTTCTTATCCTATTGTCTTCAACCGGGCGAATCTCCGTTAATCTTAATCCCAACCGAAGCAAGAAGCTTCTCTATGTCTCGAATCTTCTCTGCATGGAACAAGAAGAAGCTGCACCTCAGTTTCTTGCCCAGTTTTTTCTCTTCTAGGCACAGCACCAGTACTGGGCTTTTACGGCCCAGGATTCTCAGACTGTACAGTAGCAGCAATGGGGAGCCGCCACAGGATTGGCATCACGACGCTGCCGTGCCTCCGCAAACTCCTTTCAGTGTTAATTATGTTCGGGCCCCCGCTGGGCCCCGCCAAGAGAACACTGGGTGGGTCGGAGGCTCTAATTTGGGTAGGGATTTTCCGACTCCCAAGGAAATCTGCAAGGGTCTCGATAAATTTGTTATTGGGCAACACAGAGCCAAGAAGGTGCTCTCTGTAGCAGTTTATAATCACTACAAGAGAATATTCAACGGGTTTGTTTATTTGTTCTTTCGCTATAGCAGTTTATTCTTTCGTTGCGGTAATTGTTTGTGTTCTGTGACTGTGACTGAATGTTGGGTTTATCACTAGGTCAGGGGAAGATGCAGGAATCTCCGAAGGATTGGATGATGACGATAATGTGGAGCTGGAAAAGAGTAATGTTCTCTTGATGGGTCCAACTGGTTCAGGTATATGATGTTATTATTTATTCACTGAGAATTATTAATGCATCGTGTTGTTTGTGCTTTTCTTGCTAGCTTCTGAAGTTACTTTATGTCTGCTCTGCTAATCTAATTTCCATCAAATAGGGAAGACATTACTTGCGAAAACACTGGCTCGTTTTGTGAATGTTCCCTTTGTCATTGCTGATGCAACTACACTAACGCAGGCAAGTATGTATTCTTTGACGACGTCGTGTTAGAGTTTGGCTGAGTAATAGTTGGGCAGGATTGAGTTAAACGATAATAATGTATACAGATTTTTGTTCCTGATATGTGAATTTTCGAGATATTGAGGTTATTGAGTGATAAGATGTTATGCTAATTGGAATTACAAGTTTTTCTTCTAGAATGTGGATATTCAGATAGTATTATTTAGTATATTATGTATTTCTGATTTGTTTCCATGGTTGACTGATGGTGGTTTCTTTGTCCTTGGACAAAAGTTTTGGCGGTACTGATCTGAAAGGGGAATTTTTCTAATTTGCAGGCTGGTTATGTTGGAGAAGACGTTGAGTCAATATTGTATAAACTACTTGCGGTAGGTAATTTGTTCTGTATAAGTATGATGTTGTTTGAGCAAATTATCAATTCTTTGAACAAAGTGAAATGAACGAGTTTTTCTTGTTCTTTAAAAATCTCCACCTTCTGTCCTAAATTTACATTAGCATATATCACACTTTTTCCGCATTTATTTAAAAAATGTACCATGCTTCCCATTTTTTTTTTTTCTGGGCTGGTTTATGTGCCAATGTTCCCATGGTTTTGGTGCCTCTCATTGTTTCTAGTAGACAATCTTCTTGTAGATGTCAAGAAGCTAGTGATAGTTTGACTTAAGCTCCTCATCAGTTGTGGCAAAGGATTGTCCATGGTCTTTCTGTGTTGCTTTACAGACGCATTAAGCATACATTTCTTCAGTTATAATTACTGCTTTTGTTTCAATCTATGTGATTGTTTGAATACTTCTGTTATTAAACTTTACTTATAATTTAAGGTTTTTCAGAAGATATCTTGTGTTGTTTCTAGTTCTACTTGCCATCTCTTCATTATGAATTTGGTTTTTCCCGTATAGGCAGCAGAGTTCAATGTTCAAGCAGCCCAACAGGGGATTGTTTACATTGATGAAGTGGACAAGATAACTAAGAAGGTTATTTTCTAATTTAATTGGCTAAGTTCAGAAACAGAAATGGCCTTCCACTATAGTTTTAAATTTTTAAATGCTATATATTACAGGCTGAAAGCTTGAATATTAGCCGAGATGTTTCTGGTGAGGGTGTGCAGCAGGCATTATTAAAAATGCTGGAAGGAACTGTAAGTAAAATAATTCCAAAATGTAATTGTTCATAATTGGTTTACTTCTTTGTAAATTTAAATGCTAAGTGAACTCATTGTGTAGTTTGTACTTGTCCCCTATTTAATTATAACCCTTAAGTGATGAACATAAGAACGTAGTATCTTTTATATTCTGTGCTTAAGTTTTTCAAAATGATAAGTAATTTCCTTGCTTAGGTTCTCTCAGTAATTCTATTTTGATCTTTTATTCCTTCATATATGCAAGGTTTTTTAACATATCACTGATGCATTAGTGGTATTGTCCAATATATTACCAAAATTGGTATATTCTTTTGCTTGTTGAGAACTTAGTTTTGAGATTCAAAGAACTGTTTATGGGGACTATTCATTTAGAGGATGCTCGCTTTTGTTATTAATTAAGGGAAACTTCTACCGTAAAGATTTAAGACAATGTTGTAATGATATGTTTAGTGTAAAAGGGTAACAAAAGAATATAATGTAATGGAGGTCTATTAGGTTTCATTAGCTAGTTAATTAGGTCAGTGAACTGAAAGAACAGGACATGTTACCTATAAATAAGAGAGGTTGAGAGAGAGATCTATTTATCATTTCGATAAATGATTATACTTTCAGAAAATGGAGACTGGGAGGGAACATGGTCTCTTGAATACTCTAAATATTATTGAAGTTAATTTCTTTTATAATCAGTGTCTATTAGTGGATAAAATTGTTTTATTGTCACCTGTCTGTTTCTTGCAACATTGTTATTTTTCAGAAATCGATCAATTGTTTGTACGAAATGTTTCTCAAAAAATAATTAGTTGTGGGATGGTTAGTACCATTCTAATAGATAGTATCCTGAACCTGGAATGCTTTCTTATTGTCTAGATAGTAAACGTCCCTGAGAAAGGAGCAAGGAAGCATCCACGGGGTGATAACATACAGGTATGTTTTCTTGGAAAGTTTAACATCTGTCATTTGTTTCTTGTTTTGTTCTTTGATATGATATGATTTATGAAATTTCTTGCCTGGTATTATTTGGCGCTGCCTATGAACCTGAACTCTTCAGAATTATGCATTTATATTTTGGGGGCACTGCATTTATGTTTAGAATTATTATTTTTAAAAACCTTAGCATCACCTAATTTACATGAGAGCACTAATGCTAGATACATCAGAGGCTATAAGTGGTTAGAGGCTAATTAGGAGGATGAAAATATAAGATGGATTAGTTCTTTAGGAACTCTTTCATCTCCTTAGCAAGTATTTGTCAATGCTAGATAGGTTCAACGATCATATATTCACCTAGTGAAACATGCTTATGGTTCTCAAATCATTTAGTCATTAATTTACATAACTGCCACTTATTTTTTGTGATATATAGATTGACACAAAGAACATTCTCTTCATATGTGGTGGAGCATTTATTGATCTCGAAAAAACCATTTCCGAGAGGTAATTTTTTCTTTTGTATGTCTAGAAAGAATGTTTGTTCACAGATGTTTTTGTGCTTATCTTGGTTTTGTTGGACTTCTCATTTGATTTTTGATTTGTGAAAAAGAGCAGACGGCAAGATTCTTCAATTGGTTTTGGGGCACCGATCCGTGCTAATATGAGAACTGGTGGGGTTACACATGCTGCAGTAACATCATCTTTACTTGAGTCGGTGAGAATTTATTACGGTTCTCGGAATGAGTTTTTCTTTTTATTTATTTATTTCTTTTTTTACATTCCTGTAAAGCTAGTTAGGTAGATACTTTGATTAATTCAAGCTAAAATAAATCATGCGCATTAGCTATTCTGTTGTTCGCTTTCCATTCTTCAACAGCATACAGAAAAATACATAAGTTAGAGAATAATATCGTTGTAGCCAACAATCATCCAACTGCAACTAAAAGTGGCATCTGTAATTTCAGGTGGAAAGTGCTGATCTTATTTCATATGGTCTCATCCCAGAGTTTATAGGACGATTTCCAATCTTAGTTAGCTTATCAGCTCTAACTGAAGACCAACTTATGCAGGTATTATAAGCATTGCTCAAAACTTATTTGTTATTGTAGATTTTCCTGCTTTCACTAACAATTTAGTGCACCAAGATCTAATTCTGCTTGTTGTGTTATTATGATCATTCTCTTTTCTCACTCATTGTTGGCACGGGTGCACCACATATATACAAGGCTGAGAAACCTTATGGTCTTTTTAAGCCTTCCAAAGGCATCAAATTTCTATGAATATCTCCTATTGTATAAGGATTCTTTTTATATTATTTGTTTTCTTAGAAAAGCTAGAAGTTGTTATGGCCATTGCTTTTGGATTTATTATGTAGTATAAAGAATGATTGTATGGCGGCCATCTGCCATGTGCAAGCTCTTGGTTCATGTTAGTTTATGGGGTGCAAAAGGAACAGAAAATTAGGATAAGGATACAACAGTCCAGAATGGATTTGTAACTTAAGGGTAACATTCGTTAAGATCTCCTCATGTGTAGAGAAGAAGTCCAAGAGATTCTTTCCAGTGGACTATAATTTATTATCTATATTTTTAATTGAATAAAAAGAAGTTTGTGATTAGCATTGAGAAATCTGATGTTTCTCTGAATATGCTGCTTGCATGGGTGTATGCTAGTTTAAAATTCTAACTTTTTGTTTTGTGGAATATTAAATTGTATGTTAAAACAGACCGGCCTATTTTAGTTTAGAATAAATTTCTTATGCACGGATATCTGGTCATACGACTACTGAAATGTTGATTTTGCAGGTCCTCACAGAACCAAAAAATGCTCTTGCTAAGCAGTACAAGAAATTATTTGACATGAATGATGTAAGAAGTTCTTCCTTATTCTCTCTCAAATACACATTTTTTTGTTGTGAGAGTTACTTTGTTTGAGTGTATGTGGTGTAAAAACTGAAGCAGTTACTGTTATATCTGGATCATCCCAACCAACTAAATTCGGGTATTTAAAGAACCAAATTGTTCAAACTTTAACTTGGGTTGAATTGAAGGGAAATGCGTAGTTGCCTATGGTTGACTTAATCTAATAATAATTCATAATATATTTTTCTTTCAAACTATATAATTATTACTTGGTTTTTGCCATGAAACTTGCCACCTAAAGCAATATTCTTGCTTCCCTTAATTTTTTTTCTAACATTTTTCTTCACCTATTTTGGCTATTGTTCACTGTAACGTTGTTGAGTCGGTGGATGGTGATACTTTTTACCATTCTATGTAAAACAGACTAGAAGTTTTCTTTAAACCCCCTTGAGTGATTTACTTTTTTATGGTCTTTGATACTACCATATGGTATTGTTATCTGGTATGTCAACCTGATCAGCTTGTTTCAGAATCATTTAAGCAACTCCCTTCTATCCTTTCACCAATTTGAGTTGTATGAGTTTTTATTATACTTGTTATGAGTGTGCAAGCGAGTGATGGGAAGTGTGGGCAGTTAGAAGTCTGAAACTCTATCCCTAAACTTCAGGTAAAGCTACACTTCACAGAGAAAGCTCTTAGATTGATTGCAAAGAAAGCAATGACCAAAAATACTGGAGCCAGGGGTTTAAGAGCCCTACTGGAAATCATTTTAACGGAAGCTATGTTTGAGGTATCAAAGTGTCATTTATTTTTGTAAAATATAGTTCTGTCTTCAAGTATCTAAGATTGGTCTCTCTGATCTTTAACTAATACATTGAATGCTTGCATGCACCAGATTCCAGATGTTAAAGCTGGAAATGAAATGATTGATGCGGTTGTTGTTGACGAGGAGTCGGTAGGATCGGTAAATTCCATTGGCTGTGGAGGAAAAATTCTTTGTGGAGATGGTGCTTTAGATCAGTACCTAGCTACGATGGAGAGTTCAGTGGTATGATATTGCATCTGAATGAACGTCTGTTAATGCTTTTATTTCTTTCATGAAGATGTTTTCACTCATCTGCAGCACTGATGAGCTGTGAGAATGTGGTAGGTGATTTTGACCCTAGTTTCTTCATGTATTGCAGGTTAATCATGACGTAGCGGAACCAGACTTACAAGAGGGGGAATCAGAGATTTCATCAAGAGCTATGAGCATGTAATATTATATTTACCAAAAGGTGTATAAATTATTATTGTCGTTGTTATCTGTAAAAATTATATTCATAATTTGCTGTAATTATTATCCTCTGTATAACGCTGTAGCTCCTGTTTTAAGTACATTGAATAGGAAGGATATAGAAAAATGATAGCTTGCTAATTTAGGCAGCACGCCATCCAAAGTTTCAAATCATTTTGATGAAAATCTATTGAGTCTATTTTCTCATCTGCTAATATTTTCTGTTGGTTAAAATCTATCCGTCTCGCTGTCTTGGAAACCAAATTCACTTTATTGACATAAATTTCATCTAAATAGGAAAACATTCTGTTATCAATTATCAGAGAATCTATAACTGAATGTACCATTCTGGTTACATTGTATGATTTCGTTGTCCCCTCAAACTCATTATTTTGACGAAAGTTGAATAATTGATTTATCACATGAAAAGTTCACACAAATGCGAAAAATCTAATCAAATGGGTAAATGGATTGATTATGAAAAATTGAGTCGTTTGTATATGAGAAGATTTGATCAGGATATCATACAAGTCGATTCTAACAATAGTAAATATCAGGTGATTTTATATCACTTACTTTACATTACGAGCTTAACATGTTTTCTAATTGGATGGCAGTGAGAATAATATATTTTCTGTAACATTGATGTAAAATGAATTTTAATCCTTTGTTGATATTCGCATGACACATTCAGTTGATAATTTATTCAATGATTAGATAATTTTGGTTTCTAAGATGCTACAAGTGTTCAATATGCAAAGAAGGAAAAATAACTTGGTAATTATTACCCATAAACAAGAAAAACAAGCCATTGATTATAAGTAGCTTTTACGCTTTGTTTAGTATAACTGATGAGAGGGAGAGGTACGAAAAGAGAAGAAATATAGGGTTGAGTTGTTTGGCTGAAGATATGTGCGGAAGAAAGAGAAGAAAGAAGAGTGGGGAAGAAATGTGTCCTCAAAGCAGCATGATAAGTTATGTTGATAAATGAAAGAGATTTTAGTATTTTTCTTTTATGATCATAATATAATTTTAACATAAGCTAGAGGCTGATACTGACCGAAAAAGAAAAAGAACGGTGGCGAATAAATTTCTTCTAAGTTTAAGAAATTAAAGGTTATAACGCTAAATTAATTTTATTGAGATTTAGGTGGGTCTCACTTGTTTGGAAATAAGTTCACTAAATTTGGAATGTGGCTTGCATGTTAGTATAACTCCCATAAACTTTATTCAATAGAGAACATGCTTTTGTTAGAATTGATTTCTTCGAAATCGTATGCCACTCTCAGATTTGACAAAATTGGCTTATAGAATGCAAAGAATGAAAACCATATCTGTTATTATTCATAAACAGAATCAAGAATTTTAAGTAATTGGGTATCAAATATGAAAGGTATATAAATAAGACGAAACTCTGACATGAAAATGTGGAAGAGAGTCTATGAGGCTTTAGAGTTGGAAATAAATTTGGAAGCCTCTTCTGCAGTTGGCAGTGCAGGAATTGCACCCTTCACTGTTGTGCAAATTGCTCCACAACCATTCGCAAACGTCAAAGCCTCTCTCAATTTTTGTTCATTCTGATCCAACAAAACAAAAAAGATGTCATGGTAATGAGAAGATAACATTTTATAGTGAGTGTGAGAGAGAGATACCTCAAATATGGAAGTGTCTTTGGCCACAGCTGTGAGAAGTGCACCCACAAAAGAATCACCAGCACCAGTTGTGTCAATTGCCTTCACTGAAAATCCATTTACCCTTCCTTTGAAGTTCTACACTCAAACAATATATCAGTATATTCCCCCACATAACAGCACATCTAACTGCATAAATCCTTCTTGAATATGGGATCACAAATAAAAGTTAAAATCTTTTAACTGCATAAATCTAACCAACCAATAGTAATCATCAAATGCTTTATTGAATCAATTTTGTCAAAAAGACACTGTTTTCAAAACATGGGTGTATATATATTGGATGATACCTTGGTGTAATATCTGCAACCCTTCTCTCCATCAGTGACAAGAAGCAATTTCAATTTGTCGTGCCACAGAGACATTACAACATCCTCCTTCTCAGGATCACCTTGGGTTAGGAATTGAACTTCGTCATCACTCACCTACATACCAGCAATCCATTTGCACAATCATCCAGTCATATTGAGTTCTAGGCTTCTAGAAAGAGTAATAAAATCTTTAGGTTAAATATGATTTTAACCATCAACTTTGACATTAAATTAGAATTCGTCCTTATTCAAAAATTTGATACATTTTAATTTCTAAACTTAAGAAAAAAAAATGTATTTAATCCTTATGTAAAGTTATTTTGTCGTGTCACACACGTTTTATGATAATAATAAAGTTTGATACGTTTTTCCTTTAATATTAGTTGGAAAATGAGTTTGATGCAATTAAACCCTACAAAAATTAGGTCCATTCAATTTTTAAATTTGTGAATCAAAGTTTCAAAGTTCCGGAGCAAATTCTAATTTTGTGAGTTTAGGAATTAAAAACTTGTTTAACCTAAAAACTTTAAAAAGTATTACCTTGATGAAGTCGGCATCAAACCATATGCTCTTGATTCCAGACCTAGCAGCCTCCTCAGAAGGCCACAAGGGAAGCCTCACATTTGGATCATAGGAGAGCAAAGCACCACTTTCTCTAGCAACTTTCATGGCAGCCAAGTGTGCTGATCTGCATGGCTCTGATATCAGGCTAATGGATCCATAATGAAATACCTTAGCCTTCTTGATCAAACCCGTATTCAATTCTGACTCCGCCAGCAACATATCTGCACTGGGATTTCTATAAAACATGAACTCCCTCTCTCCATCTTTCCTCAATGTCACAAAAGCCAAAGCAGTTCTTGCCTCCGTATCAAAGCAAACACCATCAGTGTTCACTTTGTTTTTCCTCAAAATATCAACAAGCATCCTTCCAAACTCATCATCTCCCACCTGTCACAACAAAGTTTGTGACTGCATTTATATGCAATATCATGAAACATGACAAAACCTATGACACCACCTTAATATAATTTAAAAAACCTTAACGTTCCTACCATGTCCAATAATCTCACATTTCGCTTAGGTCTGACTTCTAAAGTTCTATTGGACGCGATAGGAACAATCTCTATGCTAGATGGGAAATGAATGTTTGTAAAAATCAAGAACCTTGCCGATGAAAGCAGCATTGCCACCAAGTTTGGCTATGGCACAAGCAACATTAGCAGGAGCACCTCCAGGGGCTTTGATAAAAGCAGGAGACTCAGCCAAGGAGACACCAGATGTGTCAGGAACAAAGTCGATGAGCATCTCACCGAATGATATCACTAATGGATCTGCTGAGCCTGACATCTCTTCCTCTTTCTCTATGTTATCGCTTTTCTTGTTGATGTTTGTGTTTTTCTCTTACAAAACAGTTTCAGGGCCAAACCTTAACAATGCTACAACTGGTCCCATATTTATGATTCAACGCAGGTTTAGGAGTGATAGTCGAGTATTTTTTTGTTTCATTTTACTTGTTTAAATTTACCCAAGTATAGACTATTATAAGTCAATTCACATATACTTAAAATAACTATACTGTTTAGCGATAGATTATCGCCCATTACAAGATTATGTTTTATAATAATTATTATATCAGTTACTTCTGTGATCATTTTTAATTGAATCGTTAAATTCCACATCTATTGTTTTATTTTAATAATAAACTCTGTAGTTGAAATTTTAAGCGAATTTTCAGGCCCTTTATCCCTCACTTTTACCAAGAAATGAGAGAACACAAAGCTTGATCCGAGAAGAATGCTTTTGAAGAGGAACAATAAAAACCACCACACAAACTAGTGAAGTATGCATTGTTCCTTAAATTCTGGTTAACAGTTTCAGATTCCACACATTCATATAGGAAATGCTATTTTGGAAGTCTCAAAGGAAGCTTACCCTCCTCTTCTTTAAATAATCATTAAATGTCAAATATTGCTTCTGCGGAGAAAGCTGATTAAGATATTACTAAGAACTTTAACCCAACCCATTCCATTGTTAACGCTGTGTTACAAAACAAAGTGAAATGGAGAAAAAGCCCGAGAAAAAACAGAAGAAAAGAATAAGATCTTCAGAGTTAAATACCAATTCAAAGTTCTCATTAATCCAACTACATCACCAAATCATGAAATTCCTGTGCCTTTGTAGGATTTATTCAAATTTATAGTGCTTGTCCACACCAACAGACACATCCCAAGTGCAACTCATCCCTTTGGGAAACACAACCAAGTCACCAGCAGCAATTTCAACTGATTCATTTGACCCACTAGGAAACACCTTCACTTTTCCTTCCAGAAGATAGCAAGTCTCTTTGGCTTCATATGTCCATGGGAATTTGCTTGGAGGGCATCCCCATCTGTTATACATCAAATGTGTGTCACACAGAATCAGAGACAGATCAAAAGCTTTTGAAAACAGGTAAACTAAAAAGATAGCATCTTGCAGTGTTTCAGGTCTACCCAATTTGGTAATTAAGGTAAGATATAAGAACCCCATAAAGGTGGTTCCTGTGATTTCTTCAGTCATTCATAACACAGACAACAAAATCAACTTCAATCCCATGGCACAACTATAATGAACAGGTCAAGAAAAGCTCGGCACATAGCATGATTCATTAATCAAGAAATCAAACAAAATTTATTAATCCAAACCTCATAGGAAAAACAAAAGGAACAACAAATCAACCTGAAATAACTGAAACAAAATGGGTAAAAGAAATTAAAGAAAAAAAAGCATTACTTGGGCCATTTCCTAACACCCAGTTGAGTGAGCTTGGACTCAGGAGGGTTTCTCTCAATTTTGATGCCCAGTTTCTCTATGACAGTAGTCATGCTCTCTGCTACTGTTGTTAAGTGCAGTCTCCTCTTTGTTGGATGTCTTGTACTTAAAGGAAAAGCTGAGTGTTTGGTTTGTGTGAAGTTGTTGGGAAATAAAGTACCCACAAATGATGATGCCATTTCGCTACCTTTGGAAATAACACCCTTCTGATCTCTCTCTCTCTACTTTGGTTCACAATTTCTATGAATTTCTCTGTTGTTTTAGTTCACTCATTTTTCATCTCTGCACTTTCTAGACAGTCCAAAAGTCAAGAAAGAAACTAAAAACAATTTCATTATTTAGATATAATCATTATGTTTATATTTCACTTTTATAAAAGAAATATTTGTGTATATTTTTGTACCTCAAAAATACCGGTTTTAAATTAAAAGAATAACTTTTGTTGCTCCATATTGTGTTGGAAAAAGACAACTACTTATAATACACTTTGTAAATATTTTCTAAACGAACCTTCTGTCTTTAATTAAAATTTATAAAATTATATACATACTAACATTAATCAACTTCGTTTATAATTTTATAATTTTTAATAAATATTATGTTTGGAAAATTTCCCTAGCTCTCATATTTTCTCCCAGAGTTTTATAAATACCTTATTTTTTCATCTACTTTAATTATTATATGAAAAATATTGTATAAAAAATATTTTTCATTTACTTTAGTTATTATATGAAAAATATTTTTCAAATTCAATCTTTTTTACTATATTTATTATATGAAAAAGAAATCCAAAAAATATTTATAAATTGATTTAAGATTACTATGGTACTAAAAATATTTTTTTTATTGTAGGAATTAAAATGCAAAAAAAAATATATATTGTATGAATCAAAGCATAAAAAATTATAGGCTTAAATATACATTTGGTCTCTATTTTTGTTGACTTTATTCAATTTGGTCCCTATTTTCGTTTTATGTTCAATTAGGTCCTCATTTTCGTCAAATTGTGGTCAATTTGGTCCTTTTCATTAAAGGTGTTTAAATAGTTAACATTTTTGAACAGTACATGTCACGTGTCAGCTCCTGGTTTTTTGATTTTTTTTTAATTTTTTTTTAATTTTTTTAATTTTTTTTTAATTTTTTTTAATTTCAAAAAAAGTGTCCATGTGTCAAGTCACAATTGTGCCACGTGTCAGTTTCCTGCTAGTATTATTTTTTTGTTCAACTTAGTCCCTATATTCGTTATTTTTGTTCAATTCAGTCCCTATATTTGTTATTTTTGTTTAATTTAGTCCCAAATTTTGTTTAAATAAAACCATTTAATTTTTAAAATTGACATTATTACTTATTTTTAAAATTTAATTATAAATTATAATATTTAATTATTAATTGAATATAATTTTTAGATTCAATTGTTAAATAGAATATAATTATTTAAATATAATTAAAATATAATTATTAAAATTTTAAAAATATATATTAACATTTGTAAAATTTACATTTAAATTTAAAATATTTAATATTTTTATTGCATTTTAGATATTAAAATCTAAAATATTTTATATGTAAATGTTAATTTTATAAATATTAGTTTATTTTTCTAAAATATTTTGAATATTTAAAACATTTTTATAAATCAATTTTAATATCTAAAATGCAATAAAAATATTAAATATTTTAAATTTAAATGTAAATTTTACAAATGTTAA
>Ga0214544_1006052_pt1 | contig 22740 bp, 14 predicted proteins | sample CNSS3metaG_FD_160074 | JGI IMG/M metagenome (GOLD analysis project Ga0214544, IMG submission 160074) | Root nodule microbial communities from cowpea collected in UCLA plant growth center, Los Angeles, California, USA - CNSS3 | ecosystem: Host-associated > Plants > Roots > Nodule | place: USA...
ATTAAAAAAATAGAATAAATGTAAATAATTGTGATTGAAAAAATATATATGAATATATAAATGATAAATGATTAAAAAAATATAATAATAATAATTTAAAAATCTATGGTACTTTACGGAGGTTTTGGAACCTATAGTATTTTACGGAGGTTTTGAAAACCCAGAGTATTTTATGGGGGTTCTGAAACCTATGTTATTTTATGGAGGTTCTAAAACCCATAGTATTTTATGGAGGTTTCAAAATCCACGATATTTTATGAAGGTTTCAAAATTCATGGTAATTAACCGGGGTTTTAAACCCACAAAACTTAACTAAGGTTTTAAAACCTATGTTAAATACAAGAGGATAAAAAACCTCCGTTATTGATTGGTGCTTCCTGGGGTTCATAAAAACCCCTACTAACACATTCTCCAGGGATGGTTTAGCGAGGGAAATCGAAACCCCGGGTAAAGAACTTAGTAGAGGTTTTAACCCTGGATAATGTAAAAATAAACCTCCGTTAAAAATATTTTTTCTTGTAGTGTTATTAGAAGGAAAATATATTATAGTCAAGTCACAATAAAAAATTGGTTATGAAAAAACACATAATACATTATTTTTTGTCTTCTTTAATCGTAAAAAATGAATATAAAAAAGCCTCATGCGATAAAAAATAATCTTAATAACTATTAAACTAATATTTCATTATCAAGTTAGGCAACAAAGAGTTAAATTTTTTGGTTCTTCGAGCAAGGAAGGAAACAAATGAGAAATGAGAGCAAAAATAATGAGTATGTGTCTAACTTCATTTTTTCTTCCAAAAGAAAAAGAAAACATATGAGAGTGAGAGATGAGTACAATTTTGTATAACTAAAAGCAATGAGAAAGAAAATAAAAAATATCTTAGTAAATATTTGATTTAATTACTCTTTTGGTTACTGTTTCCAAAAATGTCAAGTTAGTCCTCCAGTATTTTTAGTTTCAATTTGATCCCAAATTTTTAGTCGCAATTTGATATATTTAAACAAAAACAAAGACCATGAAAGTAATTAAACATAAATATTTTTATTCTTTGTTATATTTGATTTTGTATTTTATTATTTATTAACATGAAATGTTGTATTTTGTAAATAAAAAATAAAAAAAATGCACAATTTAATTTCCATCGATTTCTAAAAGATATTAAATGTAATCTTAAAATTTTCAATATATACGATACGTGTATCAGATATGACACATATCTGATATGTCTATACGTTTATTTTGAAAATAATATGATATGATAAGTGATGAATACATGATATATTAATATTGAAAACTATACAATAATTCTTCAAAACATAATAAATATACGATTGTTATTGTGTGAATCCAAATTAAAACTATATTACTAAAGTTGTCAACACAAAAAATATAAATTACTGTCATCATAAAAGTACTACTACAAGAAAACTCTTAAATAATAACCAATGGTAGCTAATGTTTAGTAAGCAATTTTGAAACCAATTATTTTGGTAATCAAAACCTTGATAGCTAATGTTAGTAACAAATTTAGAAACCAATTCATAATAAAAACTATTTTCATTATCAATTTAGAGACCAATTATAATTTTTTAGAACTACTTTAGTTGTCAATAATTTTTAATTTTTAAATTGGTACCTAAATTAGTCACTATATAGTGACTAATTATTTGTTGTTACTAAAATTTATCATTATTGAAATATTTTCTTGTAGTTTACTACAACTTTATAAATTGAATACTTCATTAATAAATATCGATAAAATATCTTAAAGTATCGGACAGAAAAACAAGTCAAATATGAATACATGACTCAATTGCAGTATCAATACATTATACATATATATAATTTAAAAAAAGATAAAAATATTTAGGATGCCATGACCATCCCGCTCCGCCGGTGAAAGAATAGTTAAACACCATTTAAAAAAAAGTTGTTAAAAGAAATTAAAAGCATAATTAAACTTTTCTTCTTTTCTTTTATGTATCTACTTATTTTTCACGATATATTATCTATGTAAATATTTGAAAAAATGTGATATTAAAGAAAAGAAAATGGAATATGTGCTATCTAGATAAAAATATCGATTTTGAACCTTTTGTCCCTGATTTTATCATCTATATATTTTATATATTTTCTTATGTTACCGAATCCTCTGTTAAAGTACAAATATGGGCGTTGAGTCTATGATACCAATAAATACTTTCTAGCTCCTAAAAGCATCTTTTTATGGTATCTCTTGTATCGAACCTAGAGTTCATAAAATTCGTTTTGCTTACAATAAAAAGTCTTGCCATACTAATGAAAATTGGAGTAACATAAATTGGGATCTGTATAATATTAGACCAAATGTTGCAAATCTGATCAGACACAACGTTCAATGTGTACCCATCCCAACCCCCGTTATTGGGCATAAAGTGGGTGTGTGCCCTCCTAAATTAAGCTTACATAGAAAACAGAGGAAAAATTAAAACAAATATTTTAACAGTTTTTTCCTTTTCAAAAACAATTTTGAATCACTTCAAATTTATGAGAAGTAGGTGTGACGAAATGGACTAATTTGTTCCACTTTAGCCCATTCTGTGAATAATATGGTGAGTGGGTTTTCATACTAAAATAATACTGAAATGAGTTCAAAATGTTAACCCATTTTGTTTAAGTTTCTATACTAAAACGATACTAAAATAGTTAAAAATCTTAATTCATTCTGTCGATGGATTGCTGGACCAGTTCACCAACTTTTTTCTAATTTTTTAACTTGTTTATTTATGTATTTATATATAACATATTTAATAATATAAATATTTTATAAACTCTTAATTAATTAATTAATTAATGTATCTAATTAAATAAATGAAAATAATTATTATAGTTATATGTTAAATTATTTTATTATAATTTAATTTATAAGAGTAGATAATTTAAATTACAAAACTATTCATATTTACATTCTTGAAGTAATATAATGTATAAAAATTAATCTTTTTTAAAATATTTTCAATTTAAAAAATTCGTTGGAATGGACCAAAATGGATTGACATATTAAAAAGTAACCCATCAAATTTTAACATATGAGTCCATGAACCATGATCACTTTATCACCCTATAAAAAAATGGTTACAAAAATCATTATATTTAATTTTGTTAGCTTCATACCTCTTTTAATAAATTGTAATCAGTATTCCATCAATTTCAAACCATCAACTTTCAAGACTCTGACAAGGTTATTAAAATTATTTAATTAGTATAAATGTAAAAAGAAAATATTCGTAACTTTTCAATTATTCCGGTGTCTCCTTTTAAGATAAATTATTTTGAACTAAAAATAACTTAAAAAAAGAAACCAATATGACTATCATTTTAAACACAAACTAAAAGGTTATTGTTTTAGAAAGTAAAAAAAAAAAAAATTAACCTGTAAAATAGTGTGGTGGTAACATTTTTGTTGGAGAAAGTTAGAGTTTCATTTGCATTCACATTCACAGTAGGAAAAAGAAAAAAAGAGAAGAAAATAGGTAAAAGCTTTGGTGTAGATATTAATTATTGCAAGTGGTGAAGTATCGTCATTATCTTTGCCCCTTCAATATCCAACCAACAAATTTAGCCTTAACTACGCCCAACCTGTTTCTTGTGTTTGAACCTACTTACCAACTACCTCTTCTTATTTTCGGAGCAAACTCTTAAATGATTCAGCAACTGCCTCTACTATGCCGGCTCATGAAAAGTCTCCAATACTTTTCTCAAACCCTCCTAACCATACATACTCTACTTCAGACACTTTTTTCACCCAAAACAAACAAACACACAGTAAAGACCAAGTGCAAAAACTACAATAATTCCGAATACTGCATTTCTACCTTTTTATACTCTTCAATTTTCAAAACATCTTCTCAAATTTATAATTGGAACTATGCACTTTTATTCTATTAATCTTAACATCTTCTCAAATTTATAATTGGGACTATGCACTTTTATTCTATTAAAAGATTAATGGATGATCTAATAACAAATCAACGGTGGATGAAATAATAGATCTAACCAAAATCAAAATTTTCTTGAATAGACTTTAACTATGATTTTGATACGATATTAAAAAATAAATTTTAAATTTAATTAAATCTTATAAAATTATTGGCGTGTAAAATGTGTTTGCACCACCCACTTATTTATATATATATATATATATATATATATATATATATATATATATATAAATTAATCTTATACGAGACTTCTAAAATAGTCTTTTATTTTAAGTAGGTTCAATAGATTTATTAACCACTTTAAGCTAGAAAATACTATTCTTAGTTTTCAATATCATTATTGTGAACATCATAGTATTTAAGAATTTTTTTTAGTAACAAAGGAGTTATATTAACTAATAAGAGGTGGAACACTATTTTAATTTTACTAATGACATATAAGAGGTGGAACAATATATAAATTTGAGTTAAATATATTTTTATCCTTTAACTTTCAGTGAATTATGCAATTAGTTCATTTCTAAACTTTGGACCAATTTAGTCTTTTATCTTTCAGAATACGTGAATTTAGTCCTTTTAATCAAATTTTTTTAGGTTTATTTGATGTTTCATATGCATTTTAAGATTGTGTTTGAGTTGTTTATACTATGACACATCTTTGCTTTAATGTTAAGTTATATACCATTATGAAACGTTCTTGAAATGTCAAATAAACTTAACAAAATTTGATTAAAATGACTAAATTCACGTATTTCGAAAGATGAATGACTAAATTGGTCTAAAGTTTCGAAATGTACTAATTCTAAAATTTACTGAAAGTTAAGGGGTTAAAAACATATTTAACCCTATCAATTTCATAACACATATAAAGATATATATATATATATATATATATATATATATTGTGTGACGGATTTAAAACCTTAAACCAGTCGGAATAATTAGAAATGATTTGGATCTCAATCACATACTTTTTCAAATAAAAATAAATAATTAGAAGATAAAATTAAAAAAAAAAATTCAAATTTTTGATAATAATTTTAATCAAATGAATCTAAAAATTGTCCGCCACTAAATATATATTATACAAAGTCTGATATATAAATATTAACAAATCTGTCCTATGGATAACGTTCAACCTATAATAACGTGTTATTTATTTTCCTGTATTTCAAATGTTAAATAATATGACATGGAAAATAAAATGCACAGAAAAAAAATATTTCACTACTATTATGATTAGACGTATAAAAGTTGTGTACAAATACCATTCTTGTTTCCCAAATTCATGTTGTTTTTTAGCACTTGATTGTTGACACGTGCGTACTACAAATAGGATGAATTTTCTAATCTTATAATTCACACTGTACCACATTTACTCATTTGCTTCCATTTTCTTTTTCTTTTTTTCTTTTATATCTTTACATGTTTTCATGTCACAATCTTAGCCTCTACTTGTGTACCTAAACACCGAGTACATGGAACAACGTGCATGGAATCGCTATATATTACAACACACCCATTTTATTTGAAACACAAACAAATAGCCAAAAACTTTAGGCACAGACACAAAAATGGGAGCTGCTTATGACCACGATTCTCCTCCTCTACTTGAAGACCTTAAGGTGACCATACACAACTCCTCCATGATTTTCCCATCGAAAGAGATCGAGAGAAAGTCCTTGTTCTTGTCCAACATAGACAAGGTCCTCACCTTCGATGTCGAAACGGTTCACTTTTTCGGTGCCAACAAAGATTTTCCTCCGCATGTTGTCACTGAGAGGCTGAAGAACGCCGTAGAGGATGCCCTTGTTGTTTATGACTTCTTGGGTGGAAGATTGAAGGTAAACCCTGAAACCAAAAGGTTAGAGATGGATTGTACTCCAGAAGGGGCAGGGTTTGTGGAAGCTTCCAGTGAGTACAAACTGGAGCAGATAGGGGATTTGGATTATCCAAACACAGCCTTTGCACAGTTGGTGCACAAGAACAAGAACTTTCTTAAAGAGGGTGATGTTCCACTCTGTGTTGCCCAGGTACACAGATACATTGTCCATTATTACCTTATCATTCTCGTCTTCTTATTTTAACTGTCTTGTTACTCATATATACAATGATATACAATGTGACCACATTCTTCTAAACATAATTTATTACTGAGAAAGTTGCAAAATGTTTTGGATCTCACTTTTATTTTAAAAATTGTATTCACCAGTTTTAATTTTTTTTTACTGATAATAAAATTATGTTAAAAACATATGTGCTAAATAGTTATCAGTGACCCTCGTTGTTATTTAAATATTATATATCTATATATAATTATTGCCATTTCTTACTTGTCTTATATATATATATATATATATATATATATATATATATATATATATATATATATATATATATATATAATGTATGTATGTATATTCTATGAACATATAGTTAATAAAACATTTTTTATGTATTGTTTGATAGAAGATCAACTCTTACAAAATTATGTTTGGTTTTGGTTGAAAAGTTTCTGGAATTATTTATATAAGTTTTTTAAAAGGAAAAAGATAATGTATTAATTTTATTATATCATTTATGTGTTTTTTGGTATATTAAGTTTGTAGTAAGAGTAATATTTTTATTTTATTTTTTTTTCATTTCAATGTGTTTCGGTGTCATCTCCCATTTCGAATTATAATATTTGTCATTTTCCATTTGACGGCATAGATTTAATATTTTGAATTGATCATTAGAAAGTTCAAAATCGTATGTGTTGACATGAAAATAATTAAAATTTTAAAAGGACATTACTAATTAAAATTTGAGAGATAAATGTTGTAAATGAACCTTTTGCAAAAAGAAAGGAGCAAATTAATTTTCGTGCAAGTCTCAAGCTACAAAATGTGGTTTAGTTTTAGGGTAAGGTATCCTAGTTAAATAATTATTGAAACAAAATATTTCAATTTTTTCAAAAAATATAAAAACTGTTATTACGTGGTTCCATCATGTGATTTCTTTGTCAGGCTATTTTGTCTTTTTTTAGTTACAATAATAGTAGTGGAAAATTAAAGCCTTCAAATACAGTTCGCCCACTACGCTGTCACATTATGAAGTTGCTTCAATTAAATGAATCTCTATCACCCACAACTTTTTATTCAATTTACAACATCCACTCTTCCAACTCAATATCTATAATGCATATTTTTACATATTTGATCTCATATAAATTCTTATTTATCTTTCTATTTTTTAAAAAATTATGCCTTGCTCTTCTTTAATACTGCACATCTAGACTCAATTGTAGATAAAATTAAATACTTTTACATTGATGTTATCATTTGCTACTTTTTGTTTTCATACAGAAATAAAAACATAATTTTCTTAAATTATCTTTAATTATATTTATTGAGAAAGATGGTGGTAAGCTTTAATTATAAATATATTTTAAAATAGTTACAGGATTTAAAGAATTGAGATTTATTCATATTTAAATTTATTAAACATATTATTTCTTAAATTTGATTTCAATAGAAAATATAAAATTACAGAAATTTACATTTTTCTTATGGAGAAAAAGAAAAAGAGAGAAACATACCTTCGGTTGTCTCATTTAATTTAATTGTCCACTGATATTGACATCACATATTCCTTGATTACAACGTCACAACCATTCAATCGGTTCTTTTATGTTAATCAGACAACCGAAAATTTGGATAAACTTTTAAGAACAAATAACTCAATTCTGGACAAGATTAATGTGATAGTTACTCACTAACTGCTTTGTATAATTCACTTTCTTTCTATAGGACTTTGCTGATAAAGAAAGAAAATTTTCTTTTTATATGAAAAAAGAAAAGATATTATGAACGACAAAGTTAAGGTGCAGTACATATTTTTAGCTTGATAGTGCTACTTAATATTTTTATTATTATTGGATAAAGTTAATCTCAGTTTTATTCAGTGATAGAATTTAGCTGAAAATCTCTCAACGAAAGTTTTGCATATGATCTTTTAACTAAAAATAAAGCTCTCTTATATTTGGATGTTTCAGAATTAGTATATTTGAACATTATTCCTCCTTAGAATTTTACAGGCATTAATTTAATTAAGTTTACATCACCAACCATTTTTTTCTTCTAACTTTTAACATAGATATTACAAAAGTGATTAAAACTATTATCCGTTTCTATTTATAACTAGATGATATACTTTGTCTCTATAACTTTAATAAGAAAACTTTTTTCTCGAAATATTAAAAATAAACTAATTTTAATTGTATTAATTATTTTTATCAACTACAAGTATTTTTTTTTTTTTGTGGAATGAGACCTTGTAACTCTCAAGTGTTAGTCAACAGAGTTGAACCATATTCTCTTTCCAACTTTGCCATTGATCTATCTTATAAGTCCCAATTGTATTAATTGTTAAGCATATTATTTATTTATTATAAAGTTTATAATTAAACTCCCAATCATTCTCCACAAAAGTGAACGCACTGCTAGACTATTAACAACAATTACACTTCGAAATACGAGGGGTGTAGGAAATACATGTAACCACCATTTTAAAGCAATTGAATTTATGAGTATTTCTATAAGAATAAATTTATAATAATTATTAAATATAGCTGCTATAACCAAAAAAAATAAATGTGTCGGTGATGATTTTGACTGATGTTCTTTTAGTTGTTGTATTTCTTTCCTCCATGTTATATATAAAAGTGTGCTATTTAGACCCATCAGGTTTTATCTAGAGAAAACCAATTAGTTACTTTTATTTTATTTTCACTTATTTTTAGAGGGCTCACTTTAAATTATTTTATATATTTTTTTCCCGGGGAATATATATTATAGAAAATTTGTGAAAAATATACACTATGGGTTTGTTTATACATATTTTTCTATAAACACTTTTTATAAGTTAAATTTGTTTATAAACAGGCTAAAAATTAAAATTTAGGAACCAAATAAGAAATTTTACTTCTTTTTCTCTAGAACAAACATGTTAAAGAAAAAGCAATAAAAAATGTTGTAACAAACTTATGTTGTCTCTGACACAGGTGACATCGTTCAAGTGCGGTGGCTTTGCAATTGGCTTTTCAACAAGCCACACGACCTTCGACGGTCTCAGCTTCAAGACCTTCCTCGACAACATCGCTTCCATAGCCGCTAAAAAGCCCTTGGCCGTGACGCCGTGCCACGACAGGCACCTGCTGGCCGCCCGATCCCCGCCACGTGTGACCTTCCCACACCCGGAGATGCTGAAGCTGAACGACCTCCCCACCAAGTCCAACATCTTCGACGCCTCAACCGAGCAGCTTCAATTCAAGGTCTTCAAACTAACCTCAAACGACATCACGAAGCTGAAGGAAGAGGCGCGAAATTCAGTTGGCGGTGACAAAACCACACGCGTCACAGGCTTTAACGCTATCACGGCCCACATATGGAGATGCAAGGCACTGTCAAGCGACGACGACGATAGTAACCGTAATAGGTCATCGACGATTCTGTACGCTGTGGATATACGTTCGAGGTTGGAGCCTCCGTTGCCGAAATCTTACACCGGCAACGCAGTGTTAACGGCATATGCGACTGCCACGTGTCGGGAGGTGGAAGAATGGCCGTTCATGAGGTTGGTGGAAACGGTGCGTGAGGGTGCGACTAGGATGACGAATGAGTACGCAAGGTCGATCATTGACTGGGGAGAGATGAACGAAGGGTTTCCTAATGGGGAGGTTTTGGTGTCGTCGTGGTGGAGATTAGGGTTTGAGGAGGTGGAGTATCCATGGGGGAAGCCTAAGTATTGTTGCCCTGTGGTGTATCATCGGAAGGATATTGTTCTGTTGTTTCCTCCGGTTGACGGAGGAGGTGATGGGGTCAGTATTATCGTGGCTCTTCCTCCCAAGGAGATGAACAAATTCGATGGACTCTTCAATAAGTTTTTGGGTGTTTGAGATCATTATGGAGATTATCAATGTCATATCTTACTAGTTCTTATGTAATAAAGTATGTTTTTTTTTTCTTTTTATGTGAATGATGCTGTTTTATATATATATTTGAAATTATAGTTAAATAGTATTTCAATTTTCGAAATTTTATCCAATATTAACGCTTATAGGATGTTTATTTAAGTTGTGAAAGTTAATAATGTTTATATTTCATTGGACATGTTCATGTGTGGTAAAATGCCATACAATTTCATTCCATTTGTACTTCTTAACTATGTTGATCAGATTTGAAATAGGCAGGAGTTTTAAGTAGTTTTTTTTTTTTTTCTTTACGTGGGCACTTTGTTCCTGCAGCTCCATAATTTTTTTCAGTACTCTCATAATCTTTTATCATTTTGTTCTTTCCCAAGTTATAATCTCAAAGTTGTTTTTTACTTTCACATTTATAAGTTAAAAGCTATTAATAGCTTTCGAAAGGTACAATTAAGAAATTACTTCTAAAAGCACAATTCAAAATTCAATAATAACTTTCGAATTATGTTATGTAATTTAGAAGTAAAAAACTTTAGAATTGTACAGTCTGGAATCATTTTCGAATTATGTATTTCATAAGTCATTTTATTTTTGAAAAAAAAAATTGAATTTGGAATTTAATTTTAATTTTCAGATTGTACAATATAAATATAAGAAAGGAAAAGTGAAATAAAAAATATGGGAGTGCAAGTAGAAATTTCCTTTTGAATGTTTACCAAAATAAAAGTAGGTTTTATAGGTGCAATATGTTCTTCTTTTTTTTTTCGGAACTAGGATTCTTAGGTCCAATAAATGTGTTACTGAAGTGGGTATTTTAGGTGTCTATGAATATGGTAAATGGACCAGACCTTGGTCCAAAGCCGGTAAGTTAGGCCAACAACTGTGTGAAAAATGTTGAACTTTGGTCTACGATATAAAACATAGCAGACATAAGACCACTTTAATGCGACTAGGTACACCGGAACTCAATATTTTCGTTCGAAGTAGAGCCTTACTTTAATTTACTTTAAACTACTAATATTGTCCTTTCATTATATCTCTGGAATTATACATCCACCCAAAATCAACTCTCACTAAGAAAATAATTCAATAGTTTGTAAACACAATTCAGTTTATTAATGGTAAAATAAAATGTGAATAAATTTCATTTGTAAATATCAAACAAAATCACACAGTACAAGAAATATGTTAAAAAGTGTATAATAAATGATTTGGCAATTGTGCTTGATCAATTTTTAGCAAAATATAAATAATAATAAAAACAATAAGAATAAGACAAAGATATGAACAAAAGAAGATTGATTAAACCAAACAATTTTTATAACAGAATAACAATATAGAAAAAAATTATATACAAGTAAATGATTAATGACTAATTTCTCAAGAGATGTGAAACCTTAGTCTCCTTCTCCTTGGTACCATGTGGCTCTTTGGTGCAGGGTTGATGATGGGATGGTTCGGTGCAGGGTTGGGTGTGTTTGGTGCAGACAACCTTGGGTTAACATATTTCTTCAAGTCGTGGAGCGGCTAACTCGTGGTTCTTGATTGCGTGCTGAAGGAACGCTTTGGTTGTGCGTTTCTTGTAGTGGTGTAGGCTTTGGCAACGTCAAGGGAGGTTTGCCGGCTTTTGATTGTTGGTTGCACAAATATGGTCTTCCTTTGAAATATTAGTAGTCAAAGACGATTTTCTCAATTGTGCATGCCATTAGCACACCTTTATTATATGGTAACACTAAGAATGAGGCTGAAGTTTTTTTTTTTTTCACGTTTCTTGATTGATGTTTATTTGTTATATATTTGATTTGCCTAATCAAATTTTGGTGGAAAGGTCATAATTTGCATTTGTTGCTGATGTGGAATATGAGAAATTACCTCTTTTTTATTCAAGTTGTAAAATAATTGGCCATGATCTATCTAATTGTAGACGGTTACAACAAGACACTAATGTAGCTTATGGTGGGGAGAAAACAGTTGGCGTAGAAATACAACAACTTTATCGTCCTAAGGTGGCTAGTGTTAAGATGGGAGTAAGAGCTCTTTAGGTTCGAGTTTAAAGCCCGTGGAGACTGTTGTGGACAATGTTATTGAGCTTGTGGTGGAGCCTATGTGGATTTTGTCATGGAGCTTGTGTTGCCTATGGTGGATCTTGTGAGTCCTATGGTGGATCATGTGGGGGAACCTATGCTTGAGCCTATTGTTAATCCTACTATAGTGCAATCCATTGTGGTACCGATTGTTGCTCAGTCATAGCCTAAGCCAAATCATAATATTTGTGTTATGCATGACTCTTTTGTTATTTGAATCTAGATGTTTCTATTAGTGGTGGTGTTCTAGTGGATCCTAATTCGTTTGCCGATGTCTTCTTTGGAGGATTTCACTCACATTATCGATAGTTTGCAGGGTTTACAACATTTAGATTCACATCATTGTAGTTCTGAGGTGGTTCCTAAGTCTAAGGAAGCTCATTATGCAGAGTAGTTGAAAAGAGCTTCTAATTGGACTAATATACCTGATGAGGGGGAATATTCTAATTCTGAGGAAGATGATAAGCCATTTATTTATATAAATAAAAATAAAAATAAGAGAAAGAGTAAGATAATTTATTTATTTATAAATTATACTAAATATTTCCCACATTCCCTCACTTAATTTAAAAAATAAAATGAAATGAAATATATTAGCTTTTAAACAAAATGATGTATTTTAGGATAAGAAACCTTCTGAATTTGAGTATTAGACCTAGATCTTATACATTTCCACTCGAGAAAAAGTAGACTTAATTGTCTTGAACTACATCTTTTGTAATCAGATTTCATTAAATAACACATACAATATAGTTCTTTATTTTATGTTCTAATCAGTGGTTGCACTTTACGACCTTATGCATGTACCTTGTTTCATGATTGTCACTTAAAGACTTGTCCGACACCACACTCACTAGGTAGATCTTGTGAGTCTTGTTATGAACTCAATTGTGGATCTGTGGGGCAGCCTATCCTTGAGCCTATTGTTTAGCCTATTATAGTCCAATTTGTTGTTGTTCCGTTTGTTGCTTAGTCAACACCTAAGCTAAATCATGAAAATGTTTTTGTTATGCATGACTCTTTTGTTGTTCAAAATCTAGATGTTTCTATTGGTTGTGGTGTGCCAATGGATTTTGATTCATTGGCTAATTTGCCTTCTTTAGAGGATGTCCCTCCCATTATTGATGGTTTGCAGGCTTTACAACACTTAGATTCACCTCATTGTAGTTCTGAGGCAGTTCTTAATCTTTTGACGTCTAAGAAAGCTTATTTCGTGGATGAATTGAAAATAACTTTAAATGGGCTAATAAGCTTTGTAAAAGGGAAGATTCTATTTCTAAAGAAGAGGATGAGCCAATTCAAACTACAATGAAATATAGTTGGGGTAGGCTAAAGAAAGTTAATACCAAATCTGTCAAAGCAATGATTTCTAAAAAGCACTAATGAGTTTGAAAGGTCTTTTCTGGATTGTGAGCGAGTTATTTCCTTAATTGACATAACTCAAACAACAAACTGTGAACAAGCTGCTACAATTTAGCAAGACTGGGATAACCTAACTAAACATGAAGAAGATATAGAGTCTATGAGTAGAAGGGTAGAGATGATAAAGACTATGAGTCTCACATTCGGTGTCAATCACCCATCTCGAACTCTGGTTGTGTAAACAAACAAAATCTTTGGTAAAAGAAATAACACAATCAAGAGAATGAGTTAGACAACTGATGGATAAGAAGTTAAAAGGAGACCAAGGGATATAAAGAACATTATTAATGGATAAAAAAGGAAAAAGATTAACAATCCCAATACCATGAGCTAAAACTCTAGATCCACCAGCCATTATAACAGAAGGTAAGGGATCTGGAGAGGATAAAGAGGAAAATAAATATTTATTACCAATAATGTGATTTGTGGCTCTTGAGAAAATAATCCAAGGACCTAGAAAAGAAGATGGAGTTAGAGCAACACAAGATGTACTTGTGTGTGGTACATATGCAACAAAACTAGAAGGTTGTTGATCCTTATACTATTTTAGAAATTTAATGAAAATAACAAAGTCATCGGTGATATATGATGAAGGAGGATCCCTAGTAGGTGTTGTGAGGGAGGATCAGTCTAAAAAATAATAGCAGATCGAGGAATACGACCATGTAATGTATAACACTTATAATCTTGTAGCCTAACAGTCACACTTGTTACACCTTTTTCTTGGCCTACAACAGCGATTGCGATCATCATGAGAGGCTTGTGTAGAGGAACCATCAACAAAAATAGGTGTATCATTAATGGGTTTACTTGGTACACGTAGAAGAGTGAAAAAACTAGAAGTCAAAGGGGGTACAATAGGTGAACCCAAAATCTAGTCATAAACATGGGAATATTTATTAGCAAGTTCGTGTAATGCCAATATCATGAAGAACTATGATCGTTGCCATATTTCTTGGGCAGGAATAGAGACCAGAGGCATTAACTCATTAAACTCATGAAAAAGAGCATGAATTTTACCCATATACTTAGCCATAGAGTCTTGATGCTGAGGAGTAACAACATTGAACAGATCCATGCAAACACCATAAAGACGTTGAGTATCATTGGTGTATAACATTTTGGCATGTTCCTTGATTTTAAAACATGTTTTGTAGGATCGGAAATTTTGTTTTAACAAAGAGTGAAGGGTAACCTTGAGGACAATGCATAACTAAGCATCAATTTTAAGCCAATGGGTATCCTTAGCAAAATTAGTAGCAATCACTTTTTGTGTGATCTGATTAACATACCCTTGACTTTTAAGCCAAAGTTTAACATCTGAAGCCCAAATCGCATAATTAGTGTCATCTAACTTATCAATAGATAAATGCACATTGATATAGTTAGTATATATGGATGGGTTAGATGCACTAGTGGCAAAAGAGAGGTTAGAAGACAGACCAAAAGAGGCAACAGCGAAAGAAGTCATGGACGAGTAGGAGAAAGAAAACTTATAAAAATTGAAAGAGGCCCAATCAACGCAACAAGGAAAGATCAAGAGAGAGGGGGCCACGACGAGTCCAACGAAGGTGATCGACACCAGAGATAATGACTCACGCGCAACCACATACGATTTGAAAGGACAATGACTACCAGCTTCGATCGACGCGTGTGAGCATGTATGGACTTTGATGGCGACAATGTCAACGACATTGCGATCGCATGGTCAAGACAATTTGAACCGTGTGGTCGATGGTCGAAACTGATGCTTAGATGACGGTGACAGTGACAAACACTATAATGGTTACAGTAGTAGTGGATAGGGCTAACAAAAGTTTTTCAAAAGAACCTTATGCTCTAGATACCTACAAATTTAAATATAGTGAAAAGCTATATATGAGATTAATCTCCCTGGTGTAGAGTATAATAAAGATGTTATGGGCTAACCCCAAATTACAAATAATGATAGAAAAGAAATAATAACAAATAAATAGAACATAAAAGATAAAATATAAGATATCTATTACATTTAATATATCTAATAAATGCTAACCCATGCCCGTATATAATTCTTATACACTTTGCATAAATATTAACAAATGCCCATGTAACATTAAGGCTAGAAAAGACTCATCCTAACATTCACACTCTACCAAATCAGGAGCTACCACGTGTCATAATCCTCTGCTCTCATATCTGACTAACCAAGAGATGCCATATGGCATAATCTTCTATTCGCAAATCTAAACAACCATGAGTTTCCATGTCATCTTCTCATTCCTCAAGCAGGTCCAACACTCACAACCAACAGTCTTCCCTAGAGATCACTGAGAATCATTAGCCACCTTCGAACCTCCACACAGTCACCGTGCACACTCACCATTAACGTAAATGTCCATCACATTAGCCACACGAAACACCATTGCTAGAGATTTCAAGCTCTATCCCAATGTAGATGAAAAAGCTTCGTTCAATGTTAGTCTTAGTAGACTCCATTATCGAATAATTTCATCAACAATCGCACTTCAAGATCACAAACTCCACTGTTATGCAGATCCACGAGTTTTCCTCCACACGTGAACCACTGCATTCTCAACTTTATGCACTCGCCATAGTAAATATGAAATCGCATGCACTTGTTTGAGATCACGCTCCACCATGCAAAATGACTACCAACCATCACCGGAACAACCCCTCCTCACATTGGTAGCAGATCGTGTAATCATTGTTAGCCTTCACCATCATCGTGCGAGCTTCACGCATCTCTCTCGAGAACAACACATTCAATAGATCTTTATATAACATGTCGAAAAATCACTAGTAACGAACTCTTATCACCACAAATAGTCAGGAAAAATCACAACAATCGGCATCGAACCTCCATGCTCATCATCGAAAATTTCTACAAAATGAGACTTAGATCCAAGAGCAACATCATGAGAACACTAAAGAAAATATGCAAACTATAGAGCACATTTTCCATGCACCTACCGTAAATTGTGACTCATGTAGATTATATCTCCATTGCACCTAACTCGTTGTACCACGCGACCATCAACCATAACCTCCTTTGTAGATCTAGAAAACGCGAGCGCCATTGTAGATACAATGTGATTCACCATCCTTGCACTTCTTCGGACCTCCACGAACCCCAAATGTAGATTCACCGTGCTAAAATGATGACATCTTTGTCGACTGTGATCCTTCCATCGAATTTCTTTGTCACATTTGACAACACTTACAAATGTCATTGCAACCTCAATCAAGGATTATTCTCCAACAACAAGGATTTAATATTTTCTGACACTAACACAAAAATGACTTTTATTGTCCGGTATTTTCGACCTTTAACATATGTCCAAACTCTGACATTGTATCCAGTGACATCAAAATTGACGTCGGAGTGCAAACCCGGCATCCAAGAACATTAGTTATACAGGTGGCCGACATCCCTTAACGATAGATTGTGGAAGGCCCGACGTTGAGATAACACCAATTTAAACTAAAAAAAGTAGCTTTTAACGTCTGGTGCTGTTTTTTTTAAGTTTTAACTATATTTACAATTTTCCCACACTTGAAAAACAAAAAATTTCCATCACAGTTTAGAATTATTCCAGTACAGTTTTATATTTACAGTTTTAAATAATAACACTAAAGTTGTCTAAATTGTTACAATGAAGACCAAATTCTAAAAGTTTCATAATAAAAATATTGTCCTACAAAGTTTCCAAAAAAAGTCCTAATGCTATTGTGGGTCCTAATTCCATCAGTACAATAGATATGTTGTCGACTCCTATCTTAGGGTCTGGATAATGTAGTCCAATAGAGGTGATGGATTCTTGAACCACTGAAAAAATAATACAAGTTCATTAGGTATGAATATCATTGTTTAAAGTTTGATATGATTTATAATATGTGAAAAGTATATATTATTACCTTTATCCAATCATCTTTAACTGCAACTCAAATGATTATTCTTATCCGAGACATGACATAATAGCTACATTCCCATGAATCTTCTTGCTTCTTACATTAAACATGACAAAAACTAATTGCATATCAAGGTCATACGTTAACATGCCAAAATTAATAACTTTAAAATAAATGAGTTCCAACCTTTGGATATAATACTTTAATTTGTTATGCTTTGGGCTTACCCAAAACTCTAATGAAATTTTGGAAACACAAAACACATGTTAGTTTTAGGTTTAATCATGCCTTTGGTCCCCATTTTCGTAGCAAAATCTCAATTTGGTCCCTCTATTTTTTTTTTCGTCTCAATTTGGTCCCTTCCATTAGTGGTACATTAACACTGTTAAAGGGGGTGCCACGTGCCAGTTCTTGGTTTTTTTTACTTATTTTTGAATTATTTCTATTTTTTCTTTTTGAATTTTTTTTAAAAAAATAAAAAAATTGCCACATGTCAAGTTGTCATCGTGTCACGTGACAGTGACAAAGTGATGTGGCAGTGACAATGACACGTGTCACTTATATGTCAAGTGTCATTTCCACTTTCTCAATTGGGTCCCTTTATTTTAATTTTTGTCTCAATTTAGTCTCAATTTTTGTAAAAATTGAGCAATTTTATTCCTCTACAAATTGAAATCTAATTTAATTTCTGTATAAATGTACACAAATATTTATAGCAAAATTGATATTTCAAGTAAATATTTTTAACAAAATTAAGTTTATTTAATTAATATTTTACATTGAACTTTATTTAAAATTGTTTTAAAGTTGTTAATAAAAAATAATGTTAATAGAAAAAAAATCATAAATTATATTGATATTTTATTACATCGTACTTCAATATTGTTTTTTTATTTGAATTTATATTTCAAATAATTGTATATTTTTAAAATGTGTAAAGTTCAATAATTTGTACACAAATGTTTGAATTGGTGTAAAAATAAAAATTTTAAAAATTTTAAAAATAATTTTAACTAGTTCATGTAATAATAAAAAACATATAAATTTAAAATTTGAAAACAATTTTAAGTAAAGTTGAATGTCAAACACAAATTTAAATTACTTAGTTATGTTAAAAATATATAATAAAAATATCAATTGGAATAAAAATATCAAATTAATAAAAATATTTGTATAACATTTATATAAAAAATAATTTTTGTTTCAATTTGGAGAGGGACAAAATTGCACTATTTTTACAAAAATAGGGACTAAATCTATATCTATATACAAATGTGAACTAACAAATGACAAAATTTTCAATATTTTAATATTTCTGAAACAATTGAATTTAAATTTTTCTTTCTACAATAGGAAAATATGTTTACGCGTCATCTTCTCAGAATTTTGAAGATTAAAAAATAAATCAAAAACAAGCATTTTCATCTCTCCGTATCCCACACACTATCATCTCTTTCAAACTTCTCTCTCTTTCTCAAACCCCTTCATTTTCTTCTCTCTCTTCCTCAAACTTTTTCATCGTCTTCTCTCTCTTTCTCAAACCTCTTCAGAGCTTCTTCTCTCTCTTTCTCAAACCTTTCAACTTCTTCATCTGTCACTGGATCACCCACACACCACACCATGGCGAACACCAAATCTTCAGCTTCATCTCTCTCTTTCTCACTCACACAGAATACCACACCATGGCGAGACTTCATCTCTATCTTTTCTGACTCAAACATTCAGATCTACTCAAAAAATAATCTTTTTGGTTCTTTTCTGTTGGATCTCGAGTTTTGATCTCGATTTTGCTCTTAGATCTACTTTGTATTTGTTTTACGATACTTCATCTTTGTCTTTCTAACTCAAACATTCAGATCTACTCAAAAAATAATCTTTTTGGTTCTTTTCTATTGGATCTCGAGTTTTGATCTCGATTTTGCTCTTAGATCTACTTTGTATTTGTTTTATTTTTGTGTTGCATTGATGTTTTGCTCTCAGAATCATGAGCAACGTGAAGAACACAAAAAAGGTAACAACTTTTTTGCGATTTTTTGTTCTTCTACCATATTTAACTAATCTTCTTTGTTGTATCGATGTTTTTGTCTCAGATCTACTGTTGGATGAATTTGTTCTTCTCAGATCTACTTTTCTTTTGGTTCATTTTTTCCTCTTATATTCTTGAGCACCTTCACAAGACTTAAAAAAAGGTAACCACTTCTCATTTTTGTTATTCTTCTACCTTCTTATGTTTCTTTCTATTATTTTTTTGTTTGATGCATATTTTTCTCTGATATCTACTTATTTTTGTTTTATTTTTTTGGTGGATCAATGTTTTTCTTTCAGATCTACTTTTCTTTTGTTATTCTTTTGGTTGATGTTTTGCTCTGAGAGCCTTGAGCAACTTGACGAAGACAAAAAAGGTAACAAGAATTTTTTTTCGTTCTTCTACCATCTTCTCAGATCTATTTTGTTTTCTATTATTTTTGTTTTTCGTGGATATTTTTCTATAAGATCTACTTATTTTTGTTTGGTGTTTTTTTTTTCAGATTTTCTTTTCTTTGTTGACAAATGTGTTGGGTCGAGGTTTTTTTCTCAGATCTATTGTTTAATGGATTTTTTCTTCTCAGATCTTTTTTGTTGATGTTTTCCTCTGAGATTTTTTAGGACCTTCACCGTACTAAAAATAAGGTAACAACTTCTAATTTTTTTTCTCAGATCTACTACCATCTTCTCATATCTACTTTGTTTTCTATTATTTTTGTTTTTCATGGATATTTTTAAGCAAGATCTACTTATTTTTGTTCGGTGGATTTTTTCATATTTACTTTTCTTTGTTGACAAAATGTGTTGGGTTGAGGTTTTTTCTCAGATCTACTATTGAATGAATTTGTTCTTCTCAGATATACTTTTTTTTTGTTGATGTTTTCCTCTGAGATGTTTTAGGACCTTCACCGTACTAAAAACAAGGTAACAACTTCTAATTTTTGTTGTTTTTCTACCATCTTCTCATATCTTATTTTTTTCTATTATTTTTCTTTTTTATGGATATTTTTGTTTGAGATCTACTTATTTTTGTTCTATTTTTTTGTTGGATAAATGTTTTGTTTTCAAATCTACTTTACTTTGTTGTAGTTATCTGTTTGATTGATATTTTTTTTTTCAGATTTACTTTGTTGTTCGTATTTTCGTTCTTCTACACAGTAAAGGTTGAATCTTTTAACCTTTCACTCTTTGACGACGACAATAAAGGTAAGCAAGTTTCATACTTTGGCTGATATTCTCTTCTTCTCTAAGATTTGGTTGTTTGTTTTTTTACGTTTTTATTCTTCAATTTTAATTTTTAATTCCTCAACATATTTTTAAATCTGGTGGATCGTTCATCTGTTTAAGACTACTTATTATCATTGAAGGTAATTAATTATAACTAAGTGTACCTTTTGTATATTTAATAAGTTTAAATGTAATTATTTAATTCTTCATTTTTCATTTCTTTAATAATATTGGATTTATTTTACATTTATAATTATATATTTGTTACATAGTCTTCTTTACTAAATCTCTTGCAGACATATAGATATATCAATGGACACTCACTACACCAAGTTTACTAGCTGCAAAGTTTAAAGATGGTTTCATTACAGTTCATTTACAAGAAAATGTATGTATTTGACTATAATAATCTTTTTTGGTCAAATAAGTACTTTAATATTTTTTTCCTTATGCATTAACGAAGATACTTTAAAATTGAAATTAAAGTATAAAGTATTTTTTTTATGACTGATTCAAATACGTGGATTGTTGAAAAACATTTTTTTTTATGTTTTAGGTAACTTAAGTGTGAAAAGATAACAACATATTTCTTGTCGCACACCTTTTGGTTGCAGCATGCAACAATTAATCATTTCCAAAACATTCAATGCTCTCTCTTGGTGTCTTCTCACACCAATTTTTTTATTATTTAGGATTATTATTTTATGAGTTGTATTTTGCTATTTTAATTTTAATATAAGAAATATAATTATTAATATTTGACATTTGTTATTTACTATTTAATAATAATGTATAATAATATATTACATTATTCAATTTAACTTAATTTAATTCAATTATATGTAAACACTTTTTTTTATGCAATAATGATATATGCAAAGTAATAATGTATGCAATAGAGATGTATATCCGAAATAATGTTCAATCTTTTAGAATCCTACAAAATATTTGAGATTAGAAATTATCACTATAAATAGCGTAAAGTAAATATTTTTTTCAATAATATTTTTTGTATACTAATAATCATAATAATAATAGTAACGATTAATAACAATAACCAGTAGTACTTGATAACAAACATTTTAAGATTAACAAATAAACATATATTTATACTTATCAATGCCATTGGTGATTGAAGATTTATTTTTATTATATAATCAGTTAATCTTTATTATATAATTATTTAAATATAAATATTGAGCTTCAAATTATATAGTGATATTTATTTTTTTAATTGATTTTGGCAAAATTCAAAACTCAGTTTTTGATAGTTTAATAAACTAAAAAGTTTGTTTTTAGGATTTGAAATTAGCATTTTGTATTATTTGGTGACATTTTAATCTTTTATTTATTTTTAGGTATAAATACACATTTGGTACCCAAACTTTTTCGAAAAGTTCAATGTAATACCCGAACTTTAGGAATGTTCAATTTGGTACCCCAATTTTCTAAAGAGGTTCAATTTGGTCCTCTCCGTTAAGTTGGAGTTAACACCGTGTCCGTACAGGACACGTGTCAAGCCATGAAATTTTTATTTTTTTTTAATTTTTTTTCAAAAAATTATTTTTTTTTCAAAAAATTAAATTTTTTTTTCAAAAAATTTAAAAAACTGCCACATGTCAGTTTATCATCGTGCCACGTGGCAGCTTACAAGCATGACACGTGGCAGTGTAATAGTTGTTTTCAATTTAGTACCCCAATTTAAATTTTTGGTTCAATTTAGTAAATAAGCTTAATTAGTAAATAAGCTTAATTATAATTTAGGTTTAATTACCCTTTTGGTCCCTCTATTTGTCATGAAATTTCATTTTGGTCCTCACGTTTTTCGTTGTCTCAATTTGGTCCTCATTTTCTTAAAAATGACTCAATTTGGTCCTCACCGTTAACTTTGATCAGACGGTGTTAAAGTCAATGCCACGTGTCAATTTCTGGTTTTTTTGAATTTTTTTAATATTTTTTGAATTTTTTTTTTGAATTTTTTTTTGAATTTTTAATTTTTTTTTGAATTTTTTTTTCTTTTTGACACGTGTCAGTTCACAATTTTGCCACGTGTCAAAGTGACTCAATTTGGTCCCTATATTTGTTTTTAGTTTCAATTTAGTCCCAATTTTTGTAAAAGTG
>Ga0214544_1006059_pt1 | contig 22714 bp, 13 predicted proteins | sample CNSS3metaG_FD_160074 | JGI IMG/M metagenome (GOLD analysis project Ga0214544, IMG submission 160074) | Root nodule microbial communities from cowpea collected in UCLA plant growth center, Los Angeles, California, USA - CNSS3 | ecosystem: Host-associated > Plants > Roots > Nodule | place: USA...
TATATATATATATATATATATATATAGATATATATATATATATATATATATATATATATATATATATATATATATATATATATATATATATATATATATATATTAATACCCATACTAAATATAAACACTAAATGATACAATTCTTTGTTGAGCCTCACCGCCGGGTTTTAAACTAATACAGGTGTAGGTACACCATTGTCTACTAGACTCTGCAACTCCTTGCTTTGTAGGAAATCCTCCATAGTTATTAACCAAAAATCATAATGATCATCAAATTTGGGAATGGCGAGCTACACAAATTATGAGGTTGACATCTCACTTGGTAGATAGTAAGTATAGTTTAGGCTTCTCTAGAAAATTAGTCACTTAACGATTAGATCTTCTCCGGAAACTCATTCACGGATTGGATCAGGCCCCATGCGAAGCTCTAATACCAATTGTAGACTAGGTTTAACAATCATGGGATGTGCAGGGCAAATGTACCCACAAATGCTCACAAGCATTTGTAAGTTGCATTGCATTATTTGATAAATAAAAACGACTATTTAAAGAGCCACAACACTAAAAATTGACTTAATCACATTATTGGGAACTAGCCTACATATTAAGAGCAAGTTTTGCACCAGTACTAACAAAAAACAAACATAAAAACAAATAATAAACTAAAACAAAACCTAACATTATTAAGATCATATTGATTCTAAGTAATATTCAACTAGATATTTTAAATAACGATTTTTAAGCTTTGTGAATGAAAAAAGAAGAAAAGAAACTTGTGAAAGATAATCAATGTAGTTTTTCAACAAAATTTAGTTGACTAAAAATAATAATAAAAAATATCAGTATAAATTGCTCAATTTTCCATGTGATGTATAAACTAGAGTGACCTATTCCAAAACAAAAATTGCACTCCTGAGAGCTTTGTCAATCAAAATGGTAGACCACGACTAAAGTAGTTGGCCCTCACACAAAAATATATAAGGAAGATGCCATAGTTTTCAAAAGAAAAATAATTCAAGCATAAAAAATCTGTCGAATAAAACAACAACCTATGGCTTCACTTGGGGACAAACATTTAAAACGAAGAAAACCTATAAAAGAGCCTAAAAGAACTAGTTTAAAATAAGTCAAATACCTTTCATAAGTTATAGTTATTCGAGGGAAAAGATTAAAGAGATTTAACAACTTACGGAAGAGATGAAAACACTCTTTTTAGTCTAAAACTAAGTTATGGGTAAACTTAAATAATAAACAAAGATATTATTTTTAATCTAAAATCTCACCCAGGATATTTGTCCGAAGTTGTTATTAATATTAATTAACAACTTTTATATCACTTGTATGTCCTTCAAAGAAAAACATAGGAAAACTTTGATAATAATGAATCATATAAACAAATCTATATGAAAAATTAAAACATCATCTTCAAAATGATAAAAGCAAGGTTTTTATGAATATTTTTCCTTATATATATTCATGTTTTTTTCTTCAAATATATGACTCATCACAACTTGAAAGTTCCAACTCTATTTCGATGAGAGGCATTTACATCTCAATACAAAATCAAAACAAAACAAAATTATGTTGTACAGGGCCGGAGTACCCTATAAGGTACACGACCTAGCCAAGTACATGCCGACCCTCTAGAACGACATGTACTCAAACTACACCAACGGACCAAGCCGACATGACTACCATTCAGAACATTCAAATCTAAGGTTAATGATCTTAATTTGATTATCAAGAAATTAGGTCACTTAAACCAAAGCCTAACCAGTTAAGGTCCATGAACCATAGTAAATAGGGCATATTTTACGAAGTACATTGATTACGTATTCATTAGCATTTATTCTTTCACACATCAGACTGACTTTGGCAACAAAGTGTCTTTTGTAGGGATCTCGCCCTTTTTTGTGATGTTTAAGGACTAGTACTTTCTGAGTTCGAGGACGTGGACCCCTTCACGCTTTCTAGGAGACTTTGCAGAGTATACCTTAGTCTTGCAAGAATAATTGGTGCCCACTGTGGGGTCGATATATATTTTGGGAAGAAGAAGTTGTGAAGACTTGAGAAATGGTGTCCACCAAGAGAAAAGTAGTAGAAGCAAGAGGATCCAAAACCTCAACTAACATACCCACTATCCTTGAAGTGCAAGAAAAGGTGCAACAAGAGTTTGCTAATTGTAAAAAATAGAATGTTGAGAAGATGGAAGCTTTAAGATAAGAGAACACAAGGTTTAAGAGGAGGATTAAGGCTGAAAAGCAAGCAAAGGGAAAGGAAGTTGATGATATTGTACATACAAGGCTAAGAACCCTTTCTAAAGGAATGGTCGTTAATGAACAGAAGCAGAGAATGCCTAACCCCAAGGACTAGGGGTGTAACCCACAACTCCTCAACATCAAAGAGCAATCGCAGGCACCCCTTCATCGATGAAATTACCGAAACCCCCCTTCCTAAACAATGAAAGGCTCTCTCGGTTTGTTATGACATCACCTTTGATCCTGACGAGTACATGTCCATGTACACCAATCAAATTAGCCTTTACTCAACTAATGATATCTTCCTGTTTAAGGTATTTTCTTCCACTTTGCGAGGACTAGCTATAGACTGGTTCACCAACCTCCTACAGTTTTCCATTTACTGTTTTGATACGTTGACTTCATCCTTCACGACCCATTTTCAAACAAGTTGCCGACATGATGTTACCTCCCTCTCCCTCTTCAACATAAGGAAAAAAGCAAGGAGAAAGTCTTTGAGAGCCTTTATTGATAGATTTGGCATGGTTTCTCTCAAGGTGAAAATTTTGAACCTTGAAATCATATTGCACTACATGATTAATGGCCTGCAGGTAGGGCCATTTGCTAATGAGTTGTGCATGAAACCTCCAGCCAATATGAGTTGAGACAACGAGCTGCCAAGTTCATGCGAGTGGAAGATATAAGGTAGTACAAGGAAAATATCAAAATTGACATTACACCAACTAAGAAGAAGGAGGTTGACATGGCACTCGTTCCCTAGAGCAATGTTTGCCCATGAGAACGTAAATTTTTGCGATACTAGCACTATGAACCCCTTAAAGCCCCTAGATCATGCATCTTAGAGGAAGATTTACAAGCTGACCTTATCCCGCATTCAGGAAAATTCCAAAGCCCGTCTAATGTTGACATGAAAAAGTATTGCAAGTACCACCACAATAATAGGAACAGAACTGACAAACGCACGACCTTAGAGACAAGGTAGAAAAACTTATACGGGTCAAACATCTTAGGCGTTTGTTAGAAGAGAGGATGAAAGAGCATCAAAGGTTGGGTACTGCAAGTATGATGACAAGAGAGACGAAAGAAGGGATAGAGACATATAGGAAAGAAGAGAGAAACCAACAAGATAAAATGATAGATGACATTATCGACAGGACAACAAACTGCCTCTAAGAGGCGTAACCAATACTATATCTGGAGAATTTGATGGGGGAGGCTCCTCGTCAATAAAAAAGAAGCACTTGAGAGTCGTACAATTAGTACACAAAGTATCATGCAAGTACAAAAAGAGCATGTAATCAATCACGTTCACTAACTTCAGCTTCCAATGAGTTAACCCAAATCAAGATGACCCATGGTCATTACTATGAAAATGGAGAATTTTGCGATGAAAAAGATATTATTCGATCAAGGCAATTTGGTAGACATTCCTTATGATAAACCGGTATACGACTTCTTTGGGAAAGAGTAGCAACAAGAGAGTATATCGACCTCCATACCACATTTGGAGAAGGAAATACAACCAAAACAATATTGGTCTGATACCTAGTAAATATGCACATACGTCTTACAACGTACAACTAGGGCAGTCATCGTTGAATATGCTTGGAGCCGTGGTCTCTACTCCCCATGTTGCCATGAAGTTTTCATCAGTTTCAGAGGACATAATTATAGTGCATGGAGATCAAAATCGGCCAGAGAATGTTATGTAGCCAATTTAAAGTTATTGTTCCCTCTACTAAGTGCCAACAATATTGAAAAGGCCCAAGTAAGCGGCATAGCCATGGAAGGAGAAGACCTCAACCCGCAGGTAAACAATGATGCATGGATGGAGCCCGTTGGAGAAATCAAAGTCTTTCCCTACCAGAGGAAAGGCGAAATTTGAAGATTGGGTCTATGATTAATGCAAAATAAGAAAGAGCCATTGGCCCAACCTTGACCGCCAATACCAACTTATTTGCATGGACATCGACTAATATCCCAAAAGTTGACCCCAAAATAGAGTCGCATCGTCTATCCGTTTTCAGAGGAGCCAAATTGATTTTTCAAGAGAAGGGGAAGTAGGAGAAGAAAAGAGGTAAGGTGCCAAGGTTGAGGATGACAAGTTGTTAAAGGTTAGGTTTGTGAAAGAAGCAAGATATATGACATGGCTTGCCAATGTCGTGTTGATTAAAAAGCAAGTGGAATGACGTATGTGAATAGACTATACAGATCTCAACAAAACATGTCCCAAAGATGCGTACCTCTTACCAGACATTGTCCGATTAATAGATGGTGTTGTCAGTCACAATCAAACTACAATAAAATTTCCATGGCAGAAGATGATAAGATGAAGATCGCCTTCATCACAAATAATACAAACTATTATTATGGGGTCATGCCTTTTGTACTAAAAAATGTTGAAGCAACGTACCACAAATTGATGGACAAGGTACTCAACCATTTGATTAGAAAGAACGTAAAGGTATATGAGGACGATATGGTCGTTAAGTCTCCAACCCTGGCCCAACACTCTCAAGACCTATTTGAGGTCTTCTTAGCCTTAAGATCATATAACTTGCGATATATGGGTATTGAAGCCAACCCAGAGAAGTGCCAAGAAATAATTGAGATGACAAGTTCCAAAGACGCAAAAGAGATACAATGCCTCATTAAAAGATTAATACCAATATCACAGTTTTTACCGAGATTAGATGACGAAACCAAGCCTATGATCAGATTGCTGAAGAAGTCAGCCAAATTTGTTTGGGATGACGCATGCCAAGAGATATTCAAACAATTGAAATAGTTGATTATTTCACCTCCATTTTTGCAATCCAGACACAACTCCACCATTGTTGGTTTATCTAACGACCACTATATATGCCATTAAAGCAACGTTGGTCCAAGAGATTGATAATGACCACAAGCCAATATATTTCATAAGCCCGATACTATAAGACTCGGAAACAAGATACCAAATGGTGGATAAAGTTGCACTATCTTTAGTAAATACAACAAGACAACTCAAACCTTACTCTCAAAAGTCACTCCATCATCGTCAAAATCGAATATCAAATACAGAAGATCCTACAATAATCAAACCTAGCTATTCGAATGTCTTCATGATCTGTTGAATTGTTAGAGTTCAACATCCAATATGAGCCACGAGGGTTGATAAAAGAACAATGCCTAGCCGATTTTGCTAGTCGCCCGACAACCCTAATGATCGACTACTACCCAAACCCTCACCTACGCTTATGTTAGAACCACTAGATGACATACTTTAGAGTACTTGATTCCTTTGTATTTTTGTTACGAAGTTTGTAGAGAAAGATATCAGCAGCAAAAGAAAATTCAAAGAACTTGGTGAGGAATGATTTATAGAATTGCACCGCAATGTTTCACCATCCCACCCCATCACATGCCAACAGTCGTGAACCCTCACCAACATTCACGTTAGAACCTCTGAATGACATACCTTAGAGTACTTGGCTCCCTTGTATTTTTGTTATGAAGTTTGTAGAGAAAGATATCAACAACAAAAGAAAACTCAGAGAACTTAGTGAGAAATTAGACAAATCAAACACTATTTATAGAAATGCACCGCAACATTTCGCCTTTCCACCCCATCCCATGCCAACTGTCACGAGCCTTTAAAAAAAAGTCCAATCATCACAACTCTTCAACTTCCAAAAGCTACCTTGATTCTAGCAAAACCTTGAACACCATATGATCGTGTCCCATCAATCAAGACTGATTATCAGGTACATATGACATACATGTCCTTCCCAAACATATCAAACCTCTTTGTCGCTTTAGCTCCTTGAGGTTAGAAGACTACAATACCTATAGGTAGAGCTGTCAAAATGGGTTGGAACCCGCGAGCCAACCCGGCTCACCACGGGTTTAGGTCGGGTTAGGTTGAAATTTTTTTACAAATTTCAATACGGGTTGATTTTTGACCCGGCTCATTTAGAACCCGACTCATTCGGGTTGAGCCCGTGGTGAGTCGGGTTGGTGAGCCAACCCGTAGATAAAAGGGTCACACAAGTATTTTTTTTTTATTAAGTTGAGCTTTACGTTTGGGTCATGTTAGGTTGTTTTTTTATCCAACACATAAATAATTTGTATTTTTTTTTATTTTGGTTTGTATTTGGATTGTATTAAAGTTTATTTAGATTTTAATTAGAATTACAATGTAGTTTTGACTGAAAAGAAAAATAAAAAAATAATATTTTTTTTAATTAAGTGAACCCGTGAGCCAACCCGTTTAATGCGCCAACCCGTGGTGGGCCGAGCTGGGTTCGAATGTTTTTGGCTCGCTAAAAAATGAGTCGAGTTGGGTTGACTCACTAAATCATTAACCTGTGGTGGGTCGAGCCTGGTCGGGTTACCCATTTTGACAACTCTACCTATAGGGCCATACGACAAAAGAAATACCATTTTTTTTTTTGCAAAAACTTCAAAAGTCGACATCTAGGTACGTGTGACCGCTCCCTCGAGTCTTCAACATGTGACATGTTAAAATTGGGGGCTAGTGTGTTGTATAGGCTCGGAGTACCCCATAAGGTAATGACCTAACTAAATATATGTTGACCCTCTAGGACGACATGTACTCGAACTACGCCAACGGACCAAGCTGACATGACTACCATTCATAACAGTTAAATCTAAGGTTAATCATCTTAATCTAATTATCAGGTAATTAGGTTACTTAAACCAAAGCCCAAAGAAGTAAGGTCCATGAACCATAGTATAAAAGACATATTTTACAAAGTACATTAATTACGTATTCATTAGTATTTATTTTCTGGCACCTCATATTGACTTTGGCATTTGAGTGTCTTTTGCAAGGATTTTTTCCTGTTTATGACATCCGAGAACGAGTACCTTCCGAGTTCGAGAATGTGGACCCTTTAACACTTTCTAAGAGACTCTGCAGGGTATACCTCAATCTTCCAAGAATAAAAACATTTGTTGCAAAGACCTCACAAGGGATAAAGATATGTTGTATATCCAAAATTAAATAAACGTTGTTCTCCACAGACAATTTTAAAGTAAACATCAAAATCCAAAATTTGTGGTAAAGTGAGAGAATATTTTGTGGTCTCTAGCTCGCTCACAAAGAGGATGTCAAATACAAACCAAACTTGTTAAACCACAAACCAATGTGGTATCCTCAATTAAAAGAGATCCCATGGTATAGAGATCATACAAATCACAAAATTATGATTTACTAAATGTATACATGCTCCACAAATTCTAAGCTAAATTATAATAAAAAATTTAACAAAATATCAACTGTGGAATTTCCAACATGAATTTCATTCGGAAATTGAAATACCTGTCTAATAATGCTCATTTAATCTGATTAAGGTAAGGTGTGCATATAAAACATAGAAAATGCATGCCCAACCTATCTTTTGAATACAAGAAAAACCTTTAAATGAGAGAACTCTTAAATAAGTATTTTAAAGTGTATTCATACTTCTCATCTCTCACGGCTTAAGTTATACAAAACAGGATTGACCAATATTTCATTCAAACCCAATATTCAAAGGAATAAACATCTAATGCAATCTCTTCAAAGTAAAAACTGATGATCCCCTTTAAATGACTTAAAATTGTATTGATGAAAAAAAAATGTATATCTCATCTTCTGAGACATAACCTAAATGAACAAAGTTTCCTAAGGTACTCTATTCATCTCTAAGCCGCATAATTGAGCAGCTCTACAGCATAAATTACAACGAATTTCCTATACCGATAATTTAGGAAGAAATTTGTTGAATCTGCAAAAGCAATGAGTTGAAAATTTTAAGAATATAAATAAAATCCTTTCCCGAGGATCTAAAATTGCATCCCAATTCTTCCTCATAGTAGGTATTTTATGTCTTTTAGTAGGTATTTATGTCTTTCACTCAGACAAAATGATGAGTCGGGTAATGATACTCGTAACCATTATAATCATAATAAAGCCTTTCTCCCTTGTAAATGTCACGAGTAGCAACCAAAAACACCCTGCATTCACCACCAACATTGTATCTCACACATTTGCAGTTTAGTTTCTTCCTACCTTCCCTGCATCACAATTGGTTTAGTGTTAAATACAATAAATTAAGAATTAGCAATATCAGTACATGAAAATTAAAAAAAGTAAGTTTGAATCTGAAAATGTTCATCTCTTTAAAGAGAATTCTAAAGCCAAACAATTTATACATTGAATTGCAAGAAGTATGTGAACATGAGAGAAGGAATCTTAAGTGAAATGATCCATTTAATTTGTTCCCCCTATACTCTTGTTGTAATTCTTATGTTCAAGACTTGGTAGGAGATAAACAAGACACGCTTACTGTGTATGATTGTTTATGCCACTTATAAAGCGAGCGATGTTTCCACGTTTATCAGCACAGATAACAAGACTTTGAGAACTTTCTCTTCCAAGAAGAAGGGTCATCATGCTGTCACAATCATCACGTTCCCGGTTATGAAGGTAATCCACATCGCCACAGTATTCAGCAACAATTGTCATATCCTTGATTAGGTCATCAGCCTCAACAGTATAGCTAGAGAGCACAATCACGAAATGTCATTAAGATTTCACAAGTTGATTTCCTATTTCACGGTGATGAGTTCAAGATGGTACCCTTGACACGAATCATAAATAACCATAAAGGGAGGGAATTCGCCTCGTTTAGACATAGCAATGCAGTGTTCTACGGTCTCCAAGTCTTCCTTGGAAAGAATCTAAAAGAGCAAACAATAAAAATATTTAATCAAACAAGAACAAAACAAGGGAAATGTGCATACTTAATTAATTATCCTGTTTGAAACAGGTCCATTTCTAAGGATACAAAATCTATAGAAAAATGATTGGCTGAAACCTGCATGTCACCGTTTTCTAGTTCTGCTCGATTCGCAGATCTAGGAGCCATTCCAGGCAAGTATGTGAGGTGATCACAGAATTCTATACTTAATGCTGTTAAAGCAGAAGCAAGGGAACCCATCTGTTTCAATCTCTGTGTAGGATCTTTTGTAGGAACGAATGGTAACAATCTCCTTTTTTTCTTATGTAATACCAGAGGTCTTGAACGTTTCCTACGCTTCTTGGCATCTAGAAGTTGAAAACAATAAATCAAGAAAATAAAATTTCCAATCAGATATCACGAGTTTAGGATTATATAGACATTCAACAAAGTTAAGGCATAGGTATACTGAAAAGTTCCCGCTACAAACTACCTGAATATTAAGAATATGATCATTTATTCTAATAGTATTTTTCTTTTGCCTCCTTTGCTAAGAAAAAACACCACATAAAGATTCATGGTACATCCATCCAGTGTGAATTAGAAACAAACATGAACTAAGAAGTGTTTGCTAGTCTAGCAAACAAAAGAAAACAAGAATATATTTAATCAAAAAATTAAGCAAATATTGAAACTAACATGCATCATTTATTCTGCACCCTTCATTACTTGTAATGAAAATGAAGAGCTCACTTAAATGCAGAGTGTACGAAACATTTTTTCCAAGAAGCCAAAGTCTTTCTAGTTTACATGAAAAGTTGTTGTAGTAACTTTATCTGTAGCCAAATGACATATCGTTTTCAAATCAATCTAAATTCACAATATATCGTTTACTACTTCCACAATCTACTTATAAAAAATCATGACTCCACCATTCATTTTTATTTTTCTCGTTCCTTGTAAACATTAACTGTGCCGTCAAGAAATGTTTAGAGCCTTTTGTTGTATCTATTCCAAATATAATTGTACTTTTACTTCTCTACGGGGGCTCAAACTAAACCATTCAGGTTATGCTTCAAAAAAGAATAATATCATGACATTGGTTAAAAAAACATCAATCCCATACACTGAAATTTGACCTAACTGCTACTAATTTTGTTCGGTGTTAGCTGCAATTTATATAAACATTAGGAGTTTCACATAACTTTTAAATTTAAGGGGGCATCTGTGCATTTTCATACAAAGCCAAGGGTATGTGTTAAACAAGTGTGAAAAACTACCTAATCCAACATCCACACAGAATTTGCAAAGACATAATTTCAAACGATGATTATCATTTTACTGTTTAAGAACCCCGTGAGAAAAGACTACTGTAATTACTACTAAACCTTTAGACATTTGATGGCCTCTTTTGCCTTCAAACAATAGGTTTCAGATAGACATTGCATGAGGCAGATTGCCCCAAAATCTGCAATCTCACAAAAATATGAATCTTTTCATCCGCTTCACCTGTAACTTTCAAATTCTCATGCCAAAGAAAACAAAATACGAGTCTTCTCATCCAATATCATGTTTCTTGAATTCGATCTTAATGCCAGGATCATGAAAAAGAAAGGCATATAATGCGAAACAAAAAATAACTTTAATGATACATGTTCATTCAACTAACATTAATTTGTCTATTTATGATATCTTCACAAGCACAATTCAATTTAACCATCCATTTGGTAATATCATCAATAAACTCCACAATCTAAAGCAAATCAAACTAAAAGTTTCCAAAGCTATGAAAACATCAGTACTCCCATATCCTAATTAATTCAAAAAGAAACAATCCACAACCATGGAACGGGCATTCCACAAGGCTCAAGTATATTAAGTCCCACCAAAGCATGCATGCTGCGTTCAGAGAATGTTAGTACAAATTCCAAAAGATCATTATATGGACTCATTACATTGCATATCACTATTAAACTTCAAATACAAAAGCTAAATAATACACATAACTCATGAGCCGATCTTTTATGTCCAATTATTTTTTTCATATATGAATGACCGAAAACAAACACTCCACATTACAACTAACCACAAACCAAAAGTAAATTGGAAACACAATTCAATTCACTCGATACATGTTCTCTGAATGATTGTTAAAACAAGAATTTTGACAAAAAGATAAAGAGTAAATAACAGATAACAATCAGCAAACAAAAGAAACATGTCTGTAATTAATTATTACCCTGAGAAGAACTCTTGTCATCAGCATAAAAATAACTCCTCCGAATCCCGAAGAAATCAATTATCCTCTTCTGCGAGAAAGCTGAAACAGGCAGACACAATGCGACATTCATAATAAAAAAAAAAAAAAGGAACAACAAAAACACAGCAGAAAGAAACACGTGAAGAGAAGTAAAAGAATCCCTTACTCCGCACTCTCTTCCCTCCCTGACACTTGGGACAAAGCCACGATCCAATCGGAATTCTCACGACAATCGGCCTCACGCATTTCATGTGGAAGCCTCTGTCGCATTTGTCGCAGAGAAGCAGCTCCTCCGACAGCTCACCGGAACCGCATTGCTCGCACAACAGGTCACTGTAAGTCTCTCTTTCCACCACCGCGTACTGGGCGCGCGCCATAATGTCTGACATCAGCCGGTACTTCTTCGCCGGCGCCGAGTCATCGTGGAGCTGGCGCGAGGAGTCGTTGAGCTGAAACGGCGCCTGCGTGCGGCGGCTGAAGCCAACGTGCCTCTGAGCCGTAGGCGAAGAGCTGGCTGGAGCCATGGCGGATTGAGAAATTTTCGAAACCAAAAGTGCAGAATTGGAATTTATATTTTCGAGGAAACCGTTTTCCTGAGTTGGAGAGGGAGAGGAGAATGGTTGTGAGAACTGTGGCAACCAAAGGAAGGGGAAATGAGAAAAGTAAAAAAAAAAAAAAAATAGAAAAAATAATTAAGAAAATAATCTCCCAAATAAATTTGTTTGTGTGTTTTGTTTATTTGTGTTCCTTCTTCCTCTTCTTTTCTACTTGCTCTCGTGAGAGAGTGTAGCTACGAGCCATGACGTGGAGCATTGTTAGTGGTGTAGCTGTCGTGCTTAAGACCCTTGCACTAATTTTCATGATACATTGTTCCGAGTTTTTCACCAAGTCGTAGCCGTTTCAGTACACTAAGACTAAAATGTCCCTGTTAATCGGTCAACGCTTACCTGATTTTATTTTTAATTATTTTTTCCTGCAAAATTTAATTTTAAATATGAGATAATATTTTAGTGATAATTATTAAATAAAAACGGTCTGCACTAAATTGTATTCCAAAACAAAATTAATAATTCTATGGCTGTTAAGATTTTTCAGAATTTTCATTACTCTTTTGGATTTTGCAAAGAATTCTTTTTTAAAATTTAAAACAGCATTATTTATTTATTATTATTTATATTTATATATTTTACTTCATATTAATTAATTACATATTTATTTATTTTGATGTATAAATGAAATAGAAAAATAAAATAAAAAATATAAATGTTTTATTAAAATAAAAACTAATGTCTTTAGTTTATTGTATTTCTTAATTTTGAAAAAACACTTAAAAAAAATGAACTCAGAAAATATTGTATCTTCAGAAACTTTTAATGCTCTTCTTCATTAATTATATTTATTTATTATAAGTTGTAAATCATAAATGAATTTCATTAAATAAGAACTCACATCTCTGTTTGTTTATAAGAGCATTTGAATGTTTTTTCACCTAAATTTAGATAAATACTTCAATCTTTCTATTTTCATATAATTTTAAATAAGTTACATTATTATTACTTCCTATAGTATTTTCTTTCTATCGTATCATTATTATTTTTTTCTCTTTGTATTAATTAAATTAAGGCTACAATAAAAAAGCATGTTATTTTAAAAGTTAAAAAAAGATATGATAGAAAAGGAAATAGTTTGTTTAAGAAAGTACTCTATCAATCTTGCTTATATGTTTCAATAAATCCAATGAATATTAAAACATTTTAGAAAGAAAATTCAATCAAACTTAAAAAGAAACCAATTTTTCATAGATATTTAACAACTTTAGAACAGCTCTTTGTTTCCTTGTACCAATATTTATATACTAGTAGTAGAGTGTAGATAGGTTTGAAATGATCACTATAAATGTTAATGAAAAACCACAAAATTAACTATAACTTTGTCTATATATTTCATAATTTTAACTTTGTTTTGTATCTTTTGTAAAGTGTGTGTAACTTTTGTCACCATTTAATTTTTTTAATAATTTTAGTCAATAAAAGTTCAATTATTTATAATTTTGGTTCTTAAATTTTGTATACACAATTACGATTTCTTTTTAATTTTGATTTTTTTTTCTTTAAAGATTGGGAAAATTAATAGTTACATAGAGTTGGTCTCTAATGGAATTTGACATCGGTTGAATTTGATTTAAATATAATTTTTATATCTTAACTTTTAATGAAAAATGTAATTAATATCTTTTTCAAATTTTGATCTAATTTAGTCTCTTAACTTTTAGATATTATAAATTTAGTGTTTTTAATCAAATTTTATTAATTTATTTTAAATTTTAAATGTATTTTAATATAATATTTGACTTACATTAAAATGAAAATGTGTCAAACAGTGTAAATAACTCAATATCATATTTGTTTCGGGGATCCTTCAAATCAACGGATTTGTGGGGATGGATAGTTAAACTTTTTCACGTTCCTTTGCAATGATTTAAAAGAAAATGATCGGATGATTTTGTGAAACAGTATACAAAATTCATCCCTCATAAACTGCAAAGATTTGTAGTGATAAATAATGCTTTAACAATTTTAACCTGATCTTCTTTATGCTTTTCTTTTATCCATGTTTCAAATATCGGTAATAATATACATATTTTATTTTATTTTCTTCGTATACTTATGTATGTAATATTAAAAATTATATATTATTATTATTATTTTATTATATATAATAAAATAATAATATATATAAATATAATAATAATAATAATTAAAATTAATCTATATAATAATTAATAATAATAAAATAAATTATTAATAATAATTTTAAATAATAGTAATTATTATAAAAATAAGGGTTAAATATATTTTTAGTTTCTGAACTTTGACTCAAAATTGGAATTCGTCCCTAGTCAAAACTTTGATAAATTTTAGTCCCTAAACTTTAAAAATGAATGAATATAGCCCTTTTAACCCAATTTTGTTAACTTTTTTTTACATTTCGAACGTACTTCTCAGTAAATATTGAGTCGAGAATGTGTCAAATGGCGTAAACAACTCCAATATTTACTGAGAAATGCGTTTAGGGATCAAAATTTATCAAAGTTTCGACCACGGACGAATTTCAATTTTGGACCAAAGTTCAGAGACTAAAAGCATACTTAACTCTAAAAATAATAATACTAATTTAATATACTTTAATTTTTTATTATTTTTTTAATTTATCAAATAATAGTTTTTAAAATTTAATATTTTACTAATTTAAAAATTACTTCATATATTTATAAGGGTATTTTAGTAATTTTTTATTTTTATCTATTATAACCTTTTATTTTATTTATCATATCACTCAAATCATTCGCTAATTCTCATCAAATTCATCTACAAAATAATTCACTTTATCTTCTAAATCTAATCAAAACACACACATATTTATTTACATAAATTTATACAAATCTATTTTCACACCATACTTCAAATTCATCCCTTAAAGAAAACACAACCCAAATGTTATCCTAATGTATGTTTTGAAACGTAAAAAAAAAAATAGTTAAAATAATTAAATTAACAAAATTTATAAAATTGGGACACTGCATTAATTTAAATTTCAAAAAGAATAACTAACTTTAATTTCCAGGAAAAGTTGAGGGAAAACAAGTATATTTAACCCCATGTATTTTTAAAACTAAAAGTCAAACAAAATTGTGAACAAAATAAAATTTAAGGAACTGAAAAATCACAAAATTAAATTAAAATGAAAGTTAAAATTAATTAAAAATTAAGGGGCCGCAACAGTATAAGAAACTATATTAAGTATCCAAAATATAAACTTTATAAATATAAAAAAGAAAATAATAATTATAACAAAAATATTATACAGTGACCTTCACTTTAGTCTTGATGAGTTATGATTAATTATTTATATTACAACACAAAAATGGGGTTGGAGTCAACACACCTTCCCTCGAAAGTCAACAAACTACCATATATCTATTTTCTCCCATTAAATCAATTCAGTTCCAAACATGGTTTAATTCCAATCTTTCTTGTTTCTCAGCCTCACACCACAACCCTCTCTCTATTTCTCACCACACCAGATTATTTTCCCCCTCCGCATGGACCCGCCGGAGATTCCTTCCGGCGGAACCCCGCCGTCTAAAAAAGAGGTTCAGCTCCAGGGGCCTCGGCCGCCGCCTCTCAAAGTCAGGAAAGAATCGCACAAGATCAAGAAGCCGCCGCCGCATCCCGCAGCTCACCATCACTCTCACGCGCTGCCGGAGCAGAATCAGCCCCAACGGGAACCGGTGATAATCTACTCCGTCTCTCCTAGGGTCATCCACGTTAACCCCGGCGACTTCATGGACGTCGTGCAGCGCCTCACAGGAGCCGCCTCCGGCGAGGACCCACCAGTCAGAGCCGGGGACGTGTCGCCGGCGGCGAGGCTGGCCTCGATTGAGAAGACGAGTCCATCGGAAAGGGAGAAGGTTTTGCATAGCGGAAATGATGACTTGATGTGGATGTTAGATGAGGGAGTAGAGGTGGGTCAATTTCCAGGGATATTGTCGCCGGAGCCGGGGACCTTGCCACCGATTCCGGCTGTGTTTTCCCCGGCGAGAGAGGCGCTAACGGCGTCGTATTGGAACGAGTTTTCCCCGTCTTATTGGTCGCCGGCAAGTAGCTTTTTAGCGAGTCCGTCGGGGTTTCTTCCCATGGCCGTGGCGTCGCCGCAACCGTCCCCGAACCTGTTCAGCCTTTTCGACTAAAAATAGGTTTTTCTTTTCTTCACTTGGTTGTGGTGATTATTGAGAATTTTGACAGTAGTGGTGGTTCTTCTTCTACCTATAGTGCCACTGTTTTTGTACAACTTGTAGAAAAAGAAGACAAAGACTTTTCCATTTGCCAGCTTGGTTTTCTACTTCCACACAATTAATTATCATTATTATTATTATTATTATTATCATTATTTTTAACTCAGATGCTTTCTTCATTCACCTCTTTCTAATTTTGTTATTGATTTGTAATTTAACATTTGGACCCAACAAGTTGTATTTCACAAATTTCTAGTAATATATATTTTGACTCTTGTCATAGTTATTGTTTTTCATTCAAGAAAATATATAATTTGTTTTTGTTTTAGTGAAATATATGAATGCTAAGTGCTTTTCATTCTCATTCATTTCCTTGGAACAGACTTGGGATCTATCTATGTTGAATAGCTTATAGTGAAAAAAATACTTGATAAAAGTAAAATTAATTTGGAGTTGTTGTAGAAAAGGTGAATTTCATTTTTTTTTAATAATTTTTACGATAAAATGTATTAATTGATTTGAAATGTTGGTATGGTATGGTTGGAGTGAGGTTTATTCAGGAAAATTAACAAATTTGGTCTTTGAATATGTAAATTTTCAGAACTTGTTTTCGTACTAACCATTTTTAGATTATACACTATTGAATTATGATTACACAATTGTTGGAAGCATGCGAAATAAGTAAACAGAGGGAACATTGATTGGCCATGTAATGCATACAAAACATAACCAATAAAATAGATATAAATAAGAAGAATCTTATTTTTCTTCACCACCTTTTACTCTACGCATGGCTTTGAAGTCTTCTTACTATCATTTATCTTTTTTTAATGAAGGATATCCTTTGCCAATAACTAAAATTTTATTCTTTGAATTACTGAAGTTTATTTAAGGATATCAACTGTTTGAATAAATGGTTTTTATACACTAAATTAGTGATTCAACTTTTGATTATGTAATTAGAAAATAAAATCATCTGGTAATTGTTTCATGTAACATTTTTCATCATTGCACCTTTCTTCAAGTTATTGTGACATATATTGAAGCATTGGCCACATCCCTTTCAAATTGCAAGAGTCAAGATCAAAGGATTTAGTATCAAAATTGGGAAATAACATAGGAGATTAAAAGACAACATAAAAAAATAGAGATAAAGAGAAAAATCCCACAACATTTTGAAAATTTGAAACATATTTATGTTATTTTATAATATCATATATATGTGAGCATGAGTATCAAAGTTCATGAAATGAATACATTTCTGTCAAAATTTTGACAAAAGATTCTAATTCAATTTTTTTCTTCTTGAGATTTTCCATCTATTTCAAATGTCAAGAGATGATATCATGATAAAAGTAAAACTAAATGTGAAAATCAAACTTTATAGTTAATTGAATGAATATGATAACATGAATATATCTATATTTAATGAAGGGATCATATGCATACTATCTAGAAAACTGATCTAACAAAAAATCATGACATTTGACAAATATAATTGCTAATAAACAAGTTGAAATAAATTATGTGCAACTTGTGATTTTGTGTACTTAAATCGTATAATTAAAGACGAACACAACAAAGTGTAGAATGAATAAACAGTTGGATCTTCTACATGTTAAGATTTAATTCCTAAAAATGTGTAACAATTTGTTGTATATAGTTAATAACATTAATACAAGCATATTACCATATCATGTTTTTATACCAAAATAATAAGTAAAAAAAGTATTATTATACATAATTATTAAACAAAATATAATTTTAAAAACTAGACATTCCAGTCATATTGAAATAACAAAAACTATTATTCAAATGAATCCCTTAATTAAAGAAGGTTAAGCCTAATGTTTCAAATTTGAACATGTTGATATTATCTTTAAATTAAACAAAGTTAATCCGATGAAACATATGTTTTCAAAGCATTTACTACCCACTGCTCAATCTTGTAGCACAACATTTGAGTAAATCATCTTTGCTAGGACCTATGATGCACAGATACGATACGTGTATCGGATACGACACGTATCCGATATGTCGATATGTTTATTTTTAAAATAATAGGATACGATATGTGATAGATACGTTATGTATGAACATTGAAAAATGTACAATAATTCTTACAAACATAATAAATATATGGTTGTTAATGAGTGAATCCAAATTTTCTAATTATAAACCAATTATTTTGGTAGCCAAAATCTAGTAGTTAATGTTAGTGACCAATTTAAAAACCAATTCATACTTGAAACTATTTTAATTATCAATTTAGAGACCAATTATAATTTTTTGGAACTACTTTAGTTGTCAATTTTGTCACTATATAGTGACTAATTATTTTTTGTCACTAAAATAAGTCACTATTCAAAGATTTTATTATAATGTACTACGACTTTATAACTTAGATACTTCATTGATAAGTATTGTTGAAGTATCCTAAAGTATCGAACACGATACGTGTCCGACACGGATACGTGACCCAAGTTGAAGTATCGGTGCATCATAAGCTAGGACAGTTAATAATATTTTTTATTAAATATGCTTAATCTTTAAAATATGTTTTTAGTTTTTAAACTTTGATAAGAAATTGAAATTCATTCATATTTCAAATTGTGATATAATTTGATCGTTTAAATTTTAAAAATGAATAAATATAGTTTTATAACCCAATTGCGTCAAATTTTTTTGACGTGTCAAATACATTTGAAGATGACATTTGATTTGTCTACATCTTTTTTACAAGTTGCAACTCAAATTGTTAGTCTGAAATACAGTTTAACAAGTTCAAAATAGTTAACATTGTTAACTTAAAGAACTATATCTATTCATTTTTTAAGTTTGTGAACCAAAATGTATCAAAGTTTAGAACGGGAAAAAATTACAATTTTACCTCCAAATTTAGGGGCTAATAACATGTTTAACACTTATTGTGTGTTTGGATGAAGCAATCTAAGAGAGTAATTCATTTATTTGGAGAATTTGAAATTCTTCCAAGAAAAAATTACATGTTTGGATGAGGAAATTAAAAAGAAATTAAAATTGAGGAATTTTAAGAAGGTATTTCAAATAACTAAAATAGTAGAATTTGAAATTTACTCAAAAAAGAAGGAAATTGAAATTCCCCAAGTTGAGGAATTGTTCATTGCTTGAGACAAAAAAGTTCACAATCCAAAAAGTTGAGTCGGATTGGAAAAAAGGTCAAGATTACTTGGTTCGGGCCGAAGATCTCGTCGCCAACTTGTGCCAAAAGGTTGAGTCGAAGATCTAGAGGAATCGGCACAAGCCAAAAGTTGTGTCATGCCAAGTTAGAACGGGGCGAAGGTCGAGCCCAGCCGGGACAAAGGTTGAGCCGAGTCAACCGTGGTTGAAGGTCGAGACAAGATGACTTTGAGCTGAGTTGACTCGTGTGGAAGGTCGAGCTAGGTCAACCTTGGCCAAATGTCGAGCCGAGTTGGCCCAGTTGAAGGTTGAGATGAGATGACTTTAAATAAAGTTGGTTTGGGTCGAAGGTCGAGCCTATTCGCCCATGTCATACATTGAGTCGAGTCCGCCTTAGCCGAAGTTTGAGCCAAGTCAACCTAGGCTGAAGGTCCAATTGAGTTGACATAGACATAAGATTTAAACTAATCTATCCTAGTTGAAGGTTGAGTCAAATCAACTCGAACCGAATCAGTTCGAATCGGGTGAGGTTGAATTGATTTAAATTGTGGGATTCGAAATCGACCTAGGTCGAACTTAGGTTAAGTTAGATTCAACAATACAGTTGAGTTTGTCGTAAAATAGAAATTAAATTATTTTATCCAAATAAGAAAATTGAAATGTATAGATATTTCAATTACTTCATCAAACTAATTATTTAAGAAATGAAGAGAATTCAATTACAAGTAATTCAATTACCATGTATTTCAATTTCTTGAAATTGTTGAAATCCTTCATCCAGACAAAATTAATTTATTTGTATGGTATTAGAGATCGAATATTAATTCGAGATAAAAATTTACTCTATATGAATGAAGGCAATTTTCATTTTAAAAATCAGTTTTTTGTAAAATTGAGTTAAATTTAAAGTTTAATCTTAATATATAAAAATGGTGAGATAAAAATTGTTATTATGTTTACACTCATTTTGGAGTGAGAAATTATTTTGGTGAAAATTACTTTGACAAAGTCTATTTCCACAATTGTTGTTGACTCAAAGCCAAATTAAAATTCCATATAAAAACAGTTTCTCTTTGTGTGGTTATTATGCATGGATATAGATGTTGGTTCAATTGAAATTTCGCTTATATGCACGTTTAAAACAAAGAGATATTGATTATGGGTCAAGTCATTATCGATATTTCCATATATATTTTTGTTCTGAAGAGAATTTGTCATCGTTTCTACGCATATTATTTATACAAATTCAATGTTGAAATATGGACAGTGTTATACAGATTTATTTTCACTTCTATTCAATTATATTTTTGCCATTAAAATTTTTTAATCTAGAATTTCACTACAAGAAAATGTCTTATTAGTAACCAATTTTAGTGACTAAAAGTTGTTAGTCATTATAGTAACCAATTTAGATACCAATTTACAAAATTAAAATTTATTGGTTACTAAAATAGTCACTAATATAAATAAAAAATTATAATTGGTCACTAAATTTGTCACTAATTAATTAGAGAGCAATTTAGTAACTAAGTTATTTTGGTAGTCAAAACTTAGGTAGCTAATTTTTAGTGACCAGTTTTCTTTGGTAACCAAAACTATGGTAGCTAATTTTAAAAACCAATTTAGTGACCAATTATAATTTTTTATTCATAATAGTAACTATTTTAGTAACCAATAATTTTTTTACTTTGTAAACTTGTATCTAAATTAGTAATTATAATAACTAACAATTTTTAGTCACTAAAATTGATTACTAACGAAGATTTTCTTGTAGTGAATATGCTAAAATGGAAAGTATAAACTTAATATTTTACCCTTAACAGATGCCAATTAGAAAGTGTAGAATTAATACTTTAATGTAAGAAGTTAAATTTAAAATTAGAAATTATGTTTTTAAATTAATATTTTTTTTCATTTTATATATTTCAACTTTAATTAATATTTTAAAGAAGCATTGTTTGCATAATTTGTCTGATAAGATTGTGAATACTGATAGATTTAGGGTTTATAAACAAATACCCAACTCATAATGGAACAAATCAATTGAGTGTCAAATGTTTAAATGTTACTTATTTAATTCTATCGCATTCTCAATACACTGATAATTTAGTATTTTATTTAAATATATTATTTATAATTTTTAAAATTATATCACATCAATTAAATTAATAATAAATTTTTCTTTTTTTATTTTTCTTTCTATTTTCTATTTTCATTTTGTTTCTTAATTCAAACAATGTCGTTCTTCACTTTATTTGTTTTTCTTTTATTCTTTTTTCACTTTTTTATTATTCATTCCCTAAATATAGACTCAAACATATAATTAGATCACAACTTTACTTAATTAACTAACCATCTATTCATATTATTATATTATTCTTATAAAATAAAACTAATAATAGAGAAAAAAAGGAAAGGAATAATAGAGAATGAGATAATGGAGAACATGGGAAACAACTTTTCTATGTGTATTAGTAGATAGGAAGAGTCTTATTTATAGATACAAAATGTAACTCATAAAGAATACAAATCTGTTCTGGTTTAGAAAAATACTAGATAATTCTTCACCAAAACAAAAGAAAGTGTTTTAGACTTACTTAGGTCAAAAATCTTTTTTATCCCTTGATCATGGGAGCAACCTTCTTATTTATAGAATAATCAGTTACAAAATATTAAATTCTAAAAATAAAAAATAAAAATGAAATCATCCTCTGCTCCTAAAATATCTCTAAATATAACAACAACCATATTAATTCCCAAAAACCCCACCAAACACGAAATTAAGTTAATATTCTCCTCCCTCGCTGCCCTGCCGACCCGATCTGTTAAATGCTGAAATCCACCTATCCTCTCGGCCTAAAACCGAACCACCTCCTCTGGACCAGTACATAGCTCTCCAAATTCTGCACTGTCTCGTCTTCAGAACGAGAAGAGCAGAAGTTATCTTGTCAATAACTGCTCTTCACCACTTTCCGTAAAATCATCATTACTCCCTGCATTCGCGCCCCCACGTGTAACCCATCCAACGGTCCCCTTTTTACTCTCCTTTTTGAATACCAAACGACACTTATTTCCCCCTTCAATTCACACAACCTACCCATCCCTTCAACTTTCCCACCCATCGCACTCAAGCTCTTTCGACTCCCACCCATCTTTCTCAACCGCCATTTCCTTCTTCCAAGTATTTCTTCTTTTCCCTTTCAAACTTCACACCTGTGCTCTCTTGTTTCCTTTACTTGCTTCTTATACATTATTTCTGTTTTCTGCACTGTGTTTTTAGATTTGCACTTGTTTTTCCTTCTCTGATTACCCGTAACTTATTCTGAGAAAACCTTTTCCTCGACGCCACTGTAGTCACCCTCCATGAATACTCACTATAATGTCATCTATTCCTGGGCCCCTTTGGCCCTACGCAGGGAAACCTCATCCATGACAACCCTCACTAGGGTTAGAGCTTTTAGACGCCACCAAACCTTGTGTAAAAGCAATGAGAATGATGTAACCGTCATCGCCT
>Ga0214544_1006064_pt1 | contig 22696 bp, 26 predicted proteins | sample CNSS3metaG_FD_160074 | JGI IMG/M metagenome (GOLD analysis project Ga0214544, IMG submission 160074) | Root nodule microbial communities from cowpea collected in UCLA plant growth center, Los Angeles, California, USA - CNSS3 | ecosystem: Host-associated > Plants > Roots > Nodule | place: USA...
CATCAGTCATAAAAACCAAAAATCAAATGTTATAATATCACCCATCAGGGTTTACAACTGATCCCAAAACCAGAGAAAATAAAACATAAGATTTCCCCGAGTCTATCCCCTCTCCGCGACTAAGCTTCACTTGAGCCACCTGCATCAACAACATCTGCTCCCGTGTATCGCGTACCCGATCATCGCCAAACACACGCAAATAGGATGAGCTTAACAGATAAAACATATATAAGATTGCATATATATATATATATATATGTATATATATATATATGTATATATATACATATATGTATATATATATATATGTATATATATATATCTATATATATATATATATATATATATATATATTTATATACACAAGTCACTATACCTAACTTAAACATCCCACATTGTTACATCTTTTAATTCTTACCACCTGATCCCAAATCAGATTATTCGTGTTCTACATCGTCTAAAGATTACTTCAAGGTGACTTGCTGTCATATCTATCGGCCACAACCGATAGAGCACGTGCGCGAAACAATGCTACGAATCATACACCGTAACGCCAGGTAGAGTTCCCAGGTACAAACATAGTCCGTACCGTCCCAAGACTACCAAACTCGTTAGCCAACAACTGAGGAGGGCAATCTATCTGGACCCATCCGTACTGGCCACAACCAGCACACTCACACCGGCAACACTCGCCAACCCGAGCCCCAACTCAAGGGTTCCTCGTGTTCATCCGCCATCCTGAGCCACAACTCAAGAGATGCTATTCCAAGCCACAACTCAAGGAATACCACGTGCTTAACCCTCGCCGCCAGGCACACCAACCCTCGAGAGCCCATTGTAACCCTGCTACCGCTTGGCGGTCCGCGTACCATCGCTAGGCGCCGTGATAGTACCCGCATTATGGTTTTCTGTTCAAGTCCATCATAATTTCTTACCTCAATTCTATCTAATTAATTCCCCTGTATCATCCAACTTAGCTACTTACTAACCATAGTGTGGTTCAGTCCTCACCCCCTAGCTTGTTACTAGCATTCGCTTAGTGTTACTCTTATTTACAATAGTTGGTCAACTCCCTATACTCCCTTGCACCCAACTTATCCAGAACCCAAAATCCCTATTACACCATAATACAGAAGAAAAACCTCTAATATCTAATAGCGCTATCTCCTAAGGTAGCTCCCACCACTCTAGCTCATACACAAAACTCCATCGTCAGACTTCCACCAAAATCACAAACATCCTCTCTACTGATCCCAACTCAAACAGAAACAGAATCCGACCTCAGAGCATAGCATTACAACATTCAGCAGCACTGCCACTGCGTTGGCGCCTGGCGGCCAGCGCCCGTGCCGCTAGGCGGTGCGTACCATCTGGACATTTTTCCAGAATTTCCCTGTATCCAAAACCCAACCATTTTTCCATCTTTGTGAATTCCCATTACATGCAATTCCAGCCCAAGCACAATCATAACAATTCAATATTTAATTACATTGATAAACTATTCCTATGTCCAATTCACGGTAACTCATTTCAAATCGTAAATACAAATATCACACATTCAACCCTAAATCATATACATTGTTCCATTCATTTAAGCCCTTGATTACGTGGTTATACCCACCGTTGGCCATCATTAATAATCCATAAGAATCACCACTGACTTTTGCCCCGATCAGATTTAACCCAGAATTCCAGAAAACCCAAAACGAGTCAGATTGCCCTGAGCCACCTGACGGTTCAACCAGTCCCGCCAGGCGCTTCATCAGTAAACCCATAAATTGGTTAAGACTTCTTGCGTCGCATGGCGACTGGGAGTGTGCCGCTAGGCAGTTCCTCTTCCAGGAACCCCAGAACACATAAAAATGCATGAGTCGCCTGGCGGTGGTTCGTCACCCGCCAGGCGGTTTCTGGAAAAATTCCAGAAATGCAAAATTTCAAAGAAATAACAGTGTACAAACATCCAATATACCATACATCACACATTATTAATAATAAGCATAAAATTACGGAGTCCAGCTCCCCTAACCTTCACTCTCACTTTTTGTCTCTGTTTTCTAGGTATATTTTCAGCCTTGCAAAACCTTCGCTAAAGCCACCCTTGGTTTACTGTGGGTTTCCCAAGACTTGAACCCATAACCATGCAATTTCCAAATCAACATCAAACCATCATGCCAATTCATATTTTGTGCTAACAATCATCATCCAATTAACATATTATTTTACAGCATGATTATCATATAAGACTCGAACCCAAGTCCTTTCACACAATTAAAGTACTCTTAACCACTTGAGCTAATACTTTTCCACATCATACTCATCATAATTTAATGTTATAAATTATCTTTCCTCCCGCATTTATTAATTAATTAATTATTTAATTAATTAAATTCTACGGGTCTTACAATATTCACCACACATGTCAATGTCATATTAATCTTTGTAATCATCCCTCATTCGTATCTCAAATTTGGTCAACCACAACTCATCCTTCCCACAGCCATGAAAATGGAATCGTACATCATGCCAATACCATGCCAAAGGACATCATTCATTTTCCATGAATCCCTCCATATTTCATATCCACTCCATAACCAACTCATCATGTTAAATTTTGTGAACCAATCCCATACAAACATCATGCTCACATCATGCCAAAACTCATGAATCATAATTTCCATCTCATTCATACAAGGTCATTCAATTCATACAGTTCGAACTCAAGGTAAAGCATAATAAGCCAAACAAACATGAAAGGAACAGTTCTATAGTGAAGTCCCGTGCCAGTCTCGCCCAAAGCCACAGGGTCTCACTTAGGCGAGACTGTCATCAGGGAGTATTAGTTGGGGATTGACTTACGTGTAATAAATGGAGTTCTCCTAGCTCAACGAAGAATGGGAGCCAAACCCTAGCAGAGCTCTGTTGGAGGGAGAAGAGAGAGTGAGACTGTTGTTTTCCTGATAGGTGCAGAGAATGAGAGGAATAAGGCTGGTTTAGGGGTTTTTGGTACCCTATGGGCCAGCCCTTAGGCCCAAAAGTTAAGGCCCTGCCCTTTAACATAAGACCAAAAAAGTGGGTCTTACAATGCTTACGATCAACATCCAATTTCGTCTGATGACTAAATATTAAATAAAATGAATTTTTAATAATATAATCTTAGTTTTGTTCTTTCCTATGCAACCAATTTAAATATATTATAAAATAACTAAAAGTTTTTAAAGTAGAAAAATAAAATAAATAGAAAAAGTAAGAAAAATAACTTTTATAATGAGAATAAGTTTTTAAAAGATAACAAAAAAACAAAAATAATTTTATAATTAAGAATAAGAATAAGAAAATGAGTTTTATAATAATAATAATAATAATAATAATAATAAAGAACTTTTAAATAATAAAAATAGTTTTATAAAATAAATTTGAATTTATAAAAAAAATCAAACAAATCAAAAAATATAAAATAAAAATAGATTTTTTACTGTATCCTATAAAATATAAAATATAAAACAAATCAAAAGTTGTTTTTTGTAAATAATTTATTATATATTATCGTTATTCAACTATATCCTATTTGTATTCCCATTATCCATATTCTCTCCTCGTTTCTCTCAACTTCCACACCCACTTCATATCTTAGACAATGCAAAAAAAAGGTCTTTTGATCCCGGAGTAACTGTAATTCTCGGAGTCTTTCACACTCGTTCCTCAAGTTCCTTTTTTCTTTCTTCGTTTCATTAAAAATAGAGTTTAACATAACACATACCCAAACATTTCTCCTTTATCCACTATCATCTTCTTCCCTGGATAAAAAATATCCCTTTTAGATCTCACTCTCACCATCGTCCATTAACGATCATTCCAGAACAACTCACACTAAGGGATCACACCACCATCCTCACTTGTCTCCATCTTCAATTTTTGATTGAACTCTAACTCGGTCATCGTCTTTGGTTTAGCGGTTATGTTGGAGAGTTTTTTTGAAGAACCGATGTTGATTATAGCTTGATCATTTAAATCCAACCACAACGACTCTATTGCCTTTTTCTGTCCTAGAACTACGACGTCTTCGAAAAAATGTTTTGGAATAGGTTAGTTTTTATGCAAAAGGGTTTTCTACTTACCCATATTTTCTTTATTTGCAAATGTGTGATGTACTTTTATGCCTTAGACTTTGCTTACCGTGAGAAATAATACATTGGTTTCAAAATAGACATTTCTTCCTACAGAGAACAAACCAGATATGTTAGACACAAGTATTACCTTACTTTGGTCCGCCATCTCCTCAGTAGGCTTCTTCCCGGTAGATATATATCGCTTATGGGTATCTCGGTGTGATCGGTTTGGACTTGGGAGGGGTTACCTACAGAAGGGACTCCGAAGCTCAAGTCAACAAAATCTCTTAGAAAGTCAAATCTAGTAATTAGGGAAGTAATGAATGCGTACCTTTAATTTGTGTGGTCTATGCATATTTATAGATTATTAATTATGTCTTTGCCACGTCATGGGTTGGGCCCTTGTTTGGGCCGTAGGTGGGCCTAGGCCTTAGCCCAAGCCCTTAGTTTGATTATTGTAGGCTTGATGAATCTTATAAGTGCTTTGATTTCGTTAAGTTTCTTAGAGTGGTTGGTCTAGACCGGCTGCTCTTTTAGCCGCTTAAGCCGCTATTATTCTTCTGTCCACTCGCGTTATACTTTCTGGCCACTCGCGTTCTCTTAACTCGGGCAGGAGGTCGAGGTGGGTGGTCATGTTTTGATGATTTTGGACTGGGTCGTATAGTTCTCGGCGCAGAGATGGTTCACCAATTTCAACGGGTATCATGGCGTCTGTGCCGTATACTAGGCTGAATGGAGATCGTTTATTGCTGATTGGGGGGTACACCTGTGGGCCTATAGGACATCCACTAGTTCTTCTGGCCATCGGCTCTTGGCATTGTCCAATCGCTTACGTAGTTCCACTAGTATAACCTTGTTTGTTGCCTTGGCCTGTCCATTGGTCTGTGGGTGTTCAACAGAGCTGGTTACATGTTTGATGCCTAGACTGGTATAGAACTTAGCGAGTTCTTTGTCTATAAACTGTCAGCCATTGTCGGTGATGACTGTATGTGGGATGCCATATCGGCATATAATATCCTTCCAAACGAATTGTTGGACTTGCTGGGCTGTAATGGTGGCTAAGGGTTTGGCCTCTATCCACTTGGTAAAGTAGTCGACAACTACTATTAAGAACTTTACTTGGCCTTTGCTGGGGAGAAAGGGCCAAGGATGTCTATTCCCAATTTTGCGAAAGGCCACAAGAATAGTATAGAGTGAAGCTGCTCTTGTTTCTGGTGGATAAGGTTGCCATGTTTCTGGCATGGTATGCATTTTTGATGAAGTCTTGGTAGTCTGATCCATGATCGACCAGAAGTAACCAGCGAGAAGGATTCTGGTAGTCATGGTGTGTGCGCCAGAATGATAGTCGCATATGCCTTCATGTAATTCTTTAATTATGTACTGAGCTTGTTCTGTAGTGACGCATTTGAGAAGTGGTTGGCCGTATCCGCATTTGTACAGGTCATCGCCTATCATCGTGTACCTGGCGGCTTTAGTTATCCAAGTTCTATTAGCGTTAGGTTGAGGGTTACCAGTTTGGAGGTACTGGATGTAAGGAGTTGTCCAATTGTTGACTTGGTGTTGGGTTAGGGTATGGCAAGTATTTGTGATGGAAGGGGCGGACAGTGTTTGCTGCAATAGTGATCGGTGGTGGCCTTTTAATTTGGTGCTGGCTAGTTTGGATGATATGTCGGCTCTGACGTTTTCGGATCTGGGAATGTGTTGGATGCGAACTTGGTCGAAGGCGGACTGGACGACTTTCCAGACCAGATGGTAGTATTGTAGGAGGGTAGGGTCTTTGATCTGGAACTCGACATTTAAATGGTCGACGGTAAGCTTGGAATCGGTTTTGCATGTTAGTGACTTGACACCAACCTCGCGGGCCATGGATAAGCCGGCGAGGATGGCTTCGTACTCGGCTTAGTTGTTAGACGTCTTAAAGGCAAAATGGAGGGATTTTTTGATGAGGATATCACTGGGGCCCTCTAGTACAATGGCCACACTTGATGGAGGTATTTTTCGTTGGAGATCGTTGACAAAGTCTAGAAGGCATTGAGCTTTGATGGGGCCGTGGGGTTCGTAGCGGATGTTGAACTCGAATAACTCGACGGCCCAGGACGACATCCACCCCGCAAGGTCTGGTTTCTGCAATATCTTCTGGATCGGGTAGTCAGTTTTGACGATAATGTTATGGTTTTGGAAATACGGGCGTAGGCGTCGGGCTGCGTGTACCAGGGACAGGGCTAACTTTTCTACCATTTGGTACCTGGTTTCAGGGTCTTGTAGGGTTCTGTTGACGAAGTAAATAGGATGTTGGGTGCCGCTGACATCTTGAACCAACGCGGCGCTTATAGTGTGATTTGTGGCGGTGATGTAGACTAGTAAGGGTTGATGAGTATCCGGTTTATGGAGGATGGGCGGTGAGGTGAGTGTGGTTTTTAGCTTTTGAAATACTTGTTCACAATCATCATTCCACATGAACTTGGCAGATTTTTTGAGCAGCTGAATGATGGGTTGGGTTTGTTCGGCTAGTTTGGCAAGGAAGCGAGAGATGGCAGTCAAGCGACCTATGAGGCGTTGTACTTCTTTGACACTAGTGGGGCTACGCATTTCCATGATCGTAATGTGGAAAAGACTGCTGATAGGTCCTGAGCGTGCTGGTGATGACTTGGGGATTTGACAACCATGTCGTCAACATATACTTCGACACATTTGCCCATTAAATGACTGAAGACTTTGTCCATCAGTCGTTGGTAGGTTGCTCCTACATTTTTAAGACCAAATGGCATGACCTTGTAGAAGTAATTGGCGTCGTCTGTGATGAAGGCGGTTTTGTTCATGTTAGATGCGGCTATGGGGATTTGGTTATAATGAGAGTATGCATCAAGAAAACTGAGGACCTTGTTACCGGTTGTGCGTCGACAAGTCGGTCAATATTGGGTAAGGGGTAGACATCTCTAGGACAGGCTTTGTTAAGATCCGTGTAATCAACACATATTCGCCACTTGCCATTGGCTTTCTTGACCAAGACCACATTAGAGAGCCAAGTGGCCTTGGCTGCTAGGCGTCGTTCCTCGCCAAGTTTGCGTTTTTTTCTGGGAGACAAACCGAGCCTCCTTGTAAATGGATAACTTATGGGATGCCACTTAAGGGTCAACTCCAGGTAAGTCAGTAGCTGACAAAGCAAAGAGGTTCGTGTTGCCGACAAGGGTCGGTGTTATGATGTCACGTTGTTCAGATTCTAGCCTAGTACCGAGTTTGATGGTGCGACCATTAGGGAGCTCTAGGGGGTGGTTTCTTCAACAGGTTCAAGGCGGACATCCCGGCCCACTTTGGGGTCTAGATCGTCACCAGACAAAGCGATCTCAGAGCCGAGTGGTCGTTCAATATGATTGGTTTGCAGGATGGGAAGTTGTGGGCGTAGGCTAGCCATGTAGCATTCGCGTGCAAGGCATTAGTCTCCATGAATCGTGAGGATGTCACCAGATGGGGAGGGCAATTTCATGGCCAGATGAGGTGTGGAAACAACAGCGCCCAGGGTGTTGAGTGAACGGCGGTCGAGGAGGACATTATAAGATGTAGGTGCGTTGACGATGAGGAAGCGGATAGGAATTTTCTTTGTTTGGGCGCCATCGCGGAAGATGGTATGGAGGTCAATGTAGCCACAGGTGGAAACTTTTTCCCCAGAAAAGCCATAAATCAGTTCATCATATGGGACCATGGCAGTGTCTGGGAGTTGAAGTTTCTTGCACGTAGCCCAATAGAGGTTGTCAACAGAGCTGCCTTGGTTGACGAGGACTTTCTTGACTGCGTAGTTTTCTATTTCAATGGTGATGACCATAGGGTCATCTTGCTGGTGATCGAGGCCTTGAAAATCGTTGTCCGTGAAGGTTATGGGGGGCATGCAACGTCTATGATGAGGATGGGTTATGTGGTTGATGGATTGGATATGGCGAAGATGTCTCTTCATGGCAGAGGAGGTGGATTCTCCACTACCAAAACCACCATATATGGTGTTGATAGTTCCGCGGAGGGGGCGGGGGTGACATCGGTGCGAGCTGGTTGGGGGTCAGGGTTTGCGGGTGGGTTTAGGCCTTTATCGTGCCGAGGGTCACGGGGAGGGCGTCGGTGGTCAGAACGAGGAGGGTGGTGGGATCAGGAGGAGTGGTCATCTTTTTGGACAAAGTGGCAGAAATGGCCAGCACGAACCAGTTCTTCAATTTGATTTCGTTAAGTTTCTTATAGTGGCCAGTCTAGTCCGGTTGCTCTTTTAGCGGCTTAGGCCGCTATTATTCTTCTGTCGGCTTAGGCTGGTTATTCTTTTAACGGCTTTGGCCGGTTAGGCTTAGGTCGACTATTTTATTTGTTTCGCGTATACATATGGTGATCATTTATTATTATTATTTGGTTGGACCGGCTAGGTGTGGCACAACATTGGATATTAAAGCAAGATTTTAAATTATAATGTGCTCTTTTAAAACGTTAGGGGTCATGGTCTTTTATAATGTGATAATGTACAATTAATGCATTTGGGAACATGACATGCACTCCTGATATTTTTAATTTTACAATATAATTGAATGGTTTCATTTAGATTAGAACCGTCAAAGTGGGTCTGAATCCATGGGCCAACCCGGTCACCATAGGTTTTGGTCGGATTGGGTTGAAATTTTTGGAGAAATGTCAGTACGGATCAATTTTTGACCCGACTCACAAAGAACCCGGCTCATTCGGGTTGAAGCTGTGGTGAGCCGAGTTGGTCTACCAACCCGTATGGTCACACACATTATGTTGGGCTTTGCAATGTTGGGTTGTTTTTTTAACCAAACACATTAGTGGGTTGGGAAATGGAAATCTAGCTTCAACTCCAAATAGAGGGCATAAATAAGACTATAATATCATGGTTGGATAAGTGACAAGAATGCTTTGATCTTAGATAGTAATTTTTTTTTTGGTTTGTATTGGAGTTTAACGTCATTTGGATTGTATTTAGATTGTATTGAAGTTTATTTAAATTTTAATTTGAATTATAATTTATGACTTAAGAAAAAAAATATATTTTATTTTAATTAAGTGGGCTAGTGAACCAACCCGTTTAATCTACTAACCCGTAATGGGCCGAACTATAAGGCCCATTTTTTTTGTATTCTGTCCTAATGTTTAAGGGCTGCCCCAATCCATTGGGCCTAAGGCTGGCCCATTCGGGAGTCCAAAGCCCCTAAAGCAGCCTAACACTCTTACTTCCATCTCACTTTTAGAAAAAAATCAGTTTCTCAAACTCTCCTTTCTCTCAACTGAGCTTTGCTAGGGTTTTGGATTCCATTTGTCTTCAAGTCAGCTCAAACCCACTTTCCGCTTATGTAAGTTATTTTTAGCTCTTAATCTTTTTCCTCAGCTGGATTCTTCTTGTGGTTCCATTCAGGGTTCGTCGTAGTAACCCATCCTTGTTTTCATGTTAGTGTTTTCAACTTGCGAAGCTATCCTTGGAGCTGTTGTACCATTCTGTTAGCTTAAACCCCGTCACCGTAGCTCTTTTCAAGTAAGGGAAGCTAGGGCTTGCTTGTTTACTTTGATTTTTGCTTGCCTTGCCATTGTTTCACGATTTTATGGCTTATGTGCTACTGTTGATGTATGGAATGCCTTGTATTGTTGTTTGGGTATGAATGTATGGTTGTTGCAGGGAGAACAATGGCGAGATCTGATGTTTTCACCCAACCGAGCTTATCTCGCTTAGGAAAGACTAGCAGAAACACACCCAGGTTCATACTCGAGCTCTCACTTAGGTGGAGAGCTCTCGTTTTGAGCGAGGTACTATCTTGCTTAGACGAGAGGGGCTCGCTTAAGCGAGAACTCATGGGAGCTAGAGGCTTGTTGCTACAGTCGTAGCCCAAGCGAGGAACCTCACCTTTGGGCGAGGGGTGGTCTCGCTCAGGCAAGGAGAGCTCGCCTACGTGAGAACTCGTGATATCAACAAAACTCTTTGTTGGCAGTCTCGCCCAAGCGAGGGCTCGTAAGTTAAGCGAAAGACCTATTTCACCTGAGCGAGGGTCCATGGCTTGAGCGAGACTGGTGCAGGGATTCGCTTTGTGCCTATTCTCCCCTCTCTTGTTGGTTGGTAATCACTTGTATGATTGTATTTCTTTAGTAAGGCATGAATTGGTCAAGTATGCATGAGATAAGTGGTTATGGACTGGAAATAATGAGTTTGGTGCGATCCTTGTATGGAATATGAATGAATGGTTGGTTATATATGTTGACATGGAATTGGTATGAGCAATGATGTTATACTGATTGATGGAACATGATGTTGGTGTGGTTAGGACGTAATTCCATGATAGTTTCGTGGTGGTGCCTCATTGGTCAGGACGTAATTCCATGTTGGTTGCGTGGTGGTGCCTCATGGTCAAGACGCAATTCCATGACCCTTATTAGTGGGAGTTTCGTGGTGGTGCCTCATTATATAATTTAGTAGGGATTCAAGGTAAGGATTGCATTCTGACACTCTAAAGAGTCAGTTAGTCTCACATAGAGCGTGTTGACTTAAGTGGTGAGAGTAGCAGGAGGCCTGGGACACTTTAAGGCTAACCTTGTTTGTGGTAAGATGAGCCCCTTTGACAATTTGCTCGGTAGAGCAGTAGCGGCCACCACAAGTGCAAGCATCCGATGAATCCGACGAATTATATGTATCTAGATAAGTTGTGTCTTGAGTCTTAGTGTATTGGTTGCGAGTCATCACATGATTGGTTGATGTATGTATCTTGGACTGTGAAAATGTATGCAATTGTATGATAAATCATGTTCTACTCTCACTACAAAAAAATCTTGTATATAACGACGTTTTTAATATGGTGTTTCTTTGAAAATGTCGCTTTTTGCAGTATAATACAACATTTTTAAAACTGTCATATTTTACATGTAAAATATGGCGTTTTTAACTATCGTATTATCAAATTTCATACTACTACTGAAAAATATGTCATTTAAAAATGTCACTTTTCAATAAATATTTTTTTTACTCTAAAATGTTTTCTCGGTTTTTAATATGTTAACCCTCCTTTTTTTTCTTAAATGAATTCCCTCCCTTCCCAAAAGCAATATTTTCATTTTAAAAGTCGTTCGCATTTGCTAGTCATCACCGTTCACAAACACTCCCTCCCAACTATTCACAGTTGTTTGAAACCTCTTCCGCAAGCGTCAGTTGTTGTTCGCAGTCGACCCAATACTTCCATTCTTGTTCGCTATTCTTCAATTCTTCAACTTCATTGGTTCATTCAAAGTAATGTATTGTGTTAGGGTTTTAGGGTTTTGAAGGTCAAAAACCATTATACTCTGTTTTTTAGTTCTCCATTGTGGACAAAGTTTAGGGTTTTATGGTTTTTACTTTAGATGAATCTTCCTCTGTTTTCAAATCATTTATGGCCTCATTATGTCAAGCTACCCTAAACTATCCATTTCAAATTATAATAATTGCTTGATTGTTAAGTGATCGTATTTTTTAATATTATTTAATTAATCATATGATAATTATAGTTCTGCATTGATGAAATTGAATGTTATGTTAATTGGACTGTCTTTCGAAACTAAATCTGAAAGCGTTTGGTATGTCCCGGAAGTAGAATTGGAAGATATATGTTTCAGACGTGAACTCTGCATTGACTCACATAATGTTGTGTGCATTTATAGGTGCATCTTAAGGTTGGAGTTTTTTATTGTTGTAATTGTAATTTAAATATGGTGACAAGAGGTGGCGAGAACTAAAAATAGATTGGGATTAGTGGTGATAGGTGAAGATGAATAAAGATGGATTAGTAATGAGAATGAATCCATTTTTTATTTTCACATGATGTTGAGAATATTGCTTAATATCTTTTTTTATTTAAATTAGTTTTTAGAAAATATTTCAGTTTTAGAGATATGTTTCAGTTTTAGAGATTTGTTATTATTTTAGATTAGGAGTGAGATATTCTAAATATTTTATACTTGATATTTGTTATATTTTGCTCTATATATAGAGTATATCAATAAAATACAAAAACATGTTCCTCTGTATAACATATCACATATATCTCTTATATCTCTCATATTATAAAAGCCCTAAAAATCTCAAACACATGACTACGCTATATTCAACTTATTCCCTGCAAGTAAATTGATGCTTGTTAAACTAGTAAACTAGAGGGTTAAAGTTATTCCAAAATTAGATTTACACATTTTATGATATGAAGTAACAAATATTAATAAAATATCCTGCTCATGATTGGTATTGACTGACCTATTATATATGTATGATATAGGTATAGTAAAAGTGTATTTATTAACTTTGTTAGGAAGAAATGATTCGTATCTATCAACATCAAGAAACATAAATATTAGTTTATTAAAAATTTAAATAAGGCAAATATCTATAGTGGAATTAGAAGCATTTAAAACATATTTTTAATTAAATAAATATAATATTATATATATATATATATATATATATATATATATATATATATATATATATATATTATAATATAATATAATATTGTAGAGTCATACTCATGCGTAGATTAAGCAAGAATAATGGAGTTATTAAGTAAAGTTTTCTTCATACTAATAAGCTTGGTCTAGTTTGGTTCTTTCCCTTGTCTGTTGGCCATCGCGTTAGTGTTCTCACTTGAAACAATTCTGCCTCTAATCTGTGTGGTTAGGATAATTCACTGATTCTTGGTCGACGCAAATTTCAGATTTTTCTTGTATTAAAAACCTGTTATGATAAACATAAGTATATCATAATATGGTATTTTTAATAGTTTACTATATATTTTAAATAATATTCAGAATAAAGTTAGAAGTCTAATAACACAAGTATGAAATTGATAGAATTCTGACTTTGGGCTAAATATATTGTTATTTTTTTCATATTATTTCTTAAATACCTTGTATTATTTATAGTTTATTGTATTATTTTTGTTTGGGTTAGTTGGGCTGTAGTCATAGTATTTACATCTCATTTGCAATAGAAAGATACATAGAGGTGCTACAAAATAAGAGATGTGAGAAACACGTAATTAACTGATTTATTTATTCTTTATTTGATAATTTTTTTGAATGTATGTTCTTAAGTATGGTTCATTTTTTAAGTTAAGTATGGTTCATTTAATGCTTTTTAGGGTAGTAGGCCTTTACAAGTGTTTGTATGACCCCTTCCTAAATCATGATTTTTTTTTGTTTGTTTTTTGTTTTGTAGTCATGGCAATAGATAAAATGTGGATTTATGAACCACGAAACACCATTGAATATTGCAATGGGTTAAATATCTTTTTGGATTTTGCATTTGAACATTCTAATGGTCGTGTCAGTACGTGTCCCTGTTTAAGGTGTGGCTTCAAAAAATGGCAAACTAGGAATGTAGTTCTGGATCACTTAACATGTAGAGCTTTCCCTGAAAACTACAAAACATGGTATTTGCATAATGAAGGACCAAGTGTAAGTGGGACTATGACGACTAGAAGTGCAGTTGTGGTTGAAGATTGTTTAGAATCTCAAAATTCAATGGAAGACATGTTGAATGATGCCTTCAGGTTTGTTAGTAATGATGTTAATGATTTTGATGAGACTATCGAAGATGATGGTGTGCAAACTAATACGATGCATGATGAAGGAAATTCAGATTTTCATGCGTTGTTGAAGGACAATAATCAACCATTATATGATGGTTGTACAAAGTATTCAAAGTTGTCATTCATGTTGAAGTTGTATCATATAAAGTGCATGTGTAGGATGAGTGAAAAAGAAATGACATTGATTCTAGAGTTGCTAAAGGACGCATTTGAACATGCTAAGTTTCCTAACACATTCTATGAGGCCAAAAATGTTATTAGCAAACTTGGTCTTAATTATGTCAAAATACCCGCTTGCCCAAAAGACTGTATGCTATATTAGGGTGAAGAGAATGCAGGCTTAGAAGAATGTAAACGGTGCAAGACTTCTAAATAGAAAGATAAAAATAAGAAGCAATATGCAAAGATATTGTGTTACTTTCCTTTAAAGTCGAGATTGCAAAGATTATTTATGTGTTCTAAGACAGTTGATTCTATGACATGGCATGCATCAGAAAAAACCCAAGATGGATTGATGAGGCACCCTAGAGATTCCGAGGCTTGGAAAACATTTGATCTATTGCATCCAGAATTTGTAAGTGATTCACGAAATGTACGAGTATGCTTAGCTAGTGATGGTTTCAATCCTTTCGGAAACATGAGTACTAATCATAATATATGCCCAGTGGTCCTCATTCCATACAATCGTCCTCCTTGGGAGTGTATGAAGCAAACCTCATTTATCCTCTCTATGATAATTTCGGGTAAACAAACGGCAGGGAATGACAATGATATCTACTTACAACCATTGATCAAAGAATTGAAGGAGTTATGGTTTGATGGAGTGCAAACATTTGACTATTCAAAAAGAGAAATGTTTACTCTAAGAGCGAGTTTAATGTGGACAATTAGTGACTTCCCTAGGCTTGGAAATTTATCTGGATGGAACACGCACACTGGAAATGGTTGCCCTACTTGTAACTTTTAAACAGACTCTTACTGCTGTACAGGGGCAAATTTTGTTTTATGGGACATCGTCGATTTTTAGAAAAAGATCATAGATTCAGATTCAATCGGTCTCTATTTAATGGAAGAACAGAACTAAGAGATGCACCAACAACTTTGACAGGGTCAGACATATTTAAACAAGTTGAGAGTTTGAATGTTACATTTGGAAAGCCATTAGAAATTTCAAATACAAGTAAGAGAGGTCGAGGAAACAATGAAGTTGTTGGAACAAAACAATGGAGAAAAAAAGTATATTGTTTGACCTTGACTTATTGGGAGACCAACTTGTTGCGCCATTGTCTAGATGTCATGCACATTGAAAAAAATGTTTGTGACAATGTTTTGTATACTTTCCTTAATGATCCAACAAAATCAAAAGATAATCTTAAATCCTGAAAGGTTCTAAAAGAAATGGGTATAAGGAAGGTACTTTGGCCAAATGATAAAGGGAGATTTCTGCCAACTTTGTTTTCATTGTCAAAAGCAAAGAAAAAAACATTTCTCCAAACATTGAAAAGTGTTAAAATGCCATATGGATACTCAAGTAACATTTCACGTTGTATTGATTTGAAAAATGGAAAGATTTTTTGCCTCAAAAGCCATGATTGTCATATTCTTATGGAACAATTACAACCTATTGCCATATGCAATATTTTACCAAACAATGTGATTATAGTGATAATAGAGTTATGTTCCTTTTTTCGACAATTATGTGGCAAAAGTTAAGTCAAACAGATCTCGATAAACTTCTAGATCGCATGATTCAAACTCTTTGTCACTTGGAAATGTTATTCCCTCCTACATTCTTTACAATCATGGTCCATTTAACTTGTCACCTAGCTGGTGAGACAAAACTTGGAGGTCCTATACACTATCGTTGGATGTATCCCGTTGAAAGGTAAATGTCTATGACACACCTTTCTGTTTTTGCTTAGTGTGCAGTTTTTTTTTTGTCCTAATTGGGATAATATTTTAGAGGTATTTGGGGCATTTAAAATCTTATGTTCGTAACAAAGCACAACCTAAAGGTTCAATTGTCGAAGGATATATAACTGAAGAGGTGCTAACCTTTTGCTCTTATTATATAGAAAGGATGGAAACAAGAATTAATAGACCTTCATGTGTGGATGATTATTCTAATGAAGAATTGTCTCAATTGAGTACCTTGTTTCCACCAATTGGTAGATTAGTAAGTGCTTCTTCAACTTTTCAACTATCAACCATGGAGAAAACTCAAGCACATCGATATGTGTTATTTAATTTCCCTGAAGTTAATCTGTATATTGAGTGAGTTTTCCACAAACATTGTTTGTAATAATATTTAAAATGTGTTTTATGGTATTATAGTAATATGTTGTCATATTATGTTAGGCAATTTAAAAATCATTTGCGAAGACGGTCTAGAGGGAGAAGAATTTCCAATACAGAGATAGAAAAGATTGTTAATAAGGACTTTATAAATTGGTTTCTTCTAAGGGTATGTAGAATATGTATTGTCAACATGCTAAGTTAAAGTTTTCAAAATATATTGACATAAATTCATTATTTTTTTAGCTTCAAAACCCAGATATTTCGAGTTCACTGTCTTTTGATCTAAAGTATCCAACTCAAGGTCCAACACCACATGCTAGAAGATTTACTGCCTTCAATCTGAATGGATTCAAATTTAGGACCGAAAGTCGAGAGCATGGAATGAAAACCCAAAATTGTGGAGTTTTCTAAACTTCTTCAACATCATGTGTTGCAAGTAGTACAAACAACAATATAGAAAATTAGAAGATATAATTGAGCTCAATTACTATGGTCATTTTCAAGTTACCTTGTTCAAATGTAAATGGGCTGACGCCACAAAAGTCAGGGGGTTTAAAAAGGATCCATGGGGTTTCACTTGTATTAATTTTTCACGATTAATTCATATTGGAGATCGTGAGGAGCATGATCCATACATTGAAGCTTCACAAGCCAAAATGGTATATTATGTCAATGATGAGATTAATAAGGATTGGACAATTGTTGTCCATTTGAAACCAAGAGACTTTTATGACATGGGAGAAGGACTTAATGATGTTTGTGAAGTTTAATCATGTCCACAACAAGACTTCAATCAATTTTTCAACGACTCTGAACAATTTGTATTGTTTAGGGACGATGCAGATGATGAATTATTAAGTGAGGACAATCATAATGATCAACTTAATGAAAATGATTCAATGTCAGAGTAATATTAATTATTGGGTATGATTCTAAATTATACAATTGATAGTACATGCTTAACTTATAACCTATTTACTTTTTTGTTGTTGCATTTTTATATGCAGGTATGCCTAGACCTAAAAGGATTAGAAACTTGCTTAAGTCAGTTCCTACAACCCCTGAAATTCAACACATTTCACATAGTTCAAAACATTATGTGGGAAACCATGTGGAAGTTCAATCTAGACAACCCAATACACAATTTGGACAGCCTAGACAGCAAATCACTCAACCTACACAACAAAGATCTGAAACTGTACAACCATCTTTTGAACCTGTACATACAAATTTTGAATATGCACATCTAAATCTGAACAACCAAGTCCTCAATCTGCCCCAAATTCAGATTCTGTTCATGCCACTTCTGAATCTGAACAACCAAGTTCTCAATCTTCCCCAAATTTAGATTATGTTCATGCCACTTCTAAATCTCAAACACAAAGAGTAGATCCAAAAAAACCAAGGCAGTCAAACCACTATTGGTTTGTAGAAGCTATAGGTAAATTTAATACTTTTTTTTAATTTTCATATATTAAGTTCTAATTAATGTATTTAAATTTTACAGATGAGCATGGAGTTAGTCAAAATCTGAAGATGAAGGTTAAAGATGCTCATAATTTTGCTAATGGACTACATGTGGTGGTAAATTATGATGATAAATATCAACCGATTGGTGAAGCATCTGGTTTACTTTCCGAAGTGTGTGGGCTGCTAGCAACAAATCATATATTGTTCCCTATAAGTTTTGAGAGATGGTCTGCAATGCCAGATAAATATAAGGATAATGTGTGGGAAAGTGCACTAAAGGTAATTGAACATTTATTAGACATCTATTATGTTTTTTCTTTTATTCAATACAAATCTGGACCAACATATTTGTGTTTTATATTTTATATTTTAAGACTCGATTTTGTTTCAAGATAAACAAAGACTTGGCAAAAAGAGATGTTATGTTTAAAATTGGGAAACTATGGAGGGAGTACAAATCCAAACTTTGGAATGAATTTTATGACCCACATATGAGTAGAAATGAGCTCATTAAGAATTGTCCAGAGAATGTTAGTATGGATCAATGGGCTGTTTTTGTTGATTATCGTCTTAAGCCTTCGACAGTGGTATATTTAGTATATTTAAATAAGCTTAATTTGAACTTTAAAAAAATCTAATCTCATTTTTTATTTATAGGAATTGTGTAATAGAAATAAATATATTAGGAAAAAACAAATTATTCCTCATACTGGTGATGTTATGTCTTTGTCAAGAAGAAGGGATCATTTGGTAATTTTTTACTTATTCAATTCTTAATAATGATATTCATATTTGTTATGCAATGATTTCTTTAGCTTATAATTTTTTTCTTGGAATACATAGAAAATAGAGACCGGTAGAAGTATTGGTAGAGCTGAAATGTGGAAGATAACTCATAAGAGAAAAAATGGCACATACGTGAATGACGAGGTTATGGAGATTGGGTTACTTTATTCAGTGAATTGAGTTATGCAATTTTTGTGTATAAGTTTATTGTGTCTTATATAGAAAAGGTGTTGTTTGGTTTGTTTTGAAAATTGGTTCACTACATATATATGGTTTTTCTGGTCGTTTGATTATTGGTTTGTTATGCTTGTTGTACTTCTGTTCATTGCACTATATATGGTTTGTTCTGTTGCTGAATTTTGTTCAATGCATTATATATGCTTTGTTCACTATTGGAATCTTGTTAACTGCACTATATAGGGTCTGTTGTGCTGCTGGAATTTTTTCACTACTTTATATATACTCTGTTTTTCCTGCTGAAATCTTAATCACTACATTCCACCACAATCAATTAATTTTTGGAATATTGTTCACTACTGGAATCTTGAATTTATTAGGCAACTACATTGGTGGTAGAATGGACCACTAGTTCTTAACGGTCTAGGTTGATCTCACAATTTCTTTTTTTTAAAACAGAGCTCTCAACATAATTATGTTGTAGTTGTAATGTCTCAAATCAATTAATGCTTAATGTTAACTTGTATAATATAGATCGAGATACACTTGTAGATCTGCATATTTATCAGAATTTTTAGAAATCATCATATTAAGTTGTTATTGCCTCGGTTTCTGAATAACCGAGGCATATATTGTTGAGGTAAAAAGCTAGTTCTTTATGCCTCGGTTATGAACCCGAGGCATATTAAGTTGTTACTGCCTCGGTTTCTGTCAAACCGGCCTATTGTGTATCAAAAATTAAAAAAAATTAAATATGTGTAAACCCTAATCCCTTCTACTCTCGCCGCTCTCGAGTCCCTCTTCCAATAAAAGCTCGAGCTCAACAAGGATGACGAGGCGTCAACCTAAGGCCCTTCAATTTGTGCAGACAGCAATAGATAAGAAATAGTAAAGGTTGGTGGATCCATTGTTGGAGCAGCAAGATGCAAGAAGAAGAAGTGGATCTAGTCCGCCGCCGCCCTCCTCCCTACATTCTCCACAGCACGTTCGTTCACTTGCTCTCCGACGCCATGATCAGTTTCCTCTGGATTCAGAGCTGTTGGATTGGCCATAACTCTGGCCACTACAACGTCATGCTCAATCGCCACCTCAACCGCGCTGCGCAGATCCTTTCCGCCAACATTCTCGCTGGAATCAGCAATGCTTGGTGGAAGTGGAACCACAATTCGCACCACCCGCGTGCAACAACCTCGACTTCGACCCAGATCTTCAACATCTAGCACCGGAAATGCCTCTTCGACAATGCAATAATGGTGCAATGGCAGTGCAACGACGGTGTAGGCAGAATGGGACGACGCACAGTGGTTGGATTCTCGAAGAAGAAGGGACGACGCTATGCAGTGGAATGGTTTGGGGTTTTTTAACCCTACGAAGCCTCACTTCATATTTCCTCTTTATTTATTTTTTTATTATTAGGAAGCTGATATGCCTCGGTTGGCAGCTTGACCGAAGCGTAAAGGCTTTACTGCCTCAATTCAATTAGAATCGAGGCATATTTAGTGAGGTAAATGAAAAAATATTAAAATACCGCAGAAAGTGACTGAAGCAGAAAGCGTATTATGCCGCGGTTGAAGAGTACCCGAGGCATAAAGCTATCTTATAATTTTCAAATTCAAAAACAGCGGGAATTGTAAAAATTTTGAAGCTATATGCCTCGATTAAAATCACAACCGAGGCATAAAAGTTTACTTTAATTTCAAAAATGCCACCGCATGTTTATATGCTTCGGTTGCTCGAAAACTGAGGCATATACTGCGATGTAAAAAGTCTAAAATGCACTAGTGTATATTTGGAAAAGAATATCCAGGTTGGGTTAGAGGTCTTTCTTTTGGAGCTTGTCCTACACTTGCTTTCAAGCAATGCCCAACTGCAAGATTAAGTGGAATCAACTTTGCTTCTTGTAGTGGAACTTCATCAAATATGGATGACAAGTTTGTAAAGATGGAAAGTGAGCTTGCAACTGTTAAGAATCAAATGAAGAAAATGAAAAAGTGCTTGCCTACGTTGCTTCTAGAGAAGATATTCATGAACCTCTTGCTACAATGGTTATTGCTTTGGTACATCCGTCTAGTAACGAGGTATTATAATTTACTTAAGAAAATTAATTAATTTTATTGTATTTCTATTTTAAAATTATTCAATTACTTATATTTCTTATTCATTGAATGCACATGATGTTCAAAGTGGTGCCCCATCTCCAAATGATGTAGTACGATCAAGTGGTGGAAGCGAAACAAATTAGGAATAGGTTTAAAAGTATAATTGTATTACGATTTCAAAATGACTTTTAGTATTGTCTATTTTATGTTTGGATCTTTTAAGTCTTCAGCACTTTGAAATTGTTTCACGATCAATGAAATTTCTTCTTTTGTTCATTTTTATTTGTATTTTAGCATATTTTCTTATAGAGTTTTATAATTTTTTTCATAATTTAACTTGTCATTATTAAAGAAAAAATATGTTGAATTATAAAATTATAAATATAGGTGGATAATAATAATAATAAAACATTATTGAAATATGAAAACATAAATATAAATGGATAATAATAATAATACAATATTACTGAATTATGAAATTATAAATATAGTGGATAATAATAAATAATAAAATATTTTATTAATTTTTTATAATAATTTATTATAGTGACATTTATAAATGTCGTAATATAATTTGAATTATGACATTTTCAAGTGTCGCTATTTTCATTCGATTTGTTTTCTAGGAAGTAAATAACATCATTTTTAATTGTCGTTATTTATCTCTTTAAAACGCCACTTCATACAACGTATAAAGTGACGTTTGCAGCGGCGTTTGACATGAAAATGCCATATTATATTTTGTGGCGGCAGGAATTATGACATTTTTGAAAAGCGTTGTTCGCGTAAATAACGACGTTTGAAAATGTCGTAATATACAAAAATAAACGCCACAACTTGCATGATTTTTTGTAGTGTCTAGCTTACCCTTTTTGCTTGTTGTATGTTCTGTGTGTGTGGTTTTCTCTCTTTGCGATGATAATCAATTTATTAATGGGAGCAGATGCGAGAACTCCTCGTGGTAAACAGGATAATGGAGATTCTGCTGCATAGCTCATCTTGGGCCAGACCACACTTTTTCTGAATTTACCTTATGGTGTGATTGGATGAGGCAATTCAAGAGAGTGATTCATTTATTTAGAGAATTTGAAATTCTTTGTAATGAAATGCTTTGTTTGGATAGAGAAATTAAAAAGCATTTACAATACATGCATTTTTTTTGAAGTATTTCAATTAGCTAAATTAGAAGAAATTCAAATACCCTCAAAAAATGTGGAATTTGAAATTCTTCTCACTCAACCTCACAACCATGACAGGCTGGGCTAGCCATATGATCTAGACGGATCGGACCGACTTGATGACACAAACGGGTCGAGCAGGCCCAAAAACCCAAACGGGTCGGGCGGCCCAATGACCCAAACGGACCGGGTAACCTGGTGACACATATGAGTCGAGCAGGCTTGACAAGTCAAACAGATCGGTCAAACCTGACAACCCACATCGTCTGGGAGGGCCTGACGACTAAGATGTGTCGAGCTGGCCCAACGAACCAGACAGACCAAGTTGGCCCGACAACATTTGTCGGCGGGTTTGATAACCCGAATGGGACTAGCTCAACTGACCTGACAACCAAGACGAGTTAGTGAGTCCGATGACCCACACGAGTTTGGCGGGCCATACGACCTAGATGTGTCGGGTGGGCCTGACGACCTAGACGTGTTGGGCAAGGCCAACGACTTGACCGACCTGTTGACTCGACAAGACTAACAAACTCGATGACCTAGTCAGACCCAACCAGCCTGACGACATAGATGAGCCCGACGACCTTGCCAGGTGTAACATCCCGACCGGATATTACGGGTTTAAAATATAATATAAAATAAGAAAATAAAATCACATTTATTATAAATCCATTTCCCAAAAACACGGGAAATTTCAAAGAATTTATTTCATAATAAAGATAACTCTAAGTTCAAATCTTCTCAAAATTCAATAAAATACCAAAACAGTTTCATAATATATTACATCTTTATTCCAAAACCATAAATGATAAAACTCTATAAAACTGTTCCCATTAGTTTTCCCTGCTCCGCTGCTAAGCCTCACCAAATCCACCTGCAACATCATCTGCTCTCGTGTACCGCGTACATGATCATCGCCAAACACAAGCAGATAAGGTGAGCTAACAAAATAAACACACACACACACACACACACACACACACACACACACACAC